>Ga0308175_100001915_pt1 | contig 14093 bp, 11 predicted proteins | sample PhyCR1_3_FD_203893 | JGI IMG/M metagenome (GOLD analysis project Ga0308175, IMG submission 203893) | Soil microbial communities from UC Gill Tract Community Farm, Albany, California, United States - DLSLS.C.R1 | ecosystem: Environmental > Terrestrial > Soil > Agricultural land | place: USA...
CGGGCCGATTCCGCGGACTTCGGTCAGGCGCTCGACGATATCCGCGTCGGGCATTTTGACGATGGCCTTATGGCTTGGCACCGTTCCATCGAGGGTTTTTGCTGCGAGGTCGCGCATGGCCTTGATCTTGTTGCCAGAAACTCCAGCGGCCCGCAGCGGCCCGTCGGGCGTATCGAGCAGTTGCTGCGGCGTGGGGTCGCCGTGGAAGAATTCGCGAACACGGCGATGAATGGTTGCCGCTGCCTTCCCGTGCAGCTGCTGATAGAGGATTGACTCCAGCAGTGATTCAAAAGGCGAAGGCGCGGGGTCGAGGCGCAGCTTGAACTCACCGGCTCTGTCGATAAGAGCGCCGAGTTTCGGATCGGCTGCACGCAGGTGCGCAATTGCCTCAGCAGGATCGAAGGGGAGTTTTCTGCTTTTTCCGTCGTGGATCATCGAACAATCAGTCTATCAATACTTAACTCGCAAACAATGGACCTGCAGGATCGGAGCGGTTCGAATACCATTCTCTATAGCTAAGCGAAGAATCTATATGCTGGAGTTGTTTCGATTATGAAAATGCGTCCCGGAACGCAGACCGGATTTCTTCTCTGCGGCAAAGAGTGGAGCGAGGGAGCAGGCTTCGAGGTTCGCTCGCCGTGGGACCAGGGGCTCATCGGGAAGGTCACAATGGGCACACGTGCTGATGCGCGTGAAGCTGTGAACCACGCAGTTGCCAGTCTGCGCCGCACGCGCGCATTGCCGCGCTGGAAACGCCGCGAGATTCTCGAGGACATTGCAGCTTCGTTGATCGCACAGAGAGATCGCTTTGCCAAACTCATCGTGGCGGAAGCCGGCAAGCCCCTGCGCCTGGCGCGCACCGAAGTGGATCGCGCGGTTCTCACGTTCAAGACGGCCGCGGAAGAAGCAGCCCGATTGGGCGGCGAAACAATTCCGCTGGACCTGACGGAGGGCAACGAAAACCGCTGGGGCCTTGTGCAGCGTTTTCCTGTAGGTCCGGTGCTGGCGATCACGCCTTTCAACTTCCCACTGAACCTGGTTGCGCACAAGGTGGCGCCAGCGATCGCTTCGGGATGCCCCATTCTCATCAAGCCATCTCCGCAGACGCCCTTCACGGCGCTTGCGCTGGGTGAGGTAGTCCTCAAGGCAGGTTGGCCCGAGGAGGCGCTTGCGGTGTTGCCGCTGGAGAACGCGGACACAGCATGGCTTGCAGAGAAAGAAGATCGCATCAAGCTGGTCAGCTTTACCGGTTCCGCCAAGGTCGGCTGGGAGTTGAAGGTCCACTCCGGAAGAAAACGCGTTCTGCTTGAACTTGGTGGAAATGCAGCGCTGATCATCCATGGCGATTATCGCGATCTGGACAGTGCAGCGGAACGGACGGCGCACGCTGCATTTGGGTACGCGGGACAGTCCTGCATCAGCGTTCAACGCGTGTTCGTCGACAAGAATATTTTTCAGACGTTCCTGTGGAAGCTTGTGGAAGTGGCTGAAAAGCTTGTCGCAGGCGATCCGTCAAACGAGGCAACCGATATTGGACCACTCATCAGGCCGGGAGAGGCTGAACGCGTCGAATCGTGGATCAAGGAAGCGGTCGCCGCGGGAGCTCGCCTGATTGGCGGCGGCGAAAGAAAGGGCAGCATCATGTCCCCTGCGATCCTGACCGGCACCAAGGCCGGCATGAAGATTCGCGACGAAGAGGTCTTTGGTCCTGTTGTTATCGTCGAGCCGTATACCGACTTTGAAGATGCTCTGGCGGAAGTGAATCACTCTCGGTTTGGCCTGCAGGCTGGATTATTGACGCGTGATGCCGGACGGATTCTCACCGCTTACCGCGAACTTGAGGTCGGAGCGCTGATTGTGGGTGACACGCCCGCGTGGCGTCTCGACCCGATGCCATACGGAGGCGTCAAGGACTCAGGACTGGGGCGCGAAGGCATTCGTTCGGCGATTGAGGAGATGACCGAACCGCGAATGCTGGTGATGACGGGAATGAATTAAGAAAGATCTGGAAGAGATAGAATGCCTGCATCCGATTGGCGGAGCGCCGGTTTGTTGCGCGGGAGAAATCGATACTCATGGATCTCGGACTAAAAGACAAGCTGATTGTGGTAACCGGCGGGGGCGCCGGAATTGGTGCGGGTATCTCGCGTGCATGCCTGGACGAAGGAGCGCGTGTAGTGGTGCTGGGACGGCGCTCAGACAATGTACAGGCCTTCATGGCGGAGATGCAGGCTGCTTCAACACACTGCGATTTCGTAGAAGCGCATCTGGAGGACCTTGAGCGCTGCCGAACAGCCATTGACGAAATCGAGGACCGGCATGGCGACATCTATGGACTGGTCAACAACGCCGGCGCGAACGACGGCGCGGGCCTGGAGAAGGGCAGCGTTGCCCGGTTTGTTGAGAGCCTGCAGAAAAATCTCATTCATTATTACGCCCTCGCTCACCACGCTCTACCATCACTGAAGCGTACGCAGGGAGCAATTGTGAACATAAGCTCCAAGGTCGCGCTCACTGGCCAAGGGAACACATCCGGCTATGCAGCAAGCAAGGGCGCGCAGCTTGCTTTAACTCGCGAGTGGGCGGCCGAGTTGCTCTCGTATAACGTCCGAGTAAATGCAGTTCTTCCGGCTGAGGTTATGACTCCGTTGTACCGGCGCTGGCTCGACACGCTCGGCGATCCAGATGCAGAACTGAAGCGCATCACCGACAAAGTTCCGCTGGGCCACCGGATGACATTGGCCTCGGAGATTGCGGCAGCTGCTGTATTTCTGCTTTCGCCTACGCAATCGGGACACACAACGGGACAGCATCTGATTGTCGATGGTGGATATGTGCACCTCGATCGCGCCCTGACTTAGCTGACCGGGATCAGCGGAAACGAGCGTGTCTGATGATGGCTCCAGCGGCTGCGAGTCGCAATTGAATCGCGCTCGTGCGAACCGCCTGAACATGCAGCGGATCAAAATGAGTCGCGTTCCGTTCAGCGTAGTCAGCCATCTCCATCAACACTCCAGCGTCGTGGAAGGCGGCCCAGGGGGACTTGGCCCCAGGGAAGTTAATTACAGCGGACTGGCTGGATGCCATCGCGCTCCACGCAACCCTGCCCTCGGGACTCATGCGCGCTACGATCGCTGGCCACGAGCGATGATTGCGCTGGTGCATCTCGATCGACGAGCCCACCATTGCGATGGCAATCAGCGCGAAAAGGATGATTTGGAGTGGAAAGAGAATGATCGTACTTTCTCGTCCCGAGCTAACCCTGAGGAGGCGGACCAGTTCCCCTCATCTGACGACGTTAGCCGGGAGCCCTAGCAAGGTCAATGGTACTTACGTGTCACCGAATGTTTGATTTAGACGCTGTACCGTTCTGATACAAACAGACTCCGCGCCGATCATCCGTGCGCTGCGGCCATGTCGACAAGACTCGGCGGGCTGATCGTTTCCGCAGCGATGGTACGCGGCCACCGGACGGTGAATCGGCTTCCTTTGCCAGGCGCTGACTCTAGTGTGACTGAGCCGCCACGGCGAGTGACGAGCTTTCTCACCGCCCAGAGACCCATGCCGTTTCCTCTGTCTCCTTTTGTGCTTACGCCGAACTGGAAGAGGTTTGCAACCAGCTCCGGCGGTATGCCCGGTCCCTGGTCCTCGACCGTAATGGCCACTTCTTCAGCATGTCCCTGGATCTGAATTGTTACCCGGTCGCCACGACGTGTTGTGGCCTCGCATGCATTGCGGACGAGATTGAGCAGCACCTGGCGGATTTCGACAGGGTAGGCGATTATTTTGCAGTTGCCACTGCTTTCGATCGACACATTGATCCCACGTTGCCGGATCAAAGGCTCAAGCAGGAAGCGAACCGATTCTGCCGAAATACCCAGATCAGTTTCGCCCGGTCGCTCATCCTGCCGGAAGAACCCGAGGGTCGAACGCGCAATGGAGCCGATCCGTCGAACTTCTTCCGCAGCCTCGTCCGCCATGCTCTTGACCTCGGGAGGAGCCGACGGATTGTTCTGGATCAGAAAGATGTAGTTCTGGATCGCGGTGAGCGGGTTGTTGATCTCGTGCGTAACCACGGCAGACATGCGATTCCACTCGTCGAGTTTGCGGGCATCGAGCAGGCTCTCTTCGACTTGGGCCTTCTCGGTTTGCGCATGCCCGAGTCGTTGTGCGTAATCGTTGATGCCGAAGCCGAGGTCAGGTGCACGACGGATGAACTGCACAGCAACGTATCCGGAAAGTGCGGCGGTAATAATATTCGTCCACGCATCTACCCAGAAGATGGGATCCCAGGTTGTAATGACCTCGAGCAGGTGCGTGGAACCGCACGCGACAATAAACAGCGCGAATCCCACCAGGAAGAAGATCCAGTCTCGGACAATCACGCGACTGGTTTTGCGGGCGAGGTAAAACAACGTGAAGCAGATGCTGAAGTAGCTGAAAAAAGTAATGGCATTCGTGACGGCCATTGTCCAGATGAGTCGGGGGTCCTGCCGCCAGCAGACAGCATGCGGCATCAACGATGAATCCATGGAGTGACCTGCCTATCCTGCTCAACCGATTGCATCGACAGAGTGCTCTCGCAAGCACAATGAGGAACCGCACGAACCAAGGCACAGCCTGAAAGTCTTCCAAGCGACAGGTGATTGAGGCGCTTGCTCGCGATCCAGCGGCGGGGAGGGGAAACCGCTCAAGCCTGCGAACAACAACAAACAATTCTTATCAAGATTCGAGTGCGGTGATCAACGTGAAACCGAAAAGATGTCTGCAGAATGTGAATATCTCGGCAGCTTCTTTTGCTTCACCGAAATTGATTGGACTGAACAGAAATGAACTCCGCGGCCACACCTCGATCGCGCTAAACCTCGCAACTCGTCACATTTCTGTGGCATGGCCACATGAATGTGGAATACTTCTGTGGCTGTACCACAGGACCGCGAATGTCTCCTGAAAAGCTGGATCTGCTGCAAGGCACGCTGGATCTCATGGTCCTCCAAACGCTCACCGTCATGGGCTCAATGCATGGATACGGAATTGCCCGACGCATTGAGCAGGTAAGTGCGGACGAAGTGCTGCTCAACCAGGGAACAATTTATGCGTCGCTCGTGCGCCTCGAACAGCGCGGCTGGATCTCTTCGAACTGGGGCACTTCCGACAATAATCGCAAGGCGAAGTTCTATTCCATCACCGCGGCCGGCCGTCGACAGCTCGTTGCGGACGCTCGCCACTGGGAGCGCCTCAAGGATGTGATGGAACGCGTGCTCACGATGGACGACTCTGCTGAAGGGGCGGATGCGTGAGCGAGACTTTGAGGCTTCTGAAGCGCATTTGGGCGTTCATCCGCAGGCGGCCGCTGGACGCGGATCTAGAAGCCGAACTCGCGGCGCACTTGCAGATGGCCATCGACGACAACATCGCGAGAGGATTGTCTCCCAGCGAAGCGCGACGGATTGCCTTGATAAGCATCGGTGGCATGGAACAGGCGCGCTATCGACACCGTGAAGTACGAGGATTTATGAATCTGGACATTCTGCTGCAGGATCTGAAGTACACGCTGCGAAAGCTTTGGCGTGATCCCAGCTTCACCGTCGTGGCTGGATTGATTCTGGCACTGGCCATCGGAGCCAATATTGCGGTCTTCAGTGTGGTGAACACACTCCTGCTTCGGCCGCTGCCATTTCACAATGCGCAGGAACTCGTGTGGATTGCGCCGCCGCCGACCAAGTGTGGTTTGTCTTGCGCAACCTACTCCACGGACGCTTACGATGAGTTCCGGGCAGGAACCCGCTCCTACCAGGACGTGACTGGATATTTTGCGTTTTCGAGCGCTGGTAACCTGAGCCTGAATCTCGGTGGCGCCCCGATTCCGGCCACGAGTATCGATGTAATTCAGAATTTCTTTCAGTTGCTCGGCGTACACGCACAGATGGGACGCGTATTTACCCCGGACGACGCACGGAACGGCGCGGCCCCGGTTGTCCTGCTGACGCATGCGTGGTGGAAGCGACAGTTCAACGCCGATCCGAATATCGTGGGCAAAACATTCGACATGAATGGCCAGCAAACCACGGTGATCGGCGTGTTGCCGGCTTCGTTCGACTTTGGCGCGGTGTTTGCTCCGGGAACGAAAGTGGATGCGATTACTCCCCTGAATCTGTACGGCCCCCCGCGCGACTGGGGAAACATCATAACGATGATCGGGCGGATGAAGCCCGGAGTGACGCTTGGGCAGGCGGTGGAAGAGGCAGCGCGCGTGGCGCCACACATGTGCTGGAACAATAAGCACCCTGAAACTTGCGGTGATTACAAAGGCGCGGTCGTGCCGGTTCCGTTGAAAGACTACATCAGCGGCAAGCTGCGGCGATCGCTGGTGGTGCTTTGGTGTGCGGTGGGAGCCATTCTGCTGATCGCCTGCGTAAATCTTTCGAATCTTCTTCTGGCTCGTGCCGCTTCGCGCGCCAAAGAGTTCGCAATGCGTGGTGCGCTTGGTGCCAGCCGAGGACGTATCGTACGACAGTTGCTGACGGAAAGCCTGGTGCTCTCGGCCATCGGTGCGATCCTCGGATTCATGCTGGCAGCCGTGCTGGTGCAGTGGCTTGCGCATCAGGGTGCGATCGCCCTGCCGCTGTTGAGCACATTGCATCTGGATGGCGCGGCGCTCGGGTGGACCGTGCTGATCGCGGTGTTTGCTGCCACCATCTTTGGGCTCGTACCCGGACTCCGCATGGCCGGCGGCAATGTTTACGAGTCTCTGAAGGATGCCGGCCCCGGAGCTACCGCGAGCCGCAAGCATGAACGCATTCGGTCCGTCCTCGTCGTCACTGAAGTTGCTCTGGCATGCATGCTGCTGGTGGGCGCGGGGCTGCTGCTGCGCAGCTTCATGAATGTGCTCAATGTTGATCTCGGCTTTGAACCGGATCGTGCTGCCGCCATCAAAGTGGATTATGACGCCAATGTTCCAAACGATAAAGATGGCAGCCTGAGCGCGCAAAAGCTCAGTGTTATCTTCCAGCAAATTCTTTCCCGTGTAAGTGCTTTGCCAGGAGTCGAAGCTGCAGGCGTGGTAGATTATCTGCCGCTCGGCCAGAATCGTGCCTGGGGTCTCCCGTTTCCGAAAGGCGTCAAGCGACCGAAGATTGATACGGGCCCGCTTGTATATGTGATCAGCCCCGGATACATGCGCGCCATGGGCACCTCGATTCGCGGTCGAGACTTCGCGTGGTCAGACGGTCCCAAGTCCGAACAGGTGGTGATGATTAACAAGAGCTTTGCCAAATTCCTTGCTGGCTACGCAGATTGGCCGAACGGAGATGCGGTTGGCCATCCGTTGGCGAACGGCGGCGGCCCAGATCTGCATATTGTGGGCGTGGTCGACGACGTTCATGAAGAAAATGTAGATGGAGAAGCCGGGTGGCAAATTTATTACCCGATGACTCAGGCCAGTCCGAACGGGGCGGAACTGGTCGTGCGCACCAGGATGCAGCCCTCCGCTTTTGCTGGTAGCGTGCTGGCTACTTTGCGCGAGATGAACCCCAAGCAGCCTGCAGCAGAATTCAAACCCATTCGTATGCTCGTCGCGCATGCCGTTTCGGGAAGGCAGTTTTTTATGCTGCTTGTCGTCTCATTCGCAACCCTTGGGTTGCTGTTGGCTGCGCTTGGTATCTATGGCGTCATTTCGTACACCGTGACGCGTCAGACACAGGAGATCGGAATCCGGATGGCGCTCGGCGCGTCGGCCGGGCATGTGCGACGGCAGATTCTTACCGCGACCCTGCGCCTTGCACTCATCGGCGTGGTGCTTGGCGTGGGTGCGTCCATTGCCGGAGCGCGACTGATCGCCGCTCTGCTGTTCGGCACTTCGCCCTGGGATGTGGCCACCTATGGAAGCATGGCGATGCTGCTGCTGCTCATTGCCGCGCTCTCCGGGTACATTCCTGCGTTTCGTGCCTCCCGGATCAACCCGACCGTGGCATTGCGGACAAATTAGAGCGTACTGAAAAGCCGCAGAACTCTTGCGGGGAACTGAAACAGGCCTCCCGCACGGTGGATCCCCTGTCGCTTGCTGAACGCGATGGGGACAAACCTGTATCTCATTCCCCGATTGCTCTGCTATACATTACACACTCCCCTGTACCCGGCAAATTGATCAGCATCCTTTCTCTTAGATTTCGGAATCCGACAGGAGTCCTCTATGCCAGGCGTCGAAGTGCAGCAGCAGTTCGTCGAGGCTGAGCACCTGGTCGAGGCGCACAGCGGTGAACTGAAAAAGGAACTGCGCCTGATAGACCTGGTCCTTTCACAGGCACTTTACATCGTCGGAATTCAGTGGCTGGGAACGGCGGGAAAGCTCGGCTCGGCGCATGTCATGTACTGGATCCCGGCGGTCCTGCTGTTCTACATTCCCTCAGGAATCGTCGTCATCCACCTTAGCCGCGAGATGCCTTTGGAAGGCGGACTCTACCAGTGGGCGAAGCTGCGTTTCGGCGAGGCCGTCGGCTTTCTTGTTGCTTTGAATCTGTGGGCGACGGTGGTGCTGGTGGTTGGCTCGATGGTTTCGATGGTGACTGACAACATTGGTTACGCAGCGGGGCCGGCCGGGGGCTGGGTGGTCGAGAGTAAGTTCATCAATGCCGCCGTAACCGGAGTTGTGATGGGCGGGATGGCGCTCATCGCCGTTCGGGGACTCTCTCTGGCGAAATGGATCCACAATCTCGGGGGCGTGGTCCTGGTCCTGATGATTGTATCGATGCTCGCCTTTGCGGTGCCGCGATGGATTCATGGAACCGCTTCTACGGCACCGGCGGCGTTTGTGTTTCCCGCCTTGACGCTTCTGAATCTGAACATCGCAGCCAAGATGGGGTTTGGCGCATTCTGCGGATTCGATGGGATGTGCATTTTTGCCGGCGAAGTGCAAGATCCTAATGTTGCCCGCACTCTGCGGCGATCAATTTTTCTCTCGGGCCCGCTAATTGCGTTCATCTACATTGTCGGCACTGCTTCTGCTCTCGCATTTACGAGGCCGGCTGACCTGGATCTCATTTCTCCGCCGACCCAGGCGCTGATGCGGGGATCGCAGGGAACCCCCTTCGCATCGTTTGCGGCTCCGCTGATGGCCCTGCTGCTGATCTTGAGCGGGCTCGCCGGAACCAGCCTCCTTTTCAATTCTGTGATTCGCCTTCCGATGGTTGCCGGATGGGATCAGCTACTGCCAGCATGGCTGAGCCGCTTACACCCACGTTTCAAGACTCCCGTTGGGTCCATTATTTGCGTAGCGGTTGCGACGTTCACGCTCACGTTTTTAGGAAATTTTGGCGTTGGGGCGCAGGAGGCGTTTCAGTTCCTCAACAGCGCCGGTATTATCTGCTGGGCACTCACATACGTTGTAATGTTTGCGATACCTCTGGTGGGGCGCGGAGAGAAGCCTCCAATTACCGTCCGGATAGCCGCTGCCTCGGGCCTCGGAATGACCCTCGCATATGTGGTGCTGTCGATATTCCCGGTTGTGGACGTTAAAAGCTCAGCTTCATTTACCGCTAAAGTCCTGTTGCTGATTTTTGCTATCAACGCCGGGGGAGCGTCGTATTTCCGCTACGCCACACGACGCAGACTGACACTCGCGAAGCAAACCTAAGCGCGAAGATATCCGCGCTTCAGTTATGTATTCGCTGTATTCGATTTCGATTGCGCGGCTGCTCGGCATCCACGTATTCTTCTGGCGCTGCCCGCTTCCTCTAGAGCCTTTGCGGAGCGGCCTTAATCAACTGAAATTCTCAGGAGCACGCAATATGTGCGGAATTGTGGCCCTCTACTCGCGCCGTGAGCCAGTCTCGCCGGCAATGCTCGAATGCGCAACAAAGACTCTGTATCATCGCGGCCCAGACGGACAGCGCCAATGGATCAGCCGGGACGGCCGGGTTGGGCTCGGACATGCGCGCCTGAGCATTATTGATCTCACTACAGGCGACCAGCCCATCGCCAGCGAAGACGATCGGACGCACATCGCCGCCAATGGCGAATTTTATGAATACGAAGCAATCCAGCGAGAGCTCGAGGGCAGAGGCCATCATCTGCGCACCAGATCTGATAGTGAGATTGCGCTGCATCTCTACGAAGAAGTGGGCGTGCACTGCCTCCAGAGGCTTCGCGGCGAGTTTGCATTTGTTATCTGGGACGAGAAGCAGCAGAGCCTGTTTGCCGCGCGTGATCGATTCGGCATCAAGCCGCTGTTCTATGCATGGCACAATCACAAGCTCTACATCGCTTCGGAGGTGAAGGCGCTGTTTGCGGCGGGCGTCCCGGCGCGATGGGATGAAGAGAGCGTGTACAACTCATTCACGGGCGGCGGTCATCAGATGCGTTCGCTCTACGATGGCGTGTTCATGCTGCCGCCGGGACACTTCCTGGTCGCAACGGAAAAGCACTTCCAGATAACTCGTTATTGGGACTTCAATTATCCCGTCGCAGGCGACTCCGGACGAAAGATGAGCGATGCCGACTACATCGCGGAGTTCCGCCACGAACTGGAGGAAGCAGTCCGCATCCGCCTGCGTGCCGATGTGCCCGTTGGCGTGTACCTGAGCGGAGGACTCGATTCATGCGCCGTGCTGGGACTGGCTGCGCGGCATCATCCGGAACCGATCCGCGCTTTTACATTGACATTTGACGATGTCGCCTACGATGAGGGGCCGATTGCGCGTGAAATGGCTTCGCTGGCTGGGGCAGAGTTCAACACGATCCCGATCACGCAGGATCATCTTGCGGCGAATTTTGCCGATGCAATCTTGCAGGCTGAATCGTTCTGCGTGAATGCGCATGGGGTCGCAAAGTTCCTGTTGAGCAAGGCCGTTCGGGATGCCGGGTACAAGGTGGTGATCACCGGCGAGGGCTCAGACGAGATTCTCGGCGGCTATGCCCACTTTCGGCGCGACATGCTGCTTTATAACCGCGAAGGACAGGATGCGGCTGAGATCGAGCAGTTGCTGACCTGGCTGAACGAGAACAATACGGTGTCCCGCGGCTTGCTGCTGCCGGATGGGGACGTTGGGGATCTTGAGGCCGTGCGGCGGATTCTGGGTTATGTGCCCTCGTGGATCGAGACGTTTTCGTCACGCGCAGTCAAGGCGCGGCCTCTGTTGGCGGAGGATTTCAGCTGTCGCTTCAAGCATCGTGAAAGCTATTTGCAGCTGCTCTCGGACATCGACGTGACAGGTCAGCTTAAGGGGCGCGATGCCTTGAACCAGTCGCTCTATCTCTGGGGGAAGTCGATGCTTCCCAACTACATTCTCACCATGCTCGGCGATCGCATGGAGATGGCGCATTCCATCGAGGGCCGGGTGCCCTTTCTTGATCACCATGTTGTGGAGTGCATTTGCCGGCAGCCGGTGAGCATGAAGATCCGCGGGATCACGGAGAAATACGTTCTTCGCGAAGCGGTGCGCGACGTCATCACCGATACGGTGTACAGGCGGCAGAAGCATCCCTTCCTGAGTCCTCCGGCGACACTGAATCCCGACCAGACGTTCAATGTCTACGTGCAGGATCTGCTGCGCGGCAGCACCATGGCGTCGATTCCTTATTTCAATCAGAACGAGATCGTGAACATGCTGGATCGGATCCACACAATGGATGCGGGAGCACGCACAGCTTACGACCAGATTCTGATGCCACTGGTGAGCATGTGCGTCCTTCACGAAGGCTTCGGTATGGAGTGCTAGACCGGAAACGAGAATTGGGTAGTGTATACTCCCGTCGATATGCTGACACGCCTTTCGAAGCTCCTGTTTTGTGCATCTCTTCTTCTCGTGACCGTTCCTTCTAACGCGCAGCAGGATGCGCAGAAGACTCAGGCAAAGCCGAAGCCCGAAGAGACCGAGGTTTGGCAGCCGGTCCCGAAGGTTGTTACTCCTGCCGCTGAATGCAACGCGCCTCCATCCGATGCCATCGTTCTCTTCGATGGCAAGAACATCGATCAATGGGTCGACGTAAAAGATCATCAGCCCGCGACCTGGGATGTGCATGATGGGGTGATGACCGTGAACAAGAAGGGCGGCAACATTGAGACCAAGCGCAGCTTCAAGGATTACCAGCTGCACGTCGAATACAAGATTCCGGCCAGCATCACGGGGACCGGACAAGGTCGCGGCAACAGCGGGGTATTTCTCGCCTCAACCGGGTCTGGCGACGACGGGTATGAATTGCAGGTGCTCGATGGCTATAACAATTCAACCTATGTAAATGGCATGGTCGGGAGCATCTACAAGCAGAGCATTCCGCTGGCGAATGCAAGCCGGAAGCCGGGCGAGTGGCAATCCTACGATGTAGCCTGGACGGCACCTACGTTCAACGATGACGGCTCAGTGAAAACACCGGCATACGTCACCGTGTTCTTGAATGGCGTGCTGGTGCAGAATCACTTTGAGCTGAAGGGCCAGACGCTCTACATCGGAAAGCCGTTCTACAAGAAGTACGATACGGCGCCGATTAAGTTGCAGGCGCACGGCGATAAGAGCGAGCCCATGAGCTTCAGAAACATCTGGGTGCGCGAACTGCCGTAAAGCAGGACTGGGCCGGAATTGCTATCGGGCTGCCATGGCCTGCATCTTCGCCATCCGCACGGCGTTCCTGAGAGCCGTCACGAATTCACGGGCTGCGGCGTTGTCGGCGAAAGTCAGGCCGAATGCCTCCACCTGGTCCTGGAACTGGCCGTAGTCGGAGGAGCTGTGGGGGCCGGGACCGAGGTGCGCAAGCTTCTCGCGGTCATAAACGAGCGCCGGAAACTTTCTGCCGGGCGCGCTCACCACGACAATCATGGTCGCGTCGCCCTGATCACCGGGCTTGTACGCCCGTGGAGCCGCTGGATCTGTGAAGACGCGGTCTTCGCTCAGCACGTTTTCGTCCACGGCTGTGAGCGGAACGGTGATGGACGCAAGCGGAAAGGCGTAGCGATACCAGGTGGTCTTTCCATCCTCCATCCGCGGAAGCGAACAGATGGGACCCGGCATCTTGGGTTCGATTACAAGGGTCTGGCCATCGAGCACCACAATGCTGCCCGAGGCGGTGTAGGCGATCTTCATCTCCTCCATGCGCGAAGGGATGTCCTGAGCGCGGGAGGTGAATGCGGAGACGACAAGGCAACCAAGCAAAAAGCGGTACAAGGTCTTCATGGGTTATACCTTTGGTTTTTCTCATCGTGATCCAGTTTTTCGGAATGTCATGTGATTTATGGCATCCCAGGTATTACCAAGGACACGGGCCAAAGGTCGCTGAGCATTTTGAGCTTTCGTTTGTCGGAGTATTTACTGCGTACCCAACTTCCACGGAATGTTCGGCGTGCCGTGCTCAGCAGCGCTCCACGCCTCCACAGGGCAACCTTTGCAATTGGGACTCATCTGAACCAGCTGACACCTTTCTTGCGTCGTACAGCGGCCCTGGAAAGCACTGAAACACTTCAACTCGGTAGAGTCGATAAGCCGCAAGCAGGCAGTCCCTAAAGCAGGAGGATCTTATGGCAGAAATTAGAAGAGAAGAAGCTATCAGCAGTAGCGGACTTTCCACAGCAGCCCTGGCCCACGCCGATGAAAATGCCCAGCAGGATCAGGATTACGCGGATCAGCGCTCGGCACAACGCGTTGATGGATACGATCGCGGCGATGCAAACACAAACCAGATGAATTCCAGCTCTTCGCAAACAACCGACACGGACGAGCGCATCGCACTGTTCTCACCCGACGAGGCGAACAGCCTTCGCGGAAAGTGGGATTCCGTGCAGGTAGGCTTCGTCGATGAGCCGCGCCAGGCAGTTGAAAGGGCCGACGAGCTGGTGGCCGGCGCGATGAAGAGGCTGGCTGAGATATTCGCGGCAGAACGCGAACGGCTGGAAAAACAGTGGGATCGTGGCGACAGCGTTTCAACCGAAGAACTGCGAGTGGCGCTTCGCCGCTATCGCGCGTTTTTCGGGCGCTTGCTTTCCGTCTAGCCGCACCACCATCGTTTGCTTAACAAAGAAAGGGCCAGGAGGATTCTCCCGGCCCTTTCTCTTGCGTTTCCGCCCTATTGCTATTCGGTGACCGTCAGCTCAGAGTGAAGGGTCGCCG
>Ga0308175_100001916_pt1 | contig 14087 bp, 15 predicted proteins | sample PhyCR1_3_FD_203893 | JGI IMG/M metagenome (GOLD analysis project Ga0308175, IMG submission 203893) | Soil microbial communities from UC Gill Tract Community Farm, Albany, California, United States - DLSLS.C.R1 | ecosystem: Environmental > Terrestrial > Soil > Agricultural land | place: USA...
CAGGGCGCCTGGAGGAGACCGGCAGCGCCGACCGGGCCGCCTGGTTCACCTGCGCCCTGGCGGTTGCGTGGCCCGACGGGCCGATGGTCGTGGTCGAGGGCCGCGTCGATGGCGCGCTCACCTTCCCGGCGCGCGGCGACAAGGGCTTCGGATACGACCCGATCTTCCTGCCGGAGGGCTCGGCGCTGACGTTCGGCGAGATCGAGCCGGCCGCGAAGGACGCCATGAGCCACCGCGCCCGCGCCTTCCGGAAGCTGAAGGCCGCGCTCTTGTGACCACGCCGCCCAAGCTGGGCCTGTACGTCCATTGGCCTTACTGCGCGCGCATCTGTCCCTATTGCGATTTCAACGTGGTCAAGGCGAAGGGCGGCGCCGAGCCGAGCGACCTGGCGGCCGCCATCATCGCCGACCTCGAAGCGCAGGCACAGCTCACGGGCCCCCGCGAACTGGTCAGCGTCTTCTTCGGTGGCGGCACGCCCTCGCTGATGGACCCGGCCTGGGCGGGCGGGATTATCGCCGCCGCGCGCCGCCTCTGGACGCCGGCGCCCGGCCTCGAGGTGACGCTGGAGGCCAACCCCACAGACGCCGAGGCCGCCCGCTTCGCCGACTTCGCCCGCGCCGGCGTGAACCGCCTGTCGCTGGGCCTGCAGTCCCTGGACGATGACGCGCTCAGCTTCCTCGGCCGCAACCATGACGCCGCCACCGCGATCCGCGCCGCCGAAGCCGCCGCCAGCGCCTTCCCGCGCCTGTCGCTGGACCTGATCTACGCCCGGCCCGGCCAGACGCCCGCCGCGTGGCGCGAAGAGCTGACGCGCGCGCTGGACCTCGGCGCGGAGCACATCTCGCCCTACCAGCTCACCATCGAGCCCGGCACCGCCTTCGACCGCGCCGTCCGCCGGGGAACCCTTGCCCCTCCGGACGCCGACACGGGCGCGGCGCTCTTCGAAACGACACAGGCGGTGCTCGAAGCCGCCCGCTTCGACGCCTACGAAGTGTCCAACCACGCTCGCGGCCAGGGCGCCCGCTCACGCCACAACCTCGACTATTGGCAAGGCCTGGACTACGTCGGCGCAGGCCCCGGCGCGCACGGCCGGATCACCATCGCCTCCGGCCGCCAAGCCACGTACGCCGCCCCGAAGGTCGCCGACTACATCGCCCGGGTGCGCGAGGGCGGGACCAGCTTCGCGAGCCGCGAGACACTGACGCCCGGCGAAGCGGCCGAGGAACGGCTGCTGGCCGGCATCCGCATCGCCGAAGGCGTGCCGCGCGCTGACCTCGCCGCCCTCGACATCGACCCGAAGCGCGTCGCGCGGCTCGTGGACCTGTGCCTGCTGGCCGAAGACCCCGACCGCCTGCGCGCCACCCCCGCCGGACGCCTGGTGCTGGACCGCCTGACCGCTGAGCTCGCCGCTTAAGGCGCTTGCCAACCGCCGCCGCAACGGCGAAGCCTCCGCCATGGCCCGGGGACTGCCGCCGCCCAAGCTCGACGAGGCTCCGCTGGCGCCCGGCCTCTACGTCGTGGCGACGCCGATCGGCAACCTGCGCGACATCACGCTGCGCGCCCTCGACGTGCTCGCCGCCGCCGACCTCGTCCTCGCCGAAGACACCCGCGTCGCCGGCAAGCTGCTTTCCGCCTACGGCCTCTCGGCGAAGCTAGAGCGCTATGACGAGCACGCCGCCGAGCGGTCCCGGCCGCGGGCGATGGCGGCGCTCGCCGAAGGCCAGCGTGTGGCGCTGGTCTCCGACGCCGGCACGCCGCTGGTCTCCGATCCCGGCTACCGCCTGGTCCGCGAGGCCGCCGCGGCTGGTCACCCGGTCATCCCGATACCTGGCGCCTCGGCCTTGCTGGCCGCGCTGGCGGCGGCAGGCCTGCCCACCGACCGGTTCCTGTTCGCCGGCTTCCCGCCGCCCAGGAGCGCGGCGCGGCGCAGCTTCCTGGAGGAGCTGGCCGGCATCCGTGCGACGCTGGTGTTCTACGAGGGCGGCTCGCGGCTCGCGGCCAGCCTGGCCGACATGGCCGACGTGCTGGGGCCAGACCGCGAAGCGTGTGTCGGGCGCGAGCTCACCAAGCTCTACGAGACCGTCGTGCGCGGCCCGCTGTCGGCCCTGGCCGCCGACCCGCAGTTCGCCGACCCGAAGGGCGAGCTGGTCGTCCTCGTCGGGCCCGGCCGGGAGGCCGCCGCCAGCGCCGCCGACGCCGACGCGGCGTTGGCGGACGCGCTGAAGCGGCTGAAGCCCGCCGACGCCGCCGCCGAGGTGGCTAAGGCCCTGGGCCTGCCGCGGCGCGACCTCTATCGCCGGGCGATGGAATTGAGGGCCGGCAAGTGAGCGCGGTGCGCGAAGCCCGCGGCCGGGCGGGCCGGCTGGCCGGGCGCCGCGCCGAGGTCCTGGCGGCGATGCTGCTGATGGCGAAGGGCTACCGGATCCTCGGATTCCGGCTGAAGACGCGGCAGGCCGAGATCGACCTCCTGGCCAAGCGCGGCGAGGTGCTGGCGGTGGTGGAGGTCAAGCGCCGGACCAGCCTTGCGGCCGCCCTCGACACCGTCACCGTCGACCAGCGCGAGCGGCTGCGCCGGGCCGGCGCGGCGATCGCGGCCTCGCGGCCCTCGCTGCAAGGTGCGGCGGTACGCCTCGACCTCATCGCCCTCGCGCCCGGTAAGCTTCCCAGGCATATTCCGGACGCCTGGAAGGGCCTGTAAACCTCCAGCGCAACTGAGGGACGAGACGACTGCGCGATGGAGCGTGAGGAGGCTGAAGCGATCCTGCGCGACGCCGGCGGCCAGGCCGATGGCGACTTCCCGCTGCTGGACGCGGCCATCGCGTGCTCGGTGCACGAGGACCCCGGCCGCGATCCGCAGGCCGCCCGCGACCTGGGCGCGGCGGGCGTGGACCGCCTGAAGCAGCGGCTGAAGCAGGAGAGCGCCGAGGAGGCCCTGGCCGAGACCATGGCCGGTGACCTGCGCCTGGCCGGCGACCTCTTCACGTACGAAGACCCCGACAACGCGGACGTCATCGCCGTCAGCGAGCGGCGCAAGGGCCTGGCCGTGGCGCTGGGGATCTTCTACCTGCACGCCGCGCGCCGCTGTGGCCTGCTGGTGCAGGGCGTCGACTTCCCCGGACACTTCCTGCTGCGGATCGAGACCGACGAGGGCCCGCTGGCGCTGGACCCGTTCTCGGAAGGCCGCGTGGTTCTGCCGTCCGAGCTGACGCGGCGGGCGCTGCACGCGGGCCTGACGCCCAATGTCGCCGACCGGCTCGACCGGCTGATGGCGCCGGTGAGCGACCGCGCCGTGCTGATCCGCCTGCAGAACACCATCTACGCCCGCGCCAGCCAGGCGCGCGATTTCCCCCGCGCCGAGCGGGCCGCCCTGCGCCGGGCCTTCCTGGACCCCGCCGACCACCGCCCTTGGCTGGACGTCGCCGCCGCGCGTGAGGGCCAGGGCGCGCTCGCCGGATCCCTGGAAGCCCTGCAGCGCGCCACCGAGCTCGACGGCGGCGCCGCCCTCGCCGCCCGCGCGCAGCGCGAGCGGGTCAGGCTGCAGCTGAACTAGCGCCGGCGCGGCCCAGGCCCTATGTCCGAGGGCCAGGCGGTCGGGAGAGCTCCATGCCTTTGCGTGTCGCGGTGCAGATGGATCCTATCGAGGGGATCAACATCGAGGGCGACACGACCTTCCTGATGATGGAAAGCGCCCAGGCGCGGGGCCATTCGCTGTTCGTCTACACCACCCACACCCTCGCCATGGAGGACGGCCGGGTGTTCGCCACCGGCTGCGACGTCACGGTCCAGCGGGTGAAGGGCGGCCACGCGACGCTGTCGGCGCCGCGGCGCACGGAACTCACCGAGTTCGACGTGATCCTGCTGCGCCAGGATCCGCCGTTCGACATGCACTACATCGACTTCACCTTCTTCCTGGAGGCGGTGCATCCGAAGGTGTTGGTCGTGAACGACCCGGTGTCGGTGAGGAACGCCCCTGAGAAGCTGTTCGTCACCCAATTTCCGGGCCTGCAGCCCCCGACCCTGATCACCAACAGCGCCGCCGAGATCGCCGACTTCCGCGCCCGCCACGGCGACGTCGTCATGAAGCCGCTGAACGGCAAGGGCGGCTCCGGCGTCACCCGCCACCTGGCCGACGACCCGAACATCTCGGCCATGCTGGAGCTGCACGCCCAGGTCGCCCGCGAGCCGGTGATCGTGCAGAAGTTCCTGCCCTCGGTGACCAAGGGCGACAAGCGCATCCTGCTGGTCGACGGCGAGGCGGTGGGCGCGATCAACCGCGTGCCGCAGAAGGGCCAGATCCGCTCCAACATGGCCGTCGGCGGCAAGCCGGAGCCGGTGGAGCTGACCGCCCGCGACCGCGAGATCTGCGCGGCCATCGGGCCGGAGCTGAAGGCCCGCGGCCTGCTCTTCGTCGGTATCGACGTGATCGGCGACTATCTGACCGAAATCAACGTGACATCGCCGACCGGGGCGGTGTCGCTGAAGGCCTTCACGGGCATCGACGCCACCGAAGCCCTGTGGGCGCGGATTGAAGCGCTTCGCGCCGCGGTCTAGCTTGTTCCGTAAGGACAGCTGCGCAAGTCGTGGATTCGTTTCGTTTTCCGGAAAAGTTCTGCAAATGTTCTTGATCTGAGCCCGGCGTCATGCTGTGCTCTTGTGGATAACTGAAGCTGGACCACAAGGGATTGGGGCGGGGCGCAGCGCATGGCCGCACGGGTGGTGACGGTGGCGTTCAGCGGGGTCGAGGCGCGCCGCGTCGACGTCGAGGTCCAGTTCACGGGCGGCGAGTCGAAGTTCTTCCTCGTCGGCATGGGCGACAAGGCGATCTCGGAGAGCCGTGAGCGGGTGCGCGCCGCCTTCGCGGGCCTTGGCCTATCCCTGCCGGCGCGGCGCATCATCGCCAACCTGGCGCCCGCCGACCTGCCCAAGGAGGGCAGCCACTACGACCTGCCGATCGCGCTCGCGATCATGGCGGGCATGGGCGTGATCCCGCCTGACTCGCTGGCCGATTGGGCCGCGATCGGGGAGCTGTCGCTGGATGGCCGCATCACGCCCGTGGCGGGCGTCCTGCCAGCGTCCGTCGCGGTGGGCGCGATGGGTCTGGGTCTGATCTGTCCCGAAGCCAGCGGGGCCGAAGCGGCTTGGGCTGGCAACACCCGGATCGTCGCTGCGCCGTCGCTCATCGCCGTCGTGAACCACTTCCGCGGGACGCAGGTGCTGTCGCCGCCCCAGCCGGGCGAGATGCGCGACGCCGAGCGGGTCCCCGACCTCAGGGAGGTGAAGGGCCAGGAGAACGCCAAGCGGGCGCTGGAGATCGCCGCGGCCGGCGGCCACAACCTGGCCTTCGTGGGACCGCCGGGCTCGGGCAAGTCGATGATGGCCGCGCGCCTGCCGGGCCTGCTGCCGCCCCTGACGCCGGAGGAGCTGCTCGAGACCTCGATGGTGCACTCGGTGGCTGGCCTGATCGCCCGCGGCGAGCTCACCCGCGCCCGGCCGTTCCGCGCGCCCCACCACTCCGCCAGCATGGCCGCGCTCACCGGCGGCGGCCTGAAGGCCAAGCCCGGCGAAGTCAGCCTGGCGCACAACGGCGTGCTGTTCCTGGACGAGTTGCCGGAGTTCTCGGCCCAGGCGCTGGATAGCCTGCGCCAGCCGCTGGAGACCGGGGAGGTGATCGTCGCCCGCGCCAACGCCCACGTACGCTATCCGGCCCGGGTGCAGCTGGTGGCGGCGATGAACCCCTGCCGCTGCGGTCTGGGCGGGGCCGGCCGCGGCGCGTGCGGGCGCGCCCCGCGCTGCCAGAGCGACTACCAGGGCCGCATCTCCGGCCCGCTGATGGACCGCATCGACCTGCAGGTGGAGGTCCCGCCGGTCACCGCCGCGGACCTGGCCCTGCCGCCCCCGGCGGAAGGAACGGCCGAGGCCGCCGCCCGCGTGGGCGCGGCGCGTGAGGCCCAGGCGCAGCGCTTCGCTCGCGGCGGCGACGGCGCGGTGACGCAGAATGCCCGCGCCGACGGCGAATGGCTGGAGGCGGCCTGCGCGATGGACGCGCCGGCCCGCGCGCTCCTGACCCGCGCCGCCGAAGCCGGGAACCTGACGGCCCGCGGCTGGACCCGCACCCTTCGGCTGGCCCGCACCATCGCCGACCTGGACGGCGCGGACGCCGTGCGCCGGGTGCACGTGGCCGAGGCGCTGATCTACCGCCGGGTGGCGCTGGGCGGTCCGACTGGAGCCGCTATGGTGGGCGCTTAGCCCGGGGTTCGAGCAACGGCTTATGGGGCGTCCAGAGGCCGGCCCGGTTCGAGCCGCGCGAGCCGCACCCTGGCGCGCCATGTGTTCCAGACCCCGATGCCGATCGCGATCATCAGCCACTGGCTGAAGATGACCTGCCCGGTCGCGTAAGCCCAGGCCCGGACGCCCGGATCGACGATCCGGGCCACGTGAATCATGACGCACAGCAACTGGAAGGCCGCAGCCACCATTGGCCAGTAGCGCGCACTGCGAATGGCGATCACGATCAGGAGCGCCAGCAGGATAACGTCCGCGCCGAAAGCCCCCCACTGCGGACCGATCCACCGCGGGTCCCGCAGCAGAACCGTTACCAACCAGCTGAACACCACCCCACCGATGGCGATCTGTTGCTCGCGGTCGCCCTTCCAGTAGGCGCCGACGATCACGGCCGTGATCAGGCTGAGCCCGACCCAGGGCGGCAGGACGAACCCGTGCGCGTGCTGCAACGAAAAGACCCCCGGCGACGAGCCGAGGGTCCAATCTGCCAGACCGCCTCAGGGGGCGGAACGGAATTCTAGGCCGCGCTGACGGCGCGCAGCGCGCGGCGGCCGATCTGGACGTGCTCCTCCTGGGCCAGCAGCGGGGGCTTCGTTCCACTGCCCCCATCGGTCATCGTCACGGCGCCAAGACCCATCTGGCTCTGGACGATGGATAGTTCCTTGTGGGTCTCGACGATCGCGCGGCGGGCCTCGGCCAGCGCCATGATCGCCTGGCTGGCGCGCTCGACAGCGTCCTGACCAATCAGGGCTGAAGCGCCCGCCTCGCGACGTAGCGCGGGCATCACTCCGGTGAGGGTCGCCGTCTTGGCGATCGCAGCATCGATGGCGTGTTCGGCTTCGAACAGGGCGCCGGCGATTTGTTCGGCGACCATACGGCGTTGCTTGAGCATGAGGATCTCCTGCACGCGAGGGGAGGGCTCGCGCGCCTATCGATTTAGGGGGTTATGGTTTCGAACCCGTTCAGGTCGGGAAAAAAGTCTTCAGGTCCTCGAGGGCCCGCAGGCCCGCCAGCATCCCGCCGAACGCCAGGGCGGTGAAGATCGCCAGGCCGACGATCACGCCCAGGCGCGCGACCGGGCTTAGCTGATTGCGGCCGAGCCAACTTCCGCCTCGGACTTGAAGTTCTCGTCCAGCAGGACCCAGGTCATGCACAGGATCTCGCGCAGGACCATCTCGGTCGGCTTGAAGGGCGCCAGCTTCTGCGTACCGGACACCAGGTGCTTGGCCATGGCGGCCTGCGCCGGCGTCGCCGCCAGATCGACGAGTTGGCGTTCCAATTGGGCCCAGGAGAAGCTCGGAAGGGCTTCCTCCCGCGCCGCCGGCTCCGGCCAGCGAGCCTCGAACTCGTCGATCTCCCGACGCAGGCGAAGCGCCCGCCCGATCACCGCGCGATTGTCGAAGTTCTGCCAGTCGCCCATGGAGAGCCCCCTCTGTTGTGGGGTCATCCGGCCAGGGTTCCGGCGGAGCGTCTGTCCTGATCGTGTCCTGTCCTGATCCAGTCAGGACATGGTTAACCGTAGAGGCGAGCTCGGGCTCGATATCGAGTTGGCGCGCTAACCTTGCCGCGGCGTAGCGGTCCTCGACGCCCAGCTTGCGCCGGGCGCGGTCGCAGTAGGTGTCGACGGACGTCTTCGACATCCCCAGTTCGCGGGCGATCTGCTTCGAGGAAAGGTGCTGATCGACCAGGCGCAAGCATTCGCGCTCACGCAGGGTGAGCAAGCCCACAAGGTCGTCCGCACTGTCGTCCCGGCCGTGCATGCTGGGGCAGTAAACGACGACTTCCGCCTTACGTCTACTTTAACGAGAAGGGTTAACGCGCTTCGGCTACACTCGGCCGCAGGAGGAGGCGCCGGAATGGACGAACGAGACTCCGGCCGCACGGCGTCCCTGGAGCTGGCCATCGGGGTGCGGCTGCGCACGCGCCGGCGCCAGCTGGGCCTCAGCCAGAGCGGCCTGGCGGAGCGCCTCGGCGTCTCCTTCCAGCAGGTGCAGAAGTACGAGGGCGGGGTGAGCCGGATGGCCGCCTCCACCCTGTTGGCGGCGGCTGAGGCGCTGGGGGTCTCGATCGGCTGGCTGGTCGGCGAGGACCCCTCCCCTGACGCCGGCGAGGAGGAAATCGTCCGCGCCCTGGCCCGGCCCGGCGCGCTGGAGCTCCTGGAAGCCTACAGCCGGATCGTCGATGGGGCCGCGCGCGAGGCGCTGGTGTCCCTGGCCCGGGAAATGGCCGCCGGCCAGACCCGCGTTTGACGGGCCGTTAAGCCCTGGGCGGCTAATTCAGCGCCCGATGGCCCGTCCGCTCCGCCCGCTCTCCACACGCCGTCCGCGGCGCGCCCAGATCAGCGCCGAGCACCTGGCCGCGCTGAGCCACGAGTTCCGCACGCCGCTGAACGGCGTCCTGGGGATGGCGCGGCTGATGGAGAGCACCAAGCTCACCGCCGAACAACGCGCCTACGCCGCCGCCATCCGCGACAGCGGCGAGCATCTGCTGAACCTGGTCAACGACGTGCTGGACTTCGCCAAGCTGGGGGCCGGCAAGATCGATCTGCACACCACGGACGTGGGCTGCGAGGACCTGCTGAAGGGCGTGGCCGAGCTGCTTTCGCCGCGGGCGCGGGAAAAGGGCCTGGAGATCGCCTGGGCCGCGCCGGAGGGTTGCGGCCGGATCCGCGCCGACGAAGGCCGCCTGCGCCAGATCCTGCTCAACTTCGCCGGCAATGCCGTGAAGTTCACCGACCATGGCGGGGTGCTGCTGGGCCTTTCCCGGCCAGGGTCTTCGGGAGATAGCCGCGGCCGCTTCCGCTTCACCGTCGAGGACACCGGGCCCGGCGTCAGCGCGGAGAAGCGCCTGACCATCTTCGACGCCTTCGCCCAGGCCGACCCCGCGCACGCGCGCCTGGGCGGCGCGGGCCTGGGCCTGGCGATCGCGCGCCAGCTGGCCGTGGCCATGGGCGGCGAGGTCGGCGTCGAGCCGCGCGACGACGGCGGATCCCGCTTCTGGTTCGAGGCGCCTTTCCGCGCCGGCGCCGAGCCCGCGTTCAACCCGCCCCTGGCCGGGCGCAAGGTGGGGATCGCCTCCGCCAACCCCATGGTCCGCGAGGCCGCCGGGCGGCAGGTGGAAGCTTGCGGCGGCGAGGCCGTGCTGGCCTGCGACATCGATGAACTGGCCGCGCGCACCCGCTTCGGCGACGTGATCCTTGTGGACCATGCGCTGGCGCGGGGCACGCGCCTGCTGCGCCGCCCGCCCGAGCGGCGCGCCATCATCCTGCTGGCGCCGGAAGAGCGGGCGCTGATCGGCCGCTACCGCCGCGCGGGCTTCGTCGGCTACCTGATCAAGCCGCTGCGCCGCGCCTCGCTGGCCGAGCGGGTGCTGATCGCCGCCGGAGCGGAGCGCGAAGCCGCCGTGGTGGTGGACGATGAACGGATCGCCGCCGCCGCCGCGCCCGGCAAGCGCGTGCTGCTGGTCGAGGACAATCCGATCAATGCGTTGCTTGCGCGGGCGCTGCTGACCCGCGAGGGTTGTGAGATCGACCACGCCGCCGGCGGCGAAGAGGCCATCGCGGCGGTGAAGGTCGGGGCCTACGACCTAATCCTGATGGACATGCGCATGCCGGGCATGACCGGCGAGGAGACGGCCCGCGCGCTCAGGGCCTCCGGCGTAACCACGCCCATCGTGGCGCTGACCGCCAACGCCTTCGAGGAGGACCGCCACGCCTGCCTGGCGGCCGGGATGAACGACTTCCTGGTCAAGCCGATGTCGCCGGATGCGCTGCGCGCCATGCTGATCCGCTGGGCCGGACGTGCGGAGGGCGACCAGATGCCCTCGTTCGACCCGCGCCGGATCGTCCGCGGCAAGGGCTGATCGCGCCCGTCTGGACCGGGCTCGCGGCGCAGGCCAAGCTCGGCGCCATGAGCACCGCCGGGGTCGCCACGCCGCGCCGCAAGCGTTCCGCCCTCGGGGTGCTGCGCGAGCTGCGCCAGCCAAAGGTGGCGGTGATGCTCGCGCTGGGCTTCGCGTCCGGCCTGCCGTTCCTGCTGACCCAGAACACCCTCGGCTACTGGCTGCGCGACGAGGGGATCAGCCTGAAGCTCATCGGCTTCGCCTCGTGGGCCGGCCTTGCCTACGTCCTCAAGCCCTTCTGGTCGCCCATCGTCGACCGGATCGACGTGCCCGTCCTCGGGCGCTTTGGACGCCGACGGGGCTGGATGCTGCTGGCCCAGCTGGTGATTGCGGCGGGCCTGGTCGCCATGGCGCTGACCGGGCCCAAGGCTGGGCTGACGACCGTCGTCGGCTTCGCCGTGATGGTGGCGTTCGCCTCGGCCACGCAGGACATCGTCATCGACGCCTGGCGGATCGAGGCGGCGGAGGAGTCCGAGGAGGAACTGGCCCTGCTCAGCGCCGCCGCCAACATCGGCTACCGGGTGGCGATCATCGTCGCCGACGCCGCAATCATCGCCGGCGCACAGCACTTCGGGTGGCCGGCGTCCTATGTGGCCATGGCGGTGTTGATGGGGATCGGCGTTGCCGCCAGCCTGTTCGCTTTCGAGCCCGCCCGCGCCGAGGCGGTGTTGCAGGCTCAGGCGCCGCTCTGGACGCCCCGTGGCTTCTTCGATGCGGTGATCGGGCCGTTCGTGCAGTTCTTCGCGACCCACAGAACGCTGGGCCTTTTGATGCTGGTGGCCATTGCGGCCTACCGCCTGCCCGACTTCCTGATGGGGCCGATGTACAACCCCTTCTATCACGACATCGGGTTGTCGAAGGACGTGGTGGCGGTTGCTCGAGCCGCGACCGGCCTGCCTGGCGTTTTCGTCGGAACGGCGGCCTCCGGCGTGTTCGCGGCGCGTTTCGGCCTCTTTCCGACCCTCATCGTCGGCTCGATCCTGCAGGGGTTGGGAACGGGGGCGTTCGCGCTTCTCACCTTCAACAACGACGCCGGCCTCTTCACCGCCGTCATGGCGCTGGATCAGTTCGCGCAGTCCTTCGCCGGCGTGGCGCTGATCGCCTACATGTCGAGCCTGACCAGCCTCGGTTACACCGCCACCCAGTACGCCTTGCTGTCCTCGACCTATGCCCTTCTCGGCAAGGTGCTGAAGGGCTGGTCTGGCGAGGTCATCGACGTCCTCACGCCGACCCAGGGCCTGATGGGCGCCTTTCGGATCGCCTGGATCGGGACGGCGCTCACCGCGATCCCGCCGATCCTGCTCGTGTTGGTGCTGGCGCACCGAGTTCGCCGGATGCACGCACCGGGGGCGACCTAGACCGCGAACGCCTCCAGGCTGCAGGTCGGCGTTTCGCCGACGATCGACTGGGCGACGGATTCGCCGATGGCGGCGGAGTGCTTGAAGCCGTGGCCCGAGCAGGCCGAGATCACGGTCACGCCCTCGATCTGCGGATGCGGCCCGATCATGAAGCGGCCGGGGTCGGCGGCGTTGTAGGCGTAGAGGCAGGTCAGGCCGTCGACGAGCCGGCTGGTGACGCCGCGCAACCGGCCCGCGATGTGGCGGCGATGCATTTCGGCGGCTTCGGCCGGCGTGACCTGCGGGGCGGCCTCGTCAGGGTCGCAGGCCGTCACGTATTGCTCGGTCGCCACCTTCACGCCGGGCCGGCCGCCCGCGACTTTCGGAAAGCCGTAGAAGACGTCCTCGGCGCCGTCGCCGTGGAACCACAGGAACGCCGGGGGCGGACGCTCGTCCCAGAGCGAGCCGGGCCCGGTCGCAAACCAGAAGAGCATCTGGCGGTGGACGACCAGGGCGTGCGCGAACGCGCCGCCCGCCAGGCCGGGCGTCCAGGCGCCGGCCGCCAGGACCACCTGCGGGGCGACATAGCGCGCGCGGTCGGTGACGACCTCGACCACGCCTTCGGATCGGCGGAGCGACACCACCCGCTCGTCGAGGCGCAGGTCGGCGCGGCCGGTGCGAACCGCCTCGTCCAGCTGGGCCTCGATGCAGCGTTCAGGGCGCACGAACCCGCCCTGCGGCTCGAGGCAGGCGACCGTATCGTCGGTGACCTCGAAGTGCGGGAAGCGGCGCCTGAGCTCGGCGGCCTCCAGAAGTTCCGGCGTCGCCCCCGACAAGCGGCCGACGGCGATGGTCTGCGCCAGAAAGTCGGCGGCGCCGTGGCGAAGGCTGGCGCGATCGCGCCGCGCCATGACCAGCAGGCCGGTGCGGGCGCGAAGGTCGTACCCATGGGCTTCGAACTCGGCCCAGATCTGATGCGAGCGGCGCACCAACGGCAGGTAGTCGGCGCCTTCGCCGACGAACTCGCGGGTGATGCGGGTCTCGCCGTGGCTGGAGCCGCGTTCGTTGGCCGGCGTGAACTGCTCGACGCCGACAACGCGGACGCCGCGGCGCGCCAGCTGGAAGGTCGCCGCCGCGCCCATGGCGCCCAGCCCCACCACGACCACATCGGCGCTGACGTCTGATCCCATGCGTCTGCGCCTAGGCCAGGCAGACCACCTGGGCGACGCGCAGCGACCGGCGCAGGTCGTCGGCGACGCGGCCGTAGTTGTCGGCGTTGATCGCCGGCGCGGCGGCGGCCGGGGCCAGCGGCGGGGCGTCGGCGGCCAGCGTGCGCGCGGTGGTCTCGGGCGCGGTGGTGTAGATGCGTCCGCGCCTCGGGCTCTCGGCGATGGTCACGCCGACCACGCGGCCCTGGGCGTCGAGGGCCGGGGCGCCGGAGAGGCCGCCCAACGTGCCTTCCAGGCCTTCCGTGCGGCCGGTCTCGGCCCAGACCAGCACCGGCTCGGTGCGCGCGCCGCGGCCCTCGACCACCAGGTTCTCGCGGCCCAGCAGGCGCGAGCTGGCCTCGCCCGGGCGGCCCTGCGGAAAGCCCGGATGGAACGCGCGCTCGCCGCGGCGCAGGCGGTCGGCCAGGCCCAGCGGCAGCGGCTGGGCGCCGCCGTCGGTGACGAGGATCGCGGTCTCCGCGCGCGGGTCGATCTTGACGTCCGCCGCGACACCCTTGCCGGGACCCACGACGATGGCGGCCTGGCGGCAGCCTTCAACCACGTGGCGGGCGGTGACCCAGACGCCGGTCTGGGCGATGGAGAAAGCCGTGCCGGCGCCGGGCTCGGTCTTGTTCGCGACCTCGACGACCACGGACGGGTCGAACGGCGAGGCGGGGCCGAGGGCGGCGCCTTCTGCTTCGGGGGCCGGCGGCGGCGCGGGCGGGGCGTCGGCGCGCTCCTGGCGGCCGATCGCGGCGATCAAGAGGCCCACGACCACCACGGCGTAGATCAGCCAGTCGGGGAGTCGCGGGAAGTGCATGCCTCAGCCGGAGACCGCCGCGGCCAGGATCACGGCGGTGGCGAGCTTGGCGCCGACCAGCATGGCGGCGGCCGACATCTCATTGTGTTGGATGCGCGCCGGCAGCCCATGGAGGATCAGGTCGACCAGGCGGAAGATCAGCAGCTGCACCAGCACCGTCGCCGCGCCCCAGAGCGAGAGCTCGATCAGCGTGGTGGACGCCTTCAGCGATACCGCGAGCGGGATCGCCAGGCCGATCAGCACGCCGCCCAGCGACACCGCCGCCGCCGAGTTGCCCTCGCGGATCAGGCCGATCTCCTTGTGCGGCGTGAGCAGCGAGTGGACCATCACCGCGCCGAGCAGGATGGCCAGGCTGACCAGGGTCTGCAGCAGGGCCACGGGAAAGCCGTCGGCGAAGGCCTGGACCTCGGGGGAGGCGAAGGCGTTCAGGTCAGCCGGCATTTGCCGCCAGCTTGCGGCGGGCGCTGGCGCGCAGCTTCTCGCTTTCGGACTTGAGCTGGCCGCAGGCGGCGAGGATGTCCCGGCCTCGGGGGGTGCGGA
>Ga0308175_100001917_pt1 | contig 14087 bp, 12 predicted proteins | sample PhyCR1_3_FD_203893 | JGI IMG/M metagenome (GOLD analysis project Ga0308175, IMG submission 203893) | Soil microbial communities from UC Gill Tract Community Farm, Albany, California, United States - DLSLS.C.R1 | ecosystem: Environmental > Terrestrial > Soil > Agricultural land | place: USA...
TCGTCCGGCTTGTCCAGCAGGTCCTTCGCGTCCGCCGGCGCGATGCTGAAGTACTTCTCCAGCACCGACAGCTTCGGCAGCGGCGACGCCGCCAACTGCCCCAGCCGCTGCCCGATCGGGTACACCTCCAGCGCCTTGCCCTTCACGTAAAACATCTTCACCTGCCGCTCGTCGATGACCATGACGGTCGGCTCAGGTTTTTCCGTATCCCACCGCATCACCGATCCTTTGATCCGGATGCGCCCCGAAGAGACCAGCGGCTTGCGCAGCATCGCCGTGAACTTCCGCTGCTCAAAATTCGCCGTCATGTCCTGGATCTTCGCAACCCGCGCGTCCAGCTCCTGAAGCTGCTTCGCCAGCACCGGATCGATTGGCGCGGCGGCCGGCGCCCGCCACGCCGCGCATACAAGGGCCGCGATTATGCCGAAGCGCATCCGGCTCATGACGAATTTCCCGGCGTCAGGTTTAACGTCAGCGACCCGCGAGCGACGGTCATCTCCCCCACAGAAGCCATCACCTCAAACTGTTGAAGCTGTCCCATGTGCCGGCTCAAGGTGGACCGCAGAACGATTTCCGCCGGCGGCGAGACCGCATGATCGAAGCGGACGTCCACCTGCGCCAGCTTCCCCTGCGTCGGCGCGGCCGATCCCACTCCCACCAGCCCCGATAGCTGCGCCAGCGCCTCGGCCAATAACACGCCCGGCACCAACGGATTACCGGGAAAGTGCCCCGCAAAGAACTCTTCCTTCCCGCTCACCACCCACACGCCTTCCGCCGACTGCCCCGGGATCAGGTTCACCAGCCGCGACACAAACCGGAACGGCGGTCGATGCGGCAGCAGGTCCAGCGGGTCCGACTGCTCCAATCCCGCGGCACCATCGGCCGCCGCGGGTTTCACGCTGTCCGTCCGATGCTCCTGAATGTACTCTGTGAGCGTCGTTACGTTCTTAAACACCGCCTGCCCCACCGCCTCGCTCGGCACCTTGATCCCGAACTCCTTCTCGATGCTCGTCAACAGCAGCAGCAGGTCCAGCGAATCCAAGTCAAAGTCCCCCCCGAAGAACGGCATATCGTCGGGAATGTGCGCGTCCGGCCCCAGCTTCAAGTCCCGGCGCAAAATGACCTTAATCCGCTCCAGCGTAGCAGAGGCGGGCGCGGGGGATGTCGGGCCGCTCGAAATTGCCATAACTCCTTTGGCCGCTGGGGCCGGAGGCCAGTTATAGGTTTCGTCACCCTCTCTGGCAACGGCAGCAACAAATGAACGACACTTGAGCGAAACACGCGTTTGGTGATATCCCGTCCATACATGCGGCTGATCGACCTCTCCCAACCCCTCTATCACGACTGCCCCAACTGCCCCGCCGACGCCGCGGTGAAGTCCGAAGTAATCGCGGATCACGCAACCGATGGCTGGCGTCTCGAACTGCTCACGATGGCCAGCCACACCGGCACGCACATCGACGCCCCGCTCCACAAGATCGAAGGCGGCGCCGCCATCGACGCAATCCCGCTCGAATCGTTCGTCGGCAAGGCCGTCATCGCCGACCTGCGCGACAGCGACCCCGGACGCTCCATCGAGCCCGACCGCCTCGAGCAACGCCTCGCCAACCACGGACCCCTCGACGACCGCATCGTCCTCCTCGCCACCGGCTGGGGTGGCCTCCGCGCCAAGACCGAAGAGTGGCTCTGGCGATCCCCGCGCCTCTCCCCCGATGGCGCCGCCTGGCTCGTCGGGAAGAAAGCGCGCGGCGTCGGCATCGACCACTATTCCATCGGCGGCTCCAGGGAACCCGACAACGCCGCCGCGCACGAGGTCCTGCTGTCGGCCGGCGTCTGGATCATCGAAGACATGCACTTCCCCGTCGAAGTCTTCACCCTCCCACAGCCCGTGCAGTTCTGGGCGCTCCCCATCAACCTCAAAGGTCACAGCGGCGCCTTTTGTCGTCCCGTGCTTGTGGTGGAGTGACCGGGGCCTGCGTTACACTACCCGCCGCTATGACCGTGGCGGACAGCATCCCATCAGCGACGAAAGCGGCCGTCCGGATCCACTCCGCCGACAACGTCCTCGTCGCCCTCCGCGACCTGCCCTCCGGCGAAGTCGTCGAAGGCATCACGCTCATCAACCCCATCCCGCGCGGCCACAAGATCGCCGCCAAACCCGTCGCCGCCGACCAGTACGTCATCAAGTACGGCTACCCCATCGGCGTCGCAACCCGCCCAATCTCCGCCGGCGACCACGTCCACGTCCACAACGTCGCCTCCTCGCTCCGCGGCGGCTATTCCCCCATGCCGGGTGCGCCCCATCGACTTTCCCCCTCCCCCAGTACTCTGGACCGCAGGGTTGGGGACTGGACCTTCGAAGGTTTCCGCCGGCCCGACGGCCGCGCCGGCATCCGCAACGAAATCTGGATCGTCAACACCGTCGGCTGCGTCAACCGCTCCAGCGAGCGCATCGCCACCGCCGCCCGCGACCTCGTCACCCCCGGCAGCGGCATCGACGGCGTCCACGCCTTCACACACCCCTACGGCTGCTCCCAACTCGGCGACGACCTCCAAAACACCCAGAAGGTCCTCGCCGGTCTCGTCCGGCACCCCAACGCCGCCGCTGTTCTCATCCTCGGCCTCGGTTGCGAAAACAACCAGATGCGCCTCTTCCTGGATGAGCTCGGCGATTACGACCCGAACCGAGTCAAGTTCTTCAACGCCCAGGACGTCACCGACGAGATCGACGAAGGTACCAAAGCCATAGCGCAACTCGCCGACTACGCCCGCCAATTCAAGCGAGAGACTCTGCCGGCGTCCGACCTGGCCCTCGGCATGAAATGCGGCGGAAGCGACGGCCTCAGCGGCGTCACCGCCAATCCCCTCGTCGGCCGCATCGCCGACCGCGTCTCGGCGGCCGGCGGCACCGTCCTCCTCACCGAAGTTCCCGAGATGTTCGGCGCCGAAGACATGCTCCTGGAGCGCGCCCGCGACCCGCAAACGCACGAAGCGTTCATCCGAATGATCAACGACTTCCGCGAATATTTCCGCAAGAGCGGCCAGCCCATCGACGAGAACCCCTCGCCGGGAAACAAGGACGGCGGCCTCACCACCAATGCCGACAAGTCCCTCGGCTGTGTCCAGAAGGGCGGCACCGCCCCCGTCTGCGAAATCCTCCCCTACGCCCGGGCCGCCACCCCGCGCTTGGGCGGCGTCGCACTGGTAAACGCCCCGGGCAACGACGCCGTCAGCACCACCGCCCTCACCGTCGCCGGCGCACAGATGGTCCTCTTCACCACCGGCCGCGGCACTCCCCTCGGCACCGCCGTCCCGACGCTCAAGATCTCCACCAACACCGCCGTGGCCGACCGCAAGCCCACGTGGATCGATTTCAACGCCGGCCTCCTCGCCGACGGCGCCGCCACGATGGACGAACTGGCTGACCGCCTCTGGTCTCTCGTCCTCGACACCGCCAGCGGCAAAACTCTGGCAAAGAACGAACAACACGGCTACCGTGAAATCACCATCTGGAAGACCGGCGTCACCGTGTAAATGTGGCACGGGCCCGCCCGTGTCTTCTAAGGCAAAAAGGCAAAATCATGAAAAAGCTAGCGACCATCGCCGCATTCTCAACAATCGCACTCATCTCTCTGACCTTCGCCGCCACCCCCGAACCCACGTGGAAAAAACTCGTCCTGTCCAAAGACTTCTACTGCGAAGGCGCCACCTACGGCGACTTCAACAAGGACGGCAAGACCGACATCGCCTCCGGCCCTTACTGGTACGAAGGCCCCGACTTCAAAACTAAACACGAGATCTACGCCCCCAAGACCATCGACCCCCACCAGTACTCCGAAAACTTCCTCGCCTTCGCCTACGACTTCAGCAACGACGGCTACCCCGACCTCCTGGTCGTCGGCTTCCCCGGCAAGGAATCCTGGTGGTTCGAGAATCCCAAGGGCAAGGACGGCCAGTGGACTCGTCACACCGTCATCGACGTCACCGACAACGAATCCCCCGCCTTTGGCGACCTCACCGGCGACGGTAAGCCGGAACTCATCTGCATGAGCAAGGGCCAGTTCGGCTATGCCGAGCCCGACTGGCAGCACCCCGACAAGATGTGGAAGTGGCATGCCGTCAGCGGCAAACCCGACAAGCGCTTCTTCCGCTTCACCCACGGCCTGGGCTTCGGCGACGTCAACGGCGACGGCAAGGCCGACCTGCTCGAAACCAAGGGCTGGTGGGAACAGCCGAAGGAGGGCGCCGGCGCCGGCGACTGGAAGTTCCACGAGTACCAGTTCGGCGCCCCCACCCACGGTACCTCCCAGATGTACGCGTACGACGTTAACGGCGACGGACTTAACGACGTCGTCTGCGCGCCCGAGGCACACGGCTACGGCCTGGCCTGGTTCGAACAGGTTAAAAACGGTGGCGAGATCACCTTCAAGAAGCACCTGATCATGGGCGAGAAGCCCGAGCAGAACAAACAAGGGGTCGTGTTCTCGCAGCTCCACGCGGTCGATCTCGTGGACATCGACGGCGACGGCCTCAAGGACATCGTGACCGGCAAGCGCTGGTGGGCCCACGGTCCCAAAGGCGACCCCGGCTCTGACCAGCCGGCCGTCCTCTACTGGTTCCAGCTCGTCCGAAACTCGGACAAGTCCGTGGATTTCGTCGCCCACAAGATCGACGACGATTCCGGCGTCGGAACGCAGGTCACCGCCGCCGACGTCAACGGCGACGGCAAAGCCGACGTCATCGTTGGCAACAAAAAAGGAACCTTCGTCTTCCTCAACCAGTCCCCCGTCTCGACGCGCCGCTGATCTGAGGACGACTGCCTGTCGAAGGCTGGTTCGTCTCATAAGAACAGATGAAAAATGGATGAGGCCGGGTCCCTGCCGCAGAGCCCGCCGGCATGGCTGCGCCTTGCTTTTTCAGCTATTTCGCGCAGGCGAGCTGGGAAGGATCTGCCGAATTTCCTGCCCCAAAACAAACGTTGCCGCTCCACAGCGCATGGGCTATGTTAAATCGCCGACGGGTGTTCCGGGCATGCCGCTCTGGAGCCCGGAAGTGGGTCACGTTGTCGCGTGCGCGTCGAGCAACTCGCGCGTTCGCAGAAACAGTAAACGCAGCGTCGTGGTTCCCTGTTGATCGCCAAACCGTACACGGCACGCGGTAGGACCGCTGTCCACGGCGAGGTTGTCGTCAGGGCAAGGAGTGTGAAGGTGGATAACAGGTCGCAAAGAATGGAGTCGTCCGTCGCCGCCCATGCAAACGGGAACGGCAACGGGAACGCCGCGGGTGGATTCGTCGTCATTGGCGGCGGGCCCGCCGGCCTAACCGCCGCATACGAGCTCACGCGCCACAAGCAAAAGCCCATCGTGCTCGAGAAGGGTCGCATGGTGGGGGGTATTGCCCGGACGGAAAACTACAAGGGCTACTACTTCGACATGGGTGGCCACCGGTTTTTCACCAAGTCGGAAGAAGTGAACCAGATGTGGCAGGAAGTCCTGCTGCACGAATTCCTCAAGCGCCCGCGCCTCAGCCGCATCTTTTACAACGGAAAATTCTTCGCCTACCCCCTCAAGCCGATCAACGCTCTGCTCGGCCTCGGCATCGTCGAAAGCGTGCTGATCATTCTCAGCTACGTCAAGTGGCAGCTCTTCCCCTACAAGGTCGAGGAGACGTTCGAGCAGTGGGTCACCAACCGCTTCGGCCGTCGCCTCTTCCAGACGTTCTTCAAGACTTACACGGAGAAGGTCTGGGGCATCCCCTGCACGGAGCTCAAGGCCGAGTGGGCCGCCCAGCGCATCAAGGACCTGTCGCTCAAGAGCGCGGTCCTGAGCATGTTTTTCAAGCCCAAGAACACGATTAAGACGCTGATCGAGCAGTTCGACTACCCCCGCCGCGGGCCCGGCATGATGTGGCAGGCCGTCCGCAGCCAGGTCGAGGAGCGCGGCGGGCGGGTGCGGATGGACAGCGACGTCACCGCCATTCGCCGGGACGGCTGCCGCATCCGCAGCGTGGTCGTCGGCTGCAACGGGCACAGCGAGGAGATTCCCGGGTCCAACTTCATCACCAGCATGCCGCTGACCGAGTTCATCAAGAAACTCGACCCGCCGGCGCCGCCGCAGGTTTTGGAAGCCGCTGGGAAGCTGAAGTACCGCGACTTCCTGACCGTCTGCCTCATCATCAACAAGAAGGAACTGTTCCCCGACAACTGGATCTACATCCACGACCCGTCGGTAAAGGTCGGCCGCATCCAGAACTTCAAGAACTGGAGCCCCGACATGGTCCCCGACGCCAGCAAGACCAGCCTCGGTCTGGAGTACTTCTGCAACGAGGGGGATGACGTCTGGACGATGTCCGACAAGGACCTGGTGCAGCTGGCCGCGCGGGAAATAGATCGCATTGGCCTGGCCAGGTACGAGGACGTGGAAGACGGCTGTGTCTTCCGCGTGCCCAAGAGCTACCCGGTGTACGACTCGGACTACAAGAAATACCTCCAGGTGCTGCGCGATTTTGTGGATTCGCTGGAGAATTGCCGTACCGTGGGCCGCAACGGCCTGCACCGCTACAACAATCAGGACCACTCGATGCTGACGGGCATGTACGCCGTCCGCGACCTTCTCCACGGCGAAAAGTACGACCTGTGGAGTGTGAACGCGGACAAGGAGTACCACGAGGAGGTTAAGGCGGGGCAGGCGCCCGTCGCCGACAAGGTCAAGGCGCCGGCGGAGGTGTCCGAAGCGTCGCCGGACGAGCTGCCCGAGGACGTGCTGGTGGCCGGCCTCGCACCGGTCCTTCAGAAGATCGACCGCCTCGCGATGGGCGTCTCCGCGGGGGTGGTGTGCGGATTGGCGTTGATGCTGGCGACGCTGATGCTGTTCCTCAAGGGCGGCCCCAACCCGGGTACGCACCTGGTGCTGCTGCAGCAGTACTTCCCCGGGTATCGGGTCACGCTCGGCGGCGCGGCGCTGGGACTGCTGTATGGCGGGGTGAGCGGTTTCCTCTTCGGGTGGACCTTTGCCCTCCTGCGGAACATCGTGATGTTCACCTACGTCGGCCTCTTGCGTGGCCGTGCCCGGCTGGAGAGCATCTGGGATCTGGTCGAGCACGTGTGATTGCGTGAAGGCTCGCCGCAAGGATCCCGCATGGCCAAGAGCGACAAGGACCTTCAGCAATTGATCGAATCACGGGTGCTGAGGATGAACGCCGGCGTGCTGGCGATCGTGGCCGGCCTGCTGGCGGGGGCGGCGTTGTTCGTCCTGACGATCATCCTGGTGGTCAAGGGCGGCCCCAACCCGGGCGCCCACCTCATCCTGCTGAGCAATTTCATGCCCGGCTACGCGGTGACGTTCTGGGGCGCGGTCATCGGCTCGATCGAGGCGATGGTGTATGCCTGGGTGGTCGTGTACGCCGGGGCGAGGCTGTACAACTGGGTGGCCGACCAGCGCCACGGCCGGGGCTGACGTAGTGTGTTTCCGATGAGTTACACGGTCAACGAACCAGCGACGGCGCGCATTTCCGTCATCGTCCCCGTGCGGAACGATGCCGGACACCTGCGGCGGTGCCTGGAGGCACTTCGGGTGTCGGAATGTCGTGATTTCGAGCTGATCGTGGTGGACGACGCGTCAACGGACGACACGCCACGCGTGGCCGAGGAACTGGGGGCCCGGGTGGTGCGGATGGAGCGCAACGGCGGCCCCGGCCGTGCCCGCAACCGCGGCGCCGAAGAGGCGCGGGGGGACGTGATCTTCTTCATTGACGCCGACGTCTGCGTCCACCCCGACACGGTGGGCAAGGTGGCGGAGTCGTTCGCGTCGGACCCGGACCTCGCGGCGGTGTTCGGGTCTTACGACCTGATGCCGCGCGCGGCGACGTTCCTCTCGCAGTACAAGAACCTCTTCCACCACTACGTGCATCAACGCGCCAGCGAGCGTGCGAGCACGTTCTGGGCGGGGTGCGGCGGGGTGCGGAAAGGGGTGTTCCGACAGCTCGGCGGGTTTGACGTCGAATACGGCCGGCCGAGCATCGAGGACATCGAATTCGGCGCAAGAATGTACAAGTCGGGGCACAAGATCCTGCTGCGCAAGGACCTGGAGGTCACGCACCTCAAGCGCTGGACGCTCTGGGGGCTGCTGAAGACGGACGTGAAGGACCGCGGTGTGCCCTGGACGCGGCTGATCCTGCGGGAGAAGAGCCTGCCGAATGATCTGAACCTCAAGACGTCGCAGCGCGTTTGTGCGGTCCTGGCGTACGTGCTTGTCGCGGCAGTGCTGGCGGGGGTTTTTTACCCGAAGACTTTGTGGGTTGCGGCGGCGTGCCTGGCGGGCATTGTGCTCCTGAACCTCGACTTTTACCAATTCTTCCTGCGGCAGCGGGGGTGGTGGTTTACGGTGCGCGTTGTGCCGATGCACGTGCTGTACTATCTGTACAGCGCGGCGGCGTTTACGACGGGCGTGGGACTGCACCTGTGGGACACCAAAGTCGCCAGGCCGCAAAAGGGAATGGCGGTGGCGCGGGCGCCTCAGGCGCCGTGAAGGGTTCGGATGGCGCTGCGGTTCTGCATGGTGACGACGTTCTACCCGCCATACCACTTCGGTGGCGACGGGGTGTTCGTGTACCGGCTTTCGGAACTACTGGCCGGCCAGGGACATCGCGTGGACGTGGTGCATTCGGTGGACGCGTACCGGTTGGCGCACCCGGCGGAGCCGGAGGTCGCGTTCACGCACCACCCCAACGTGACGGTCCACCGCCTGGAGACGCGGCGGCCTAGCTTATCGGCATTGGCCGCGCACCAGCTCGGGCGTCCCGGCGTGTACCGGAAGCGCTTACGGGAGATCCTCCAAGGCGGCCGGTACGACGTGATCCACTATCACAACGTGTCGCTCATGGGCGCGCCGGCGGTGCTTGGGATGGGATCGGCGGCGGTGAAGCTGTACACGACGCACGAGTACTGGCTCGTGTGCCCTACGCACGTGCTGTTCAAGTTCGACCGGGAGGCGTGCGCGCGGAGGCAATGTCTGGCGTGTACGCTGCACTCGAAACGCCCGCCGCAGGCGTGGCGGTACACGGGGGCCGTCCGGCGGGGGTTGGGGCACGTGGACTGCCTTCTGGTGCCTTCAAAGTTCGCGATCGAGCGGCACCGGGAGGCGGGGATCGATCGGCCGATGGTCCACCTGCCGCATTTCGTGCCGGAGGTGCAGGAGCAGGGTGGGGAAGTTTCCGGGGAGGGCCCCGGGGATGGGCCGGACGAGGGCTCGTACTTTCTATACGTGGGGCGGCTGGAGAAGCTCAAGGGGGTGCAGGACCTGATCCGATTGTTTGCGGGGTATCGGGCGGCGCGGCTGCTGATCGTGGGGGAGGGGACGTACGGCGGCGCGTTGCGGGAGCAGGCCAAGGACCTTGCGCACGTGAAGTTTCTGGGAAAGGTGCACCCGTCGGAGCTGGCGGGGTTGTACCGCGGTGCGGTGGCGGTGCTGGTGCCTTCGCTGTGTTATGAGACGTTCGGGCTGACGGCGGCCGAGGCGCTGACGCACGGGACGCCGGCGATCGTCCGGAGGATCGGCGCGCTGACGGAGATCGTGGAGCAGAGCGGCGGGGGGTTTGCATTTGGCGACATGACCGAGTGCCGCGATGCGATGGAACGCCTGCGGAGCGACGGGCTTCGACGGCGGGAAATGGGGCGGCGCGGGCGCGGGGCGGCGGCGGGGCTTTGGTCGCCGGCGTCGCACCTGGAACAATACCTGGGAATCGTGGAGCGGTTTTCCGGAAGTCAAAGCGCGGTCAGCCGGCGGGCGTTCCCGGCGCTGACCGGGCCTTGAAGGCTGCTGTATATAGGAGGCCGATGACTGCGGTCGGGCACAGCGTTGGGACGGGTCAGCCGGTGCGTGAGCGGACCGACGCGCTGGTCGCGCGCCTGGGGGAGCGGCGGTTCCGCTGCCGGGTGTACGCGCTGATCGCCGCGGCGATAGTGGTGGCGGCGTTCGTGGCGGTAGCGCTGAAAGCGCGGTTCGTCAAGCAGAGCGGGTTCAACTTCATCGTCTCCGACGCGCGGATGTATTACGCGTACCTGCCGTCGGCGGTGATCGACCACGACCTGGACCTGTACAACCAGATCAAGGAGCACTGGGGGGACGAGTTCCGCCCCGGGCTGCTGGAGGACCGCACGCCTACGGGGTACGTGCGCGACCAGTTTCCGGTCGGGATCGCGGTGACGCTCTCGCCGGCGTTCGTTGTGGCGCACGCCATCACGGTGCCGCTGTACCGGGCGACGGGGAAAGCGGTGTTCGTGCCGGACGGGTATTCGCCGCCGTACCAGGTGGCGTGCGTGCTGTGGGCGATGGGGCTGGGGCTGTGGTCGCTGGTGCTGATCGACGGGCTGCTGGAGCGGCGGTTCCGGGTGGACGGGGCGTCGATCTTCGCGGCGGTGGTGGTGTACTGGGTAGGGACGAACTACGCCTGGTATTACTTCCGCGAGCCGCTGATGTCGCACGTGATCGACGCGTTCTGGGTCATAGCCTGCGTGTCGCTGATCGACGCGATCGTGGCGCGGGCGAGGCACGGGCGCGTCGTGTGGTGGCAGGTGACGCTGCTGGCGTTTTGCGGTTCGATGGCGGCGGTGTGCCGGCTGACGAACTTCTTCATCCTGCCGGTGTTCGTTTACCTGCTGTACCAGGTGGTCCTGCTGCGGGTGGCGCTGCCATTTTTGGGGTGGGCGGCGGCGTCGGTGCCGGCACTGTTCCCGCTGGGGGTGCAGTTGTACGTGTGGGGGCTCATGACGGGGCGTTGGCCGGCCGCCTCCGCGGCATCGGCGCCCGCGCCGGCGGCGCCCGCGGCGGGGATGGCGGGCGGCGGGCTGCCGGTGCAGACGATAACGACTTACGCGGCGCACGAGACGTTTCACTTCATCCGGCCGGCGCTGGCGCAGACGCTGTTCTCGTCGCGGCACGGGGTGTTCTTCTGGTCGCCGGTGCTGCTGTTGTCGGTGTGGGGGCTGGCGTGGCACTTCTGGCGGCGCGGCGGTTGGCGGGACGGGCTGTTCGTGGGGTTCATCGTGTCGGCCCTGGTGCTGTGGTACTTCAACAGCGCGTGGTACGCGTGGTGGTTCGGTGACGCGTACGGGGCGCGGGCGTTTCTGGAGCTGGCGGGGCTGTTCATCATCGGGCTGGCGTTTGCGTTTGAGTACCTGAAGCGGGTGCGGCCGGGGGTGAGGGGGGTGGTGTGGGGGGTGATTGGGGTGTGCGTGGTGCTGAATGGGGTGATGATGTGCCTGTTCATGCTGAATAGGATCACGCGGAACGATTACATGATTTCGTGGTGGATTTAGTGTGTACAGGCGGCTCGCTGCCCTTTTCTGCTTCTCTCTTTCATTCGCTGCGGGGCGGCCCTGACATGAAGTGCCCGCTTCGGAATTCACAGGTGGCTGGATCGCGATGGAAGCCGTAGCAAAAACATCCCCGCGGGCAGGACAAGTCGAATAGGCTCGGCGAATCGGTCAGGCGCAAGGTGGACCCGCAGCGCGGGCATGCCGAGGATTCGGCGTGCTCCTGCCCAGTTTGTCCGGCGAGGCGCGCAGCCAGTTGGTGAAACGCTTGGTTCTCAGTCTTACGTTTGGTTGTCCATAGGAACAGAGGCTGGTGCTTGTAGCGCGGCTGGAATGAGCCGATCTTCGCGTTCCAGCGGATCTGCGCATGTAATTCATCCGATGACCGGGCTCGTATAAAAGCGAATTCCAGCCTGTACAGGTCCTTGACGAAGCTGTGCGGCCCGCAAAATCTGTCCTCGTTCACCTCGGCCTTTAGAGTTCCAGCGGTGGAGTCGAACGGCTCTTCGACTTGCGGCAGCAGTTCTTTGGACAAGTATGCGTCGAGAGATTCACGGAATTGCTCATTTACTGCGCGGCGATGGTATTCCGTTGAGAACGGGCCGAACTGAATCGTGGTGAAGACCGGGCTCATGGTGACGACGATTTTATTGCGGGGACGGATAAAGGTCAGGGACGATCAAGCGCTGTGAGGAGTTATGTCGCACGTGAAGTTGAAGCAGATCCTGACCCAGCGGCTTCGGTTGAGAAGCCCGCAATTTCATCTTGAGGGGCGCGGTAGAGTTTCCGGGAGAGTCGTTTCCCCGACTTTCGCGGGCAAGCGCGATCACGAGCGTCAGCAATGATCTGGGACGCACTGGACAAAGAGCTCGGTGCATCGTCGGTGAAGGAGGTTGGGATGCTCCTGGCTTACACGCCGGATGAATGGGACTTGCCCCTGGAAGGCCTCGCTAAGCGCAATGTCAGGACCCGCGCTCCTGAAAGGGTCGGCTGACCGTCTCGTGGGGATAACGGTCGCGATTCGTTTCACAGCAACAACGATATTCCTTGAAAGTAAGCACTGGGCGGGGGTGGTGTAGCGAGGGCGGGCAACTACATCCTGTAGGCTCATAGGTCTTTGTTGTTCAACAATTAAACGGCGCGGCGGTGGAAAAGAATTGACTGGATCGGGCGGCAGTTTATATCCCTAACAAAATAAGAACACTGGGAAGGAATATGCAACTGATTACCGCACACGGCGGGACATTGCACGCGCTGGCGGTATACGCCGAAGCAGGGAGGGCGGGGCCGGCGACGTTTGCGAGGTCGTTTGCGACGGGGTTGCAGGCGATTGACGGCCTGTTGCCGGGCGGGAAGTTCGCGCGCGGCGTGGTGCACGAAGTGCTCAGCGAGGCGCGGCACGCGGCGGCGCTTTCGTTTGCGGTGCTGCTGGCGCGGTGTGCCAGTGAGGAGGCCGCGGTGGTCTGGTGCGATCCGGCGGGGGAGATTTATCCGCCGGCGCTGGCGTTGGCGGGGGTGGATTTGGGGCGGGTGTACCTGCTGCGGCCGGGGGGGCGGGAGGAGGAGGTGTGGGCGGTGGCCGAGTGCCTGCGGTGCCGGGGGGTGGGGGCGACGGTGGCGGAGGTATCGCGGCTGTCGCGCGTGGAGGCGCGGCGGCTGCAACTCGCGGCGGAGCGCGGCGGGGGGGTGGGCATCCTGCTGCGTGAACGCGGGAGGGCTTCGGCGCAGTACGCGGCGGCGACGCGGTGGCTGGTGACGCCGGCGCGGGGGGACGAGGCGGTTCAGCGGTGGAGGGTTGAACTGGTGCACTGTCACGGAGGGCGCGTGGGCGGGGGGGCCGTGCTGGAGGTGTGCCGTGACACGAATCATGTGCGTGCATTTGAGGCGGTGGCCGATCGACCGGCGGCGGAGGAGGCGGCGCGGGCGAGCGCTTAATGCGGATCGTCCGTTGGTGCTCGTGCAGACCGCCGGCGCGCGGCAGACGGTGGCGTGTGCGTGTGACGCGGCGCGGGCGGCGGGCGTGCGGTGGGGGATGACGCTGGCGGAGGCGAGGGCGCTGTGCGGCGGCCTGGAGAACCTGCCGGACGATCCCGAGGGCGATCGGCGGGGGCTGGAGGCGCTGGGGCGGTGGATGATGCGGTTTAGTCCCGTCGTCGCGCCCGATCCGCCGGATTCGATTCTGGTGGACGTGAGCGGGTGCGAGCGGCTGTACGGGGGGTGGGAGAGATTGATCGGGCGCGTGGGCGATGCGCTGCGGGGGATGGGGCTGGCTGCGGCGGTGGCGATTGCGCCGACGGTGGGGGCGGCGTGGGCGGTGAGTCATGCGGGGGGGGACGGGTGCGTTGTTGCGTCCGAGGAGTTGGCGGCGGCGCTGGATGCACTGCCGGCGTGGGCGTTGCGGCTGGAGGGGGAGACGGTGGAGGTGTTGGGGCGGCTGGGGATTGAGACGGTCGGGCAGGTGGCGCAGCTTCCCCGCGAGTTGCTGCCGTCGCGGTTTGGGACGGCGGTTTTGAAGCGGCTGGACCAGGCGATGGGGCGGGTGGCCGAGCCGCTGGAGGCGCTGGCATATGCGGCGACGGTGCGAGCGCGGGTGGAGTTCGAGGGGGCGGTGGATTCGTCGGAAGTGATCTGGCTGGTGTTCAAGGAGTTGATCGGGCGGGTGCTGGGGCAACTCATCACGCGGGGGTGCGGGGCGCGGCGGGTGGAGGTGACGTTTTCGCGGGCATACGCGCCGGCGATCCGTCGGACGATTCTGCTGTCGCGGGCGTGCCGGGAT
>Ga0308175_100001918_pt1 | contig 14086 bp, 11 predicted proteins | sample PhyCR1_3_FD_203893 | JGI IMG/M metagenome (GOLD analysis project Ga0308175, IMG submission 203893) | Soil microbial communities from UC Gill Tract Community Farm, Albany, California, United States - DLSLS.C.R1 | ecosystem: Environmental > Terrestrial > Soil > Agricultural land | place: USA...
GGGCGGATTCGTTCCAGCGGATGACCAGGCCTCGGCCGTCGAAGTCGTAGTCGGCGCCGCGCACGGTGACGGGGACCTGGTCGGCTTCGACGCGGTTGGGGGCCGAGCCGTAGGCTTCGGTGAAGATGCGGAAGGTTTCGTTGTCGAAGGCGGCGTTGGGCAGCGTGGCGACCAGCGCGGGCTCCTTGGCCGTGGCGTTGTCGAACAGTTCGATGGTGACGTCCTGGAGCTCGCCGCGGTTGGGGGTGCGGAGGCCCACGGAGAGGCCGCCGGCGGAGGAGCTTTGGGGGACGATGACGTTGCCGGTCTTGCCGGTGATTTGGACCTTCTGGCCGCCGCCCATGAAGAAGACGGCCTCGGGCAGTCGAACGTGGACGAGGTCGTTGCGCTGCGGCTGGTACTGGGCGGCGCGAAATTGCGAGGAGAGGCGTCCGTTCTTGTCGTAACTGTAAATCCAGCCCTGCTCGCCGGAGCCGAACTGCGTGCCGGCGTCGTTGCGCTCGGGTGCGCCGGGGGTGATGGCGGGGCCGCCGTCGGTGGCGTGGCCGACCCTGGTCTCCCTGGGTTGGAACTGCCAGTAAACGAAGAATCCCCCCGCGAGCAGGACGACGGTGGCGATCATCAACAGGATGGAACGCATTGTCCTCCGCACCGACGTACGACCGCTCACCCCTCGTCCACGTCGAGCATTTTAAGGACGACCAGGTCCTGCACGTCGATGAGGCCGACGGGGCGGTCGGAAGAATCGACGACGGGGAGCTCGTCGATGCGGTGCTGGCGCATGACGCCCATCGCCTGACTCGCCAGGGCGTCTTCGCTGATGCGCTTGGGGTCGCGCTTCATCACGTCGCGGATGGCTCGGCCGAGGTTGGAGCCGTCGTTGTCGGTGAGCAGGCGGCGGAGGTCGCCGTCGGTGAAGATGCCGCTGATGCGGTCGGACTCGTTGACCAGGATGACGGCCCCGCTGCGGCGCTTGATGGCGCTGACCTCGTGGAGGACCTGCGCGACGGTGAGCCGGTCGGAGGCGACGGGGAGGTTCTCGCCGCGGCGGAAGGTCATGGCCTCCTTGACCTTGATGAGCTTGCGGCCGAGCTGGCCGGCGGGGTGGTAGAGGGCGAAGTCTTCGGACGTGAAGCGGCGGAGCTTCATCACGGATAGGGCAAGCGCGTCGGTGAGCGCCATCATGGCGGTGGTGGAGGCGCTGGGGGCCAGGCCGAGGGGGCAGGCTTCGGTGATCTTGCCGGTGGCGAGGATGGCGTCGGCGAAGCGGCCGAGGGTGCTGGTTGGGGTGGCGGTGATGCCGACGACGGGGTGGCCGAGCTTTTTGACGAGGCTGAGCAGGCGGAGGATCTCGTCGCTTTCGCCGCTGGAAGAGAGGATCAGGAGCAGGTCGCCTTTGCGGATGGCGCCGACGTCGCCGTGGACGGCGTCGGCGGGGCTGAGGAAGTGGCTCGGGGTCCCCGTGCTGGAGAAGGTGGCGGAGAGCTTTCGGGCGACGAAGCCGGCCTTGCCGATGCCGCTGGTGATGACGGCGCCGGGGCAGTCGAGGACGAGGCGTACGACGCGCTCGAAGGCCTCGTCAATCGCGTCGGCCATGGCACGCACAGCCGTCGCTTCGACGGCGAGGACTTCTCGGGCGAATTCTCGGAGGGAATCGGACTTCATGGGGGATGCGATAAGTTCCGGCCGCGTCTGGATTATCGGACCATGACCCTTAAAATCAACAAAACCCCAGCCAAGGACGGGCAATGAGTCATCCGCCGGATTACCGCGTCGAATTGGAGGTTTACCACGGCCCGCTCGATCTGCTGCTGTACCTGATCAAGCGCGACGAGCTGGACGTGTACGACATACCGATTGCGCGAATTACTGATTCGTACATGACTTACGTCAGCATGCTTCGCGAGCTCAACGCGGAGGACGGGCTGGACATTAACGTGGCGGGGGATTTTCTGGTGATGGCCGCCACGCTGATGGAGATCAAATCGGCGATGCTGCTGCCCAAAACGCCGGTGGTAACGGCGGATGGGCAGCCGACGGCGGCGCAGGAACTGGCCGATCCTCGGTACGAGCTGGTGCAGCAACTGCTGGAGTATAAGCGGTTTAAGGACACGGCCCATTTGCTGGAGCGGCAGCAGCGGGATCATGCCAGCCGGTTTCCGCGATATCCGGCCAAGGCGGAGGGCCAGGCGGATGAGCCGCCGCCGGTGGATCTGGAGGAGGTGCAGGTCTGGGACCTGATGGAGGCGTTTAACCGGCTGATGAAGGAGGTGGGGGGGCGCAAGCCGCGGTATCACGAGGTGATTTACGACGACACGCCGATCGATTTGCACGCGGCGGATATTGAGGACCGTCTAAAGCGCGAGGGCAGGCTCACCCTGCGGGAATTGATTGTGGGGCGGAAGTCACGGTCGGAGATGGTGGGGGTGTTCCTCGCGCTGCTGGAACTGATCCGCGAGAAGAAGATCCTGGTGCGGCAGGAGACGTTGGAGGCGGAGTTGGAGATCACGGTCGCGCCGAAGGAGCACCGGGAGACGTATGCGCACGCGTCGTTGACCTTGGCGCCGGAAACGGCAGAAATGGGCACCGAGAACACAGGGGTCACGGAGAAGAGCGCGTAATCATCGATTGTCTTCTTCTCTGTGTGCTCTGTGACCTCGGTGTGCTCGGTGGTTAGATTTGGGGAATGCGGATCGCTGAGGCGCCTGTTATTCCGGGGAGGGTAAGCCGGCGGGTGCCGGTGACGTTGCCGCTGGGGGTGGGTTTGATCCTGATTCTGGAAGCGTTGCTGTTTGCCGATGTGGCGTGGTCGCGGAGGGGGGCGGTGCGGACACAGGCGGCTGTGGCGGCGGTTCGGTCGGTGGTACCGGGGTCGGTGGCGGCGGTGGCGCGGTTCGTCGCGGTGAATTTCACGCCGCTGATTTGGCCGGCGTATCTCGTGCTGCTGGACGGGTTGCTCGTCATGCAGACGGGGGCGAGTCCGATTCGGGAGCGGCCGCACCATTTCGCGACGTTGTGTTTGGCGTCGATCTTTATCTGGTGTGTGTTTGATTGGGTGAACTTTTATTACATTCACGCGTGGACGTACATCGGCATGCCGGGGGAGGGGTTTTGGGGGTGGCTGGATCGGTTCTGGGGGTATGCGCTGGCGTTCGGGTCGGTGGTGCCGGGGATGTTGCTGACGAGCAAGTTGATCCTGAATACCGGGGCGTTTGATTGGGCGCGGTCGCGGGCGTGGCGGATGCCGCGGTTTGCCAAGTGGGTGGCGCTGTGGTCGGGGGTGGCGATGTTCGTTTACCCGCTGGTGGTGCGGGACCCGAAGGCGAACCTGACGCTGTGGACGAGCCTTGTGTTCTTCCTGGATCCGATCAATCTAAAGCTCGGCCGGCCGTCGATGTTCCGGGATTGGCAGAACGGGTGGTACGGGAGGACGCTGGCGGGGTTTGCGGGCGGGCTGGTTTGCGGGCTGCTGTGGGAGTTCTGGAACTACTGGGCGCTGGCGAAGTGGACGTACACGCTGCCGTTTTTAGGGCGGGCGGAGGCGTATCGGTATTTCGAGATGCCGCTGCCGGGGTTGCTGGGGTTTCTGCCGTTTGCGATTGAATGTTGGGTGATGTGGCAATCGCTGCGGGTGCCGCTGGATGGGATGGTCGAGCCGCTGCCGGACGAGAGGAGTTTTGTATGATGGGGGGTCAACGTCCGGCGATTCCGAGAAGTGTCGGCCCCTACCCAGGCGCGTACTCCACCCACGCCGTTTGAACCGCTTTACCCGTAGGAATGCTCCACGACGAATCCTCGCGACCGGCGGCAGGGGGGTAGGTGTGCGTCGCGGTTTGCACGTCGCCGCCTTCGGTCCACGCGAACGTCACCCGCGTGGGATGAACCTGCGCGGGCGCGTACGCGAGGCTCGCCTGAAACTGCCGGTACGGCTTGCGGCCGGTGTTCGTAAAGCGAACCTGCACCGTCGGTGGCGTGCCGGGCGGCAGGGGGGTCTCGGCCCACGTGAAGCTCTGGCTCCAGAAATCGTTCGGCTCCGGCGTCCGGCGGACGATCCGCCAGTCGCTGACGGCCGGCTGCCACGTTTTGCCGTCGTCCGGCGAATACTCGATCGAATACGCCTCCTTTGGGTCCGGCGGATTTCCCGACGCGTTCCAGCTCTCGGCGTACAGGCGCGTGGGCGTCTGGCCATTCGGCGTCGAAATGGAAAGCCCCGCCTCCCGCGCCGGCTTGTCCTTCCAAACGCACGCCGGGGCGCCGATCGCCTGCCCCGACGAGTGGAACGTGACGCGCGTGCCGTCGTCCTTCAGGTGCGGAATGATCGCCGGATTGCACTGGCACACCGTCCGCCAAGCCAGGGCGGCGTTCTTCAATTGCTCCGCGCCCGCGCGGAACCTCAACAGGTACTGGGATTGACCCTTTACCAGGTCGGTCAGGTCCGGACTTGTTCCCGCTTTGTGCCACGTCTGTCCGCCGTCGATTGAGACCTCGATCTCGATGGGCGTCTGCATGGTCACGACCAGACCATTCCTGCCGCCCTGGTCGTAAATCCCCCAGGGCTTCGCGTTGGCCGGCGTGGCCCCGATTACGTAAGGGCTTGCAAACCCGAACGTCACCTGCGATTCCGACTCCGCCACCACGGCTTCCTTGTACGACCCGTCCGAAAAGTTCGGCGTGTACGTGTACACCGCGTTCCCATACCGGGCCTGCCCCGCCCGGGAGCCGGTGCCGTCCTTGGAGTTGTACATCTTCTCCGGCTGGTTCACCCACGTGCGCGACCGCTGGGGCCCCGGCACCTGGTCGTTGAAGTTGTAGCCCCAGAACACGAAGGTCCGTCCGTCCTCCAGGCCGGGATTGGTGTAACGGCGCAAGGTCTCCCCCGCCCTGAGGTGAACCACCGGCGGCGGCCCCGCGTAGCCCGCGAGGTATTCGACGGTGTGAAACGACGTGTAGGCCGCCGGATCTTCATCCGCCAGGCCCGCGATCCGCCACCCGTGCTGCGCCGGCCGATTCAGCGGCGGCGTCCGGACGGAATGAAGGTCGGCCATCACTTCCGCCAGCGACAAGAGCCGCGACCCGTCGGCCGAGTAAACCACCGTCGAGAGGTCGTGATCGAGCAGCGCCCACCGGCCCTGGCCGTAGGCGCCGCCGGTCAGGAAGACCTCAAACGAGTTGTGACCCGTGGTGCCGACGACGCGCGAGCGGCAATGCCCCAGCAGCCGATCGAACTCCGCCGTCCACTGCGCGTGCGTCGTCCCGCACAGCCCAAAGCCGTAGGCGAAGAGTCCCGTCCAGTAATCCCGTGGCGGGTCGGCGGCCGCCTTGCTCTTCGGGGGCGCGTTGCAACCGGCGGCGTCGGCGTGGAAGTAGTGCACGTTGCGCCAGTACCACGCCGCCAGCGCCTTGTCCTCGTCGGAGTCCGTCGATCGCCCGGTGGTGCGGCGGTAGAGGTCGGACTCGGTCTGGAAGAGCCGATCGAAGGTGGAGCAGGACAGCTCGCCGGGGTAGTAGGGGTGGTCGGTCTTCACCTGGGGGTCGGGTGACGACGCGAGCGCGGCCGGGGCAAGGACCAGTGCCAATAAGGTGAGGCGGGCGTTCATCTGCCGCGATATCGTAAGCACGATGCCCGACAAGCGACACCACCGCGGCCCGCACCCGCAGGACGCCGAGCTTTTTGCCCGCGAACGCTGGGACGACCTGCGGGCGGCGGTTTCGGACCTGTCGTGGCTGCTGTCGCGCGGCTACGCCCAGCCGTCGGCGCTGAAGATCGTCGGGGACCGCTACAACCTCGAGTCCCGCCAGCGGATGGCCGTCATGCGCTGCGCCTGCACCGACCGGCAGCTCGCCGACCGCACCGCCCGGCGCGTCGGGCTGCACACGCTGGCGGGGAAGAATCTGGCCATCGACGGGTACAATGTATTAACGACCATCGAAGTCGCGTTGGGCGGCGGCGTGGTCCTGGCGGCACGCGACGGCTGTTACCGCGACATCGCCTCCATCCACGGCACCTACCGCAAGGTCGAGGAGACCGTGCCGGCGCTGGAACTGGCCGGCGAAGTATTGGCGAACGCGGACGTGGGCCGGTGCGTATGGTTCCTTGACGCCCCGGTGTCAAACAGCGGGAGACTGAAGGGAATCATGGACGACGTGGCGGAGGCGAGGCGCTGGGCGTGGGAGGTCCGGATCATCGCCAACCCCGACGTCGTCCTGAGCAGTGAGGCCGAAGCCGTGGTGGCGACGGCGGATAGCGTGATCCTCGACCGTTGCCGCCTATGGGTTGGGCTGGCCGGCGAGGTGGTGCGGGCGAAGGTGCCTGATGCCTGCGTCATTGAGCTTGGCGTGTCCGACCGCGTACAAACCTGAAATTTATTTTTGTTGTGAGTAGTTATTCGTTTTCGTATAATCCGCGGTCCAGCCGAGAATGCTCCGCAAGCCCGGCGGGTTATTAACAGGGCTGTTATTTACGTTCTTGTAACCTCGGGCGCCTCTCGTGGAATCACATCGCAGAGGCCCGGCAGGCTTTGTCACGGAAAACGAAGAGGTATCTATGACGAACGCATTCATTCCCTCCCGTCCGGCCGCGCGCGGGCGCAGCGACTCGGGTTTTACGTTGGTCGAGCTGCTGGTAGTGATTGGTATCATCGCCCTGCTCGTTTCCATCCTGCTGCCGACGCTGAGCAACGCCCGCCGCAAGGCCAATGCGGTCAAATGCGCGGCGGCCTTGCGCGAAATCGGTAACTGCTATCAGATGTATGCCGTGGAGTACAAAGGCTATTGGCCGCCGGCAAAGCTGACGCCCGTCTCGGGCGTGACCTACACGATCGGGAATTTCACGTACACTTCGAGCTTGACGCCGTTCTGGTTTAATTTCATTTCAAAGTATGCCGCCGCAAACGCGAACGTCGGAATGTCCGTCACGCAGGCCGGTGCTGACGCCGCCGCCCAGCGGAAGACGGTCCTCTGGGGCTGCCCGGCGTGGGAGGGCTATTACAACGCGGCTTCTACGAGCGTCGGCGGGATTTCGTCAGTCCAGCCGGGCTACGGCATGAACCCGTTCCCACTGTTCACGAATACGTCAAATTCCACCGAAAGCAATATCATCGGCAGTTGGGGGTCGGCGACCGTGAAGCAGACCGGCAGGTGGTTCAAACAGGTGCAATACAAGAACTCCGCCGAGCGCTGCCTTGTGGCCGATAGCCTCTTCTGGGAATGCGAATCCGATGCCGTTCCCTCGCTGGCAACATATCCGCCGTCAATCGTCCCGCAGCCGGCCAGCTACAACACGGTAGTGTTTACCGCCGGCGTCAGCGGCCAGACGGTGATCGACATCTACCGCCATGGCACTCATCCACCTGTGATTGGCACCGGCAGCGGTGCGACCTATGCGCCCAACGGCGGGCGGTTCTCGTTCAACATCCTCTACTGCGATGGGCACGTTGTGAACGAAGTTTTGCCAAGGCAGGCCTACATTGCCGATCGGCAGCACTTCCCCGGTTAAGGGGCACTCCATCCAGCACGTGAATTACGACGGGACGGGCAACCAATTGCCCGTCCCGCTGCTTTTTACCTTCGATTCTGTCGCACAATTTTTCGGGAATGAATCCGCAACCGTCTGGATTCCTCTCCTTATACCGGCCCGTGAAGATGCCGGCGTACAAATCGGTCGTGCTCATTCTTCGCTGAATTGATCGTCGGCGGCACGTTGGCCGGAATTCATACGCACCTGGACGGTTCGATTTCCGCGTGGACGCCACAGGGAATCCCGCCTCGGCCCGTCCAGGGCGTGCGCAGGAGACGAAAACAACAACGCGGCCGACTCGGTTCGACGTGGCCGGCCGCCGCAATGTCCCAAACGTCCGACCCTTGCCGGCCCCGCCGATCACCCGACCCGGCGGGGCTGGTATTTTTTGCCGGCCGCGTCGTTCGTCGCGTTGAACGATCGCAGGCGAGTTTCGCTCTCTCGGCCTTCTCCGCCGTAGCGTGATCGTCAAACCATTGGTACCTTCCGGGTGTCCGGCAACGTGGAGGTACTCCGTATGCGCAGCACCTGTTCAACGTTCGAACCGCTCGAAGATCGCCGCCTGCTGTCCGGCGTTTCGTGCTCGCTGGTTCCGACGCCTTCGTCGCAGGCCACCCCGCAACTCACGCCGGCCGTTCAGACCGCATCCCTGCACACTCGCGCCAAGGCCAAGGCCGCCGCGGTCAACCTCGTCGGCACCTACCACGGCACCTGGACCGAGGCGATCTCCGGCCAGTCCGGCACCATCGACGCCACCATCACCTCGCAAACGAAGACCCACCTCACCGGCTCGGTCACGATCTTCGGCCAGACGTTCTCCGGCACCATCCCGCTGAAATTCGTCCCGCGCTCCGGCGTCTTCCGCATCCCCTTCGATCGCTTCGGCATCAAGTCCCTCTTCCAGGGCACGCTCGAGACGGTTGGCGACAACATCGCCAATCACCTCGTCGGCACATTCGCCGGCCACGGGTTCGGACACAACGCGAACGGTACGTTCGACATTCTCCGGGTAAGTTGAGGCTGGCTCGCCCGTACCACGGGTGTCGAGGGCGTGTCTGCACGGCTCGAAAAGCCGTGCTACGGGTGCGCGTCTCAATACGGGCCGCGAATGTGATCCTTCACGCGCTGGTGGTAGAGCTCCCGCAGTTGCCGGTGCAGGTCCGCCGGTAACGGCGGCGCGTCGCTCACGGCCGCATTCTCCCTCGCCTGCTCCGGCCGGCTCGCGCCGGGGATCAACACGCTCACGGCGTCGTAGTCCAGGCACCATCGCTGCGCCATCTCGGCCATCGACATTCCGGCCGGCACCATCGGCTTGATCGCGTCGGCGAGCTCCACGCCCTTTTCGAAGGGCAATCCCGCGAACGTCTCGCCGACGTTGAAGGCTTTGCCGTCGCGGTTGTAGTTGCGGTGGTCGCCGGCGGGGAATTTGGTGTCCTTGTTGAACTTTCCCGCGAGCAGGCCGCTGGCCAGGGGCAGGCGGACGATGATCGCGACGCCGCGGCGCTTGGCCTCGTCAAACAATTCGTCGATGGGCTTCTGGCGGAAGATGTTGAAGATGATCTGGAGCGACGCGAGCCCCTCCTGCCGCAGGCAGGTCTGCGCCTCCTCCATCGATTCGACGCTGGCGCCGAAGTGCCTGATCTTCCCTTCCTGCTTCAGCCGGCGAAGGTGGTCGAACATCTCGCCGCGGGCGAGTATGTCGGTGGGCACGCAATGGAGCTGCGTCAGGTCAATCGCCTCCGAGCCCAGGCGTTTGAGCGACGCCTCGGTGTGGCGGCGGACGGCGTGGGCGGTGAAATTCGCCGGCCAGCCCGGCTCGGGGAACCGGCCGAGCTTCGTCGCGATGAAGACGCGGGCCGGCATCTCCCTGAGAAAGCGGCCGATCAGCGTCTCGCTGCGGCCGAGCCCGTAAACGTCGGCGGTGTCGAAGAAGTTGACGCCGCCGTCCACCGCCGCGCGCAGCGTCGCCATCGCCTGCTCATCGCTGACCTCGCCCCAGTCCGCCCCGCCGAGCTGCCAGCAGCCCAGTCCGACCTCCGACGCGGAAAAACCGGTTTTTCCAAACGGTCGATGGTGCATCAAACCTCCGCTGCGCCGCCGGACGGATTAGCCGCAGATGAACGCGGATGCACGCGGATAAGACTGAGGATCAGTGCTGCATCTGCGCCCATCTGCGTCCATCCGCGGCTATTCAATTAGCTGCACGAGAACGCGCCCGACTGAATTACTTCGTCCCGTACACTTCCGGCATCACCACCACTACGCCTTCGCGCCGCATCAGGTCCAAGCGTTCGATCGCCAATGTGACAAGACGCACGCGCTGCGGGTCCAGGTGCTGGAGGTAAGGCATCGCCATTTCCACCAGCGACCCGCCGGCGTGGGTCGGCCGCGGCAGCGCCACCTGGCCGGCTTCATCATCCCCCGCCCCGGTCGCCTGCTCCATGAGCCTTTCCAGAAAATTCTTGGGCTCCGGCACCACGCGCACGTCGTAGTCCTTGAGCTTCGCCTGGTCGGCCGCGTACGCGACGGCGTCGTGCAGCGTGCCAATCTTGTCCACCAGCCCCAGTCCCAGCGCCTGACGGCCGGTGTACACGCGCCCGCCGGCCATGTCCTCCAACGGCTTCTTGAGCTTCGGACCGCGGATGTCGGTCACGTGCTGCTTGAACACGTCGTAAATGTCGTTCATCCACCCCTGCACGCGGTCGCGCTCCGCCGGCGTCCACGGGCGGTCGCTGTTCAGCAGGCCGGCGTTTTTCCCGCGCTGGTAGGGCTTGAAGGTGATGCCGATGTTGCCCCACATGTCGGTGGTGACGAGCTTGCCGGCCACGACGCCGATCGAGCCGGTGATCGTGCTCTCGTCGGCGAAGATCACGTCCGACCCGCAAGCGACGTAGTACCCGCCGCTGCCGGCCACGTCGCCCATGGAAACCACGAGCGGCTTGCGCGCTTTCACTTCCTTGGTGGCCGCCAGGATGATCTCGCTCGCCACCGCCGACCCGCCGGGCGAGTCGATCCGCAGCACGACCGCCTTGACGTGCTCGTCCTTCGCGGCCTGATCGAGCGCCTTGCGGACGTCGGTGCTCATCGCGCCCGACCCGCCGAACGGCGACGGCTCGGCGTGTCCGAGCATGATCATGCCGTCCACGTACACGACGCCGACGGCGTCCCGGGTGCTCCTGGGCTTCTGCCCGGCGCCCATGATGTCGGCAAAGAACTTCATCAGCCCGAACGGCGAGGACAGGTCGATCTGTTCCTGCTTCTTCTGGCCGTACCTCGCGTCGAACGCGGCGTTCTTGCCGCACTTGGCCTTGATCGCCTCGACGAATTGCTCGCGGTGCTCCACCGCGTCGATGATCCCGGCGGCCTTGGCCTTCTCGGCGGTGTAGGGGCCGTCGTCGATCCACTTGCGCGCCTGCTCCTCGCTCACGTTGCGCCCCGCGGCGATCAGCTTGACGGTCGTGTCGTAGATCGAATCGTACAACCAGTTGTGCATCTCGTCGGCCTGCGGGCTGGGGCCGGTGCGCATGAACAGCTCGGCGGCGCTCTTGTACGCCCCGCAGGTGAGGAATTCCGGCTGCACGCCGATTTTGTCCAGCAGCCCGCGGACGTACGGCTGGTCGGCGTAGAAGCCGGTGATCCACAAGTCCGCCGTCGGCGTGGCGCTGACGCGCGACGCGCCGCAGATGAGCAAGTATTGGCCCATCATGGCCGAGTCCGTGTGGGCGAAGACGTCCTTGCCCGCCGCCCTCACCCGTCCCATCGCCTGGCGCAGCTCCTCGATCTGCGCGAACCCCGCACCGCCGCCTTCGACGGTGACGACGACCGCCTTCACCGAAGGGTCGCCCGCGGCCTTATCCATCCGCTCGACCATCTCCTTGAGCGAGACCCCCGGCGGCGAGAACAGGTCGTCCTGCTGTCCCGGCGTCTCGGTCAGCGGCTGCGTCAACTTGAACACCGCCACGACAGGCTTGGCCGCCTCCGGGCCGTTGCCGGCATTCCCCTCGGCCGCCCGGGTTGTCCTCCCGGCTATTGCAATGCAAACCCCCGCGACGACGATCAACATGCGCCTACCCATACCGATCTCCTTTTGTCCCGGGACAAGGTTTCGCGGCACTGTACCGCGCGCACGGAGCGCCGGGATTACAAATGCACCGCTTTGTTCTACCGGTCTTGCTAGACCGTCCTACGCCCTTGGGGGATTCCTTGATTCAGCTCATTTTTTCGACGACACTCCCGCCCCAATCTCTCGAACCGCGGGAAAACTCACGCACAGAGAAGGACGCCCATGCCTGCCGAAAAGTTCACACCCGACCCGAAACTGAAATTCACCTTCGGCCTCTGGACGGTCGGCAACGTCGGCCGCGACCCCTTCGGCGACCCCGTCCGCGAGCGGCTATCGCTTCGTCAAATCCTCGATCTGCTGGGCGAGGTGGGCGCCTACGGCGTCAATTTTCACGACAACGACGCCATCCCCATCGACGCCACGCCGCAGCAAGCCGAGCAGATCCTCAAGGAGTTCAAGAAAGGGATGAAGGACAACGGCCTGGTCTGCCCGATGGCCACGACCAACCTGTTCAGCGACCCGGTCTTCAAGGACGGCGCCTTCACCAGCAACGACGCCCGCGTCCGCGCCTACGCCATTCAGAAGGCGATGCGCGGCATGGATTACGGCGCGCAGCTCGGCGCCAGGATCTACGTCTTCTGGGGCGGCCGCGAGGGCGCCGAATCCGACGCCACCAAGGACCCCGTCGAGGCCATCAAGCGCTTCCGCGAGGCGATCAACTTTCTCTGCGAGTACAGCATCGATCAGAAGTACGGTTACAAGTTCGCCTTCGAGGCCAAGCCCAACGAGCCCCGCGGGCACATGTACTTTGCCGTCACCGGCTCGTACCTCGCCCTGATCCCCACGCTGGATCATCCGGAGATGTGCGGCGTCAACCCGGAGTTCGCCCACGAGACGATGGCCGGCCTCAACTTCGTCCACCACGTCGCCCAGGCCCTGGAGATGAAGAAGCTGTTCCACATCGACCTGAACGACCAGGAGATGGGCCGCTACGACCAGGATTTCCGCTTCGCCGCCGTGAACTACAAGGCCGCGTTCTTCCTCGTCAAGCTGCTGGAAGACTACGGCTACAACGGCAGCCGCCACTTCGACGCCCACGCGTATCGCCAGTCCGACCTGGAGGACGTGAAGGCGTTTGCCCGCGGCTGCATGCGGTCGTACATGATCCTCAAGGAAAAGGCCCAGCGCTGGAACGCCGACGGCGAAATCCAGCAGCTCGTCAACGAGATCAACCGCGGCGACGGCGAGGTCGAGAAGCTCACCCGCCGGTTCCGCCCCCAGAACGCCAAAAAGCTCCTGGCTGCGCCACTCGACCGCGTCGCGCTGGCGACGGGGCGTTTGCCATACGAGCGGCTGGACCAGCTTACGATGGAAGTGCTGATGGGGGTGAGATAAGCCTCACCCGCGGCTCACGAGAGGAATCGAAGGGGCGGACCATATAGGTGGACTTGAGATCCCGTGACGAGACCTTATTTGGCGGGACTACCCTTTGCCGCCCATCCGCCGATACTTCGCCTGCACCAGCAGAAACACACCGAACGCCATCAACCCCGCCGCCACCGCCCCGAGCAGCCACGGCCCGTACGGCCGCTGCTGCAGCGCCCGCAGGCTCTCGCCCATGTCGCGCGCCTCGCGCGGGTCGCGGTCCCACGCGGCGCGCAAAAGAAACAACCCGATCAACGCGAACACGACGCCCCTGGCCGAGACTCCGACGCGTCCCACCCAGTGAATCGCCTTGCGCCACGCCGCGCCCAGGCTGCTCACGTCGAGTTGGCTGTCGATCTTCGGCCGCCACGCCCGGCGCACCTGGCTGACGCCGAACGCGGCGACCGCGCATCCGGTGAGCCCCACCGCGATCCCGCCGAACGGGTAACTCAGCGCCCACGCCGTCCACTCCCGCTCGCCCTGCGCCGCCCCGCGGTACATGCCGGTGAGAATTCCCGCCGCCGTCCCGGCCAGCACGAGGTGTCCGATGCCGATGCCCAGGTACCGGCCCCGCCGCCACCACCGCCCGGGGTGTTTGGACTTGATCAGGTCGGAGGCGTCCGAATCGCGCAGGTCCCGGCGGAGGGAGTCCCAATGGGCGCCCGCGCCGACGAAAGCCTCCGCGAACGCGCCCAGCGCGTATCCCAGAAATCCGACCGCGATCACCGCCAGCAGCAGCCCCCCGAACGGCGCGGCAAACAGAACCCGAAGGATGCCCCGCGTGCCCTGCGTCCTCTGCCCCATTCCCGTCGCCGCGGCCACCGCCGACCCGCCCAGCAGCAGGTAAATGGCGCCCTTCACCGTGTAGCCGAGCCGCGCCGCCGCCTCGAGCCACCTCGCCAGTGGCGGGGGCGGCTCGTGGCGCCGTTGTTTCGGCGTGACGGAGGCTGCTGCGGAAGTCGGATGTGCCATTCGGCCAAGCGGCGGGCGCTGGGATAAAGCCGGGTGTCGAGCCGTTGCTATTCTACCCCGTCCAACCAGCCAACCGCGTGCCACGCGCCGGAATGATACGGCGACCACCG
>Ga0308175_100001919_pt1 | contig 14081 bp, 11 predicted proteins | sample PhyCR1_3_FD_203893 | JGI IMG/M metagenome (GOLD analysis project Ga0308175, IMG submission 203893) | Soil microbial communities from UC Gill Tract Community Farm, Albany, California, United States - DLSLS.C.R1 | ecosystem: Environmental > Terrestrial > Soil > Agricultural land | place: USA...
GGGGGTGAACAGCTTCACTTGCCGCACCACCGCGAGCGCCGCCGCCGCCCCGCCCTTCACCTCGACCGATACCATGCCGCCGAACCCCGCCATCTGGCGGGCGGCGACCGCGTGTCCGGGGTCCTGCGGCAGTCCGGGATAGTGCACCCGCTCGACGGCCGGATGCGAGGCGAGGAACGAGGCCACTCGGACCGCGTTCTCGACGTGCCCGCGCATCCGCCAGGCTACGCTCCGGATGCCGCGCATGAGGAGCCAGCAGTCGAAGGGTGACGGTATCGCGCCGCCGAGCTGCTGCAGAGTGCGGAGCCGGGCCGCCCACTCGTCGTCGGCCGGAAGCACCAGCGCGCCGCCGGTGAGATCGCTGTGCCCGCCGAGGTACTTGGTGGTGGAGTGCATGACGGCGTCGCACCCGAGCGCAAGCGGCCGCTGGAGGATCGGGGTGGCCCAGGTGTTGTCGCACACCGACCGGGCGCCCGCCGCGCGCGCGATCGCCGCGATCCGCGCGATGTCGGTGATCGCCAATGCCGGGTTGGAGGGCGTCTCGATCCAGATCAGGCGGGTCTCGGGCCGAATGGCTCCGGCCACGCCATGCGGATCGGTCATGTCCACCAGCGTGCTGCCGAGCCCCCAGTCGGCCATCACGCCGCCGAGGAGTTTGGCAGTGCCGTAGTAGGCATCCTGGGGAGCGATCACGTGCTCGCCGGGGAGTAGCGACTGGAACACGGCTGCGGTGGCCGCCATCCCGGAGGAGAACGCGATCGCCGTCTCGCCTCCCTCGAGCGCCGCCAGCGACGCCTCGAGCTCGCGGCGCGTGGGGTTGTCCGAGCGGGCGTAGATGAACCCGTGCGGCAGCTCGCCGCTCGCGTCGCGGGCGAAGGTGGTGGTGAGGTGGATGGGTGGAGTGACCGCGCCGGTGGCGGGATCGGGGCGGTGGCCGGCATGGACCGCGATGGTCTCGATGCGCACGCTAGGCTCGCTCCGCCCCGGCGCCTACGCCTGCTTCGACCAGCGATTGCAGGAGCTGCCGGACCGCCGTGACCCCATCGACACGAAACCGCGCCTTGGTGTCGCCGGGACCCACCTTGATGGTGATGGCCTCGGGCGGCAGCGCGCCGAACAGGTCCTCGTCGGTACGGTCGTCGCCGATGGCGACGATGGTGGTGGCCGCCATGCGCTCGGGCGAGAGCGGCGGCACGATGCGGCCCTTGTGGACCCCGTAGGGCCGGATCTCGATCACCCGGTTGCCGGCCAGAATCTCGACCGGCTGGTTGCTCAGCAGCTGGTTCAGGTGAAGCCGGAGCTCGTTGGCGCGGCGGGCGCCGGTTTCCCGATCGGCCATGCGGTAGTGCCACGCCAGCGCCGCGGCCTTCACCTCCACCAGCGAACCGGGGGTGCGCTGGGTGATCTCGCGCAGCATCGCGAGCACCGGCTCGCGCCAGCTGCCGCCGTATTCGCCTGCCGCGACCCACTGCCTGGTCGCGGGATCGCGCGAGACGAACCCGTGCTCCGCGTGGAGCCAGACCGGGAGCTCGCCCAGCCAGGTTTCCAGCACATCCTGCGGCCGGCCGCTCACCAGATGGACTTCGGTCTCCGGCCGCGCCGCGAGCGCGCGAAGCAGGCCGAGCAGCGCCGCGTCGGGCCGGGCCAGCTCGGGCGTGGGCGTGAACGGCTCCAGCGTTCCGTCGTAGTCCAGCAGGAGAAGCAGCGCCTCGGTCTCGGCCAGACGGTCGGCGAGCGCCCGCCGAGCCGAGGCGGCGCCGGCGGTGGGACTGAGCCGCGGCTCCGCCGGCGTGATTTCGGAGAGGCACTCGACGAACGATGCCACCCAGCGGTGGACGTCGAAGGTGTGCACCCTGGTCCGGAGCGGCGCCAAGCGGGCCCGCCGCTCCTCCCGCGGCATGGTGAGGGCGCGGTAGAACTGCTCCGCGGCGCCATCCAGGTCGTACGGGTTCACCTGCAGCGCCTCGGGCAGCTCCCACGCGGCGCCGGCAAATTCGCTCAGCACCAGCACGCCATCGCCATCGGTGCGCGAGGCCACGAACTCCTTGGCCACCAGGTTCATCCCGTCGCGGAGCGGCGTCACCAGCATCACGTCGGCCGCCCGGAACAGCGCGACCAACTCGGACTCGGGCAGGCCGCGGAAGATGTAATGCACCGGCATCCAGCGCGGCGTGCCGAACGCGCCGTTGATGCGGCCCACCAAGCCATCCACCAGGGCGCGAAAATCCTGGTAGGCTCCCACCTTGGTCCGCGACGGAACCGCCACCTGCACCAGCCGCACCTTCTCACGAAGGTCGGGATGGGTCTCGAGCATCCGTTCGTAGGCCAGCAGGCGGCGCGGAATTCCCTTGGTGTAGTCGAGGCGGTCCACGCCCAGCAGGATGCGGACGCTGCCGTCGCCGCGGATGGCGTGCACCTCACCGTCGATCGCGGGGTCGGCGGCCATCGCGGCCAGCGCGCCGGCGTCGACCCCCATGGGGAACACCCCCAGCCGCACCTCCCGGCCGGGGAGCTGCACCCGGTCGATCTCGACCACCAGCCCCAGAATGTCGGTCAGCGAAGTGGCGAAGTGGCGCAGGTACGCCGGGGTGTGGAACCCGATCAGATCGGCCCCGAGCACGCCGCGCAGCAGGCGGTCGCGCGAGGGCAGGGTGCGGAACAGCTCTTCGGACGGGAACGGGATGTGGAGGAAGAACCCGATCCGCGCGCCGGGCAGCCGCTCCCGCAGCAGTCCGGGCAGGAGGAACAGTTGGTAGTCGTGGATCCAGATGAGGTCGCCCGGCCGATAGTGGGCAGCCACGACATCGGCGAACGCCTCGTTGGCCTCGACGTAGCCCTCCCAGTGACTCACCTGGAGCGGGACCTGATCGAGCAGATAGTGGAACAGCGGCCACAGCACGCCGTTCGAGTAGCCCTCGTAGAAGCGGCTGACCAGGTCGGCGGAAAGCGGCACCGCGACCAGACGCATGGCCTCGAGCTCCCGATCGAGCCCGGCCTGCTGCTCGGCGTTGAGCTCGGCCGGCACCCCCGACCATCCGATCCAGAGGCCGTCGGACTGCTCGTGCGAGCGCATGAGGCCAGTGGCCAGGCCGCCGGTGCTGCGCTGGACCTCGACACCACCCTCTGTGGCGCTGACGGTGATGGGCAGCCGGTTGGCGACGATCAGGAGCCGGGACATGAGGGAAAGTTAGGGCGAGATGAGCTGGAGGGCGATAGGCGGATAAGACGATAGCGCTAAAGGCGATAGGCGGGCGGCGGACGATGGGCAGCGGCGGGCCGCTAATGATGGGCGGCGGCGGACGATGGGCGGCGGCGGGCGGCCGCGGGCAGCGGGGAGGACGATAGGGCGCGGCTGTCATCCCGAGCAAAGCGAGGGATCTCGCCGGCGCTGGCGGACACTGGCACGGTCCCCGGAATCGCGGACAAGATCCCTCGCTTTGCTCGGGATGACAGTGGGGGCGCGTTCCCTCCGTCCTATCGCCCCCTACGCCCCCTACCGCCCCTCTCGCCCGCTATCGCCCCTGTCGCCCGCTATCGCCCCCTAGGCCGCCCCCCCATCACCTCATCGCTCTCCCCCGTCCTCTCATCGCTCTCCCCCCTCCTCTACTGTTACCTCGGCCATCGCTGATTATCCCGATCCACATCCGGGAAATCCCGGCCGGGGTCGATCTCGATGCTCTTGACCGCCGGCTCCTTGGCCACCTTCACATCGGTCTTCTTGGCGCCACCTAGCCACACCTCGACCGGTACGGTGACCGTGTCCGTGCGCCCGTCGGTGCGGGTCACCACCAGCGGAACGGGCATCGGCGCCCTGCCGCGGTTCCCGATTTCGATGTCCAGCGAATCCCCCACCGTCGTCACGCTGTCGATGGCCTGATCGAGACGCCAGGTCTCGAAGAACCAGGTGCGCCAGAACCAGGAGAGGTCACGGCCGCTCACGTCCTCGAACGTTTCGAAGAAATCCCACGGAGAAGGGTGCTTGTAGCGCCAGCGCCGGATGTACTCCACGAACGCCTTGTGGAACAGGTCGCGGCCGAGCACACCGCGGAGCGCCACCAAGGCGGTGGCCGGCTTGTAGTAGGCGGCCACGCCGTAGCTGCCGTAGCTGGGGAACCGGTCGCCGTGGTGCATCAGCTCCACTTCGCCGGCCACGGTCGAAAAGTCGAGGTAGTTCTTCCGATTCCGCGCCTCGTCGTCGAACCCTTTGAAGAAGTCGTCCATGGACTGCGACTGGTCGAATTGGGTGAGACCCTCGTCCATCCAGGCAAACCGTTTCTCGTCCGAGCCCACCATCATGGGGAACCACATGTGGCCGATCTCATGGGTGACGACCTCGTAGAACCCGAGCGTGTCCCACTGCCCGCCGATGCAGGTCATCATGGGATACTCCATCCCGCCGCAGGAGTTGGGACCGTCCACCGCGGTCATGTGCGGGTAGGGGTAGGGCCACAGGTACTTGGAGTAGAACTCGATCGAGTGCTGGCCGTAGCGGGCGGCCTCGTCCCAGTGGTTGGCGCGCTGCTCGGGACGCCAGAACGACTGGATGAGGGTGGTGTCCTGGCCGCCGTCGCCCTTCGCGCCACCCACCGCGGCGGTGGTGGCGTCCCACAGGTAGCGGGACGATGTCGCCCAGGCGACATCCCGCACGTTGTCGGCATGGAACCGCCAGGTGAGCTTGCCGCCGGTCCCGGCGGTGGTCGACTTCCCCGGCTCGCGGTCGAGATCGGTCACCACGTGCACGATGCCATGGCCGGCGCGCGCGGAGTCGAGCCGCGCCCGGGTCCGCGCGGTGAGGACCTGGTCGGGGTTCTGCAGCGTGCCGGTGGCCGTCACGAGCCAGCCCGAGGGCACGGTGAGGCTCACGTCGTAGTTGCCGTACCCCATGTAGAACTCGGCGTTGCCGAGGTACTGATCGATCTGCCACCCGTTGATGTCGTCGTAGACGGCCATCTGCGGGTACCAGTAGTTCATGAAGTAGACCTCGCCATCCTGGCCGCCGCGCGGTGCGCCGTCGGGCGGCACCCGAAGCTTCCAGTCGAACGCGAAGTCGGCGGTGCCGCCGGGGAGCAGCGGTTGGGGCAGCCGGAGCCGCAGGATCGTGCCGTTCACGTCGTACCCCGGGCCTTCGCCGCCGGTCGCCTGCAAGTCGATCCCCTGCGCGGCCACCCGGTTGAGCGTGATGCCCTCGACCGACCACGGCACGTTGGTGTCGTGCTTCGCGCCGGGCGCGAAGATGTTCTGGAGCAGCTGGACGTAGACGGTGCGGAGGGTGTCGGGCGAGCGGTTGAAGTACCGGATGGTGCCCTTGCCCGTCATGCGCTTGGAGACCGGATTCAGCTCGGCCTGCAGCGTGTAGTCGGCCCACTGTTGCCAGTAGTGCGGGCCCGGCTGCCCGGTGCGGGTGCGGGTGCCGCGATTGACCGCCAGCTGGTACCCCTCGAGGACCGGGTAGGTCAGAGACCGCACGGCCGGCGCGGCGGAGGTTGTCCCTCTCGCCACGGTCGGCGCGGGCGCCGGGGTGGAAGCGGGGCGACCACCGGAGCAGGCTGAAACGCCCACGACCAGCAGACCGGCCGACAGCCAGCGGAAGATCACGCCACGTGCCATGGACACTCCGATCAAGAGAAGCGCGGACCCGTTGGTACGGGCGCGGATGATGCCCTGACTACGGAGCGGGGGCAAGTCTCGGTTTCGATGGGGCGTGACCACACCAGCGGAGCACGACGCGCCCGATCACCGCCCCTGAGCCCGGGGGAAGCATCAGCGTGGGGTAGGCCGGATTGAGGGAACCGAGCGGCGTGCCCCAGGCACCCGGACGACCCATCCGCTTGACCACGTACCCGTGCTCCGGATGCCGTGCGACCACGACAGCGCCCGCGGTGACGCCGACATCGAGCGCCACCAGGACCACATCGCCCGAATGGAGCAGCGGCCGCATGCTGTCTCCCACCACGCGCAGCGCGGCGTAGCGGCCGGGCGGGACTCCGGGCGGCAGCGCGACTCTCGTGTCGCACGGCTCCTCCAGCAGCTCGCGGCCCGTGCCCGCCGCCACGCCGAGCTCGATCAGCGGCGCCGTCCCGGACCGATCGGCGTGCACCGGCTCGGGCAGATGGTCGATGAGCCCGACGCCGAGGCCGGCCGAAGCTACCCGCGCGCGCACCCGCTGGGCGAACCGCGCGGCCCCGGCCTCGAGCTCGCCGGCCGCGCGCCAGGACTCGAAACCGGGGTGCGTCGGCCGCCCCCCGTCCCGCTCCTCGATCCGACGCCCGGCAAGCCACACGACCAGGTCACGTTCCCACTCGTTGCGTTCACTCATGCGCTCTCCTGTGCGCCTTCGCGCACGGCCGCGAGCCGCGCGGCGGGGCCGGGAGCGAGCGAGGCCCGTCCCAGAAAGCCGAGCAGCTCCCGGCGCTCCTCGCCGTCGGTGGTCTCCACGTGCCGGAGCGCGACGGTCTGCAATCGCTCCCGCAGTCGCTCGATCCGTTTGGCCGCGGCCTTGTAGGCGATGCCCATCCACCGGGCGATGTCGCGTGGCGGCGCGCAGTTGCTCATCCATACCACAAGGAGACGCTCTTCCTGGTCGAGCTCGCGCTCGAGCGCGGCCGCGAGTCGCTCGAGTGGCGGCGAGAGCGGCGAAGTCTCGAGCGCCCCAGAGGCGCGAAGCGCATGCTGAGATGAGCCGGCCAGCTCGGCCTGGGTGGGCGCGGCGTCGAGCTCGCGCCGATCGGCGCGGGCTCGGGTCCGCACGTCGTTCAGGAGCCGGTTCCGAAGGCTCCGCGCGAGATAGGCAGGAACGGATCGGGGAGGTGGGCCGCTGGTGGCGATGAGATGCACGGCCACGTCGGCCAGGCAATCGTCCGCCGCGGCCTCACGCTCGCCCGGAGGCACCCCGAGGCGAGCGGCGGCACCCACCAAGGCAGGGCGGAAACGAAGGTAGAACTCTCGCAGGGCACCCTCGTCCTGGCACCGGAGCGCTGCGACCAGGGCGACGTCGCCCATGGCGGGCCGTCGCCCCGAGACCGCGCGCCGATTCGCTGACTGATGGTCCATGCGGGAGAGACACCGCGGGGCGACATCAGCCGTCGCGGCCGGCGCGCGCCGCGTGATCCTCCATCCGCTGCTGGATGAAGCGCCGAAGCTCGTGCTGGACCTCCGCGACCTCCGCCGGCGGCAACCCGCGGCCCACCCGCGCCCGCAGCGTCTGCACCCGTGCCGGCTCGAGCCCGGCCCGTTCGGCCGTGCGGAGCAGCTGCCGGAGATCCGGCTCGGCCCCCAGCCGCGCGCGCACGCGGCCGGCCTTGGCCACCTCCTCGGCGCTCGGGCGGAGCCGCGCGGCCAGAAAGCCGAGGTTGGCCAGGGCGCGGCCAATGGCGGAGGTTTCGGTGTTTTCCAGGCACGCGACGGCGTTGATCTCGCCGTCGCCCACGCGCTCGGCGGCCCAGCCGGTGGCTGCCGGGTCGCGGTCGTCGGCGGTGCGGTATACCGCGGCCCGGAAGACGATCTCCTGGTCGGTGTGCTGAACCAGCTCGGTCAGAATGCGACCGCTGGGATAGCGCTGGTAGAAGAGCTCGACGCGGGCGGCCACCGGCGCGTAGCTCTCGGGATCGAAGTCGTAAGTGTTCTTGGGCATGGAGGCGGAAGGGCAGGGGTGGTCGGTTGACCCCACTAACATACCGAACAAATGCCGAACCCGATAGGGGCCTCTCGGTGTCGCGTGCCGGTGTCTTCGAGGGCGTCGGTCCCTTCTAACCCAGGCTTTGGAGGCACCATGATGTGGTACATCTTCGGGGTCGCGCTTGCGATCGTGATCGCGGCCGCGTACGTCCTCTCGCGTCGGCCCGCCCGCCGCACCACCATCGTTCTCGAGCGTGACTGAACCGGCCGCGCTGCGGCGGCGATGCAACGTCTCGAGCGCTACACGCATCCTGCTGACCGTCAGGCCCGGCCTCGATGCCGGGCCTATTGGTGGCTCACGACGAGGAGACTGACGTATGTCGCATGGATGGTTCAACCGCGCCCGGTCCGGCAGTGTCGGACTGGCATTTCTGGCAGGCCTGCTCGTGGCGGGCGTTCTGCATCTTCCCCAGCTCTCTTCGGCTCAGCAGCCGAGCTCGCCCGCGGTGGCCACCAGCAAGCCGGCTCCGGCGGGGAACGTGGCGGCGCTCTCGGATCTGAGCGAAGCCTTCGCCTCGGTGGCCGAGCACGTGAAGCCGAGCGTGGTATTCATCAAATCAGGACACACGGAGCGCGCCCAGCAGCAGGGCCCCCAGTTCCAAGTGCCGCCCGGCTTCGAGCAGTTCTTTCCCCGCCCCCCGCAGCAGGGTCCCGACTTCCAGGAGAGCGCCGGTTCAGGGTTCATCGTCTCGAAGGACGGGTACATCCTGACCAACGACCACGTGGTCGAGGGCTCGGACCAGGTGACCGTGCGGCTGCTGGACCGGCGTGAGTTTCCGGCCAAGGTCGTGGGCACCGATCCGGGGACCGACCTTGCCGTGCTCAAGATCGACGCCACCAATCTGACGCCGGCGCCCCTGGGCGACAGCGACGACTCGCGGGTGGGCGAGTGGGTATTGGCGGTGGGGAACCCACTGGGCGAGAACCTGACCTTCACGGTCACCTCGGGCATCATCAGCGCCAAGGGACGGACTCTGGCGCTGCCCAACTCGAGCGACCGCAGCATTCAGGACTTCATCCAGACCGACGCGGCCATCAACCCCGGCAACTCGGGCGGCCCGCTGGTGAGCGTGCGGGGCCAGGTCATCGGCGTCAACTCCGCCATCGCGAGCCAGACAGGGTTCTATTCGGGGTACGGCTTCGCGATTCCGATCAACCTGGCGCGCCGGGTGATGGACCAGATCATCGCGCACGGACACGTGCAGCGCGCGGCGCTGGGCGTGACGGTGCGAAACGTCTCGCCCAACGACGCGGCATATGTCGGCCTCCCCGACATCCGGGGCGTGGTGGTCGAGGACTTCGGCAGTGCCAACTCGCCGGCCCAGAAGGCCGGGCTGGAGCCGGGCGACATCATCGTGTCGGTCGACGGCAAGCCGGTGGAGTACGTGGGCCAGCTCCAGCAGGAGATCGCGTTCCGGCAGCCGGGCGAGACGGTGCGGGTGGAAGTGGCACGGAAGGGCGGCGCCCACAAGACACTGGATGTCAAGCTTCAGGAGCTGCCGTCCAAGACCTCCGTGGCTTCGAAGAACACCGACTCCACGTCGGACAACGACGACAGCAGGAACGCTTCGGCGGCCAACCTCGCCAAGCTGGGCATCACGGTGGCGCCGCTCGACGACGACGACGTTCAGCAGCTCCAGCTCAAGGCCGACCAGCGCGGCGCCCTGGTAACCGATGTGAAGGCCGGTGGCCCGGCTTATGGTGAGCTCAGGGCGCCCGATAACGGCGGGCCGGACATCATTCTGAGCATCGAGGGCACCCCGGTGCGGACGCCGGCGGACCTCAAGAAGGCGATTGCCGCGCAGAAGCCCGGCAGCATCGTGAGCCTCCGGGTGTACAACGCGCCGACGCAGACGCGGCGGGTGGAGCGGATCAAGCTGGGCGAGTAACTGTCGCCGGTTCGAGCTCCGGGGCCTGGCTGGCCCGAGCGGGATAGGCCGAGCCGCCACAAGAGAACGCAGTGGCGGCTCGGCCTATCCGCTTGCCTTCGACAGCTCCTTCATGGCGCCGGCGAGCGGGAGGCGCCGGAGTCTGGTGCCGGTGAGGGCGAAGATCGCGTTGGCGAGGGCCGGCGCCACCGGCGGCACGGGTGGCTCGCCGAGCCCTGAGGGCGGAGCGGCGGAGGCGATGAAGTGGACTTCTACGGGAGGCGCCTCGCGCATGCGGAGGAGCGGGTAGCCATCGAAATTCCGCTGCTGCACCCGCCCTTTCTGCACGGTGATCTCACCGTGGAGCGCGGCGCTCAATCCATCGAGGACTCCCCCCTGCACCTGAGCCTCGGCGCCGCTCAGGTTCACTACCTGGCCGCAGTCCACTGCCACCACGATGCGCTCGACTCGGACCCCCACAGCCGGATCACGTGAGACCTGCACGACGTGCGCGGCGTAGCTGCCGAAGGTGAAGTGTCCGGCGATGCCGCGGGCCTGTTCCGCCGAGGGGGGCCGGGACCAGCCGGCCCGGTCGGCCGCCAGCCGGAGCACGCCCGCGAGCCGCCCGGTATCGAAGACCGGCCCCCCGTGGCCGCCGTATTCCAGCTCGCGCGGGGCACCGAGCAGCTCGAGGCGAAACGCCAACGGGTCGCGGCCGGCGACGTGGGCCAGCTCGTCGACGAAGCTCTGGACCGCGAACGCGTTCGACGAATGCAGGGTGGAGCGCCACGCCCCGCCCGGGATGCCGCTGTCGATCAGCGCGTAGGTAACCCGCACATTCTCGATGCACCGAGCCGGGAAGTCGTCGGCATAGAGTTCGGAGGATACCGGCGGGCGGTCGGCCTTGGCGTAGGCATAGCGCGACGGGTTGGCCAGCCGCTGATCCCAGGCCACGACGCGGCCCTCGCGGCTCAGTGCCGCGCGCAGCCGGTGTACGCCGCACGGCCGGTAGAAGTCCTGCGACAGGTCCTCTTCCCGAGTCCACAGCACCTGGACCGGGCGACCCGCCGCCTTGGACAGGTAGGCGGCCTCGGCGCCGTAATCGGACATCAGGCGCCGTCCGAATCCTCCGCCCGAGCGGGTCATATGCACGGTGATGGCCCTGGGGTCGAGTCCGGTCACACGCGCCGCGAGCTCGCGCACGCCGTCGGGGTCCTGCATCGGTCCCCAGAGCTCCGCGCGGTCCGGGCGCACGTGGGCCAGGCAGTTGATCGGCTCCATGGCCGCGTGGGCCAGCAGCGGGACCTCGTAGGTGGCGTCCACGGTGCGGGCGGCCCCGGCAAAGGCCGCGTCCACGTCGCCGTCGCTACGGACCGCCAGGCCCGGGCGCTCGATCGCCGCCAGCATGGCCGTCCGGACCTCGCTCGAATCGATGGGCGCCCCGCCGAGCGGGGTCCAGCGGACCTCGAGTGCCTGGGCGCCCTGAATGGCGGCCCAGGTGGACTGCGCCAGCACGGCCACCCCTTCGCGCAGGTGAAGCGGACTGGGCAGCGGCTCGATCCGGACTATGTTCACGACCCCGGGCACGCGCCGGGCGCGCGAATCGTCGAGCGATGCGATGCGATGGCCAAAGGGTGGATGCACGACCGACGCGTGCAGCATCCCGGGCACACGGGCATCGATTCCGTAGGTGGCTCGGCCCGTGACGATCGTGCCGTTGTCGACCCCGCGCACCCGCGTTCCGATCAAGCGGTAGGCCGCGCGACTCTTGAGCGGGACAGCGCCCGGGACCGGAAGGCGGGCGGCCTCCCTCGCAAGCGAGCCGTAGGGCGCGCGGCGTCCACTGGCCTGATGCACCACCGCCCCTTCCTCGGTGCGGCAACTGGCGGCCTCGACGTCCCAGCGCGCTGCCGCCGCCGCGATCAGAAGATGTCGGGCGGTAGCTCCCGCGCGCCTGAGTGCCTCCCAGTTCTCGCTCACGGCCGTGCTGCCGCCCGCGAACTGATCGCCGTAGCGAGCATCCAGGTCGGTCTGGATCACGCGGACTCGCTCCCACGGCATATCCAGCTCCTCGGCCACCAGCAGCGGCAGCGAAGTTTTTACCCCCTGGCCGATCTCCGGGTTCTTCGACGCGATCGTGACGCTGCCGTCGCTGCCGATCTCGACGAACGGTCCCAGCGACACGCCTGGTCCGGCCCGATCGTCGGCGAGCGCCCGACGGGCCGTAGCCGGCACGGCCACCGCGACCAGCAGTCCACCGGTGGCCGTGGCGCTCACACGGACGAATTCGCGCCGCCGCATCAGGCTCCCGCTCCAGCGGCCCGATGGATGGCCGCGCGAATCCGCTGATACGTGCCGCAGCGGCACAGATTCCCCGACATGGCCGAGTCAATTTCCGCATCGGTGGGCCGCGGAGTGCGGCCCAGCAGCGCCGCGGCAGTCATGATCTGCCCCGCCTGGCAGTAGCCGCATTGGGGCACGTCCTCCTCCATCCACGCCTGCTGAACCGGATGGTGCCCATCAGCCGAAAGACCTTCGATCGTGACGATGGGCTTTCCCACGGCCTGCTCTACCGGAACGCTGCAGGACCGTACGGCCCCGCCTCCCAGGTGGATGGTACACGCACCACACAGGCCGGCACCGCATCCGTACTTGGCGCCAGTGAGCCCTAGCGCGTCACGGAGAACCCAGAGTAGCGGCGTGCCGGCCGAAACCGTCACCCGGCGCCGGGCACCGTTGATCTGCAGCAGGTAATCGGACATATGGCTCCGGCGGGTGACGCGAGGGGACCGCGAGTAGAACCTGTACTCTGAACTACGGCCGGCCCTGCTGCGTCGTTTCGGACGCAGGGCCGGCGCGCCCGTCCGGACCTCAGGCCTTCCGCTCGGGCTTTCGCTCCCACAGCACATTGACGATCTGCCAGCGGCCGTCGGCCTTGACCAGCTGCAAGTAGTCGATCCAGTCGGCCATCACCACCTTGGCGACGGCGGCGTTGCCGAACACATCGAGGATCCGCACGTCCTTCTGCTGGCGCTCGGCCGGCGTGGCCTTGCCGTATCCGTGCCGGGCGCCGTTCACCAGGGCCGACGCGCCCATGGTCTGGACGAACGCTCGGCCCGTCGCCGTGTCGGTGACCAGGATCCGCTTCACCAGCTCGGGATGGACCGCGCGGGACATGCGGTCGCCGTCGCCGGTGTACCAGCCTTCGGCATAGTCGAGAGCGGCGCTACGTATCCCGGTGGAATCGGCGGCAGCCTGGGCCTGGGCGGCCGGGGCCGCGACGAGCAGCGGAAACAGCATGGCGACGAAGCGGGCACGCATGGCGAGTACCTCGGCTGGGGTTGGGGAGGCCGAGCCACTACGGGTGTTCATGCGCTCACGTTTCGGCACCGGTGAGGCTGGTCACCGCCCGCGCCCGCGGGGCCGCGCATCGTGCCGCTGTCAACCAATGGGGCTCATCCGGGGAGGAACAGTGGCAGTCAAGAAACGCACCGGACGCTGGTCCGGCAGCAGGAAGGCGGCGGGGACGTCCGCTGCCGGAAAGAAGAAGGCGGGATCGGATCGCCGGCTGCAACGGAAGGCCGAAGGGGGCCGCCAGCGGCAAACCCGATCGAAGGGCGAGGGCGCCGCTCACACCGGGGCCCGTCGCTATCCAGAGCCGCCGCTGCCCAAGCAGCATCAGGCCAAACCGGGGATCGAGGCCGAGCTCCGTCCGAGGCCATTGTACGAGGCCGAAGACTACCGAGGCTCAGGCAAGCTGGAAGGAAAGGTCGCGCTGATCACGGGCGGAGATTCGGGCATCGGTCGAGCGGTGGCGGTGCTGTTCGCCCGCGAGGGCGCCGACGTGGCGATCGTCTATCTCAGTGAGGACCAGGACGCCGAAGAGACCCGCCGCGCGGTGGAAGACGAGGGCCGGCGCGCCCTCCTCATTCCCGGCGACGTCACCGACTCCGCGTTCTGCCAGGACGCGGTCGAGCGGACAGTCCGCGAGCTCGGCAAGCTGGACATCCTGGTGAACAACGCGGCTTTCCAGGAGCACGTCCCGGCCATCGAAGACATTACCGATGAGCAGTTCGAGCACACCTTTCGCACCAACATCTTCGGCTACTTCTACATGGCGCGCGCCGCGGCGCCCCATCTGGGCGAGGGCGACTGCATCATCAACACCGGCTCGGTGACCGGTCTCGAGGGAAGCAAGGAGCTGTTGGATTACGCCTCGACCAAGGGGGCCATCCACGCCTTTACCAAGTCACTCGCACAGCAGTTGCTGGACCGCGGCATCCGGGTCAACTGCGTCGCGCCCGGCCCGGTGTGGACCCCGCTCAATCCGGCCGACCAGGACGCGGAACAGGTCGCCAAGTTCGGCTCCGACGTTCCGATGAAGCGCCCCGCCCAGCCGGAAGAGCTCGCGCCCGCGTTCGTCTTTCTCGCGGCGCCGGTGTGTTCGAGCTATATCACGGGGGAAGTGTTGCCGGTGGTGGGGGGCGTCGGCGGGGGATGAGAGCGCGGGCCGATCTCACCGTCATCCTCACATCGTAC
>Ga0308175_100001920_pt1 | contig 14078 bp, 12 predicted proteins | sample PhyCR1_3_FD_203893 | JGI IMG/M metagenome (GOLD analysis project Ga0308175, IMG submission 203893) | Soil microbial communities from UC Gill Tract Community Farm, Albany, California, United States - DLSLS.C.R1 | ecosystem: Environmental > Terrestrial > Soil > Agricultural land | place: USA...
CGGAGCCAGCAGCGGCAGCCGCCCGCGGGTGTCCTCGACCGTCTCGTAGGCGATGCAGGTCGCGCCGCTGTCGAGCAGGCCCTGCGTGAGCCCGGGGTCCGGCGCGAGGTGCAGGTAGGTGAACAGCGTGTGGCGCGGCTCCAGCCGCGCGACCTCGACCGGCTGGGGCTCCTTGACCTTGACGATCATGTCCGACCCCGCGAAGACCGCGTCGGCGTCGGGCAGGATCTCCGCGCCCTGTGAGACGTAGTCGGCATCGGTGATCCCCGAGCCGTCGCCGGCCCCGGCCTGCACGGCGATGCTGTGGCCGTGGGCGACCAGCTCGCGCACGCCGGCCGGCGTCAGCGCGACCCGGTACTCGTCGGACTTGATCTCGCTCGGAACTCCGACTCTCACGCCGTCTCCTCTTGTAACTAGTTGGTCACGAGCTCGCGGCCGCGCAGGGCCAGCCAGAACTCGATGCGGTCGCGGGCGCTCGACAGGTCGCGGCCCGTGAGCTCCTCGATCTTGCGAATCCGGTAGCGCAGCGTGTGGCGGTGGCAGTACAGCCGCCGGGCCGCCGCCTCCCACTGGCCGTTGCACTCGATGAAGGCCTCGAGCGAGCGCATCAGCTCGCCGCCGTAGTGCCCCTCCCCGCTCTCGATCGGCCCGAGCAGCGACTCGCAGAAGAGCCTCAGCGCGTCGGAGTCCTGCAGCGAGAGCAGCAGCTGGAACGAGCCGAGGTCGCGGAACGTCGCGACGCCGGCGACCGGCCCGTTGCCGTTGGCGCCGAGCTGGCGCGCCTCCAGCGCGCAGCGCGCCTCGTGGAAGGACCGGCGCGCGTCGCCGGCGGCCGCGGCGCGGCCCGCGCCCGCGGGCACGGGACGGCGCAGCGCCTCCTCGGCCTTCGCCGACACGCGGCCGGCCAGCTCGAAGAGCTCGTCGTCGAGCAGCCCCGGCAGCAGCGCGCAGAGGTGCTGGCCCTCGGCGGCGACGAGCGAGCTGACCGCCTCCTCGCGCAGCGCCTCGTTGACGGCCTCCTCGCAGGGGCCGAGGTGGCGCTCCCCCGGGGCGAGCACGAGCGCCGTCACACGGCCGCCGAGCCCGAACGGCTCGAGCCGGCGCGCGAGCTCGGCGCCCGCCAGACGGCCGGACACGATCTCGGCCAGGACGTCGCCCGCCAGCCGCCGCTCGGTGGTCTCCGCCACGTGGCGGCGCAACAGCTCGAGCGCGATGACGGTCACGGCCTGGTGCAGGATCAGGCGGTCGAACTCCGACAGCCCGCCGGTGTCCTTCGCCGCGACCAGCCAGGCCTGCGGGACCGATCGCTCGGCGCCGACCGGGAGCGCGAGCGCGCGGCCCGCGAGATCGCCGTGGGTCGGCGCGAAGCCGCGGCCGTCGCCGCGCCGCGCGCGCTCGCGCAGCTCGTTCGCCAGCGCCTCGGCCGCCTCGGGTGCGAGCTCGCGCCGGAAGGTCCGCTGGGCCAGCGGCGCGCCACGGCCGTCGAACACGAGCGCCGCGCCGCCGACGAGCGTCGCCAGGGCGCCCGCGATCGCGTCGAGCCCGCGCTCGGACAGGACGATGCGCTGCAGGCGCTCCTGGGCGGCGATCGAGCGCTGCAGCACCGCGTACTGCTCGTTGACCAGCCGCGAGAACGCCTTCTCGGTCACCGCGATGAACGGTGTCGCGTACGGGATCTCGAACAGCGGGAACGAGCGCTCCTGCGCGGTCTTGACCACCGCATCGGGCACCTGCTCGTGGCGGAAGCCGGTGCCGACGCCGAGCCCGGCCAGCCCGTGGTCGGCCAGGCGCTGCACGTATGCGCACTGGTCGTCCTCGCTCTCGAGCGCCATCCCCGTCGTCAGGAGCAGCTCGCCGCCGGACAGCCACGGCGTCGGGTCCGGCAGCTCGGAGATGTGGACCCAGCGCACGGGCGTGTCGAGCTGCGCCTCGCCGGCCAGCAGCGCGACGTCCAGGTCGACGATCAGCTCACGAACGGAGAGCATCAACCTCCGACGTGCATCCGCTCCGCCGCCTCCGTCAGGACCGGCCGCAGGACCGACTCGATCTCGGCGAACTCCTCGGGGCCGCTGATCAGCGGCGGCGAGAGCTGGACGACCGGGTCGCCGCGATCGTCGGCGCGGCAGATGAGGCCGCGCTTGAACAGCTCGCCGCTGAGGAAGCCGCGCAGCAGATCCTCGGACTCCTCGTGGGTGAAGGACTGCTTGGTCTCCTGGTCCTTGACGAGCTCGAGCGCGTGGAAGTAGCCGGCGCCGCGCACGTCGCCCACGATCGGGATGTCGCGCAGCCCGTCGAGCATCGCCCGGAAGGTGGGCTCGTGCTCGCGCACGTTGTCGAGGATGCCCTCGTCCTCGAAGGCCTGGATGTTTGCCAGCGCCACCGCGCAGCAGATCGGGTGCCCGCCGAACGTGAAGCCGTGCGAGAACGAGGCCGTGCCCTCCAGGAACGGCTCGATCAGGCGGTCGGACGCGATCACCGCGCCGAGCGGCGCGTAGGCGCTGGTCAGGCCCTTCGCCGTCGTGATGATGTCGGGCTGGTAGCCGTAGCGCTGGGCGCCGAACCACTCGCCGAGGCGGCCCCACGAGCAGATGACCTCGTCGGAGACGAACAGCACGTCGTACTCGTCGCAGATCTCGCGCACGCGCTGGAAGTAGCCCTCGGGCGGCACGAAGCAGCCGCCGGCGTTCTGGACCGGCTCGAGGAACACGGCGGCGACGGTCTCGGGGCCCTCGAACTCGATCCGGTGGGCGATCGACTCGACCAGCGTCTCGACGCCGTACCCCGGCGCCAGCCGGTAGAGGTTCGTATTCGGCACGTGGCAGCCGCCGGGCGTGAACGGCTCGAACGGCGTGCGCAGGCTGGGGATGCCGGTGGCGGCGATCGCGCCCAGCGTCGTGCCGTGGTAGGCCGTCTCGCGGCTGATGACCTTCGTCTTGTTCGGGTTGCCGGTGAGCTTGTGGTACTGGCGCGCCAGCTTCATCGCGCTCTCGACGGACTCCGAGCCGCCGCTGGTGAAGAACACGCGGTTGAGGTCGCCCGGGGCCAGCGACGCGATCTTCGCCGCCAGCTCGATCGCCGGCGGGTGCGCGTAGGACCAGTTCGTGAAGAAGCCGAGCTCCTTCGCCTGGTCGGCGCCGGCCTGCGCGATGTCGGCGCGCCCGTGGCCGATGTTCACGCAGAACAGCGCGCTGAGCCCGTCGAAGTAGCGGTTGCCGTGCTCGTCCCAGACGTGGCAGCCCTCGCCACGCACGAGCACGGGGATCTCGGCGCCCTGGTCATAGGCGCCCATGCGCGCGTAATGCAGCCAGAGGTGGCGCTTCGCGAGCTCCTGCAGGTTCCCGGCGGTCGTGGCGTTCTCGGTCGTTGCCATCGGCTGGCTCTCCTCTTCTCACCCGGCGCTTGTCCGATTCGGCGCAGCGGATGATCGATCTGCACAACGGTAGCTGGCGACAACGGTAGGCGACAGGCGGTTGTCCACATCGGCACAACCCCTTGATCGCTTTGTTGCACTCAGGTAGGACCTGCTTGTTTAGGCTCGCGCCCCGAGGAGGACGACCCCTGCACTCCGGCGTCACACCTGCCCCAGAGACCGACACCGCGGCCACCCAGGGCGCCGATGCGGATGTCCGTCTCGTCCAACTCGTGAAGCGCTATGGGGACGTCGCCGCGGTCGACGGCGTGAGCGTCGACATCGCCAAAGGGGAGTTCTTCACCCTCCTCGGCCCCTCCGGATCGGGCAAGACCACAACGCTGCGTCTGATCGCGGGCTTCGAGCTGCCCGACGCCGGCCGGGTCGAGCTCGGCGGCGAGGACGTCACGCACCGCCCGCCCTACGCGCGCGACGTCAACACGGTCTTCCAGGACTACGCGCTGTTTCCCCACATGTCCGTGCAGGACAACGTGGAGTACGGGCTGCGCATCCGAAAGGTCGACAAGGACGAGCGCCGGCGCCGCGCCGGCGAGGCGCTCGAGATGGTCAGCCTGTCGGGCTACGGCGCGCGCAAGCCCGCGCAGCTCAGCGGCGGCCAGCGCCAGCGCGTCGCGCTGGCGCGCGCGATCGTCAACCAGCCGCGGCTGCTGCTGCTCGACGAGCCGCTCGGCGCGCTGGACCTCAAGCTGCGCCAGGGCATGCAGGTCGAGCTCAAGCGGATCCAGGGCGACGTCGGGATCACGTTCATCTACGTGACCCACGACCAGGAGGAGGCGCTGACGATGAGCGACCGCCTCGCGGTGTTCGACAACGGGAAGATCGTCCAGGTCGGCGCGCCCGCCGAGGTCTACGAGCGCCCGGCCACGTCGTTCGTCGCCGGCTTCGTCGGCGTATCGAACATGCTCGAGCGCGACGGCCGGCGCTTCACCGTCCGCCCCGAGAAGATCCGGATCCTCGACGACGGCGAGCGCCCCGCCGCCATGCACGTCGAGTCCGGCACGATCGCCGACGTCGCCTACGCCGGCATGGTCACCCGCTACGTCGTCGCGCTCGACGCGGGTGGAGAGCTTCAGGTCGTCCGCCAGAACCTCGAGACGTCCTCCGCGGACGCGCTCGAGCATCGCGGGCGGAAGGTGCACGTCGCGTGGCATCCCGAACAGAGCTACGCGATCGAAGAGGGTCCCCAGCATCAGGAGGAGGAAGCATGAGTACGAAAGGCCTATGGGCGGCTGTTGTCGCCTGCGTTGCCGCCTTCGGCATCGCGGCGTGCGGCAGCAGCGACGACAACGGCGGCAGCAGCGCCAGCAGCGGCAGTGGGCTGAACCCGCCGAAGCTCCCGGTCCAGAAGTCGGTCGGCCAGGGCGAGGGCCAGCTGAACATCATCGCCTGGGCGGGCTACGCCGAGGACGGGTCGACCGACCCGAAGGTCGACTGGGTCACGCCGTTCGAGAAGCAGACCGGCTGCCAGACCAACGTCAAGATCGGCAACACCTCCGACGAGATGGTCACGCTCATGCGGACCGGGCGCTACGACGGCGTCTCGGCGTCCGGCGACGCGACGCTGCGCCTGATCGCGGGCGGCGACGTCGCGCCGGTCAACACCTCGCTGGTGCCCAACTACGCGTCGATCTGGACCGGGCTGAAGAACAAGCCCTGGAACTCGGTCGACGGCCAGATGTACGGCATCCCGCACGGCTACGGCGCGAACCTGCTGATGTCGAGCCCGAAGGCCAAGGGCGTCGGCAACTCGTGGAGCGCCGTGTTCGACCCGAGCCAGCTCGCGCAGAACAAGGGCCACGTGACGTCCTACGACAGCCCGATCTACATCGCCGACGCGGCCGTGTACCTGAAGGCCCATCAGCCGGACCTGAAGATCACCAACCCCTACGAGCTCGACGACAAGCAGTTCCAGGCCGTCGTCAACCTGCTCAAGACCCAGCGCAAGTACATCGGCGAGTACTGGGCCGACTACACGAAGGAGCAGGCGGCGTTCGCCAACGGCAACTCGACCGTGGGCACGACCTGGCAGGTCATCGCGAACCTGCTCGAGGCCGACAAGGTGAAGGTCAACACGGTGCTGCCGAGCGAGGGCTCCACGGGCTGGTCGGACACGTGGATGATCGCCTCGAAGGCCAAGCACCCGAACTGCATGTACAAGTGGATGAACTGGATCACCTCGCCGAAGGTGCAGGCGGAGGTGGCCGAGTGGTTCGGCGAGGCTCCAGCCAACCGCGCCGCGTGCTCGCACACGGCGGCGAAGGATCACTGCAAGATCTACCACGAGGGAGACGAGCCGTACTTCGCGAAGGTGTCGTTCTGGACGACGCCGATCAAGTCGTGCGGCGACGACCGCGGCGACAAGTGCGCCGACTACTCGCAGTGGGTCCAGGCCTGGACGGACATCAAGGGCTGACGCCCTGACCGCAGTTCCGGCATCCGTTCCCGGGAGGTCGGTGGGCCGCAGGCTCGCCGACCTCCTGCACGGCCGGCGGCGGCTGCAGCTCTCGCTGCTGCTGTCGGGCCCGCTCGGATGGCTCGTGATCGCCTACCTGGGCTCGCTGGCGGTGCTGTTCATCGCCGCGTTCTGGCACCTGGACGAGTTCAGCGGCAAGGTCGTCCACGACTACGGCACGAGCAACTTCGAGACGCTGTGGAACGGGCACGTCTACCGCACGATCGTCCTGCGGACGGTCGGGATCGCGGCGGCGGTGACGGTCACCGATGCGCTGCTGGCCTTCCCGATCGCGTTCTACATGGCGAAGGTCGCGTCGCCACGCGTGCGCGGGCTGCTGGTCGTCGCGGTGCTGATGCCACTCTGGTCCAGCTACCTCGTCAAGGTCTACGCGTGGCGCACCATCCTCAACGAGGACGGGATCCTCAACTGGGCGCTGGACCCGTTCGGCATCAAGGGCCCCGGGTTCGGCAACCTCGCCACGTGGATCGTCTTCAGCTACCTCTGGCTGCCGTACATGATCCTGCCCGTCTATGCGGGCCTGGAGCGCATCCCCAACTCGCTGCTCGACGCGTCGGGCGACCTCGGCGCCGACCCCGGGCGGACGTTCCGCCGCGTCGTGCTGCCGATGGCCTTCCCCGCGATCGTCGCCGGCTCCATCTTCACGTTCGCGCTGACGCTCGGCGACTACATCACGCCGAACCTCGTCAGCTCGACGCAGTTCATCGGCAACGTCGTCTACGCGAACGTCGGCGTGGCGAACAACCTGCCGCTGGCGGCCGCATTCGCGACGGTGCCCGTGGTCGTCATGGTCGTGTACCTCCTGATCGCGCGCCGCCTGGGCGCCTTCGAGCACCTGTGAGCGCATGTACCTGAGTCGCGGCACACGGTGGTTCCTGCGGATCGGCACGGGCGTGACGCTCGCGTTCATCTACCTGCCGCTGATCATCATCGCCCTGTACGCGTTCAACTCGCGGCGCGTGCAGACGTGGCCGATCAAGGGCCTGACGTTCGACTGGTTCGACAAGGCCTTCCACAACCACGGCGCGCGCGACGCGCTGCTGACGTCCGTGAAGGCCGGGCTCGGCGCGACCGCGCTGGCGCTGCTGCTCGGGACGCTGGCGGCGACCGCGGTGTCGCGCTACCGCTTCTTCGGGCGCGAGACGGTCTCGTTCCTGGTGATCCTGCCGATCGCGCTGCCGGGGATCGTGACCGGCATGGCGCTGAACTCGACGTTCACGCAGGTCGTCAAGCTCGACCTGAGCCTCTTCACGGTCATCGTGGGGCACGCCACGTTCTGCATCGTGGTCGTCTACAACAACGTCGTGGCCCGGATGCGGCGAACGGCCCGCAACTTCGAGGAGGCCAGCGCCGACCTCGGGGCGCACACGTGGCAGACGTTTCGCTACGTGACCTTCCCGCAGCTGCGCAGCGCGATGATCGCCGGCGCGCTGCTGGCGTTCGCGCTCAGCTTCGACGAGGTGATCGTCACGACGTTCACCGCGGGCGCCACCGAGACGCTGCCGATCTGGATCCTCAACAACCTGTCGCGGCCGCGGAACCTGCCGATCGTGAACGTCGTCGCCGTGATCTCGGTGCTGCTGTCGATCATCCCGGTCTACTTCGCCCAGAAGCTGACCGCCGACCCGGTGGGGGCGCCGGGAGCGGTGGCGGCGCCGTGATGGACGTGCGCACGGTCCGGCGCGGCTCGGGCGATCCGTACGTGCTGATCCACGGGATCGGCTCGCGCGCCGAGGTCTGGGCGCCGGTCATGGATGCGCTGGCGCAGCGCTTCTCCGTCGTCGCGGTCGACCTGCCCGGGTTCGGGCAGTCGCGCGCGCAGGTGGAGCGCCCGACCGTGGAGCGCCAGGCGGACGCGTTCGCGGCCTGGCTGCGCGACGAGGGCCTCGAGGGCTGCCACGTCGGCGGCAACTCGATGGGCGGCGCCATCTCGCTGGAGCTGGCACGCCGCGGCGCCGTGCGCAGCGCTGTGGCGATCGCCCCCGCGGGGTTCTGGACGCCGCAGGAGCGGCGCTGGTGCCAGGACTCGCTGGCGCGCGCGAAGGCGCAGATCAAGTTGCTGCGGCCGGTCCTGCCGGCGATCGCGAGCACGGCGGCCGGGCGGACGGCCTTCGGGTGGCAGGTCTTCGGCCGCCCCTGGGCGGTGCCGAAGCAGGAGATGCTGGACACCGGCGAGGCGGTGCTGGCGGCGGAGGCCTTCGACGAGGCGCTGGCGCTCTTCGACGACTACACGTTCCACGACGCAGAGCAGCTCGACGGCGTGCCCGTCATGGTCGTGTGGGGCTCACGCGACCGGCTCCTGCTGGGCCGCCGCCAGGCCGCACGGGCGCGCCGCGTCCTGCCACGCGCCCGCCACGAGTGGCTCGAGGGCGCCGGCCATCTCCCGATGTGGGACGCGCCGGACGCCGTGGCGTCGTTGTTGGTCGACGGCGCGCGGTAGCGCGTCGCCAGGCCCTGCGTGCGTGGCGTCGTTGGGTCAGTGCGACAAAAGGGTCAGACCCGAATGTCGCACCGCGATCGACTTGGGCGCCATTGGTCCCGCATATGGGGACTTTGCGCGCCCAAGTCGCGCGCGACACGCTTCACCCCGCGATCTCGCCTGAGCGGAACGCCCGCTTCGCCCGCACAGCGGGACGACGTGCCAGGAGCTACAGCTAGGCCGCGGCAGGCGCCGTGCCCACGCCCGCGGAGCGGACCGGGGCCGGCGTGAGGGCGGAGGCGACGATGATCATCACGAACGCCAGCGCCTCGATGGCGATGCCGAGGGCGTCGCCGGGGAGTGGGTCGCCGAAGACGATGATGCCGCCGGCGATGCAGGAGATGTTGGCCGCGGTGCCCGTGATCGCGATGACCGGGACGGCGTCGCCGTCCTGCAGGCCGCGGGCCGAGGCGTAGAAGGCGGCGACCGAAGCGAGGACCGTGACCGCGAGCCACGGGCTGACGAGGACGCCGAGGACGCCCTCCATGCCGCCGACGTGCGTCAGCGCCTTGATCGCGACGTCGGACACGCCGAAGAGCACGCCGCTGGCGGCGCCGAGCATCACGCCGTGGTGCTCGGCGGGAGCGCCGGCGCGCGGGCCCATGATGAGCAGGCCGCCGATGAAGAAGAGTGCCGCCTCGAACGCGATCATCGCGGGGGTGTTGAAGGCGGAGTGCGCGCCGTGGGTGGCGGGCAGCGTGACCGCCAGCGCGACCAGGCCGGTGGCGGTGAGGCCCAGGCCCGCCCACTGGCGCGGCCCGACCTCGAAGCCGAAGAGGCGGTCGGCCATGACGGCGATCAGGACGACGCCGCCGGCGAGCACGACCTGGACGACCGACATCGGCGCCAGCGCCAGCGCGGCGACGTGGAAGCCCCACGCGCTCGTGGCGACGAGCATGCCGAGCGCGAACCACTTCGACGAGTACAGCGCCTTCGCCGTACCCAGCGGGTGGCGGATGTCGACCGGAGGGGCCTCGCAGGCGCCGCGGTGCTTGAAGAAGAACCCGAGGTTCGAAACGACCGCGCAGAGCAGCGCGAGCAGGATGCCGAGTTGAATCGTCATAGAGCAGCTAGAGCCCGGGCAACCATTTCCGTGGGACAGAGGAACCGAGCGTTGCACCTACCATCGGCACCACGCTGTACCCACTTGACCCTGGCTCGTTGTCCGCGGCAGGGTAGCGACTCTGCGTTGGACCCATCTTAATACTCCACCCCAGGCACGAAGTTGCACCAGCTGCGCCGCAAACCACTGCTGTTTGTCGACATCGACGGGGTGCTCTCGCTGTGGGGTTTTGGCATGGACGGATGGCCGATCGACGGCATGTGGCACCAGATCGACGGCGTGTCCCACTTCCTTTCGGCCCGCGCGGCGCGCCACCTTCAAGCGCTCTGCGCGCGGTTCGACCCCGTCTGGTGCAGCGGCTGGGAGGAGAAGGCCGATGAGTACCTCCCCCATCTGCTCGGCTTGCCTCGGTTTCCCCATCTCTCATTCCAACGAAACCCAGGCCGCGGGCTTGCGCATTGGAAGCTCGATTCGATCGAGTCCTATGCGGAAAACCGGTCTCTTGCGTGGGTCGACGATGCCTTCAACGAAGCCTGTTTCGAGTGGGCGCAGCGACGCTCGGCGCCGACGCTCCTGGTCGGGACCGAACCGTCCACCGGGCTCGACGACGCTGCCTTCGAGCAGCTGACGCAATGGGCCCAGGAGCAGGCGCTCAGGCCCGGGTGAGGAGCTCCGGGCGCAGGTCGGCGACCGTCGCGGCGCCGCTCAGCGCCATCGTCAGATCGACCTCCGCCAGCAGCATCCGCAGCACGTGCTCGACGCCGTCCGCGCCCGCCAGCGCCAGGCCCCAGAGGAACGGGCGGCCCAGCAGAACGGTGTCCGCGCCGAGACACAGCGCCTTCACGACGTCGGCGCCGCAGCGGATCCCGGAGTCGAAGAGGACGGCCATCGGTCCGGCCTCCTCGGCCACCGCGGGCAGCGCGTCCAGGGCGCCGATCGCGCCGTCCACCTGACGGCCGCCGTGGTTGGACACCACGACGCCGTCGATCCCGGCCTCGCGCGCGCGCCGGGCGTCGTCGCGGTGCAGGACGCCCTTGAGGACGATCGGCAGGTCGGTGATCCCGCGCAGCCATTCGAGGTCGCCCCACTGCACGACCCTGTTGACGACCGAGACCCAGTGGCCGACGCCGGCCTGGACGTCCTCCTCCGGCGGATGCTCGAGCTGGGAGCGGAACACCGGATCGCTGAAGAACTGCCCGACGCCCTCGGCGCGCAGGAACGGCAGGTAGCCCCGGGCCAGGTCGGTGGGGCGCCAGCCGAGGAAGAACGTGTCGAGCGTGACGACGATCGCGCCGTAGCCGGCCTCCTCGGCGCGGCGCACGAGCGACTCGCAGATGGCGTCGTCCTTGGGCCAGTAGAGCTGGTACCAGCGGGTCCCGCCCGCCTGCGCGATCGCCTCCATCGGGTGGGTCGCCGCCGTGCTGGCGATGTAGGGCACGCCGACGGCCGCGGCGCCGCGGGCGCTGGCGAGCTCGCCCTCCGGGTGCACGATCGTCTGCACCCCGATCGGCGCCAGCGCGACGGGGGCCGGCAGCTTCGCGCCGAGCACCTCGACGGACAGGTCGCGCGACTCCACCGCGCGCAGATGGCGCGGCACGATCCGCCAGGCGCGTAGCGCGTCGAGGTTCGCCCGCATCGTGTCGCCCGTGCCGGCGCCGCCCCAGACGTAGCCGCGCGGCGCCTCGTCGAGCTTCTCGTGCGCGGCGCGCTCGAGCGCGTCCCACGCGACCGGCAGCTCGGGCCGTTCGCCCATGCCCATCCCGCGCAGGTAGATGCCGTACTGCCAGTCGCCGAAGTGGCTCTGCGGGTCGCTCATCGGACGTAGCATTTCAAGCCGATCGCCGTGTAGCGTCGCGCGCATGAGCGATACGCCACGACCGATCACGGGCCGCTGCCTCTGCGGAGGCGTGACCTACAGCGCCGACGCCGAGCCCGTCGTGCAGGCGGTCTGCCACTGCACCGACTGCCAGCGCCAGACGGGCAACCCGTTCTCGGTCATCGTCGGTGTGCCGCGCGACGCGTTCGAGATCTCGGGCGACACGCTCGCCTCGTTCTCCACCACCGGCACCGACCACGGCGGCGAGACGCGGCGCCACTTCTGCTCGGCCTGCGGCTCGCCGGTCTTCAGCGACGCGGCGGTCATGCCGCAGGTCGTGTTCGTCAAGGCGGGCTCCCTGGACGACAGCTCCTGGCTGCAGCCGGCCGTCGAGGCCTGGACCAGTTCCGCCCAGCCCTGGTCGCCGCGCTTCGCGGGGACCGCCCAGCTGGACCGCGGCCCGGGCTGAGCAGCCTCGCCTACCGCCGGGCGACACGGAAGCGCACCGTCCTGGGCGTGGAGCGGTTGCCCGCCGCGTCGGTGGCGACGATGGTCGCGCGGTACCTGCCGGGCCGCAGGAGCCGGCGGACGCTGTTCGCCCCCGCCCTGCCGCTGCGCACGAGCCTCGCGACGCTGTGCGCGCGGCGAATCCTCACGACGACCCGCGCAGGCTCGCTGAGCGTGTAGCGCAGGCGCGTCCCGCGCGCGCGGGTCGCGGCGCGGAACCTGGTCACGCGCGGGGCGAGGGTGTCCAGCGACGGCGTCCCGCCCGGCTGGCCGCCGCCCCCGGGCTGCCCACCGTCGGGCTGGCCGCCGGCCGGCGGCGCGGGCTGCAGCTCGAAGGCCCCCATGTCGCGGCGCGCGATGCCGTCGCCGTTGCCATCGGCGACCAGCGGGGTGCCGTCGAGGTCGAGGCCGCCCGGCGCCGCCGCCGGGTCGCCCGCGTCGACCAGCGGCGAGCCGGCCACCGGGTGGTAGTCGCCGCCGAAGTTCGTGACGTCGGACTCGTGGATGCTCGCGTTCGCTCCGGTGGTCACGTCGGCGCTGTGGTCGTAGTCGGAGTACGACGCGGTGATCGTCGCGTGGCCGCTGCCGGCGGTGTAGGCGAACAGCGGCGCGGAGCCGCGGATGACCGAGTTGGTCATCGTGAAGGCGGCATTCCCGGTGTCGTAGTTCGAGGTGCTCACGCCGACCCCGACGACGTCGTCGGAGATGGGTACGAGGAGCGTGACGCCATCGGCATTCAGGGTCGACGATCCCGCCTCGTCCACCCGGATGCCCGTGCAGCAGTCCGTCAGGCGGACCAGGCTGCCCGTCAGCGTCGTCTTGCCCCCGATGGTCCTGACGCCGTATTCGGACCCCGTCACGCTCGAGCGCTCGATCTCCGTCCCGTAGCTGAGGATGCCGGTGCCGGCGCTCACCGTGGAGCGCCGCACCGCGGTGGGGGTCCCCTCTGCGAGCACGCCCGTCGCGTGGTGCTCGCCCGCCAGCGTCACCGTCGAGTCCTCGAGGCTGCCCGCGTCATGAAGTCGCGCGCCGTAGCGGAAGTTCGCCTCCGTGGGGTCCTCGGTGATCTCGATGCGGCGCGCCGCGCTATAGGTGTTCAGACCGCTGTAGCCCGCGGCTGCGCTCTGCGGCAGCCGGATCGTCAGGTCGTGGACCGAGGAGCTGGCGCCGCCGTTGAATTCCAGGACCGCGAAGCTGGCCCCGGCGACGTTCGTCAGGATCGTGCTTCCCTCGCCGGCCCCGATGATCTCGACGGGGTAGGCGGGCTGGGCGTAGAGGTATCCGCTCGTCGTCGGCGCCGTATACGTGGCGGCGCCGAGGAAGATCCGGTCGGAGTCCGCGGCATCATCGGCCAGATCGAGCGCATGCTCGAACGTCGCGACGTTCGTGCCGCCGCAGGTCGTGTCGGGCGCGACGCAGTAGTCGGCAGCACCGGCTGCCGCGGGGAAGGCGGACGCCGCCAGGGCTACCGCGACGGCGAGAGTGAGCAGGATCGGCTTCATGGCGAGCAGGCTCCCTCGCCCACGCCCGCCCGCCCAGAGGGGCAGACCGGCTTTGCGCCGTCGGTTCTCCGCCAACAACGACGGAGCCCCGCACGAGGGCGGGGCTCCGAGCACAGCGTGATGTCGCCGGCGGCTACTCCTCGTCGTCGGACGGGACGTCCAGGTTCGCCAGCTCCTCGGCGAAGCCCGGGTCCGTGCCGCCCGCGCCGATGTCCTCCAGCGAGGCGATGTCGGACTCGAAGGCGGCGCCAAAGCCGCCCAGGCCGTCGCCGTCGCCGAGCCCGAGCTCGGCGGCGATCTCGTCCTGGTCCAGCAGGCCGACGTCGTCGATCGCGCGCGGGAGCGGCTCCGACGGCTCGATCTCGATGCGGCGGTAGCGCTTGAGGCCCGTCGCGGCCGGGATGAGCTTGCCGATGATCACGTTCTCCTTCAGCCCGTTGAGGGTGTCCTTCTTGCCCTCGAGCGCGGCGTCGGTGAGGACCTTCGTCGTCTCCTGGAAGGAGGCGGCCGACAGGAACGAGTCCGTGTTCAGCGAGGCCTTCGTGATCCCGAGGATGATCTCCTCGTACTGGGCCTGCTCGCCCTTGTTCTTCTTGACCTCCGCATTGACCTTGAAGAAGTCGTTGCGGTCGACGAACTGGCCGGGCAGGTAGTCGGTGTCGCCCTTCTGGTCGACGCGGACGCGCTTGAGCATCTGACGCACGATCAGCTCGATGTGCTTGTCGTTGATGTCCACGCCCTGCGACTTGTAGACCTCCTGGACCTCCTTCACCAGGTACTGCTCGGTGTCGGTGCGGCCCCGGAGCGC
>Ga0308175_100001922_pt1 | contig 14073 bp, 8 predicted proteins | sample PhyCR1_3_FD_203893 | JGI IMG/M metagenome (GOLD analysis project Ga0308175, IMG submission 203893) | Soil microbial communities from UC Gill Tract Community Farm, Albany, California, United States - DLSLS.C.R1 | ecosystem: Environmental > Terrestrial > Soil > Agricultural land | place: USA...
TTGGTGAGACTTACGTTGCCGCGCTGCACCGGCAGGCTATTTTTAATGCGCGCATATTGCTCGTCGGTGATTTCCATCCTGAAAACATTCTACCGACTTTTTGTTTTAATAGTGTGAACACGCCCTAACGTGAATCGGTGAAATGCCTGTCTTGTTGTTCTTCGTGACGGCAGGATCTTTCAGCGCCAGCCAGACCCGGCTAATTCACACATGCGGAAATCGCTGGATCAATCCTGATTGACAGCACTACTGTATTCGGCGCCGCTCTCATATCGCGTCCCTTCCGGTTGGCGATTGGCCGAAAACTGGCCTAGCGCTATTCGAGGAAGGTAAAGATCCAAGGGCCGAAATCAGAGGCTGCTGGAAGGCATCGCTTCACGCGATCGACAATCTCGCGTGACATAGTTTTGATATGGCGTGGTGATGGCGGAGTGCCGGAGGACGAAATAAACGGACGCGCGGAACGCTACGCCAGGCGATTATTTTTATCGGGAACCGACCTATACTGCGCGATGCGCGCGCGAATGGCTTTTGTTCCTGTGTCTGTGGTGTCCCGTCTTGCGTTTTGCCCTGGCTACGCTGGCGCGGGCTCGGCGGTCCATACTAGCCGGGCCGGCTTTGACTGAATTGATAAATGGCGAGACAAGCAGGCAGACCGCAAGAAGCAGATTCAGTGGACGCATGCGGCTATCGTAGCTGACCTGGAGTCGGAAAATGACGGTACATCAACCAGAAACTCCAAACAGTCAGTACTATGCACACACCAGCCGCGACGCGCCAGAATACCTCCCTGGAGTAACCGGATCGCGCGGGAATACCCGCCGCATAGCCTATTGCAAAACCGGCGATAAGGCCGCCAATGTGCGCCCAGTTATCTATGGCGAAACCCGGTATGAGGCCAAGCGCCAGAATGTAAACGACCCATCGCGCGTAGAAGTTTCGGATAGCCCGCCCCACTGAGGACCGGTTCGCCACTCCAAACGCAATCATGGCTCCGATCAAACCCATGAGCCCTGCGGAGGAGCCCACCGAAAGGACCAACGGGTTCAGCCTGGCGCTTAAATAGAACCCGCCCACCGTTCCGAGAAAGTAAATCACGAGGAAACGAGGCGTTCCGTAGATCTGTTCCACCTGAGCGCCGAGGTCGTATAACACCCAACTGTTCATCGCAATATGCAGCAGGCCGCCATGCAAAAAGCCCGCCGTTACCAGCCGCCACCACTGGTGTTCGAGGAAGATGTATTGCCCTTCTTTGCCGCCAAATGCGAAAAGTGCGCCCATCTCGCCCAGGGTCTGCGACATCCACCAGGTCGCGATGTACAACCCGACATTGATGATCAGGATCAGAATGGTCGTGAAGTGCGCGTGCGGAATGAGCCCACCCGCGATTTCGCCCGGACTATGTACATCAACGGCCCGAGGACCGACGCGCTCTCCGCAGTAAGGGCACACCCGGTCCGAGGTCGTAATGAACGCCCGGCAATTCGGGCACATTCGACGCTTATCCATTTCGGCCCACAGAAAAGGGGGTTCGACTCGCAAAAGCGCGTGCAGGCGCGAAGGTGGAGATGCAGAGACGCAAGGCGAGCGCGAAGCCGAAGAGCAGTTTCAGAATCTCCGATCCTGAATAGATTCCGTGCATGGTCCAAAAGTGCGCAACGGCCGGATCGCCGGGCGGCATTGACGGTATCAAACGTCCGAGCGCCGCGATCCGTGGCGAAAGCGCGAGAGCCTGGACAGCGACGATCGCGATCATGGCGGCACCGATCGTCAGATCGACTACCGCAACGCGCTCCAGAGCGAGCAGCGCAATCAGAACGCCGCCAATGGCGAGTTCCGCACGTTCCCAGTCATGGAAAATGCCGTTGTTTTCTTCTGCTGCGTTGCGGCGCAGGATGTCGCGCTCCCGCTCGCGCCCGATCGCCTCGATTTCGTTCGCCGTGGAGGCGTTGCCCGGATTCGCCAGAAAACGCTCAACTGTATTGAAATTCCGCGTCACCGCGATATCCGCGAAGATACCCGCGCCCAGCCACAGCCCCAATACCAGGACCGCAAGCCGCTGAATCTGCGTCACGTCCGAATTGTCGCAAACAGCCGAACTGTTACCGGCTCGCCGGGGGCACGATGCTGTTCATTCGGGCGTACTCGACCATCTGGCCATAGTGATCGAACGTGTGCCAAAGAAGCATGGTGGCGCAATCGACTCGAGTCCGTTTCCCTTTCGGGTTGAACGGGTCTGCAATCTCTCCCATCAGGTTTTCGTTCGTCAGCGTCGCCACGGCTTTATGGCTCAGGGCGAAGGCGCTCTTCACGTAATCGACCACCTGGTCCTTGCCGCTCACGTTCGCCGGACCGTTTTCGCCTTTGCCCATATCGGGAGCCTTTTCGCCCAGCATGGCGGAGGCGACTTCGTTCAGCACCGCAGCCGCGTGCATTGCCTGCTGCGAAAAGGTGCGAACACCTTTGAACTCGCCACTCGACGGCGCGAAGTTGAATTTGTCCGCCGGCATGGCTTCCACGAGGGAGACGAACTCACGTTCCGTGTTCGTCAACTGCCGATCGAAAACCTTGCTGGCTGAAGGAGCGTCCGCCGCCAACGCTCCCATGGAGCACAGAGCGGCGAGAAGGGAAATGTGCAGAGTCTGGGGTGCGTTCATAATTCGTCCCAGTTTAGCCGTCCCAATCCAACCGCGCCAGCCTGACGATACAATCGCGGCATGACGAGGAGGGAAATGATGGCCGTCGGCGGAATCGCACCGTTCGCGGCGCAGGCTTCGGCGCAGACGGCGTCTCAGATTTCATCGGGCGCGCCTGCCGTGAAGCTGGGGATCGATCTCTTCAGCCTCCGCTCGCAGGGCTGGACGCCATTCGAGCTTCTCGATTACGCCGCCGCTCAACACGCGCGGGTCGTTCATTTCTCGGAAGTCCGCTTCATTGGCAACCTCGAGCCCGACAATCTACGCCGCGTGCGCGCGCATGCTGAGGAAAAAGGAATTGAAATCGAGATCGGCATGAGATCGATCTGCCCCACGTCGAAGATGTTTGACGCGAAAGAGGGCTCGGCCGAAGAACAACTGGCGCGAATGATTACGGCGGCCGGGATCGTCGGATCGAAGATCGTGCGATGCGTGCTGGGGAGTTCGGACGATCGGAAACCGGGGCCGATTTCGAAACACATCGAGAGCATGGTCGCGGTACTGAAGAACTCACGATCGCGGGCGATCAACCAAAACGTGAAAATCGCGATCGAGAACCATGCGGGCGACATGCAGGGCTGGGAGGTGAGAAATCTCATCGAGGCTGCCGGACCTGACTTCGTCGGGTCCTGTCTCGATTCCGGGAATCCGTGCTGGACCCTCGAAGACCCTCATATAACCCTCGAAACGCTGCACCCCTATGTACTCACCAGTCACGTTCGGGACAGCGCGGTGTGGCGCGTTCCGAACGGCGCGGCGGTCTCCTGGGTGCGCATGGGCGAAGGCAACGTGAAAATCGATGATTACTGCCGCAAGTACGCGGAATTGTGTCCGGGACGCGCGCTTTCGCTGGAATCGATCGTCATGGGCCCGCGCATTTTTGCGTATCGGGATCCGAAATTCTGGGATGCCTATCGCGACATTCCTGCCTGGAACTTCGAGCGATTCGCCGAGATCGCCGAAGCAGGCAAGCCGTATACCATTCCGCCCGTGGACCGCGCCTCGGCGGCGCGGCGGGAGCGCGAAGATCTCGAGGCAAGCCTTGCGCATGTTCGCCAGCTTTTCAACATCTGAAGAATCCTGCTGATAGAATCAGCTTCCGTTCCAAGGAGTCCCTCAAATGCGACGAATTCTCTTAACTCTGCTTCTGGCCGCCTGCGTTGTTTCGGCACAAACAAAGAAAATTGTGTATCTGAACGGCGACGCCGCGACCGCGCAGGAGTTTCAGGCGATGTCGCCCAACGTAAAAATTGTGACGGTTCCGGCATCCAACATCATGAGCGAAATCGGCGATGCGGATGCCCTGATCGGTGTACCCACGCCAGCGATGATCCAAGCTGGCAAGAACCTGAAGTGGGTACAGGTGATGTCGGCGGGCGTGGAGAATGTCCTGTTCCGTCCGGGTGGCGAGGCGGTCCGGAACAGCAACATTATTCTCACCAACAACAAAATTGTGCAGGGACCGGAAATCGCCGACCACGCGTTCGCAATGCTGCTGTTTACCTCGCGCCAGCTGAACGTGTTTTACAAGAACAAGCAGGAAGAAAACTGGCAGCCGCGTCCGTTTCTCGGAATTGAACTTCGGGGCAAAACGGCGGTGATTATCGGCGTGGGCGGCATTGGCACGCAGATCGCGCTTCGCGCGTATGGGTTCGGGATGAATGTGATCGGCGTCGATCCGGAAGACAAGCCCCTGGTGCCGTACGTGAGCCGTTACGTGAAGCCGGATCAGCTGGATGAAGTGATTCCTGAAGCGGACGTGGTGTTCATCTCAGCGCCGGACACGGCAAAGAGTCACAAGATGATGGGCATGCGCGAGTTCGACCTGATGAAGAAGAACTCATTCTTTATTTGCGTGAGCCGCGGGGGGTTGTACGACATGAACGGTCTTGTGAAGGCGCTTGACAGCAAGAAGCTCATGGGAGCGGGCGTTGACGTGACGGACCCCGAACCTCTCCCGAAGGGACACCCGCTGTGGAAGTTCGACAACGTGATGATCACGCCGCACATCGCCGGACGCTCCGACAAAGACAACGCGCGGATGATCGGCACGATCAAGGAAAACATCCGCCGATTCGGCGCCGGTTTACCGCTGATCAACGTAGTCGACAAGCAGAAGGGTTACTGAGCGCTTCCCAACAGCCGATCAACGGAACTGGCGCTTGTAAAAGCCGACGATGCTGAAGATCCCGTTTTGATCGCGCTGCGCGACGGCGGACCAGCGCGGCGAAAAGGCCCACTCCACCTTGATGATGGTGGCATTCGGGTCACTCAGATCCTCAACATAGGTGAACGTCAGATTCTGGGTGATCCTCTGCTGCAATGTAAGCCGCGCCGTTGGAACCGTGCTGCCGCTGGTGAATGACGGATCGATTTTCAGCTGGGTGATTCCGAAGACGCGCTGCAGGCGATTGGCTACGGGATTGGCTACAGCTTGCCCCAGCAGAGCCGATTCACCGCGCTGCTGAAAGCTCTGCTGCGGCTGCGCAGGTTGCTGGGCAAGGATCGTCGGATCAGACGTCGGGGTGCTGCCGGCGGCCAGCAGAGCAACGATCTCCTGAAACTGCAGCGGCGGATCGGAGGTGTAGCTCAGGTGCATGTCTTCCACCGGCCCGGTTACATGCAGCACTACGTGCACGCCCTGCGCCGTGGTTTCGAGGCTGATATCAAGAATCGGGTCGATGCGGATCGGGTTGTAAAACGAAATCGAGCCGCGGTCGAGGGTATAGGTGGCGCCGAAGAAGACGAGTTGGCCTTCGTAGATGTTCACCCGGCCGGTAACGCCCGGCGTGGAGGCTGTCCCGCGAACCCGCAAATCCGCATTCACCTGCAGATTCTGCGCAAGAGAGGCCTGCACCGCCATGCCCGCCGAGGTGCGCACGCGGATATCGAGCTTCATGTTGTCGAGAAAGGGCGAGGGCGCCGTGGGCGTTTGAACCGGTGGCGCGGCCCGCGTGAGCATGGATCCGATATCGCTTTGCGGCGAATATTTGACCTGCACGAGGGTGGCGGTTCCAGTGACGATGCTGTTCTGTTCGGTGCCGTTGAGACTGACATCGGCAGAGACGGTGAGGCTGACTCCTTCCTGAATTCGAACGCGTACGTTGTTTGCTGCGCCGCGGATTCCGAAGCGGACCACGTCCGAGTACCCGGCAAAGCCGGACAGAGTTACCTTCCCGCCGCCGGCTTCGGCCGTGATGTTCTGAATTTGAGCGTTGTTGCCATTGAAGGCGATGGTTCCATTGGCGTTCGAGATACCAGTGGGGAAGGAAACGTAACTGGCTGCCACATTCTGCAGCGCGAGCTGACCGTTCACGAGCGGCTGGGAAAAGGTTCCATGGACGACGGCGTTGAGAACGATTTTGCCGGAAGCGAAGAGGTCGTGATCGAAGTTGCGGGCGATCCCGAGATCGACGTTGCTCGTGAGCGTGGCGTTAATGGTTTTCGCAGGTACTGACGCCGTACCCGCGAGTTGAATATCAGTGTTTGGTCCAGTGATGTGAGCGCTTTCGACGCGAACTGCGCCGCGATTCATCACGATTGAGACCGGCCCCTGATTGGAGATTGCGACCGGAGTTGCGCTGCCGACCCGCGGCACGGTGGTGAAGTTCAACTTCGAGAGGGTAAAGGAGCCGCTGAGCTGATTGGGATCGAGCACCGGTCCGTTGACGGAGATCGAGCCATCGGTGGCGACTTCGAAGGCGGAAGGTTCCGCAGTGGCGCGGCCGAGGAGATCCTGAATCCGAGTCCACGTCACGTTGTTGAAGGCGAGCTGGGCGTTGACCGGATAGTTTCCTGTGAGATCCGCGTTGCCGCTGCCGTGAATGGAAGCGCCGGCCAGGTTGGAATCGAGCGCGAAATTCACGCGATTTGCAGCTGGCGAGTTCGCCGAAAGCGTCAGATCTCCGAAATTCTTTCCGCTGGCCGCGATGCCAGTAGCCGCCACGTTGGCGTTTAGCGATGACACCAGAACGCGTGGACTATTTGTCTGATTCGTGGGGGGCAGAACAGTGGCGGCTCCGCTGGCCTGAATGTCAAGAATTCCGCCGAGCCCGGGCCGCATTAGCTGCACATTATGGATGGTGGCGAGATTGATTGGCGTGGTGTTGAGCTTGAAAGTGGCGGAACCCTGCTGAAGGTTGCCGGCCGGGTGGTTGTATTGGGCGGTAAGGTCAATGCGCTGGGGGCCGCGGACCACCTGGAACTGCTCGATGGTAACGCTTTGCGGCGCGTAGTTGGCCCGCAGGCGGACGGCGTCCAGTTGCTCCTGATAAACGTTGGCGCGAGTGAGCAGAATGTTGGCGGTCGCCTGTGGATTGCTGATGGTTCCACTGACGTTCGCCTCTCCCGAGAGCGTGCCGCGGACGGGAATGTCCCGGCGGTTAGCCAGGTTCAGAAACCGCTCGACGGGAAAATCGCTGATGTTCGCCTGAGCGGTGGTGGGGTAATCCGTCGTGAGCGCGGTGTTGCCGTTGACTTTGAGTCCGGAGCCGGCATTGCTGAGCGACAGATTGTAAGCAACGTTGCGCCCCTGGGTACGCGCAGTGAGATTCAAATCGCCATAGGGATCGCCGTTGAGGCGCAGGCCATTGCCGGTCGCATCAGCAGTGACGTTGTTCAGAACAAAAGAAGTTTCTTCCTTGCCAGCGACTCTGGTGGGAACCAGGCTGGCATTCACGTCCGCGTTCAGCTGCAGAGTGCCGGCGGCCCGGACCTGGTTCTGCACGGTCTGGAACTTCGCAAGATCGACGCCGCGGCTCTGCACGTGGGCATGGATGTCGCCCCTCGAAAAGCTGTCCTGTGGGTGGTGGAATTCCGCCGTCAGATCGACGCGGCCAGGTCCGCTGGTTATGTACGCGACAGGAATTGCGACCACGCCGTCGGCTAGATTTACCTGGGCGTGAATCTGGTCGAATAGCTCTTTGGCGATCGTGCCGCGGCCAACGTCAAGTGTGGCGCCTCCAGTGGGATTGGAGATCGTACCGCCGACCTTCACGTTGGCAGTGAGCGGGCCGGAGTATCCCGCCGGCGACTGGCCCGCAATGGCCATGACGTCCGCAAGATCGCCACGTTCGACCGCGGCGTTGACGGCGAGCGGTGATCGCGGCGTGGTGGACCATTTACGCAGGCCGACCGAGGCGTTGAAGCTCGCTTGCATATTGCCGCGCGTAAGGGAGCCGTTTTGAACGGATGCGCCGGATTGAGCAGCCGCGACGTCGAGGCCGAGACTGTTGAAGGACCGTCCTTCCAGGCTGAAGGCGTTCGCGGCAAGATGGCCCGCAACCCGGGGGTTTGAAAGGCCGCCGGTGACCGCGCCATTAAAGGTGAGAACGCCGTTGGGAGCGAGGGCGACGGGCGGAGGACCGGTCATGGGAACAGCGGCGAGCAGATCGTTGAGGTTGTGGGAAGTGAGATCGAGATTCAGCCGCTGACCGATCGAGCCATTGAGGGTGAGGCGCGTATGGGGCAGCGCGAGATAAGAGTTGAGGACGGTTACGTTGTTGTTCGCTCCGCTGTAATTCGCATTCAGTCTGCCCGAAACCGGGATGCCGTTTCGTCCGGGAGTGATGACGAGATTGGCCTTCGCCATAACGCTTTTCGTGCCGGGGGCTTTGGCGTCCCCTGACGCATCGACTGAGCCGGAGAGAATGCCGGCATAAGGGAGTTTTTCGCCGGCGACGGCAGCGAGAGTTTTGAGATTGAAGTGATTGAGGCGGCCCTGAACGTTATAGCGGGAGAAATCGGCGAGCGCAATGTTGCCATTGAACTCTCCACCGAATGCGTTCAGGCGAAGACCATTCAGGGCGATGGTGTGGGGATCGACGGAAACGGCGGAGTAAAGATTCACGCCCCTGATGCGCTGGCCACCCTGAGAGAAAGAGACGTTTTTGGCCTCAATATTCCCAGCCACGTTGTAATTGTTCGCCTGATCCAGCTTCGCGTTGGCGTTCAGGAGAATGGTTCCATCCGGGCGCTGGGTGATTTTGGCGAGCCGTCCAAGCTGGCCCAGATCGAGCGAGGCTTTGAGCGCGAGCGCGCCGTTGCCTTTGGGATCCTTGAGAACGCCCGAGGCCTCGATGTTCGACTGGCCGAGGCCAACGCGAAGACCGGTGACCGTTATGGTGTCGTTCGCGACAAGAGCGTTGGCGGAGAGATCGATTTCGCCCGGTACATTGCGCGCATTGATTAGAAGCGGAGTGCCGGTGAGATTCTGGACGTCGATCATGGCGACGTGCCCGTTCACCTTTGCGGAAAGGCGAGGGCTCTTCATGTTCTCCATGGAAGCGTCGATCGAGATGGATGACACCGGCGTAGCGATCGTGGCGTTATGCAGGTCGATGCGATCTTCGACCAGCGTGACCGGCATCGTGATGCGGAAATCGACCGGCGTGTTGCGGCCCTGAGTCACATAAAGAGGGTTGAGCGAGATCTGGCCTTCGTAGCCTTTCTGAGCGACCTTGTAATAGAGCTGAGCGACGAGATTCGTACCACGAATATTCAGCGGCTGCTTTCGAGCCTCGAAAGAGAGAAGACCATTCGACAGGTCGAAATGGCCAACCGCGAGATCTACTACGGTCTTCAGCGTCGAGTTATTTGACTCCTGCTGGACTTTGGGCGTAGGGACGTTCGTCGTACCGTCCGCAAACTGGATGATATTCGCCTCCGGCCGCTGGATCCCGAGATAAGAGATGGAGAACAGTTTGCCCGCGAAGAGGCGGATATCGACTTCGAGGCGCGCCACGCGCACAAACGGGGCGGCGGAGGCAGGTTCCTTACCGTGAATGACAAAATTCGTAACGACGGCCCGGAGATGAGAAACGTCGAAATCGAAGCTGCCGACTTCCACGCGGCCCCCGGTGGCGTCCTGAGTCTGCGTGACGATCTCCTGGCGAACGAAGTTGCGGAACCAATCCGTGTGGACTACGACGAGCACGGCGACCACCAGCAGAACAATAAACCCGGCAAGGCCGATACCGATATTGCGAAGAATGCGAACGCTGCGGCTCACTGGAAAGCTCCGTTCAGATACTGAATACGGGTGTTTTTGCGGGACTCATCGAGCCACGCATCGAACTGCTGATTCACCTGCTCGCCCTGAAGCTGGGTGCGAATCTGCGGCGCGAGAGTCTCGAACGAAAAATCGCGGGTATGCTGTTTCTTCAGCTCGTCGAGGTGAGTGTCGTAATATTTGCGAACGTCAGCATCGTTGATCATGACCCCGGGCCGAAAGCGCTGGTCGATGAAATCGAGTACGGTCATCTGCCAGAGGAGATGGTCGTGCAATTCGTTTTCGGTGATGCCGTAGCGCTCGAGGGACGCGCGGAGGCGGGCGTCGGATCCGGCGAACCGATTCTTCCGGACCTGATCCAGCATGGCGCTGGCCTGGGCATCGGTTGCGCGACCGTAACCTTCGAGGGCGATTTCATCGCGGATCACGGCCTGATCGATCAGGTGATCGGCAGCCTGTTTGCGAGCCGCGGCGCCGAGATCGAGCGGCTGATTATTCAGGAATTCGGTAAGCCGCAGCTCATGTTGCACATCGCTCAGCTTGATGGCGTGTTTGCCGACGATGACGGCAATGCGGTCGAGAACCACGGCGCCCGGAAGAGTAGCGGCGAACAGGATGAGTAACATGCCCAGGTTCGACATCAGAACGTTTGTCCGATCGAGAAGAAGAACTGGAAGTGTCCGACGCTTTGCTGGGTGCTTTGACAGTAACTCGGCAACTGGCTCTCCGGAAGATTGGGATTACAGCTCAGTAATTGCGCAGGCGTGCCGCTGAACCCAAGGAATTTCGGGGGATTGATGCTGTAGGCGAGATCGACCCGAACAGGCCCAACAGGCGTTCGGTAGCGAATGCCGAAGCCGGCGGCATGAACGGTGTAGTTGAAATCCTGGAGATTCTTCTGACTGAAACGCAGGGACATATCGCTCAACGAGGAGAAGACATTTCCCATATCGTGGAACAGGACGCCCTGGATGTTTTCACCAAGAAGCGGAAAGCGGAGTTCCACGTTATTGAAGAAAGTGGCGTTACCGCCGAGCGGGAAGCCGGTGGGCCGCGACGCCGGGCCCCCAGCAACAAGCGCCGAGCCGACATCGCGGGGGCCGGCCTGGTTATAGGGAAAAGCGCGGAGAGAATCTGCGCCGCCGCCGAAAAATCTTTCCGGCAGAGGGACTGACTGCTGCTCGGTGAGACCGGCCGGCGCGTTAAAAGGCTCGATAATGCCGAAACCCGTCTGGCGGGCCAGAATCCATTGCCCGGTGAGCTTGTAATAAGTTGCGTTGCGGATGAGAGCGCGGCCGAAGTTGCGCTGCGACCCGAGATATCTGTCGGCCAGCGCAATATCCACGGTGTTGTACATGCCGCGGGAGGGATTCGAGGGGTTGTTACGGCGATCCCAAACGAGGTTCGAAGCAACGATACCCAGGCGGACGGGCTGGACAAATTGCGGGATGAGCAAGACGGGTATGATGACGTTGTTTACACTCACCCGGCGATATTCGAGGCGAAACATTCCGGTAAGCGACTTTGAGAACTTCTGTGAAAGCTGGACCGAGGCCGACTCAGTTATTGAGGAGAAGGTTCGGATGTTGAGCTGGTCGTTATAGAGGAGCGTGTAAGTAAGAGTACGGCCCGCACTGTTGCGAAAGCGGGGTTGCGTATAAGTGATGGCGGCCATCTTATCGATGGTGGAATAAGCTCCGCGCAGCGACACGGAATGGCCCAGGCCGAGAAAGTTCAGGCGACTGATATCGGCAGAGATTTCCGGACTAAAACCCGTCACTCCCGCTGCTCCGGAGAGCGTTGAGGTGTTCGGCGTGCCGAATTTCGCTACCATGGCGCCGATGCCAACATTCAATGCATAGCGGTTGGCTTCCTGGAAATTATAGAGGACGTATTTATGATCGGTATCGCCGTCCGGATTCTGGATGGCGGTATCGACGCGAGCGAAGATCCCCAGGTTATAGAGACTCTGCTGAACGTTTGTTTGCTGGACAGGCGAAAGCGGATCTGCGCGCTTCATGGTGATCTCACGCCGCAGCAGACTGGGGCGCGTGATGTGGACGCCGGAAGTAATCACGTCACGGACAAACTGCTGATCGCCTTCCGAAATGGTGTAGAGAACCTCGACATGGTTTGGGCGCGAAGCGTTTCGCCATCCGGCCTTGAAGGTGGCAGAGGGAAAGCCGTTCTCGTAGTAATAGGTAAGAACTGAGTTTTTGTCCGAAGCGAGGTTGACGTCCGCGAACGGCTGGCCCGCGACTGACGTGGTCTGGCTGATCACAACATCACGATTCAGTTTCTCGACGCCTTCGACAGTGAGCGTGTCGACGGTCCACTGAGGACCTTCAGTGATGTTGACAGCGACCGCTACGTCGCCGGTCTTTCCTTTGTACGCTTTTTCGGCCGAGATTCTGACGACCACATCGCGAAAGCCGTTCGCCTTGTAGAGTTCGGCGATGTTGGCTTCGTCTTTCTTCCGAAATGCCTCGCTATACCGGCCATGGCGCAGATTGAAGGCAGTGGGCGCGATGAACATGCGCTCACGGATCATGTCGCTGGTGAAGTACTTGTTACCGACAATATCGACGCGCACGACTTTATAGCGCTGGCCTCTCGAGATCACGTACTGGATTGTCTCCGTATTCGGGTCCGGATGTTCGATACGGAAATCAACGCCGACGTCGTAATAGCCCTGGCTTTGGAAGTAGTCTTCCAGATTGCGCTGACCCTGGACCAGCAGATCATTATCGACGGCGCGCTCCTGAAAGACAGGCACGTATCGCTTGAGTTTTCTTCTGGAGATTTTCGCCTCGACGGCTTCGACTTTAACCACCGGCCCGGGATCGACATTCAGGTGCGGCGTGACGCGGCGCGTAGCGGAGTTGTAATCGAGACCAGTGAGATCCACTTTGGCGGCCAGCCGACCCTTGCTCTGATACTTGTTCTGCAGCCCCTGAACGCCACTGCGCGTCAGAGCATCGGTGACCTGACGCCACCAGTGGATGATCGGGATTCGCCATTTGGTGGCCCGGATGATGACGGCATCAGACAGGAGCTTGTTGCCGTTGATGACAGGCGTAGTGTATTTCGCGCGCTTGCCTTCGTGGATCTGAAATCTGATGAATACCTGTTGTCCCTCTGGCGAACGCTCGATGGATGGCGTGACAGTATTCTCGTAAAAACCGTTCGCCTGCAGGAGTCGGCTCATGCTTTTGACGGCGTTGTCGACATCTTCCTGGCGAAACGGTCCGCCGAGCGTGAACTGACCGTTGCTGGCGAGTTCGCCCCGGTTGGGAGGATAGGAGACTTTACCTTCGGCGTTGACTCCGCCCACGAACCATTGCGGTTGTGTCACGAAACGGACAATTACTCCGTTCCCGGAAGGTTCAGCTTCCGCGGCGATATCCGCAAATCTTCCGGTAGCGAACAGGCCGTCTATGGCGTGCGCGACGTCCGCAGCCCGCAAAGGCTGTCCCTTGCGCATCGGCTGGGCTTTCGCGAGGTCCTCCGGCGCGAGCGACTGGAAAGAATACTGGATATCGATGATCGGCTTGCCTTCGAACTGTTCCACCTGGGCGTCAGCGGGAAAGAACGCAATAGGCGCCAGGCAAAAGGCCAGGAAGTAATTGCGCCGGATCACAATTCTCCGTTCCGGTTTCGTGGTTTATCCGAATACGTGTCCATCAGCGATCGTTCATTCGAAGCAGCCTGAATTCCAGATTCCGGTGCAAACGGCCCACTTCGGTTAGGAGCGTTACAGAGAGCGCAAAGTCTCGGTATGTATACTCGGCTCTTCATGAGCTTTACCTGGCGAAACGACGGCGAGTTGTTTGAACTGATGCGATCGAGGCTTTTCACGGCTGTAGTGGGCGACGTGCTGGACGCGATCGGTTTCGTCCATCAGTTTCTGCCACCCCGGATACGGCCGCTGAACCCCCGCATGGTGGTTGCGGGGCGCGCGATGCCGGTGCTCGAGGCCGACTACTACAAGGATCCAGGCGAGCGCGGCAATTCACCGCTGGGCGCCCAGACGTTCGGGCTGATGCTTCACGCGCTGGACGACCTGAAGCCGGGAGAAATCTACGTGGCCACAGGCGGCACGCCCCGTTATGCGCTTTGGGGCGAACTGATGAGCACACGCGCGCAACGGCTGGGAGCGGCGGGGGCGGTGGTGAATGGATACTCGCGCGATACACACGGGATTCTGCAGCTCGGTTTTCCCACTTTCTCCTATGGATGCTATGCGCAGGACCAGGGTCCGCGGGGCAAAGTCGTGGACTTTCGGGTACAGATCGAAATCGAAGGCGTGCGAATTCGTCCGGGAGACGTGATTTTCGGCGATATCGACGGAGTGCTTGCCATTCCTCG
>Ga0308175_100001924_pt1 | contig 14064 bp, 11 predicted proteins | sample PhyCR1_3_FD_203893 | JGI IMG/M metagenome (GOLD analysis project Ga0308175, IMG submission 203893) | Soil microbial communities from UC Gill Tract Community Farm, Albany, California, United States - DLSLS.C.R1 | ecosystem: Environmental > Terrestrial > Soil > Agricultural land | place: USA...
CGCGACCGCGCGGCGAGGACGCTCGAGCGCGTCTCCGTCAGCAGCGCCGGCACAGAGGGCCACGGCCACAGCCGGACCGGGTCCATCTCGGACGACGGCCGGCTCGTGACCTTCAGCTCGGAGGCCCCCGACCTGGTGCTCGGCGACACCAACGGCGCCGACGACCAGTTCACCCGGACCCGGTAGGTCGACAGGCGGCGACTAGTCCTCGGTGCCGGTGCGGCCGTTGCCGTTGGTGCCGAACTGGCCGCCGACCCAGTCGCGCACGGCCGCGAACGTGCCGGACGCGTCCCGCACCAGCCGGGTGACCGCGTCCTGGCTCTGCCGGAACGACTCGGCGTAGCTGCGGGCCGCCTCCTGCGCGGCCTCGCTGACCTTGGCGTCGGCGTCGCTCGCGCGGCGCGGGTAGTCGCCGCCGAGGATCCGCGTGTAGGCCCCCGAGTCCACCCACCGGCGCAGCTCGGTGCCCCGCACGACGGCGAACGGGTGCGACTGGGCCTCGATGAGCATGAGCTTGACCAGGGAGTCGCGCAGGTCGCCGGTCGCGTCGTACTCCGTGCCCTGGGCGAAGAACGACGTCGGATCCAGGTCGTCGAGGTGGCCGCCGCTGGCGAGCTTCATCAGCACGCGGAACGCGACGGCCGCGTCCTGGGTGGCCAGCAGCCCGGCGCGGTCGGCGGACAGCTCGGCCTTGCGGGACCACTCCATCAGCGCGGCCGTGATCGCCCGGATGCCGAGGCCGCCGATCGGGATCACGGCGAGGACGCCGCTGAGCCGGATCAGCCGCTGAAGCATGGTCTGGTAGACGGCGTGCCCGGACAGCACGTGCCCCATCTCGTGGCCCAGGACGAACCGCAGCTCCTCCTCGTCGAGCAGGTCGACCATCCCCGAGGTGACCACGATGAACGCCTTGTCCATGCCGAGCGTGGTGGCCTGCGGGTGCGGGTTCGCGGCGACGTACAGCTCGGGCACCTCGGGAGCGTCCAGCGCCGTCGCCACCTCGACCAGCAGCGTGTGCACCCGCGTGAACTGGCGCTCGTCGACGCGGATCGAGGAGCCGAGGAACTGCAGGCGGTACGCCCGCTCGTTGAACAGGCCGGAGATCTTGCGGATCAGCGTGTCGAAGCCCTTCAGCCGGCGCAGGGCGACGAGGGCGCCCTTGTCGGCGGGGTGCTCCCAGGCGCGGGAGCTGATCTCGGGCAGGGCGACGCGGCTGCGGACGGGGAGCGAGGGCATGCGGACGAGTGTGCTTTTCTGGTTCGTCCGGGTCAGCGGATTGCCCGGATCGGCTCAGCCGCCGGCCCGTTGCGAGGGGAACCCGCCGCGGGCCATCCGCAGCTCCTCCTGGTGGGCGAAGATCTCCTCCAGCGCGGAGGCGAAGGACGGCGTGTCCACCGGCGTCTCGATCAGGTGGCCGGCCGGGTCCTCCACCAGCGTCGGCGTGGCGAACGTCGCGACGTCCGGCGCCGCGGCGGCGAGCAGCGGGTCGCGGGTGACGGTGAGGGTGACGCGGGGCCACCAGCGGCCGCGGTCCGCGCGCGCGATGACCACCGCGTCGGCGTACGCGCCCTCGACGAAGGCCAGCGTGTCCTCGAACGACCCGCCCGTCACCTTCCACGTGGGTCCCTGACCCGAGACCTCGATCCGGTCCGGGATCGCCCCGAACGCCTCCACGATGCCCTTCCCGAGCGGCATGGCGCACCACCTACCTTCGTAGCCAGGAGCAGGGTAGTCGCTCCCCGCGACTTCTTTACCTTGGCCCCGGGCCGGCGCGTCGTCCTCCCGCCGACCCGGCGCGTCAGTTGGCGAGGGACCAGACGTGCACGTAGTCGAAGGAGGAGGTGAAGCCGGTGCCGCCGAGGGAGACCAGGCCGATGCGCTCGCCGGTGCCGAGCTCGTCGTACTGCCAGGTGCCGCCACGCACGAAGTGGGTGCCGTCGTTGCTGGTGTACGCCGTGAAGTAGCTGTGCCCGCCGGTCACCCGCTTCACGATCCGCAGCCAGGTCAGGTCGCCGGGCGGCCCGACGGTGAAGCCGCCGTAGCGGGGGTAGCCTGTGCCGGCCGGAGGCACCTCCTTGCCGAACTCGGTGAGCCGGGTCTGTCCCGCGGACACGTGCGTGAGCTTGAGGAACCGGTCGTCGGAGCCGTAGATCACCAGCCCGCCCTGCACGTAGTCGTAGCCGGCGCCGCTGGCCGGCACGTCGAGCCGGACCACCGTCTGCACGGCGTAGCTGCCCGCGGGTGCCGCCTCGGTGAGCACGGAGGCGCCGTCCGCGTCCCCGGTGATCCCGCCGGCCTGGGTGGCCAGGTGGAACGTGCCGCCGGAGACGCCGTACGTCGCCGGGTCGGCCGGCTGCCGCACCCACGACCACCGCGGGTCCAGCGCGGCGCCGTCGAACTCGTCGATCGCGGTGAAGTTCGGGGTGCCCAGCGCGTCGTACGGCGCGCTCGTGCGGCGGTACGTCGTGCGGCGGTGCGGTTGCGCCGCCGGGGCCGGCATCGAGGCGTCGGAGGCGCCGAGCCCGGAGCGGACCATCGGCCAGCCGCCGACCCAGTCGACCGGGTCGAGCATCGGCGGCCGCTTGGTGAAGCCGGGCCGCGCGGCGAAGAACGGACGGTCCCTGTCGATCGCGTGGTAGACGGTCCACCACTGCCCGCCGAAGTCCTGGAAGACGCTGTTGTGGCCGGCGCCGACCCAGCGGTTGCCGTTCGGTGAGAGCACGGGCGTGCCGCCGGTGCGGCTCGCGGTCAGCGGCACGCCCTCGCGGTCGACGAACGGGCCGAGCGCCGAGGTCGAGCGGCCGGCGAACACGGCGTACCCGGACAGCGGGCCGGTGCAGCACGAGCCGGACGAGACGAACAGGTAGTAGTAGCCGCCCCGGCGGACCACGGTCGCGCCCTCGTAGCGCCGGCCGATGGTGACCTGGCGGGCGCCGCCGTAGAGCCGCAGCGCGTACTTCGAGACCGACACCTTCTGCGCGTTGATGCCGCCGCGGAAGCCGCCGTAGTAGAGCATCCCGCTGCGGCCGATGCCGGACCCGAGCACGTCCGGGTCGATCGTCGAGCCGAAGGAGCAGCCGAAGCCGAGCCGCTGCGGCCGCACGAGCGGCGCGCTGACCATCCGCCACGGGCCGGTCGGGGAGGCGCTCGTGGCGACCCCGATCGCCGGGTCCTTGGCGCAGCCGGGCTGGCCGCTCATCGAGTCGACGGTGTCGGTGACGGCGTAGGTCAGGTAGTAGCGCTTGTAGGCGCTGGAGTACACGACATCCGGCGCCCACAGGGTGGCGCTGGCCGCGGCCCAGGACGGCTTGCCCGGCAGCGCCGAGCCGACGTAGCGCCAGTGCACCAGGTCGGGGGAGCGCAGCATCGGCAGCCGGGTGCTGGTGGCGCCGTCGCGCAGCGGGTCGGAGGTGCAGTACATGTACCAGTAGCGTGCGTAGCGCCCGCGGCCGCGCAGCACGGACGGGTCCGCGCAGCTCTGCACCGGCGCGCCGCTCGCGGTGTGCGGCTTGAGCTGGTTGGTGTAGCGGGCCTTCACCGGCCGGGCCACGGACGCCTCCGAGGCGGCGACCCCCAGCGGGGCGAGGACGGCGAGCACGGCCAGCAGCGCGAGGACCCGGTTCTTCACTCGGGCACTATCCCTTTACCTTCCGGCGCCGCGCAGCGGTTTGGAGAAGTACGCCCTCCGGCAGTGGTTTGGACAACTGCACCGAAATCGGGGTGACCCTTGACACTCCTGACCTAAACCGGTTTAGTCGTCTGGCATGGCCCGCCCCACGATCAACGACGTCGCCACCGCGGCCGGCGTCTCGAAGGGTGCGGTGTCCTTCGCGCTGAACGACCGGCCCGGCCTCGCGCCCGGCACCCGCGCGCGCATCCTCGAGGTGGCCGAGGAGCTCGGCTGGACCCCGAGCCACCGGGCCCGCGCGCTGTCGGTCTCCAAGGCGCTCGCGGTCGGCCTGGTGGTCGCCCGGCCGCCCGAGATCTTCCGGGCCGACGCGTTCTTCCCGTCCTTCATCTCCGGCCTCGAGACGGTGCTGTCCGAGCGTGGGCACGCCCTGCTGCTGATGGTCGCCGAGCACGACGACGCGGCGACCTACCGCCGGCTGGCCAAGGAGGGCCGCGTCGACGGCGTCCTGGTCACCGACCTCCAGGTCGACGACCCCCGTCCCGCGCTGCTCGCCGAGCTCGGGCTGCCCGCCGTCGTGGTCGGACCGAGCATCGGGGACGAGGTGCCCACGCTCGGCATCGACGACGGCCCGGGCGTCCGGGCGGCCGTCGAGCACCTCGTCTCGCTCGGCCACCGGCACATCGCGCACGTGTCCGGCCCGCAGGCGATGGTGCACGGCCGGTCCCGTCGTACGGCGTGGGCGGACGCCCTGCGCGAGGCGGGACTGCCCGAGGGCGTCTGCGTCGAGGCGGACTTCTCGGCCGAGTCCGGGGCCGCCGCGACCCGCGAGCTGCTCGACCTCGCCGAGCCGCCGACGGCGATCGTCTACGCCAACGACCTGATGGCGATGGCCGGCCTGTCGCTGGCCGTCTCCCGCGGGGTGAGCGTCCCCCGTGAGCTGTCCGTCACCGGCTTCGACGACACGGAGATCGCCGCCCACCTGCAGCCGTCGCTGACCACCGTCACCACCGACGTCGTCGCGTGGGGCCGCGCCGCGGCCACCCGGCTGCTCGAGATGGTCGACGGCCGCGAGCCCAGCCCCGTCGACCTGCCGCCCGCGCGGCTCGTCGTCCGCGCCTCGACCGGCCCCGTGCCGAGGCGCCCCTGACCGCACCACCCCGTCCGAGCCGCACGAAGAGAGATGGAGCACAGATGAGATCGAAGATCCTGACCGTGTCCGCCGCCGTCCTGGCGCTGGGGATGACCGCCGCGTGCGGGGGTGGGTCCGGCTCGAGCGACGCCGCGACCGCGACCGGCCCGATCAAGGTGTGGCTGTCGAACAACCCCGAGGAGATCGCCTGGGGCAAGGCGATGGTGCAGGAGTGGAACTCCGCGCACCCCAAGGAGAAGGTGACCGCGCAGGAGATCCCGGCCGGCAAGACCTCCGAGGAGGTCATCGGCGCCGCGATCACCGCGGGCAACGCGCCCTGCCTGGTCTTCAACACCAGCCCGGCCGCCGTGCCGCAGTTCCAGAAGCAGGGCGGTCTCGTCGCGCTCGACGAGTTCTCCGGGGCCAAGGACTACATCGAGGCCCGCTCGGGTGCCTCGGCCGACCAGTACCAGTCGCCGGACGGGAAGTTCTACCAGATCCCGTGGAAGCAGAACCCGGTGATGATCTTCTACAACAAGGACCTGTTCAAGAAGGCCGGGCTGAACCCGGACAGCCCGCAGCTGTCCACCTACGCCGACTTCCTGGCCGCGAGCAAGAAGATCGTGGACTCGGGTGCCGCGCCGTCCGCGATCGCGCCGGCCCCGACCAGCGAGTTCTTCCAGTCCTGGTTCGACTTCTACCCGCTCTACGCCGCCGAGTCCGGGGGCAAGCAGACCGTCGAGAACGGCAAGGCGACGTTCAACGACCAGGCCGGCAAGGACGTCTGGAACTTCTGGGCCCAGATGTACAAGAACGGCTACGCCCCCAGGGAGGCGTACAGCGGTGACGCGTTCGCCGACAAGAAGGCCGCGATGGCGGTCGTCGGCCCGTGGGCCATCTCCGTCTACAAGGACAAGGTGAACTGGGGCGTCGTGCCGGTGCCGACCAAGGACGGCATGGACGCGAGCAAGGTCAACACCTTCACCGACGCGAAGAACATCGGCCTCTACTCTGCCTGCACGAACCAGAAGACCGCCTGGGACCTGCTGAAGTTCGCCACGTCGAAGGACCAGGACGGCAAGCTGCTGGAGAAGACCGGCCAGATGCCGATCCGGACCGACCTGCCCACGACGTACGCCGACTACTTCGCCAAGAACCCCGACTACAAGCAGTTCGCCGACCAGGCGTCGCGCACCGTCGAGGTGCCGAACATCCCCAACTCGGTGGAGATCTGGCAGGCGATCCGGGACAACTACTCGAAGTCCGTGATCTTCGGGAAGAGCTCGGTCGACGACGGCCTCGCCGCCGCGGCGTCCAAGGCCGACGAGCTCGCCGGCCAGTCATGAGGCCTGTCGCCGAGAGGGTGCTCGGCAAGCAGCCGCTGGGCATCCTCTTCGCGACGCCGTACGCCGTGTTCCTGGCGGCGGTGTTCGCCTACCCGCTCGGGCTGGCGGTGTGGATCTCCTTCCACGACTACTTCTTCGCCGCCCCGGGTGCGCAGGTGGACCGGCCCTTCGTCGGGCTGGCCAACTACGCGGACGTCCTGGGGGACCCCGCCGTGCAGCGGTCGTTCGTCAACGTCGCGGAGTTCCTGGTGATCAACGTGCCGCTGACGGTGGTGCTGTCGCTGGTCCTTGCCACCGCGCTGAACTCGGTGACCCGGCTGCGGACGTTCCTGCGGGTGTCCTACTACGTGCCCTACGTGACGGCGAGCGTCGCCCTGGTCGCGGTGTGGCTGTTCCTGTTCGGCAAGGACGGGATGGTCAACGGGATCCTGGGCCCGCTCGCGCCGGACCCGTCGTGGCTGGTGAACAGCGGGCTGGCGATGCCGGTGATCGCGCTGTTCGTGACCTGGAAGCAGCTCGGCTTCTCGATCCTGCTCTACCTGGCCGCGCTGCAGAACGTCTCCAGGGACCTCTACGAGTCGGCGGCGGTCGACGGGGCGAGCCGGGCCAAGTCGTTCTGGAACGTCACCGTGCCCGGTGTCCGGTCGGCCACCACGCTCGTGGTGATCCTCGCGACGATCACCGGGGCGAACCTGTTCACCGAGCCGTACCTCCTCACCAACGGGGGCGGCCCGGACGGGGCGTCCGCGTCACCGGTGTTCGTGATGTACCAGAAGGGCATCGAGCAGGGTCACCCCGACACCGCCGCCGCGATCGGCGTGCTGCTGGTGATCCTCGTGCTGCTCATCTCCCTGACCAGCCGCAAGCTGCTGGAGCGTGACTGACATGCGTGGAGGACGACGCGTCTGGAGCACGCTCGCGCTGCTCGTCGGCGCCGCGGTGTTCCTGTTCCCCTTCTACTACATGGTGGTCGGCTCGCTGCAGGCCAAGCCGGACACGTCGGTGAGGGGCGCCATCCCCACCGGCGGTCTGACCCTGCACAACTACGCCGACATCAACTCGCGGGTGGACCTCGTGCAGTCGCTGGTGAACTCCGGCATCTTCACCGGTGGCGTGCTGGTGATGACGATGCTGTTCGGCGTGCTCGCCGGCTACGCGCTGGCCCGGCTGCACTTCCGCGGCCGGGGCGTGCTGTTCGCGGTGATGCTGCTGGTGCAGATCGTGCCGTTCCAGCTGCTGATCATCCCGATCTACGTGCTGATCGTGCGGACCTACGGGCTGGCCGACTCCTACCTCGGCATGATCGCGCCGTTCGCGATCAACTCCGCGGCCGTGTTCGTGTTCCGCCAGTTCTTCCTGCAGCTGCCCGACGACCTGTTCTCGGCCGCGGCGCTGGACGGTGCGGGCGAGCTGCGGATCCTGTGGTCGGTGGCGCTGCCGCTGGTCCGGCCCGCGATGCTGACGGTCCTGCTGATCACGTTCATCGGTCCGTGGAACGAGTTCCTCTGGCCGTTCCTGGTCACCAAGAACCAGAGCCTGCAGCCGCTCGCGGTGACCCTGGCGAACTACATCAGCAACATCGCCGGGCGCGCGACCAACCCGGCCGGCGCGATCCTGGCCGGCGCGGTGGTGCTGGCGGCCCCGGCCGTCGCGCTGTTCGTGGCCTTCCAGAAGCACTTCACCGGATCGGAGCTGAGCAGCGGGGTGAAGGGCTGACATGACGGCGACAGCGACGGAGTCCGCCCTGCGCCTCGGTGTCGTCGGCGCCGGCCGGTTCGCGACGTTCCTGACCGGGGCCGTCGCGGACCTGCCGGACGTCGCGGTGCACGTGGTCGCCGACCAGGACCCCGAGGCCGCGGCGCTGCTGGCCAAGGCGTACGACGCGCGGGTGGCCGGGTCGTGGCAGGAGGTGCTCGACGACCCGACCGTCGACGTGGTCGTCGTCGCGACCCCGCCCGCCTCGCACGCCGAGATCGCCCGCGAGGCGCTCTGGTGCGGCAAGCACGTGTTCTGCGAGAAGCCGTTGGCCACCACGTCCGCGGACCTCGACGCCCTGGTCGCGGCGGCCACCGCCAGCGACCGGGTCCTCGTCGTCGACCACGTGCTGCGCTACAACCCGCTGCTGGCCGCGGTGGCCCGGCTGCAGGCCGAGCTGCTCGGCGCGCCGCAGCGCTTCCTGTTCGAGAACGACGCCAGCGACGAGGACCTCCACGACACGCACTGGTTCTGGGACCAGGACGCCAGCGGCGGGATCTTCGTCGAGCACGGCGTGCACTTCTTCGACGCCGCCGCGATGCTGTTCGGTCGGGAGGCCAGCGCCGTGCAGGCCACCGCGGCACGCCGTACGACCGGGCAGGTGGACCTGGTCAGCGCCACCGTGCACCACGGCGAGGACGTGCTGGCCACGCACACCCACTCGTTCACGCACGCGCACCGCGCCGAGCGGCAGCTGATGCGGCTCGACCACGGCGGCGCCGAGACCCGCATCGAGGGCTGGATCCCGGTCCAGGCGGCCGTCGACCTCTGGACCGACGACGCCGGCGCCGACCTGGTCGAGGGGCTGCCCTCGCGCACGGACCTCCTCGAGCTGGACGGGTTCCGGCTCGGGCAGCAGGTCGCCGTCACGGTCGACGTACGCCGCGACGCCGGCACCGAGCACGCCCGCGGGCGCGGTCGCGACCTGACCGTCCCGCACCACGCCCGGGTCACGCTCACGCTCGGCGGCCACCCGGCCAAGGCCGCCGTCTACACCGAGAGCGTCCGCGCCGCGATGGCCGACCTGGTCCGCGCGGTCCGCACCGGTAGCGCGCCTCGCAGCGGCCTCACCGAGGCGGTGGCCGCCACCCGGCTGGCCCTCGCCGCCACCCTGGCCGCAGCACGCCAACACACCGTCGACCTCTCGGGAGACCCCACATGAAGCGCCATCTCGCCACCGCCCTGCTCGCCGTCTCGATGGTCCTGGTCGCGGCGGCACCGCACGCGGACGCCGGACCCGCGGCCGCCGCGCCGACCGCCCGGTTGACGAACCTCGACCACCTCGACTTCCTGGGCGACACCGTGACCCCGCCGCAGCAGGACGGGCACACGACCTACCGGCTGGACAGCGAGCCGTCGGTCGGGACGCTGTGGACCTACGCCGACCACAACGCCGACGGGTCCTTCCGGCGGGTCGGCGGCGGCACCTACGACCCGGCCACCGACACCTACGGGCAGGGCGCTTTCAACGCCGACGACATGGCGCGCGCCGCGGTCGTCTACCTCCGTGACTGGCGGCAGACCGGTGCCGCGTCGAGCCGCACCCGCGCCTTCGAGATGCTCCGCGGCCTCACCTACCTGCAGACCGCGACCGGGCCGAACGCCGGCAACGTGGTGCTCTGGATGCAGCCCGACGGCACCCTGCACCCCAGCGCCGAGCCGAAGGAGCTGCCCGACCCGTCGGACAGCGACGCGTCCTACTGGCTGGCCCGCACCGTCTGGGCGCTCGGCGAGGGGTACGCCGCCTTCCGTGGCAGCGACCCCGCGTTCGCAGGCTTCCTGCGGGACCGGCTCGACCTGGCCGTCGCCGCGCTCGACCGCGAGGTGCTGAGCCGGGACGGGCAGTACCTCCAGGTCGACGGCCGGCGGACCCCGGCCTGGCTCATTGCGCAGGGCGCCGACGCGTCGGCCGAGGCGGTGCTCGGTCTGGTCGCCTACGAGCGTGCCGGCGGCTCGGACCAGGCCCGGCACGCGCTGGCCCGGCTCGCCGACGGCATCGCGCAGCTGTCCGGCGGCGACGCCCGCACCTGGCCCTTCGGCGGCGTGCTCCCGTGGGCGCTGTCCCGCTCGGACTGGCACGCCTGGTCCTCGCAGATGCCCGCCGCCCTGGCCGGCGCGGGTGACGTCCTCGGCGACGCGGCCCTGACGCGTACGGCGGACCGCGACTCGTTCACCTTCGACCCGTGGCTGCTGACCTCCGGCGGTCCCGACAACGGCCGGCTGCCGACCCGGCTCGACGCGAACCAGATCGCCTACGGCGTCGACTCGCGCGTGCAGTCGCTGATCGCCACCGGCGGTGCGGGGGACCGGCTCGCCGGCGTCGTCGCGGCCTGGTTCTTCGGCGCCAACGCGTCCGGGGCCCCGACCTACGACCCGGCCACCGGGGTCACCTTCGACGGCGTCGCGGCCGACGGCACCGTCAACCGCAACTCCGGCGCCGAGTCGACGATCCACGGGCTGCTCACGATGCTCGCCCTCGACGCGCACCCGGCCGCCCGCCAGGTCGCCGAGACCGCGTCGGTCCGTGAGCGGGTCGCCCCGTCCGTCGTACAGGCGGAGGGCGGGCGCCTCTCCGGCGCCGCGACGGTCGTGACGCCGTCGTCGCTGTGGACCGGCGAGTCGCAGTACGGCGGCACCGGGTACGCGTCCCTGCGTGACGGCAGCACCGCGACCTTCGACCTCGGCACCCACCCCGCCGCGCTGCTGATGCCGGTCGCCGACCTGCAGCCGGGCAGCACCGGCGTCACCACGTTCACCGCCGGCGGCCGCCTCGGTGCCGTCCGGTCCGGGGACGTGGGCCCGCAGGGTGACTCGCCCGCCGCCGGGGCACTGCTCCCGGTCACCCTGCCCGGCACGCTCGGCGCCGGCCAGCGCACCGTCACCGCCACCACGGCCGGCGGCGAGACCCGGCTCGACGCGCTGATGGTGCAGCCGCTGGTCACCAGGCTGGTGCTCGGCGGCGACGGGCACGGCACCGCCCTGCTGCGCAGCGCGTCCACCACCACGGAGCCCACCCAGGTCGCGGTCCCCGGCACCGGCACCGCCGACGTCTGGTCCTACGACGGCCAGGGCGCCCTGCTCGGCCACAGGACCGTCGCCGCCGCCACCGTCCCCGTCAGCGTCGCCCCGGGAGGTTTCACGCTCGTCCGCCGCTGAGACCCGACACCGACCGTCAACGAAGGAAGCGAAACCCCATGTCCAACCCGCACGCCGAGTTCCCGCTCGGACCGTTCACGCCCCACGACGCCAACCCGATCCTGCGTCCGCAGGGAGACGGCTGGGAGTCGTCGAGCGTCTACAACCCGGCCGCCGTCGTGAAGGACGACCAGGTGGTGCTGCTCTACCGCGCGCACGCCGACGACATCATCAGCCACGTCGGCCTGGCCACCAGCGACGACGGCATCCACTTCGAGCGGCACCCGGAGCCGGTGCTGTCCCCGACCGAGGACTACGAGCGCTTCGGCTGCGAGGACCCGCGGGTCACCGAGATCGACGGCACCTACTACCTCACCTACTCGGCCTGGGACCGGACGAACGCCCAGCTGTGCCTGGCGACCTCGACCGACCTGTACACGTGGGAGAAGCACGGGCCGCTGTTCCCGGACTTCAACACCTTCGAGCCGAACGCGCAGGACACCCCGACCCCGTGGAGCAAGGCGGGCGGGATCCTGGACCGGCAGGTCAACGGCCGGTGGCTGATGTACTTCGGCGAGGGCTCGATCTACCACGCCTGGTCCGACGACCTCATCCACTGGGAGCCGGCGCCGCAGGACCAGCCGCTGATGCTGCCCACCCCGAAGGGCACGTTCGGCGAGTTCCTCGTCGAGGTCGGCCCGCAGCCGATCGTGACAAGCAACGGGCTGATCCTGCTGCTGCACAACGCGGCGGTGAAGTTCGAGGACGGCACCGTCCGCTACACGTGCGGCCAGCTGCTCTTCCACCCGGACCGTCCGACCGAGATCATGGCGCAGATGAACTACCCGTGGCTCGAGCCGACGACCTTCGAGGACCAGCACGGCCTGGTCTCCAACGTGACGTTCGTGGAGGGGCTGGTGCACTACAAGGGCACCTGGTTCGCCTACTACGGGCAGAGCGACTCGACGCTCGGCGTCGCGACGTACAAGGTCGGCGAGACCTACGGCGGCCTGGTCTCATGACCTGGCTGGAGACCCCCGCGCACACCCGCTGGCTGGAAGCCGAAGGCGACCGGCTGCTGGAGTTCGGGCGCGCCTCCCGGCACCCCGACGGCGGCTTCGCCTGGCTGACCGAGGACGGGACGCCGGACCTCGACCGCCCCGTCGAGCTCTGGATCTCCTGCCGGATGACGCACGTCTACGCGCTCGGCCACCTGATGGGGCGGCCGGGCTGCGGGGCGCTGGCCGACCACGGCATCGCCGCGCTGCGGGGCCGGCTGCGCGACCAGCAGCACGGCGGGTGGTACGCCAAGGTCGGGGCGGACGGCCCCACCGTCACCGACAAGACCGCCTACGAGCACGCGTTCGTGGTGCTCGCCGCGACCAGCGCCACCGCGGCCGGCCGGCCCGGTGGGCGGGAGCTGCTCGGCGACGCGCTGGACGTGCTGCTCGGGCACTTCTGGGACGACGAGCACGGCATGGTCGTCGAGGAGTGGGACGAGTCGTGGTCGACCCTCGACGGCTACCGCGGCGTGAACGCCAACATGCACACGGTCGAGGCCCTGCTGTCCGCGGCCGACGTCCTCGACGACGACGACCTGCGGGCCCGCGCCCGCCGGATCGTGACCCGCGTCGTGCACGACCTCGCGCGCGGCAACGAGTGGCGGATCCCCGAGCACTTCGACGCCGCCTGGACCCCGCAGCTGGAGTACAACGCCGACGAGCCCGCGCACCCGTTCCGGCCGTACGGCGCGACGATCGGGCACTGGCTGGAGTGGGCCCGGCTCACGCTCCACCTGCGCGCCGGCCTCGGCCCGGACGCCCCGGCCTGGCTGCTCGACGACGCCCGGTCGCTGTTCGACGCCGCGGTCCGCGAGGGGTGGGCCGTCGACGGCGCGGACGGGTTCGTCTACACCGTGGACTGGTCGGGCACGCCCGTCGTACGCGAGCGGATGCACTGGGTGGCCGCCGAGGCCACCGCCACGGCGTCCGCGTTGTACGCCGCGACCGGCGACCCGACCTACGCGCAGTGGTACGCCACCTGGTGGGAGCACGTGGCCGACTGCTTCGCCGACCGCGAGCACGGCTCCTGGCACCACGAGCTGTCCCCGCAGAACACCCCGTCCAGCGCCACCTGGGAAGGCAAGCCGGACACCTACCACGCCTTCCAGGCCACCCTGGTCCCGCGGCTGCCGCTGGCCCCGACGCTGGCCGCCGCGCTGCGCGCCAACCTCCTCGGCTGACCGGGGACGCAAGAACGGCCCTCGCCGGCGAGCCGCCGGCGAGGGCCGTGTTCGCTGTCCCCCGGATGCCCCCTGAAGGACGCGTCCATCGAACAGCGACAAGACAGTGCTACCCCGATCTGCGGCCCGCCTACCACCCGGTCTGCACCGCCGGACGCAGGACTCCCCGCCAGGTACGGGGGAGAACCTGACGGGGAGCCGACTCCCACGATACGTGGCAATCGTATGAGTATCGAAATCCCGCGGCCCCGGACTACGCCAGCCGGCGGGCATCCGCCAGCATGGGCCGATGCCCGTCTCGATGACGCAGTTCCTGACCGCCCTCGGCGTCACCCTCGTTGCCGTGCTGCTGACGGTGCTGGTCGTGCACCTGCTCGTGCTGGCGTCGGCCCGACGTTGGGCGGCCGCCCGCGACCTGGCCCGGCACGCGCGGACACCGTTCCGCCTGGTCGTCCTCGCCGTCGCCCTGAGCGGTCTGGCCGCTGCGCGGCGACCCGAGCTGGTCGACGCGTCCTGGTGGGCCGGGGTCCGGCTCGCGCTGCGGCTGGCGTCGATCGGTGCCGGCGCCTGGCTGCTGGCGTCGGTGCTGCTCTTCCTGGAGGACCTCGGGCTCAAGCGCTACCGCACCGACACCAGCGACAACCTCACCGCCCGCCGCGTGCGGACCCAGGTGCTGGTCGTGCGCCGGCTGACGGTCTCGGTGGTCGTGGTCATCGGGCTCGGCGCCGCGCTGCTGAGCTTCCCCGGGGTGCGCGCGGTCGGCGCCAGCCTGCTCGCGTCGGCCGGACTGGTCAGCGTGGTCGCCGCACTGGCCGCCCAGTCGATC
>Ga0308175_100001925_pt1 | contig 14060 bp, 10 predicted proteins | sample PhyCR1_3_FD_203893 | JGI IMG/M metagenome (GOLD analysis project Ga0308175, IMG submission 203893) | Soil microbial communities from UC Gill Tract Community Farm, Albany, California, United States - DLSLS.C.R1 | ecosystem: Environmental > Terrestrial > Soil > Agricultural land | place: USA...
CTTCCCGGTGGGAAGGCCACCAATGCACAAACCCAGCCTGTCAACAAAGCTGAAAGAAACACCGCTTCTTTGCAAAGCGAGGGGCGCAGCGCAGATGGCCTTCCCACCGGGAAGGTCGGGATGGGCTGTATTTCCATCTGGGGCATCTCTGCAACCATCGGCAATTTGGATGAGGCAAAAGATGTTTTGTTGTCGCCGCTAAAGACAAAAGGAATTATCGTTCGTTCGCACTTGCAAAAACGAATTGAAATTGAATCGGTCTTCCCCGACGAAATAGAAAAATACCCGTGGGCGGGGCATCTCGGAATCAAGCTCGCCAAAAAAATTGTTCCCATCATTGACAACAGCCGCACAACGCTCATCTTCATCAACACACGAGGCATGAGTGAGTTGTGGTATCAAACCTTGCTCAACGTTGCGCCGCATCTTGCAGGTGCTATTGCCCTTCATCACGGCAGTATTGACATGGAGTTGCGTACCTGGATTGAAGAAGCGCTTCACGAAGGAAAATTAAAAGCCGTGGTGTGCACCGCCAGCCTCGATCTGGGCGTTGATTTTCGCCCGGTGGAAACCGTCATCCAGGTGGGTTCACCAAAAGGCGTTGCACGGTTTTTACAACGCGCCGGACGAAGCGGCCACAGTCCTGATGCCGTAAGCAAGATCTATTTTTTGCCTACGCATTCGCTTGAATTGGTGGAAGCCGCCGCACTCAAAAAAGCCGTGAGCCGGCAATTCATTGAAAGCCGCGAACCCATGCTTTTGTGTTATGACGTGCTGGTGCAATACCTCGGCACGCTGGCCTGCGGCGAAGGTTTTTATCCCGAACAAATTTTTGAAGAAGTAAAGCAAACGAATTGCTTTAGCGAACTAACGGAAGACGAATGGGGCGAGATGCTCTACTTCATCACGTCGGGTGGCAACGCTTTGCAGCAATACGACGAATACAAAAAAGTGGAGGTGTTGAACGGTTTGTATAAGATCACCTCGCGGCGCATTGCGCTTCGTCACCGCTTGCACATTGGCACCATCGTTAGCGACAACATGATGAAGGTGAAATTCATGGGCGGCGGTTACGTGGGTGTGATTGAAGAAAGTTTCATTACTCGACTTGAACCCGGCGATGCTTTCACGCTTGCCGGAAGAACCTTGGAGTTGGTGACGATAAAAGAAATGACCGCCTTTGTAAAAAAGTCAAGCAAGAAGAACGCAAAAATTCCAAGTTGGATGGGCGGACGATTACCGCTGTCGGCAAGCCTTGGAAAAGTGTTGCGGGAAACGGTGTCACAATCGGCAATCAGCAATCGGCAATCGGCAATTAGCGAGATGCCGGTTGAGTTAAAAAAACTTCAGCCTTTGTTCAAACTGCAAAGAACTTTGTCGCACGTGCCGGGCGAGAATGAACTGCTGATTGAACAGATTGAAACCCGCGACGGCTTCCATCTTTTTGTTTATCCTTTTGAAGGACGTTTGGTGCACGAAGCAATGGGTGCTTTGCTGGCCTACCGCATTGGACGATTATTACCCATTACCTTTTCCATTGCGATGAACGATTACGGCTTTGAACTGTTGAGCGATCAGTCCATTCCCGTTGACGATAGTAACGTGTACGAACTTTTTTCTCCCGATAATTTGATGGAAGACATTCAGCGCAGTGTGAATTCAACGGAGATGGCAAAGCGCAAGTTTCGTGACATTGCCGTTATCGGCGGCTTGATTTTTCAGGGCTTTCCTGGCGAATACAAAAAAGCAAGGCACTTGCAGGCGTCGGCCGGATTACTGTTTAACGTCTTCAACGAGTACGATCCAGACAACGTTTTAATTCGTCAGGCTTACGCCGAAGTTTTTTCGCAACAAATGGAAGAAGTGCGTTTGCGCGACATGCTGCAACGCGTTCAAAAGTCAAAAATCATTTTGACGTATCCCGAACGCTTAACCCCGTTCTGTTTCCCGATTAAGGTGGACAGCATGAGAGAAAATTTGACTTCGGAAAAGCTTGCGGATCGCGTAAAAAGAATGCAGGAGCAACTTAACAATTTGTCATGATACCCCTTAGTGGCAACAAATTATCCCACGCTAAATTGCGTCCTGATAATTCTGTTCGTTAAGGCCGCAGAAGAAAAGCAAACACAAAGAAAATTCTCTGCGAAACGCTGCGCCTCGCTTTCTCCGGGTTATAAACTATGCAAGCACCCATCTTACATAAACTTCATTCGCAAAACCTTTGGCTCTCGGCACAACGTTCACTTTTCTGGGAAGAAGAAAAAGCCTTGGTAGTTTCTGATTTGCACTTTGGCAAAACCGGCCATTTCCGAAAGGCGGGCATTGCCGTTCCGCAAAGCGTTTACAAGGAAGATTTGCAAAGACTTGTTAGTTTGCTCAATCATTTCAGACCGCAAAAACTGATTGTCGTTGGTGACTTTTTTCATTCCTCTGCCAATACGGAATTGGATTGGTTCAAACGCTGGCGCGAAAGTTTTTCTTCGCTTCAAATCATTCTCGTTCGCGGCAATCACGACATCTTAAACGATCAATGGTACGCCGGTGCCGCCATTGATGTTGTTTATCCAACCCTGCAATCAGGGCCATTTCTTTTTAGCCATGATCAATGCGATGTAAACGGTCCGCTTTATTCTTTTTGCGGCCACATTCATCCCGGGGTTGTCATTCATGGTCTTGGTAAACAATCGCTGCGCTTTCCGTGTTTTTATTTTGCGGAGGAGCATTGCATTCTTCCGGCCTTTAGCAAGTTCACCGGCGCGGCTGCCATGGACAAATCTTCGGCAAAAGCCCTATATGCCGTGGTTGAAAATGAATTGGTAAAACTGAAATGAAAGAGAAGAAGCTGCACATTGCTTTCGATCCCGTTTATGCGCATCCCTTGCCGAAAGGACATCGCTTCCCGATGTTGAAGTACGAACTTATTCCGCAACAACTTTTATACGAAGGAACCGTAACAGAAGACGCTTTCTTTTCGCCCAAGCCTTGCACCGATGATGTTGTTTTGCTCACCCATAACAAAGACTATGTTGACAAATTAAAAAACCAAACCCTGTCGGCGAAAGAACAACGGCACATTGGTTTTCCACAATCGCCGCAGTTAACGCTGCGTGAGTTTGTCATCACGCAAGGCACCATTGATTGTTGTTATTATGCGGTTGAAAACGGCGCGGCGCTGAACGTTGCCGGCGGCACGCATCATGCGTTTAAAGATAGAGGAGAAGGCTTTTGCTTGCTTAATGATTTTGCGGTAGCGGCCAATTATATTTTGCAAAAAAATCTGGCAACGAAAATTCTCATCATTGATTTAGACGTGCATCAGGGGAACGGAACAGCGAAGCTTTTTGAAGACAATAATGCCGTGTTTACGTTCAGTATGCACGGCCGAAACAACTATCCTTTTCACAAAGAGAAAAGCGACCTGGATATAGAACTTGAAGACGGCACATCTGCAGACCCATATTTGCAAAAACTGAACGACAGCCTTCCACCGTTGCTCAATGAAGTTCAACCTGATTTTGCTTTTTATTTGTCCGGCGTTGATGTTTTGGAAACGGACAAATTTGGAAAATTGAAAGTGACGATGGAAGGCTGTAAAGAAAGAGACCGGCTTGTCTTTTCGCTGTTGAAAGAAGCGAAAATTCCTTGTGTTGTTTCAATGGGCGGGGGTTATTCGCCTCGTGTAAAAACCATTGTGGAAGCACATTGCAACACCTTTCGCATGGCGAAAGAAATCTATGATTTGCAATAGCCCCAATAGCTGCGTACATTAATCAAAAAAGTTTTCATCACGAAAACTTTTTGAATTTTGGATCTTGGCTTCGATAATTTTTTACACCATTTTCTTTTTCAATACGCTGACCTGCTGTTGCAGGTTGGTTACAAGGTTAGCGAGGTTATTTACGTCCCAGCGTTGCTGCGTATTGGCCCTTGAAATAACCATTTGCGCCTGCCACATCTCTAAAATCTCCTCAGCGTTTACCGTGTAAGGCTGGTAAGCAGGGTTATCGCTCACAAAGGTAAACTTGGCCTTTTGCCTTGGATTCTTTAAAACGCGTTTGTAAACGATGCCATCGGTTTTGGAAACCACCACGTAGGTATTGTTGGTTTTAATGTCGTCCATGTTTTGCACTTTCTCGCCCACAATCACGCTGCCACTTGGCGTGGGCATCATGGAGTCGCCCACTATTTCAAACGCACGGTAGTCGCCACCGGCCAGCATGGGCAAGGTGAAGGTGTTTAATTCATCAATAAATTCCGGATCGGCATAACCGGCCAGATAACCCGCTGCGGCTTTCACCGGAACAAAGGGAATGTCGCCACGGCCCTGCACCATTTTTTGTGCCCGGCGCTTTGACAAATAGCTTGTTTTGTTATCGCTCACATCGCGGCGCAGTAAATCGTCAAGCGTGAGTTTGAACATATCGGCAACGGCTTCCAGAATATCTATTCGTGGTTCGGCTCTTTCTTCTTCGTAGGCGCCAAGCAAAGAACGTTTGATGCGCAACTTTTGCGCAAATTCTTCCTGTGTCCATCCGCGCAGTTTGCGCAAGTATTTCAGGTTTTTATTGGCCTGTGACATAGCACTAAGTTATTTAGCCGCAAAATACTAATTTATTTAGAACGACAAAGCGGGAGAAGAGATATTGAGATATTCGGATATCGGGCTATTCTATACTTGCGATGAAACAATATCGCAATATCTCAATCACGCAATATCAACAAAAAGTCCCCCGTAAAAACAGAGGACGTATAGATTAGGACATTGCAGCCCGGTTATGGCTAATCAGGCAGCTTCTTTAAAATATTTTTACAGGAAGGTTTTGGAAAATTTTTGCGAAGAAAAAAAGTGCCCCGCTAAGAATAGCAGGGCTTCACCCTTAACCATACGAAACCAAGTTCTTTATCTGAGACAATCCGCGTGGCGGATAGCTGATTTCAAATTGACGGTGTAAAAATAATTTTCCTACAACTTAATTCCTATGGTGTTTCGGTGAAACCCTTTAATCCATCGTTTCAGGAAGAAGACGCGCCGTCAAAGGTTGACGTTGTATTTAGCCGGTGAGGAAAGGCCGAAGTTTTTGTTAAAGCACCGCATTTTGGAGCACGGCTTGCGCTTCCTCAACGGCAGCGGCACACTTTGATTTTACGCAAGCAAAATCAACGAGCATGCTGCCGAGTCTGTGGGCTGCCGCATCCTTTTCAATGCGGTCCAGATAAGGGTTAAGTTCGTCTGAGAGGCCCACGTAGCCAACGGTTGACTTGAGGCTGTGTGCCGTTTGGCGAATCGTATTGAATTCTTGTTTTTCAATAGCCAGCTCAAGCTCACGCAGCTCTTCGGGTAGCTGAGAGATAAACTGTTTTAGAAGCTGCTGCTCAAACTCAGCATCGCCACCTGAAAGCGAATGCAGATAGTCGAGGTGAATGTGTTGCAACTCGACTATCTGAACGTCTTCTTTGTCGGGAACGTTTTGTGCGTGGCGGCCAATCATATTGTACAACAGCGTTTCTTTTATGGGTTTTGAAACGTAATCGTTCATGCCCAGTTGCAGACATTTTTCTTTCTCGCCGGCCATGGCGTGGGCCGTCATGGCAATGACGGGAATGGACAAGCCCAATTCGTTGCGGATGATTTGCGTGGCTACGTAGCCGTCCATTTCGGGCATTTGAATGTCCATCAGCACAAGCGAATAAGGCCGCTGTTTTAATTCTTCCACGGCTTCGCGACCATTGCTTACAATAACGTAATCAATCTCCCAACTTTTCATCAGGTGCGAAATCAATTGCTGGTTCATCGCGTTGTCTTCCGCAATGAGCACGGTGATTTTTTGCAGCGGCACGGCTTCCTCCTGCGCCGACAAAGCTGCCGCATACAACTGAGCCATATCGGGTACGGCATAGCTTAATTCCACAATGAATTCGGAACCTTTTCCGGAACTGCTTTTAAGCTCGATCGTTCCGTTTTGCAAAGTGATTAATTGCTTTACAATGGCGAGGCCAAGGCCTGTGCCGCCAAATCGCCGCGTGGTTTCGGCCTCGGCCTGGTGAAAGCGTTCAAAGATGGTTTTCTGTTTTTCTTCTGAAATACCAATTCCCGTGTCGCAAATAGCAATGCGAATGCGCACCTTTTCTTCGGTTTGCTCAAGCAGAGAAATGTGTACGTCTATTTCTCCTTCCTCGGTAAACTTTACCGCGTTGCTCAACAAGTTTACCAGCACTTGTGTTAAGCGTACCGCATCGCCCGATAAAATATCGGGCACGTCGGGTTCAATGCGAACGTTGAATTGAAGTTTCTTTTCTTTTATTTTTTCGCTGAACATGGCGCTCACCGAACTGACCAAACTGTGCAAACTGAACCTTGTTTCTTCCAGCGACATCATGCCCGCTTCAATTTTAGAAAGATCAAGAATATCATTTACAAGGGCCAATAAGTTTTCGCTGGCGGAATGAATGTTTTGTACGTATTGGCGTTGGTCGGGATTGAGATTGGTTCTTCGAAGCAAGGATGTAAAACCGAGGATGGCATTCATCGGCGTGCGAATCTCGTGGCTCATGTTGGCAAGGAATTGCTCTTTCATGCCCGCAACTTCCTTGCTGCGTTTCTCCGATTCGTTTAGTAGGTGAATCATCTTTTGCTGCTGTCTTCCCTGGTTGAGTATGTACCAAAAAGCCGAGACCACGGCAAGCAAAGCAATAACTGCAATGATCAGTCCCCAAAGGCGGGCCGTTCTTCCGGTGTTTTCAATATCGCCTGAAATGGCCTGCAGTTCGGTGTTGCGCAAGGCATTCAACCGGTCAATGGTGAGCTCAATGCTGTCGCGAAGTACTTTGCCACGATTGGTATTGATCATTTCTTGTGCGGCCTCTTTTCCATTTTGTGAAAAAGCGGTGCACACTTCGTTACTGAAACGAAGCTTGCGTTGGATGGCGGCATCAAGAATTTTTAATTCTTTGGCTGCGGCCCCCGAAGGAAAGGTGCGGTGAAGGGACGCCAGTTCGGTTTGGATGGCGGCAACTTTTGCGTCCACTTTTGCCAAGTCTTGCGAGTCGCCGCTAAGCGCCGCGCCGCGTACATCGCTTTCAATCACCAGCAAGTCGTTTTGCAATTTGCGCAAACTGTTCTGTACATGCATTTCCGTTGCCAGTTGACGGTTGCCGTCAAGCAAGCGGGTGATGTTGTAGCCCGAAACTACCTGCAGGAAAACGATGACCAGAATGCCCAGCAGAAACAACCACAGTACCCAATATCGGATGTCCGGTTTGCGCATGAAAGAGTTGCCGAATATACAAATTTCATGCTGCGAAACTTAGCGCGGAGAAGAAGCTGTAACCGAGTGTTTAAAAAAGCGAAGAAAGACAAAGATGCAGAGAACCACGACGGCCAAACTTCCGGCAATTACCGGTAAACGCCTGCGGGTAAAAATTTCGGTAAGAAAATAATACTCGGAAGCAACGAGGAAAAACAAGGCCGCTATGAAGAAGATAAATTTTTTCATGTTCGTAAAAGAGAAAGGCCGCGGGTGCGGCCCGTCCCTTTAGTTAGTTTTAAAATTTGATACAATATTCGTTTTCCCTGGAGGAATGTTAGCTTTAGCTGCGACCCCAATATTGTATCAGCAAAGGGTTACGGTTTTTCATAATGGCCAAAGGACCGGATATTGGACGGTTGCAGAACAAACATACTCTCCCTTTTTCGCTCCTTTCTGATTGTTAGGCTAACGCAAGCAAGCCTTCGGCGAAGGTGCGGGAATGAACGTTGAGAGAGCATCAAGTAGCGAGTAGCGAGTAGGCGTTAACCGGCAAAAAATTTCAATGAAAAACCTCTCCGAAACTCAGAGAGGCTTTCTTAGTAAACGGCGATTATTACTTGCTACTTGCTACTCGCTATTTACTGCTTACAACAAATTCAGCCGTTTGTTCAAATTGGCTTTGTGCGTATCGGCGACAGGGATAGACGTTTTGCCAATGGAGATGGTACCTTCCTGAATAAAATCTATTTTGTTGATGGCAACAATGTAGCTGCGGTGTACGCGAAGGAATTTGGAGGCCGGTAATTTTTCTTCAATTGATTTGAGTGTTGCGTGCACCACGTGAAACTTCGGCGCGGTATGCACTTTCACGTAATCGCCCATGGCTTCTAAAAACAAAATGTCTTCAATGGAAATGCGCTTGAGCATGCCGTTGTCTTTCACAAACACAAAGCCCTGTTCTTCCACTTTCACTTCCTGTTTGTTGCTGTCCAATGCTTCCTGCGCTTTCTCCACAGCTTGTACCAATCGAGGTTGCGTAATGGGTTTTACAAGATAATCCACTACGTTCAGTTCAAAGGCTTCTGCAGCGTAATCGGTTTTGGCCGTAGTAAAAATGATGAGGGGTTTTTTTGCGCCCAGTTTTTTGATGAGATCAATGCCGCTCATTTCGGGCATTTCAATGTCGAGGAAAAGAAGATCAATGCCGTTATTGGCTAATTGGTTGTATGCCTCCATGGCATTGCTGCATTCGGCTACCAATTCCAAATTCTGCACCTGGCTGACCAATTGCTTCAGGGCCATGCGGGCCATCTTGTTATCGTCTACAATTATACACTTCATAGCTAAGGGGGTTGCAACAAATATAAGATGATGGGATAAACGAACGAGCGGGCTGATTGATTTTTTGTGTGGATGCAAGAACGGAAATCGCAAGCGATTCTTTCAACGGTTCATGCATTTGTGGTGATGGAAACGGTGTGATTTGTTGCAAATTCATAAGCCGGATTCGCACATGCTATGGCTATACAAACGCGAAACAAACACGCTACGGTTTCCATTCTATTTTGGAAATTACCTTGATGGTTTTGTATTCCTTTTCCACTGCCTGGTAAACTTCCATTTCTTTGTAAAAAATGGTGACGGTTTTGTTGAGACCGGAGGCAGGTTGTGTGGTCAATCTGTTGGCGCCTTCGAAGTATTCAAGCCAATAAAGTTTATCAGTACGGCCCTGGTTGTTTTGCACCAACAGGTAAACAAAGGGTTGTCCTTCGATCTTTAGAATTTTACCGCTGTATGTTTTGGACGCTCCCTGCCCGTTTTCCGAAACAATTTCCTGCAGGTTGTTTTTGATAAAGGTTAAAAAGGCCGGGCACTTTAAAGCGGCTAGCTGCCCCACTTTTTCACCGAAACTTCGTATGCCTTCTTTGCTGCTCATGTCAATGCCCCAGTAACTCTTTACATCGTTGTTGTACCGGCTCATGAGCGGAACAATCATGGCACCCATTTCTACGGTCATGTTGTCTTTGGTAAGACGCGGCGATGCACTTTCGAAAGAGTCGCAAAATTCTTTGACAATGGCGTTCTCAAAGTTTTCTTTTGAAGCCGATTGTGCAGAGGCAGAAGTGAAACCGGCAAAGGCAAAGAACAAGGCGCAAAGAGTTATGCGGGCCTGCATGTTTTTACGAAGTTGCATAAGCAGTGCTTATAGATAAAGATTAAAATTTTGGGCAGCTTACACTTTTGGCGTAAGGGTCTGTTGGCTTTTTGGTATAGATAAGAGAGAACTCTGCGCCACCGCGAAGATTGGAACCCGGCTTGAGCGAAGAAGTATTTACGTCGTAGGTTGCGCCGATGTGAAAGCTGCCAAACTCCAGACCAACATAAGGAATTACGGCATCGCCAAAACGGAACCAACTACCAAAATAAAGATTGGTAGGGCTTTGCGGATCGGGGTTTACGTTGAGCATGTAGGCGCCGCCAATCACGGTGTTGATGGCGTTGGCCTGCCGGCTGTGAATGGCGCTGAAGTGAACGGCATTGTTATCGGCCAGCGGCAGTCGTCCGCCGGCTTGTATTGTCAGCCGCGGGTCCAATACAAACGTTCCGCCGCTGAAGCTTTCTTTTGGCCGCGTAATATGGTACATCGAAGCGCCAACGTAGTAGTTGTTGCTGCCGTCTGTGGTGCCGTTGTAAAGCAGGCCCACGTTCAAATCAAAATAAGAAAGGTTGAGGCTCGATTGATCAAAGACTTCGTTGGTTAAACCGGTAAAACCGTCAGAGCGCAGTTGATCCAAAAATTTAACCTTCGTTACATCAAGTGTCTTTGTGACAAACGTTCCTTGAAAACCGAGACCCAGTTGATTAAAACCGTTTTCGTCAAGCGACTTGTGATACGCCGTTGACAAAGCAACGGCATTGTTTTGCAGTACGCCATTTCCACTTTTATCGGAGAAAGCCAAAACGCCAATACCAAATTGGTCGAATTCGGGAATGTTACTTTTTAAAATGCCGGCGTCCACCGAAGCGGTATATGTTGTATAGGCATTGTTAATGGTGGGCCATTGGTTACGGTAATTGCCTGCCACCCGCAAGATGCCTTCAAATTTTCCGGTTAAAGCAGGATTGAGCGTGAGGGGAGAGGCAAAGAATTGAGAAAAATTAGGGTCTTGTGCTTTTGAAAGAAAAAAGGCACACGAAAAAAAAATCAGAAGGACGGTATTTCTCATATTCTTTGTTAGATGCGGTATGAAAATTACGACAAATAATTTTCGGGTTTGGGAATAATTCCACCGGCTTGGTAACGGTGGTTCGGCAGTGTGTTTGGTTTGCCCTTCTGCTGAAATTAATCCTTAAGCTTTGTCAAGATTGAACTTTGGTGCCAAATGCCAAGTCTCCCGCATCGCCAAGGCCCGGAACAATGTAGCCTTTGCCCGTCAGCTCGTCGTCAATGGCGCCGCACCAAACAATGGCTTCGGGCACTTCGCGCCGCAGGTATTCAATGCCCACCGTGCAGGCAATGGCGGTAACGATGTGAATGGCTTTCGGCTTTCCTTCTTCTTTTAAGTATTGAATGGTTTTTACCAACGAAGCGCCGGTGGCCAGCATGGGATCGGAAATGATCAAAACGCGGTTGTCAATTTCGGGGCAGGAAAGATATTCCAGCATGATGTCAAAGCTGCCGTCGGGTTTGTGTTTGCGGTAGGCCGAAACAAAAGCGTTATCGGCCTTGTCAAAATAGGAAAGCAGTCCGTTGTGCAGCGCAAGGCCGGCACGTAAAATTGTGGTGAGGACGGGCTGTTCTTCCAGCACTTCGCACACGGCCGTACCCAACGGCGTTTGAATTTCTTTTTCCACATAAGGCAGTCGCCGGCTGATTTCAAAAGCCGCCACTTCGCCGATGCGCTCTAAGTTCCGGCGAAAGCGCATCCGGTCGGTTTGCACGGTTACGTCGCGCAATTCCGCTACCCAGTTGCTGACGAGTGAATGTTCTTTACTTAGATTAATAACCATCGGGCCAAAGATAAGTACGAGGTACAAGATACTTAGTGCTAAGTACGAAATACAAAGTACAGCTATAGGACAAGAACACGAAGAAGGAGGTATTGATGGCCTTCGACAAGACTGTGAACTACTTTAATTTAGTCATCATGCAGGACCTTAAATTAAGATTCTTTGAATTTGCCGTTTCTGTTGGCAGGCTCTATGATGAAATGAAAATGGATGACAGGAACCGGGCATACATGCGCCAACCCATCCGATGCTCTTCGTCGGTAGGAGCAAATTACAGGGACGCTTTAAAAGGAAAATCAACGGCTGATTTTTAAAACAAGCTGAAAGTTGTGGAAGAAGAAGCGGACGAAACTGTTTATTTTTTAGAGTTGTTGCTGCGATTTAATCGGACACATGAAAGCATTCTCAATCCTCTAATTAAAGAAGGAAACGAGATTTGCAAAATCGTCATAGCAAGTATCATTACGACAAAAGCAAGAATGAAATGAAAATCGTCTCGTTTCTGCTCGACCGCTTCCTATTTTGTAGCTCGTACTTCGTAATTCGTACTTTGCGCTTATGACATACAGGGCACTTGGTTTAATGAGCGGGAGTTCGCTCGATGGATTGGATATAGCGTTTGTTGAATTTACACACAACGCCGGTGAGTGGAGCTTCGAAATTCTTGCGGCGGATTGTTATAGTTATGATGAAGAATGGAAAAACAGATTGCAAAACGCGACATCGTTAACGGCGTTGAATTATCAACGGCTTCATGCCGATTACGGTCATTACATCGGTGCAGCGGTAAATCGTTTCGTTGAAGAAAACAACCTGCACTATAAAGTCGGATTGGTTGCCTCGCACGGGCACACCACCTTTCACGAGCCGCAAAACAGGCTGACCGCTCAACTGGGCGATGGCGCGGCCATTGCTGCTGAAACCGGACTGCCCGTGGTGAGTGATTTGCGGGCACTTGACGTTGCGTTTGGCGGACAAGGCGCACCCATTGTTCCAATTGGCGAGAAACTGTTGTTGAGAGATTACGACATGTATTTAAATCTTGGCGGCATTGCCAACATTTCTTTCAACGATGAGAAAAATTACATAGCCTTTGATGTTTGTCCGGCCAACCGGGTATTGAACATTTTTGCGGCGAAAGAAGGAAAAGAATACGACGCAAACGGAGCAATGGCCGCAAACGGAAAGGTGCATGAAGACGCATTGCAAAAACTCAACGAGCTTTCTTATTACAAACACCCCTATCCAAAATCACTTGCCAACAATTTTGGAACGGATGAAGTTTATCCTTTGCTTGCTTCCTTTAATCTCTCATCCGCCGATGCTTTACGCACTTATGTTGAACACATCGTACAACAAGTGAAACCGGCAATCGGCAACCGGCAATCAGAAATCGGAAATCAAAAATTGCTTGTTACTGGTGGCGGTGCGCTTAATTCATTCTTGCTGAAACGTCTCTCGGAAGAATTGAAAGCGTTAAACATCGACGTTATTATTCCCGATGAGAAGCTTGTGCAATACAAAGAAGCACTAATCATGGCTTTCATGGGCGTGCTTCGCTGGCGGCAGGAATACAACGTTCTTTCCTCCGTTACCGGTGCGGCGAGAGACAGCATCGGCGGCGCGGTGTGGATAGGGCAGGAGGCGTGAATGATTAGCTGATCGGCTTGCGCCGGTGTAGGGACATGCTCCCGGCATGCCCTGAAAAATTAAGCGCTAACTCGAATTGAGAATGGATTGATCAACTGATGAAAGTAAAACTGTCTCCATCAAACAGGCCAAGATCACTTAGTTTTAAATGTGGGATTACCAGCAAGGCCATAAATGAAAGCGTCATGAAAGGCGCTGATAACGTTGAGCCCAATGCTTTCGCTGCTTTGTCAATTTCGGAATATTTTTTGGCTACTTCGTAACCGTCTTCTGCACTCATTAAACCGGCAACAGGCAAGGGCAAGATCAAATCATGGTTACCAACGCAACTCACGCCGCCTTGTTTTTCAATGACAAGATTTACCGCCCGGCAAAGGCTTTCGTCATCCACGCCTACGGCTACAATGTTGTGCGAGTCATGTGCAACAGATGACGCAATAGCGCCTTTTTTTAAGCCAAAATTTTTGATGAAGGCCTTTGCAACCGGTGCATCTTTGTAACGGTTAACGACAACAATTTTCAATACGTCGTTTTCAACATCAGAAACAATATTGCCCTGCTCAATTTTTGGTTTGAAAGGAATTTTATTGGTGATGAGTTGGCCATCTAACGCTTCCATTGCAAGCCTTGGCAAAGGATCATTGCCTACGGCCACTTCAAAATCCTGCGCTCCCTTTTTCGAACAACTAAAATTGTTCACCGCATTGCCGATTGCTAGTTGCTGATCGATTAAACTCTTCCCGTTCTCCGCAACAAGTTCTCCATTCACATACGTCTGCAGCACCTCGAAATTTTTTAAATCCTTTATCACCACAAAATCCGCAAAATCATTTTCACGCAACAAGCCAACTTTCAGTTTGTAATGGCCAACGGGGTTGACACATGCCGCTTGCAAAATCTTAAAAACATCAATGTCTTTTGCCACGGCTCTTGCGCACAACTGATTGATGTGACCTTCCACCAAACTGTCGGGGTGTTTGTCATCGCTGCAAAACATCATTTGATCCGGATAATCATTCAATAACTCAACGAGTGCTTCAAAATTTTTTGCGGCACTGCCTTCGCGGATGATGATCTTCATGCCGTGCTGCAATTTGTCCAGGGCTTCTTCGGCGGTAAAACATTCGTGATCGGTAGAGACGCCGGCATCAA
>Ga0308175_100001926_pt1 | contig 14060 bp, 11 predicted proteins | sample PhyCR1_3_FD_203893 | JGI IMG/M metagenome (GOLD analysis project Ga0308175, IMG submission 203893) | Soil microbial communities from UC Gill Tract Community Farm, Albany, California, United States - DLSLS.C.R1 | ecosystem: Environmental > Terrestrial > Soil > Agricultural land | place: USA...
GAACGTTACGGGATGACATCGGGTCACGAGAGTAGAACGCGTTCGTGTCGTAAATATACTTGCGGATTGCAGAGCTAGCTCATAAACTTGCTTCGAGGCACGCGCAAGAAGCAAGAAGTAAATCGCAGCCCCGATGAAGGGAGCACACTTTGGGTCAAACTCTAGACCAGATACTTACACAAGTAGGAGACGGAGACCGCGTTGGCGTCACATTGGCCTCCAATCAGGACAACGGTATTGTAGGCTACGCGGTGGGGGATCTCGTCTACCACAAAGCGAGCGGCGGAGTTATACTGGGCGGCCCCGTATTTCGTCCCGCACGGCTTGAGTCCGGTCCAGGACAGGAATTGCAATTCTTCTTCAGCGATCGCAAGCTGGACATCGATCCTCCACCACCTCCCGGGAGCTTCGGGCGAACTCCTCGTCAGCCATTTAACGCAAACGCGACAGAGAAACTGGGAATGACAATTGGGTTGGGGTCGCCGCACACCATGCAACTGGTGGTCTTCGGGACCAAGTCGCTCCTAACCCTTAATGCGATGAGCGATCTACTCGTCGGCGTTGGACCCTCGCTAGGCAACTCGGCCGCAGGCGTATTCGTTGTCGCATTTACTGGGATATTCCGTCCGCCTCGCTAGTTCATTGGCTTCGCTGCAAGCCCACCGGCGGACGATCGATCACTTCGTCCGGAATTCACCGGTGGGCTGCTCAACCATGCAATTGACCCGATAGTTATAGGCAGTCGCGCTGACAAGTCCCGAGAGGTGAACTGTCCGCGTGCGTTCTTTTCCGCTATCCGGCACCCGTTTGAAGTCATCAATCAGGTTCCCGTCCTTACTGGAATAATCCACCGGGCAGCCCTGCGCGTCGGGTGCGACAAAGTTGATATTTGCTCCATCGGCAGTGATAGCCGAAGGTTCGTTAAGAGTGACCTTGCCCTGCGCAGCCTCGAGTGCATCGATGTCGGCACCAAGATCCTTCGGATCCCTCCCACGGCCCTTAGTCATGGCCCTTACACCAGCATCCGGACGGAGCCGAAAGTTGGGCTTACTGCTTAAGCTCATCCATCCGACCGCATTAAGATTACTTGGATTGGATGGGACGACATTGTCATTGCCCGGCCATAAGTCCTGCACGTCTCCTCTGCCCCTGTCGGCAAGCAGCAGATTGTTCGCGAACACGTGGCCGGGCAACTGGCAATCGATAAATGCTTTCCCGGGTGGACGGGTTCCGCAAACGTTTGGTCCGCTATGGAAGCTGCCTCCTTCCTGTCGGATGCCGGGATCGCCGTTGCTCAAGAAGAAGATGTTGTCTGTAATTTTGACGCCCTCGACGCGATTGTCAAACAGGTAAGCAATCGAAGGCGCCCGGCCGGTGTTCCTGAAAACGGTGTTATGTTCCACCCGCGCATCTTCGTATCCAAGCGCCTCTAGGACCCAGCCGTTTCCCGAGTTGAATCCTCCAATTTTCGACCAATACATCTCCTGGATATCCCATCCGAGATTGTTGTGGAACCAGAGGCGAATGGGTGGTTTCGTCTGAGTGCATCCGCCTTCCGTGGACGACATGCCCACCATAATGCCCGGGACGTGCTGAAACGTTGTGTTCGTAATCTCGGCGTCCCGAATTCCCTGATCGCAAACGCTCGTCATTGCGATCTCCTGGCTGCTGCCGATCGCCATGTTGAAGTTTCCATCGAAGATCAGCCCATCCACCTTGATCCGTTCTCCCGATTTCCATTCAAGCGGCTGGCGGTTGCGATAAATCAAGCCATCGGACGCCGGGATTCCCGCAGGACGATGCTCATCGGGAACAGAGCCAGGCGGGTAAGTGTACATGTGTTCGAAAGGAACGTGGAACGTGTCGCGTCGATAGTAGTAATCTCCACGAACCCAATGCTGCTGGGAATAACCGGGGCCGTGAGGATTGTCGGAGATAGCACGGCCGCCCTCGTCGTGATGCATCAGGTTACCGGTTCCCGAAAAGTAATTGTTCTCGAACAGGTATGGACCCGGCCCAATCCCGGCGATGAAACACTGGCAGCCATCCGTATTCAACTGCCACGATTGCTCATCTCCCTTCTTGATTTCGGTCAGTTTGCCGCCCGCGAACTTGAGACACGCGATCTCTCCTGCGGCCGTGTTTCCATCCACGTTCTTCGGCCAGGCGTCGCTGAAATTGCAGCTGCCGTTTCCCGCCTGGTAGCGACCTAAGGCGCGAACGGGACCTGATCCGTAGTCCCCGTTCTGCACCAGATTCGTGTTGAACCAGAACGGCGCGTTGCGGACAAAGTAAGACGCAGTGTAGACCGCGCCTTCTTTTACTTCGACTGGTTTATCGAATTTGACGCTAACCCATGGTGAATCCTGTTCGCCAGACGCAACCCCCGTGGCGAGTCTCGTGCCGTTGACATCCCAGAGCGAAACGGTATGCCCATTCGTTTTGTCCGAAGGCGGTTTGTTGAACCGAACACCGCACACAAAACCGGACGTGATCACTGTGAAGCGAGTACCCAGCTCATAAGTGTTTGGGCCACCGAAACGGAATAATGAGGGCTCGTCAAAAATTGTTTGTGGAGCAGAACAAGAGTTGGAGGACGAAAAGATTGGATCCACCGAAAACGAGTTGCCTCCACTGCTTTCACTGGGAAAGCCAGAAGAGCCTTGATGAAGAACGCCGTCCCCCTTGCTATCCGTCGTAAACACATCGCAAGAGCCGCCGGCGCATGTGCCGTTGACTCCAGGAGGCAACGCGACTTTTACCCGCGAACCGTCCATACTGGCGTACACAAACCCGTTGCCGCTACCCGTTCCAGAGACGCTAACTGTTACCGGTGTCTTCTGAACGTACTTGTGGAGCCCGTTCAGATGATGCTCGCCCGGATCGATCACGAATTGCGTTCCGTACTTTCCGACCACCTTGGTCGTAAGGCCTTCGCGGACGCTTTGAAAAATGTCGAGCTTGTCGATGTAGCTATTCATCCAGGCGACATTGTGTCCGTCCCAGATCACTGACTGGTAGTAGCGGTTGGGGGCGCCCTGTCCGTGGAGGTACACGCGGTCGAAAACAATATCCTGGTTCGTGTTCGCAACAGTGACGAAACGGCTCCAGAACGACGGACTCGTGCTGGTTTGGGCGTCACGACCGTTCAGACTGGTGAACTCGACACCTTCAATCCAGGTGTTTGCAAGCATGTGCTGATCATTGCCGTCGTTATTGCCGAAGTTCAAAACGACGACGGGTGCGCCGTTCGGCAGAGCTCCGCCGGGGCCCATGGTTAAGCCAGGCACCGTTAGAACAAACTTGGGCATCTTGGACGCCCAACGTGGATTCACACGAGTGCCCTCAGGCGCAAACTGCGCTTCCGGAGTGGATGTTCGGATCACAATCCAATTCAGCGGCCGCGGATATTTGACGACGTAAAGCTTATTTCCCCAGCCGGGTGTAACAAATCGCATCAATTGAGTACCCGGCGCCCCGAAGGGAGCCGTACATGTCAGTTGGAAGCTATCGGGGTTGTGACCGGTTTTATGAGCGTAGTACACAACTCCGCTGAGAATACCGGTACACCTGGTGGGCAACTCCATGATGTCTCCCGGGCTCCCGCTCGCCGGGTCCGTACCGGGAAGCGCCGAGTAACTGGCTCCGAAAATTAGCTGCTGTCCCTCTTTGAAGTTGCTGTTCGGGATCGTTACGGTGCTGTCTTCAGTTTTCACGGCCGCGGCCGGAAAGACAGTAACGTCCGGCGGATTCCCTTTCGGCTGGTAGAGGCTTTGGCAGGTCGTCTTGGGGCTGAGGTTTAATACCGTTCCCCACTCATTCTGGTGTAGGACCGCGTTATCCCATTGAGCCTGGAAGTCGCTGCAATCTTCGGCAATCTGCACCTGACGATATTTGGAGGTGTCAGGGTATTTGGGATGGTATTCAACCGGCTTTAGAGGATAGGCGGGATGAACGGGCGGCTGCGGCAACGTCTTGACCGTGATTCCCTGGCCCGAGGAATAATCTCCCTTCCCGGAGCCGTCATCGTGCGTGGCGACTTCCGGGCAGATCCGGTATTCCGTGTCCGGTTGAAGGCCGCCCAGGATGATTTTGAATCCTTTCTGTGGCCGGTAGTTGCCGCCCGTATCGCCGGGATACGTGCTCGGCTGCACCATGCCGCCCTTGCCGGAATCACAGGCGCCCTGCGCAGTCGGGACATATCGGATTCGAACGTTGTTCCAGCGTGCCGAGACATCGAAGTGCAACAGCAGCGTCGAGTGGCTCAAGTCAGTCACCGTGATGTTCGACACTGTCGGATTCTGAGCCAACGCAGCGGTGGTCAGAAGAACCAGGAGAATGGGAATTACTTTCATACTGCGCAATCGCAACGCAAAGCCAGTTATCTTCTGAGGCTATAACGTCCCGGCTGACGGCTTCCGGGAGACGACAGCTGGAGCAGCCACCCGTGGTGATTGGCTTCACCGGACCGCCTGGTACTGGGAGAACGCAAGCCCTGAACTAGGTCTGCGTTAGTTATCGCGAACGGTTTTGTCTTCCGGCGAACGAATTGTAAGATTATGCGTATGTCGCACTTCTATCGAGAGCTTCACGATCGTGAACTTCTTCAGCAAGGCGAACAGATCTTGCGTGAAATCGAGCGCAGAAAGCTGGTCGAAGTGCTCCTTTTGAGCGATGACGAAGAGCACCAGGAAAGACGTGACGCCGTTTTCCCCAGACGATTGGCCTCAATTACAATCGAGAAGGGAAAGCTGCTGCTCTCCGTCGAACGAAGCTTTTTCCGCCCTTTCTAGAATTGATTCCAGAGATATTGGTTGTACACTTCGTGATGGTATTGCACTTCGGGTACCTTCACGAAATTGCCAAGTAGGCGGGAGCATCGATCCGCCGAACTCTGCTTGAGATCCGCATACCGTTCTTTGACGTCCGCGCCCAGGAGCTTCGTAATCCACTCAGCGCCGCGGAAGTTTGCAAGCGCGTCGTAGATATTGTCGGGCAGGAATCTCTGCGCAGAGCGAAGATTCTCGACGTTGGCGGTTTCGCCCTCCAGGCCGGTACGGAAAATCGAGAGGAGCACCAGGTACGGATTAGCGTCCGGTGCGACCGAGCGTACTTCGACCCGCATGCTTCTCTCGTTGCCAATCGGGATACGAATCATCGAACCGCGATCGACCGCAGATGCCTTGATCTGGTTCGGCGCTTCGAAGTGCGGATCGAGACGGCGATAAGCGTTCACGCTCGCGTTCAGGAGCAGGCAAATATCGTTCCCGTGCGTCAGGATGCGATCAATGAACTCCCATCCGAGTTTGCTGAGCTTTTCCTCACCTTTTGGATCCCAGAACAGGTTGTTCCCGTCTTTGGTAATGGAAACGTTGGTATGCATGCCATTTCCGTTCACACCGACAACCGGTTTGGGCAGGAAAGAAGCGGTAAGCCCCATCTTCGTCGCGACCTGACGGCAGACGAGCTTGTAGAGTTGAATCTGATCGGCCGCAGTCACCACTTCCGCGTAGCTATAGTTGATTTCGAACTGCGAGGGAGCGACTTCGGGGTGATCCTTTTCGTTCTGGAATCCCATCGCGCGTTGGACGTCCGCCGAGCTATCGATGAACGTGCGCAGAGGATCGCCCGGGAGCGAGTGATAGTATCCGCCCGTGTTCACGTAATCAAAGCTGGCAGTCTTGAAAAAGTTCCGTTCCGCATCTACGCCCTGGAACAGGAAGCCTTCAATCTCATTTGCCGCGTTTAGCGTGTAACCGTGCTTTTGCTTCAGGCCAGCGGCGTAGCCCTTGAGAACACCACGAATATCAGCAGTGTATGGGGTTCCGTCCTTATCGATTACCTCACCGAACACCAGGAATTTGCCCGGGCCGAATATATCGGAGGGCGGCAGGTAGGAAGCGCCCCAATCGAGACCGAGTCTCAGATCACTCTCGCGCTGAGCAGTGAACCCGCGGATGGACGAGCCATCAAATGTCAGGTTGTCCCAGCTCTTAACAAGAAATTTCTTGTCATAGTCGAGCATGTGCAGGCGACCTTCCAAGTCGCTAAACAGCACCGTAACGGCCTTGACTCGTTTTTCATCGTTGAGATATTTGAGCCTGTCTTCTTTGATTTTGTCTGCGGAAAGGCTCTTACGCTCTTCCTTGAACTTCAGGTTCAGGTCTTCCAGTTCGGCGTAGCTAAGGCTCAAGCGGTCTTGCAATTCGGTCGGCATTCATCTCCTAATCTGTGTCTCTATGCGGTTCGATTCACGCGGGGGCGACGGAGCCTGCACGCACGAAGTGCTATCGATCGGATTTTTGTAGGCCGGGCCACTAGAAAACGACTCAGTGATCAGGGACCCGGAGCTACGAACCGCTGTGATATCTTACTTGAGAATTTTATCAGTCTAGCGCATCACGCGCGCTTCGATGTACCCGGATGGCTCGTCGATGGGCATAAAGATCTGATTTGGGTTTTCTATCCCAAACCGCTCCAAATCGACGAGAAGGCAATGCTTATTGGGCAACGTAAGGTGGATTTCCTGAACGGCCGGGCAACCGGCCAGGACGGCTTCGGCCATAGCAAACAGAGTCTGCTGGACGGAGAGACTCTGGTGGGTGGCGAATTTCTGCATCAATGTGTCCCGGACTTGGGTGAAAGTGCCGTTGAAATCAAGATCCAGCCGGGAATAAGTCCAATCTGCCGAGACCACCGTCCCGAACAGACGGTCACTCGTTTCGCCCAAGGTGGTCCATTCGTCTTTTATGAAGCCTGCAAACGCCGAGTCTGCGGTTTTCAAGACCTGTAGACCGCGGATACCTGATGTGAACTGCCGGCCCGACCGCGTGGCACTAATCTCAGCCGTGCGCCGTTCCGTTCCCGCCTGTCTGAAGGCCGCGGCATGCTCCCCGATGCGCTCCCAGGGAACCTGCTCGATTTGAACAGTCACTTGGTGGACATCTGGCACTCGGGAGAGGAAGTGGCCGGTAATTCCTCGCCCGAACGTCTCGATATCTGCCCAGCGCAGTTGCTTCGCAAGAACGTAGACGGTGTTCTTCATCGTGTCAGTCGGAAGAAGGGAAGAGTTCGACCCGGTGAAGTACGAGTCTCGGAAGTCGCCTTCGAAGAAGATGCTGACGCTCAACTCCCGGACTTCGTGCCGAGGATTCGTGCGATCGACATACGTCAGACGGACCGCTGTTTTCCCATAGGTGTCGAATTGCAGTTCCGCCATGTCAACTTCCGCGGTACGTCGTGAACGCGTACGGGCTGATCAGCAGAGGTACGTGATAATGCGATTCAGGATCTTTCACCAAAAAAGTAACGCTCACTTCAGGATAAAAACCTTCCGGCCAACGAGTACCCACCTCAAATAGGATCCGGTAAGTTCCGGGGACGAGAGGAACGTTCGCGGGCAGGAGAGCAGAAACGCGTCCATCGGGATTCGTAATGGCCGAATTCAGCTTTTCGTCTTTTCGGTACAGATGGACCTGGATTCCGGAGGCGGGGCGTCCCGCAGCCGTATCAAGAATGTGCGTAGAGATGCCGCTCATGGATCTATCATTTTGTTCAGCCGCAGATGAACTATTTTGACCTGTTCCGCGCTTGCAACGCGCATCTCGTCTTCCGGACGATTCTGAATTCGTTCCTCTAGTTGCGCCAGCATCTCCTCCCCGGATTTCCCAGCGGCGCAGATGATAAAGATGAATCCGAACCTATCCTGATATTCCCGATTCAGTTGCACGAGTCTGCGCCTGACATCATCAGCCGTAGAGGTCATGCCCTGCTGTTCTTTCTCGCTCCATCCGGAAATATTCTTCATTTCTCCAATCTTTGGGTGGCTTCGAAAGGCCTCTAACCAGTCCTCGCCGCCAAGAGTGTGCGAAGTGGCGTCGGCTGCTCGATGCAGGTCTGCGACGTCCAGAAACGGACGGCACGCAGTCACGCCTTCCGCCCATCGGCGAGACCCACAGCAAAGCTTCAGGGCGTCTGCCGCACTCCGCGCAGGCATCCGGTTCAGTTCATCCAGCGTCATGCGCAGTCAGTAGAAATTCGCGGAGGAGGTTCCGCGCCACGCTCGAGCGATACAGCGCGGTCGAACGAACATCATCGATCGGTTTGATCTCCTCCGTCAATGCCTCTTGGGCCCGAGCAATCGTTCGAGGAGAGATCGAGCGGCCCAGCAGTTCGGCTTCGGCTCCGACGCAACGAATTGGTATCGGCGCGACGCTTCCAAGAGCCAGAGCGATGCCGGTGACTGTGTCTCCCGCCCGTTGCATCACTCCATTCAGGCAGACTTTCGAGATTGCCTGCGCCTTTCTCGCGCCCACCTTGCGGGCATAGTGCGTCCAGCCTGCGAACTGCCTCCGCAGGTGAATAGCCGTCACCATCTCGTCTCGCGCGAGCTGCATCTGTTTATATCCGGTGTGAAACTCGCGGTACGGAATTATCCGTTCTCCGCGCAATGAGCTGAGACGCAGAGAAGCATCGTACGCAAGAAGGGGCGGCGCTGAGTCAGCGGCCGGAGACGCGTTCACGATGTTCCCGCCAATTGTGCCGCGATTCTGGTTTGCGATGCCGCCGGTCCAACTCGCAGCGATGGGCAATAGCGGAAACTCCGCGCGCAAGACCGGGTGTTCGCGGATAGCAGTATAGGTCAGGGCAGCGCCCAGCACCACTTCGTCGTCCAGCACCACGATCCTTCGAAGTTCAGGTAGTTGCCTGATGCTCACGAAGCGCTGTCCCGACAACTTGCCCGCGTTCAGCAAAACCATGAGGTCGGTTCCACCGGCAATCGGCTCCCAACCGGGTTGGGAGGCAAGCAGGCGTAGAGCCTCGCTCAGGTTCGGTGCAGAAACTAACTCGAGGTCTTCGACTGCGGATTTCAAGCTTCGCTTCCGCTCGCCTTGTAAACGGCCTCGACAATCTTCGCGTACCCTGTGCAGCGGCAGAGATTACCCGAGAGTCCTTCGCGGATTTCCTCTCGTGTGGGATGTGGATTCTTGTTCAAGAGATACGTGGCGGCTGCGAGCATACCGGGAGTACAGATTCCGCACTGCGCGCCGCCAGCCTCGGCGAAGGCCTTCTGCAACGGACGAAGTTCGCCTTCCTTTGCAAGTTCCTCAACCGTGCAGATATATGCGCCGTCCACCTGGAGCACGGGGACGAGGCAACTGTTGACGAGCTCGTCATTGACAAGAACTGAGCATGCGCCGCACTCTCCCTCCCCGCATCCTTCTTTCGTTCCTGTCAGCCCAAGGTCCTCACGCAGTACGTCGAGCAGTCGCTTCATCGGCGGAACCGTCACGCTGTGCCGGATCCCATTCACCGTAACAGTGATCGGCCGTCTCATGCCACGGCCGCTTCCTCGCGCTCTTCCAGACGCTGGAGAATGTCTTCGGCTAGTAACGGCACGTGGGAGAAACTGATTCCGATTGCATTTTCCACCGCATTGAGAATCGCGGGAGCTGGTCCATCCATAGGCAGCTCGCCGATCCCTTTGGCGCCCATTGCGCCATGTTCATACGGAATCTCGTCGAACAGGACTCGGATAGGTGGAACGTCGACCGTGGTCGGAATGATGTAGTTTGTCATCTGGTTGTTCATCATTCCACCGTTTCGCCACACAACCTTTTCGTAAAGCGCGAGCCCGATTCCCTGGACCACACCGCCTTCAATCTGGCCTTCGGCGAGCACCGGATTCAAGACTCGACCGACCTCCTGAGCCGCGACAAAGTCATCGACCGTTACTTCACCCGTAAGCGTATCGACCGTCACTGCGGCAACGTACGTGGCCCAGGAGTAAGCGCCGTAAGCATCTCCCCGATAGGTCTGGTCATCCCAATAGATTCCGGTCGGCTCTTCGTATTGAGTCCTGATGCTCACAGGCCCTCTCTCCGCGACATAGCGAGCTGCAGCAATGCCAAACTCCTCGGGCGTATAGCTCGCGGGAAGGCAACCTGCACCCTGCAATTTACTCTTGAGTTCGTACGCTGCGCGCTCCACCAGCCGCCCGATCACCATGGAGGTCCGTGAGGCCACGGTGGGTCCGCTGTTCGGCACAAGTGCTGTGTCGGGGCGCTTGATTTCAATCGCGTCGTACTCAGCCCCGAGCGCTTCGGCGGCAATTTGGGTCAACACGGTATTTGTGCCTTGACCCATTTCGGTCATCGAAGCAGAGACGCAGATTTTGCCCTGCTCGGTTAGTTCGAGCTCTATGACGGACTGGAGATAACGCTCACCCGAACCCGTAAAGCCCGCCCCGTGGAAAAACGTGGCGAACCCAATGCCGCGCTTCCGTGTACTTCCCGCGTTCTCCTTCGCGAAGCATGCAATTTTCTCGTCATAGCTCGCCGCCGACAGCGCCTTCTGCTGCAGCGCAACGAGATCCAGTTTCTGTGTGATGGTTTGCCCCGTCGCGGTTGTGTCTCCTGTTCGGAGAAGATTTCGCCGCCGAAACTCTTCGGGTGTCAACCCGACAGCCTGGGCCACCTTGTTCATGTGGCGCTCCACTGCAAAAATGGATTGGGGTGCTCCGAAACCGCGGAAAGCTCCATGCGGCGGAGAGTTCGTAGCCACTGCGGTGCTCCGAATCCGCACGTGGTCGCAACGGTACGGCCCAGCGGCATGAATCGTGCCGCGTGAGAGAACCACCGAAGAGAGAGTAGCGTAGCCACCGCCATCGATAACAAACTCGATGTCCATTCCCAGCAGCCGTCCGTCTCTCGTCACCGCCGTGCGATGCCGGGTACGCGAAGGATGGCGCTTCGTGGTTGCTGCCATATCTTCTTCGCGATCGTAGATGAGCTTTACCGGGCGGCCGGACTTCCAGGCGAGCAGAGCCGCGTGACCGGCGATCATCGACGGGTATTCCTCTTTTCCGCCGAACGCCCCTCCAGTCTCCTCTTGTATGACCCGAATCTGATCCGGGGACAACCCGAATAACCCGCAGAGCGCTTTGTGAACGTAAAACGGACACTGCAGTGAGCCCCACACCGTTACGCCTGATGTTGAGTCGGCAATTGCGACCATGCCATTGGGCTCGATGTACAACTGCTCCTGCGCTCCCGTCAAGTATTCGCCCTCGACGACAAAGGCCGCCGCTGGCCAGGCGGTCTCTATATCGCCTTTATCCAGGGTGTAGGACTTGAACACGTTGTCCTCGCCCCAGATCGTCACTTTGTTCTTCAGCGACTCATCGATGGCGAAGACTGCCGGAAGGGGATCGTATTCGATGTGTACGAGAGTTCTCGCTTTGCGCAAGAGATCTTTGTTCTCGTGTGCAATCAGGAGAACGGGCTCATGAAGGTGATTTACCTGCTTAGCTGCCAGGAAAGGCTGGTCTTCATAGATCAGCGCAACCACATTCCGTCCCGGGATATCCTTGGCCGACACAACGGTAAACTCGTTCCACGGGACACCAGGCTCAAAGTGAATCTCACGGATGGTGCCTCGCGGAACACTGCTTCGGATGGTAGCTCCGTGCAGCATACCGGGCATGCTCAGGTCATCGACGTAGCGGGCCTGCCCGGTAAGTTTGCCCCGCACTTCTTTCCGGAGCACGGGTGCGCCAACAACCCGTTGAGGCATACCTTAATGTAACTGAGCTTAAGGGAAGCCGTAAGTAGCTTAATCCTGCGGAGGTGGTGCAGTCGATGAGCTAGCCGGCTTGCCATCCACCGTAGTCGGCTCCATGACTTCCGTTCGAGTTCCATCCGGATCAAAAATGTTGACTTGCCGTTTGCGGTTGGTGCCGGTCCGAATCTCAAGAGTTTGCGTGTACTCCTTCCGGTAGGGTTTCTTATCCAGGGCCGCTACCGTCGCAGCGGCGTCAGGCACCTCAAGGCAAAGGTGGTGAGCAGATCCACGCTTGGTCGGGGCCGGCGGTTCCTTGTACAGCATGAATTCGATGTAGTCCTCGCCATCCGGGACCTTCATGTTCGTCCACGACAACACCTTGCCGTCTTTGCTACCTCGCCAGATCTCCTTAAACCCAAGGATGTCGCCGTAGAACTTATTGGCACGCTCGAGATCGGTGACAATAATGCCCACGTGCATCATGTGTGTTGATACTCGAGCGTCAGACATGTGCTTTCCTTTTTCCCGCACTGTCCATCCATCCGGTTCGTACTGAACGATCTCAACTCCGTGGCCATCAGGGTCTTTCACCGTGAAATTAGAATTCCCGATTCTGCCTTTCGGAGTTTTCTCCGGAACCTTGATTCCCTTCGACGCTAAGTAAACCCGCATCGCCTCCGCATTGTCCGTCTGTACCGAAATGTGGTTCAGACGGTCTGTGTTCGGCTCTTTCTCAGGTGACAGCTCGATGTACTGACGGTCATTCACCTTAAAAAAAGTCATATTGGGTGAACCGTCTGGATTCTTCAATGAGAAAGGCTCTTCGTAGCCGAGGAAGTCACGGTAGAACGCCCGCGACTTCTCGTAGTCGTGTGCAAACAGCGAGATGTGAGCAACACCTAAGATCCGCGGCCGCGCCGGCTCTTGGGCCAGCATCACGGAGGTGGCAGCGAGCAAAAGGGCGATAGACTTCATAGGGTTTGTGAGCTGCAAACGGGAGTAACTCAGCAATACAATAGCAGGTCTGGCCTCCAAGGCCAGACCAATTCTGTATTAAGCTGGGGAGCAATCCCTGGAGGTCAACGTGGTACCCAGCCGTTTCGCATCCTTCGTCTCTTTCTTGCTTCTCACTACGATCGTCATTTACGTTGGGCCAGCCCTATGTGAAGCCCAACTGCTACAAGGCACGCTAACTGGGAATGTCGTGGACTCGAGCCAGGCTACCGTCCCAAATGCATCGGTTTCCATAGAAAACCAAGGGACCAAGCTGGTGAGAGATACGAGCGCAAATGCGGATGGCGAATACACGCTTGCGACTCTGCCTCCCGGCGTCTACACGCTCACCGTGCGAGCCAACGGCTTCGCCGCGCACACGCAGACGGGCGTACAAGTGAATGCAAACGAAGTAACACGCATAAACGTGACCCTATCGGTCGGTCAGGTCAATGAATCCGTGACCGTCTCAGCTCAGGCAAGTACACTTCAAGCCGACCGGGCCGATGTGCGTACGGATCTCACCAGTCGCGCTCTGGCCGATTTGCCTACTCCACTTGGCCGGAACTATCAATTGACACTGGCAGTTGTTGTACCTGGAGTCTCAACGCCGTCAAGTGGCGGATCATTCGCAGCCAATCCCTCCCGAGCCGTTTCGATTGGAGTGAATGGAACAACGGGCTGGGGAAATAACACACGCATCGACGGCACCAGCGCCACCAATTACAACGGTACTTACCCGATGTACACGCCGGCACTCGATGCGATCGAAACCGTGAACGTCGTCACGAATTCGTTCGACGCAGAACAGGGTTTAGCCGGCGGCGCCGCGGTCAACGTGCAGACAAAGAGCGGCACGAATACGATCCATGGGTCGGTGTTTGAATTCCATACTGACCAGCACCTGAAAGCGTATGCCTGGGCTGCGGACCGAACTCAGCCCCTGCCGAAATACATTAACAATCAGTTTGGTGGTGCGGTAGGCGGTCCGATCAAGAAGGACAAATTGTTCTACTTCGTCAGTTATCAGGGAACCTATGTACGGCAGAGCACCTCGCTGTACTCGCAAGTGCCGACTCCCAATATGAAGGCGGGCAATCTATCCGCGTCGCCGACCGCTATCTACGACCCCAGTACGGGCAATCCGAATGGGACAGGCCGGATTCGATTCGCAGGCAATCAGATTCCTGTGTCTCGCTTCGACCCGGCGGCGCTGGCAATCATCGGGACCAATCAATGGCCGGATCCGAACGTACGGGGCACAGGCGCGTACGGACTGGCGCGGAACTTCCTGAGTGCAGGCAGCAATGGGCAAAGTCAGAATCAGTGGGACACGAAGCTGAATTGGAACGCAACAAGCAAGCTCAGCATTTTCGCCCGCTTTGGTTTCAACGACAACTCATGGTTTAATCCGCAGCAATACGGAAGCCTGGGCGGTCCTGGTTTCAGTCCATCGAATTCATCGGTCGGTACAGGTGTCGGTCATATCTACAGTGGAACGCTGT
>Ga0308175_100001928_pt1 | contig 14054 bp, 12 predicted proteins | sample PhyCR1_3_FD_203893 | JGI IMG/M metagenome (GOLD analysis project Ga0308175, IMG submission 203893) | Soil microbial communities from UC Gill Tract Community Farm, Albany, California, United States - DLSLS.C.R1 | ecosystem: Environmental > Terrestrial > Soil > Agricultural land | place: USA...
ACGAACGCCGGGCCTACGCGCCCCGGTGATGGAAGGTCACATTCACCTCGAAGGCAGCAAGCAACTGGCGTATTGCGGTTTCGGCGTTTTGTCCTGCGCGGTCCAATATGCCCATGTTGATCGCCGCCTTTCGAATCTCATCTAAAGCTTGCTGCCGCGCGCGATGCTCCAGATCGGGATTAAAAGGGACCCATGGAGTCCACCAGGTCACGTGCCGGTCCCAGATCTTAGTCTGGCTTTCATCCAGATAGCTGGTAAACACTTTCGCCGGCGGCAACTGCACGAGAGCCTGTCGATCGGAGACAACAACATCCTCCGGCCGCAAATCGGCCAGGTCCACACCTGCCTGCACATCCCCTTGCACGATGAGCAAGATCGATTCTTCGCCCAAAGGAATTTTCGGTTCCGTTAATCCCACCACGCGTTGAATGCTGAACCGAACCGTCGCAAGCTGATTGAGCTGACGGATCTGGGTGATGACGGCCGGTGTTGAAAGCGACCGTAGTCGCCACAGCGAGCGCGTGCCCGATCGAAGCAGAAACACGGACGCGATCACAAGAAGGAGAACAACGACCGCCAAAACTCCGCTCTTGCTTCTGCTCATGCCCGGGTGAGTGTCCTGTAAGCACCAGCGTAGCGAAGTCATAAACACCAGTGGAGGACCTGAGAGAAATCCTTCGTAACTGAGTAGTGACGGAAGGGGCGAAAGCCCTACACGTGACGTGAAACTTTCGGAAGCGTCTCGACTGCCGGTGTTCGGAGATGCTTGCGAACGGAATGCCTGGCGCGGTGTAACACAACACGAAGATGATCGACAGAAAGATGCGTTAGTTGGCTGATCTCACGGCGATCCCGCTCATCCCAGTACACCATCCGAAGCAGATCCCGGTCTCGCTTCTGGACCTTCAGCAGCCCCTGTCTTAATTGCGCCATCTCCTGCGCAAATTGGGCGGCATCTTCAGGGGTTCTACGACTGTCAACCTGCTCTGTCAATTCTAGTAGCTCTCCCTTCCCTCCTTTGCTCCTCCAGTGTTCGTGCAGCACGTTATTACAGACCGAGTTCACAAAGGCGCCAAACCGCTCGGGATGTCTCAACTCGCCCTTTGTATAGACCGCCTCCAGTACTCTTGCCAATGTTTCCTGCCGTATATCCTCCGCCATGTCGCGCCTCGTCAGCCGTCTTCGCAACTTATTCTCAAGAAAGCCGGAGAAATATGCTGCGAAATGGGCTTCGGTATCCGGATCTCTGTGCTTTAGATCGACCAGATATCGTTGACCGAACTCCGCGTTGAATGTGCCGGCGCAGGAAAGCATGGGCGCTCACCCCCGCAAGTGCGGTAGCAATTCGGCAACCAATTCGCCGTTGCTTTAATTTCAGTTTCCTTGTACTGGGAATTCTGCTTTTATCGCAGCCCATTATCCATTTTGATCTCGGTGACACCGCAAGGGTGCAAAGAATAGCCGATTGGTGCATGCTACAGGAATGGAACCTTCACCGTTCGAGACCATCGAGAGTGCAGAGGAATTCATGCATCTCCTTCACGGTGAAATCGAAAAAGCTCAGGTTGAAATTGAAACGCTGCTTGCTGTAGACCAAATGGAGGATTCCAGGCAGGAGGAGGCGCTTCGGCTGGTTGTGCACAAGCTGACGAGCCTCAAGGGCCATTCGGAGGCAAGCCAGCGCATTCTTCGGGACCTGCGTACATTGCGCAATCTTTTGCTCCGTTGACCCCGCTGGTTCCGCAGTTCGACTCATCTTCTATCATTGAAGTTCCGCACGACAGATGTCACAGCAGGACCGCTTACCTTCCGCGATCGTAGAAACGATCGCTCAACAACTCACTCTTCCCTTGCAGAGCGTGGCCGCTACGCTGGGTCTGCTTAGCGAAGGCGGAACCGTCCCCTTCATTGCGAGGTACCGGAAAGAAGCTACCGGCAATCTCGATGAGGTCGCGATCGGCGCGATCGAGGAAAAGGCAGCGTACTTCAAGGAGCTAGAAGAACGCCGCGGCACTGTTTTGAACAGCATCCGCGAACAGGGCAAGTTGACGGATGAGCTGAAGGCGCAAATCGAGAGCGCGTTGGACAAGAGCGTTCTCGAGGATCTGTATCTGCCGTATCGCCCGAAACGCCGCACGAAGGCCGCAATCGCTCGCGAGAAAGGGCTCGAGCCCCTCCCCGAATATCTGTGGAACCAGGAGCGGCAAGAGCTTACGCTTCGCGCTTACGCCGAGCAGTTCGTGGGACGGGAAAACGGTCCTGCATCCCTCGAAGAGGCCCTCGAAGGCGCGCGGCATATCGTTGCCGAAAAGATCAGCGAAACCGCGGAGTTCCGCGGCCACCTGAGGCAGATGATGTTGTCCGAAGGCTTTGTGGTGAGCCACGGGGTCGAGGCCGCGGAAGACCCGGACGGCAAATTCAAGATGTATCTCGATTACCGCGAACCCGCCGCGAAAATCCCGTCTCATCGCATGCTCGCGATCCGTCGGGGAGCGAATGAGAACATTCTGTATTTTCAGATCGAGCTCGACCCCGCGCGTCCACTGGCGTATCTGAAAAGCAAGATTCTACGCACGCCCGGTGATTGGACCGCGGAACTCGAAGCGGCCATCGAGGACTCCTGGAAACGTCTTCTCAACCTTTCAATCCAGACGGAAGTTCGCCTCGAACTCAAGGAGCGGGCGGACGCCGAAGCCATTCGCGTATTCCGCGAAAATTTGCAGAACCTGCTACTAGCCCCGCCCGCCGGGGCACTGGGCGTGATTGGTCTTGATCCCGGTTTGCGGACGGGCTGCAAGATCGCGGTTGTGGACGAGACCGGCCGCTTTCTCGATCACGGTGTCATCTATCCGCTCGAACCGAAGAACGACGTGGAAGGCTCGGCGCGGCTGTTGAAAGCGCTCGTGGCTAAATACAACGTCAAAGCGATTGCGATCGGCAATGGAACCGGGTCACGCGAGGCGTCGGCCTTCGTCACCAACTTTCTGCGCGAGTCCTCGCTTCCTGATGTTTTCAGTGTCGTCGTGAACGAATCAGGAGCATCGGTTTACTCGGCATCCGAGATCGGGCGGCAGGAATTTCCGACGCTCGATCTCACAGTGCGCGGCGCGATCTCCATTGCGCGGCGTTTGCAGGATCCGCTGGCCGAACTGGTCAAGATCGACCCGAAGTCAATCGGTGTCGGTCAATATCAGCACGACGTCGATCAGCGGAGACTGGGCGAGGCTCTCGAAAGCACGGTTGAGACGTGTGTGAACCGCGTCGGCGTCGACTTAAACACGGCTTCTTTCGCCTTATTGAGGCATGTGGCAGGCATCAACGAACGAACAGCACAGAAGATCGTTGAATTCCGCAACGAGAACGGCCGCTTCCGGTCGCGCGTGCAACTGATGGCAGTTACCGGCTTCGGGCCGAAGACGTTCGAACAGTCCGCTGGATTTCTTCGCATACGCGATGGTGAAAACCCGCTGGACATTACGGCCGTACACCCGGAGAGTTATCCGATTGTCGAGAAAATCGCCTCTTCGTTAAGCGTGAGCGTCGGCGAGCTAATTTCCCGGCCTTCTCTGGCCGAAAGCGTCAAAATCGAGAGCTTCCAGACTGAGAAGGCGGGCATGTATACCCTGCGCGATATTCAGGAGGAGTTGAAGAAGCCCGGCCGTGATCCACGTCAACAATTCGTCGCGCCCCGCTTCCAGGCTGGGATCGAGAAGATTTCAGATCTCGCACCGGACATGATCCTCGAAGGCGTGGTGACGAATGTCACGAACTTCGGAGCCTTCGTGGATGTCGGCGTTCACCAGGACGGCCTAGTTCACGTCAGCGAACTTTCCACCAGGTTCATCAAGGACCCGAATGAAGCGGTGAAGGTTGGGGAAATCGTGCGAGTGAAGGTGCTGTCTGCCGATGCGAAAACGAAACGCATCTCGCTCTCGATCAAAGCGCTTCAGGCATCCTCGCTGCCAAAGATCAAAGGCCTCCCGCACCAGCCACCGTCCCGGCAGAAGCCCTCGCTCGAGAGCAGCCTCGCCAAGTTAAACGATCGCTTCCGGACCCGCTAAGTCGCGGGCGCGTGATCGAGGCTAGTGCTTCATCGCAGCTTCGACTTCATCCGCCGTGTGAGGAAGTGCGCCGGTCAAGTTGATCAGCTTGCCATTCGGATCGACGTAGAACGTGTCTTCAATCCGGACGCCGATCTTCTCTTCGGGAATGTAGATACCGGGCTCAATCGTGAACACCGAGCCCGGCCCGAATGGCTTGTCGATTTCGTAGGGATCGTGCACATCGATGCCGACAGAATGTCCAAGACCGTGGAGCCAATATTGTCCGAGTGACGCTCCGTGCAGATCCTTGCCGTGAGTGTTCACATAGTCGTAAGCGGCGTTGCTCAGTGAGTTTGGATCTTCCTTTTGGGGATTACTGCCCATATAGGATTGACCCGAGACGAATGCCGCGATCGCGGCACGCTGAGCTCCCAAAACGATGTCATAAATCTCACGTTGCCGGGGTGTGAAGCGACCGTTCACTGGTAGAGTTCGCGTGATATCGCTGGCGTACATCGAATACTCACCGGCTGCATCGATCACAACTAATCCGCCGCCTTCCATGGTGTTCTCGTCTGCCATATAGTGCAGTACAGCGGCGTTGGCGCCTGAGCCTACGATGGACGGATAGCTGGGACGCTCACATCCGTACTCTTTCAACTTGTAATCGATCAGCCCGCTGATCGTCCGCTCAGAAACACCGGGTTCCACCGCCTTGAAGACAGCGCGATGAGCAGCAACCGAAGCTTCGGCAGCTTTCCGCAGCAACTCAATCTCCCCGGGCGACTTCGTGACGCGAAGCGTTGCCGTGATCTGCCGCAGGTCGCGCGTCGACGCTAAAGGTATTCCAGTGGTGCTGCCCACAAGATCGAGCGACGCTTTGGCCTTCGAGTCATTGGAAGGAACAACAAGCTTGGACGCCTGGCTGAACACCGTTTTGCTGTCCTTCGGCAGCACAAGGCGCACCAGTTCGGCCTGCAGATCTGTGATAGGTCGCACTTCGTCGACGCCGGTGATTTTTGCTGCGTCAGGCGTGTTGGCGTAAATGCCGCCCCCTTTGTAGACTTCGAGGCGCGGATTGCGAGCGCGCAAAAACAGGATTTCACGATAAGCCGCGGAAGAAGTCGCCTGGCTGTCGGCGATCCCATCCCTTTCTTTGTTAGCTTCGACCGCGGCCTCAACCAGCAGAGCAGCACCGGGTTCATTCCATCCGGTCAGAAAGTAAAAGTCCTCATCCTGACGCCACAACTGATAGTTCATGGCGGGTTCGTCCGCCGAAAAAATGAGCGCGGCGCCGCCGTTCAACTTGGCGGCCAGGGCAACCCGGCGAGCCTGATACTCCGAAGCCGGCTGCTTCTCCAATCCAGCTCCGCGACAAAGCGCCGCGAGACAAGCGACGGCAAGAACAAGATGCGATCGAGGCATTTGAAATCTACGTCAAGCTAACACGCGTACGGACAGGCATCACGGTGCGAGCTGAGGCACATCTTCGGCCGAGCCGAGGTACTCCCACCGCTGCAACGAAAGCGGCACGTTTCCGTTCTTCCAGACGTAATCATGGAAGGCCTGCAGCTTGAACCCGTTTCCCTGCTTCGTGCGCGCGTCCGCGAGAAGCCGCATAATCTGAATTTTGCCGATCTGATACGTGATTGCTTGTCCCGGAGTTGAAGCAAACAACCGGGCTTCTTCATGGGCCGTCTCGGCGTCCATGGGAACGGACTTGCTCAGGTATTCGGCGCCCCCTTCAATCGTGAACTCTCCCAGCGCGAGTTTCACGTCCACTTCGACTCGCAGAGCTCGCAGGCGCATAAAGTTGTAAATGATCTCCCGGCTGCGCGGACTGTCGTCAAAAAGCCCGGCCTGTAGCATCATCTCTTCGGCATAGAAACCGATTCCCTCGTTTGCTCCGGAATCGTAATACCACCGTCGAACCGGATCGGGATTTCTCCAGGAAAGACTCATCTGGAAATAATGGCCCGGAACGCCTTCGTGAACGATCAGAGGGCGCGTGTCCTTGGCGGTTGCAAGCGCGAAATATCCGAGCTTCGAAGACGGCTCGGGAGTCCAACGCAGGCCTTGGTCGTTCAAGCGCGTCAGGGAGGTGAAGTCATCCAGTTCGCCGAATCCTTCGAGGTACGACAGATACTTGGGTATCGGCTTCACCACATAATGAGGGATATCGGGCGGAACCGTAAGTAGTGCTTTCTCGTTTAAGAAGCGTCGTATCGATTCTTCGGCCGCTTGTGTCTTCTGCCGCTGATCTTCGAAATTCGCCGCGAGTGGAAGTTCCGGTTTCCCGAGGTCCCGCTGATGTTCATACTCTTCGAACGCGACAGCGCGCGACCACTCCTGACGGCTCATGGCGAGCAGTTGCTCCGGGGTATAGGGATTGAGAGCCACTTGCCGTAGGAAGAATAGGTAATTCTCGCGTCCAACAGCACTCTTCGTCGGGTAGGACGAAAGGTTCTTCTCGAGCCAACTGCGGTACTCTTCAGCCGCGTTGGCTGCCGCGGTAGCCGCTTTGTCCAACTCTGCCGACGATGTACGGCTATCGGAGGTCAGCATCGGCCCTACCTCTTTGGCGACGCCGAGCAATTTCGGCCGGATATCCCGGAGTTCACCCAGCGCGAGTTCCGCGAACGGTCTGGCCGGATGCAGATTTGCCATTCCCTGCCGGAACAGCGCGGGTATGTTTTCCATCCGTTCCACGATCTCGCGACTTCGTGGCGCGGTAAACGGCGGAGGCGGCAGGAGAGCCTCGAGTAAACCGGTTATTGCCTGGTCGACGTAGAAAGTTGGATCCCGCTCCCAGCGCTTGTTCAATTCCAGCTCCCAATGAACCCTGGCCAGCGCAGAACCAAGCAGTCGATAATCCACGCCTTCCGACACCGGCAAATTCTGGTGAGGCAGACTTTTCCATCGCGCGTCGAAGGCCCTCAGCTCGTCCCGCTGTTTTGCAATAGCCGGAGCCGACCAGTCCCGCTGGCCGGAAGGATGTTCCAAACGCGGGATATCGTCCTGAGAAAACGGCTGATACCGGGAGCGCCATTCCCAGAAATCCTTGGCGAGAGCCGGGATGCTGTCTCCGGCGCGAGCCGAAGCAGGAATTGCAGTTACGCAAAGACCTGTAAGCGCCAGGAAGACGGGCAAAACGCGAGCGAATAGCGGAAGACCAGAGTTACGCCAAGGGGTAAGCACGATTTCTCTCACCGTAACACCGGGAGAGCGGCAAGCCGCTAATGCGAAGAGGTGAAACTGAAAGGACGACCAGAATACCCTGGTTCCAATTCGACAATTAACCGCAATTAACGCAATAGGCTCAAAGCCTTGCGTTACATTTTTTCCTCCCGGAAGTCTCACGAGTAAGACTGAAATCGTTTTGGGGTTCGAATTTAGTTCGGGTCAAGCCAAACGTAAGCGCTCTGCGTCACAGAGCGGAGGAGAAAACATGCGAAGAATTCTATTTTCATCTATCCTGGCCGTCTCTCTATCGGCAATTCCTGCGATGGCCCAAGGCACCGCCAGTGTCCGCGATGCCCAGCAGGCTTTGAAAGATAAAGGCTTTGATCCGGGGCCGGTCGACGGGGTGAATGGTCCGGCTACCAAGGCGGCAGTTAAGAAATTCCAGACGGACCAAAACATCGCGGCAGATGGCGTGCTTGGCCCGAAAACGCTTGACGCTCTAGGTGTCAAACATCAGGAGAGTCAGGACCAGATTGCCACCTCTGGCGAGAACGTCAAAAGGTCCTACACCAAAGGCGGCAAAACTGTCGCGGAAGGGACTAAGGACGCGGCGAAGGATGTTAAGCACGGCGAAGTGGGTGAAGGCGCCGTCGATTTCGGGAAGGGTGTCGGCAAGGGCGTAGCAAAGATGGGTGAAGGAACCGGCCATGCCGTCAAGAATGTTGCCAAGGGGGTGAAAAATGCCGTCGTCCCGAACGACAAAAAGGTCACTCCCGATAAAGACAAGTAAACCCGGTTCGTTTCCCGGAAAGGGAAGAGGGACGACTGCGTGAGCAGCGTCCCTCTTTGTCTTTCCGCGTTCGCAAATGCTATGCCATCAGCGCGGCCGAACCGGACCTGTTGCAGTGCCGACCCATGCGGCTGCGCATCTCCGAGCGCGCCCGCAGGAGTCGGCTTTTTGCCGCGGCAACGGAGATGCCGAGCGTTGCGGCGACCTGCGGCATCGGAAGCTGCTGGACATCCCGGAGCAGGAACACATTCCGGAGCAGAGGCGGCGTCCTGCGGATTTCGTGGAAAAGCGCCTCGTGAATTTCTGCTTCCCCGACATTCTGTTCCGGTGTATGCCGCTGATCTGGCAGCTCGAAGTTCGCAAATTCTTCCAAAGGACCGGCATCGCCAATGTACAGATATTGAACTTTCCGCGTACGCCGAAGCTTCATGAGGCATTGGTTCACAACGATTCGGGTCAGCCAGGTGGAAAATTTCGAATCCCGGTTGAACTGCCGCATGTGCTTATAAGCCTTCCAGAATGCATTTTGAACTTCGTCCTCGGCGTCCTGCCGGTTCTTCACAATCGAGTAGGCTACTTTCAGTGCGGTCGGATGGTGACGCCTCATGAGCTCATCAAATGCGCTCTCGTCTCCGTTAGTACAATTCTCAACCAGAATGTCGTCGCTAACGGATGCGGCGAAACGGTTTTGCATCTGCGCTCGGTCTTGGGAATCCATCCGAATGAGCCTCTATGTTCAACTCTAAGGCGATGACAGCGGATTCTGTTGCTGACAATGAAACCAGTTTTAGTGGCACAAAAGATCACGCGCCCCTGTTAAGTGCGCTTCAAGTCAGTTTGAGAGACGCTGAAAGCGGGGAGGAGATGATCCGGCGGGTTATCGGCAGTTACGATATCGGCTCTAAGCTCCGGCACCTCCGCCTCCGAAAAAAGATAGCTCTGGTCGATCTCGGGAGGCACACCGGGCTGTCTGCGTCGATGCTATCTCAGCTCGAGAATGGGAAGTTGATCCCCACCCTCCCTACCCTCGCGCGCATCGCGACAGTTTTTGACGTTGGCCTGGAGTTTTTCTTCAACGAGAAGCGCCAAAAGAAGGACTTCTCTGTCGTTCGTTCACCCGAGCGGATCCGATTCCCAGAGGCGCCCGAAGCTTCACTCCCGTCTTACTACTTCGAGGTTCTGGCGTACGGCGCAACGGAGAAGGCTATGTCGGCCTATCTTGCTGATTTTCCACAATCGGCGGGCTCGAACGCCCATGAACATCAGCATGAAGGCTCGGAATTCGTGCACGTGCTCCACGGCACACTCGCGATAAAATATCAATCGAACGAGCACGTCCTTGAAGCCGGAGACAGTGTTTACTTCGACTCTTCGGAGCCGCACTCCTACCATGGGAGATCGCAGGAGGCTGCTCGAGCCATTGTGGTCACCACTCCGCCGCGCACATAGGCTTCTTTCAATCCTCGCTGCCTGCCTATTCTTCTCCTCCCTTTCGCCCGCAGCTCGTGACACGTGGACTGAACTGAATATCGGTCCTTTCTACGTGGATACCCAGAGCGACCCGGGGCGCGCGCGGGATATCCTCACACAGCTGGAACAGACCCGCTGGGTGCTGGGGGGATTGCTGGAACAGAAGGACTTAGGAGCTGCATGGCCGTTTCGAGTTGTCATCACCGATGCACTCGGAACCGGCGCGAACTGCACCTTCATATCGCGCCCGGCCCCTGGAACGGCCGCAGCGGCCTCCTTTAAGCCGTTTGGGTTCGTATCGCAAACGGACGAGCCCATTTTCCAATGGGAGAACGCCGTGGTTCTCCATTCCCAATACACCCTGGTATGTCCAACGGCTGCGAAAGTCCCCCTGGGTGAGGTCGCGGGACTGATGCTCGACGCGAACACCGTTCGACTGCCTGCGGACGTGGAGTCCGGGTTAGCTCAGTTGTTCGACACGCTTGAGGCAAATGGCAGCCGGGTGACCTGGGGAGGAACACCGGCTCATCTTGACCTTGCGACCGCTCGAATGGAACTGTTCGCGACCAAATTTGAGTATTCTGCCAGCTTCCATATCTTTATCGCAGCCCTGAAGGGTGGCAGTTCGCTCCGTTCCGCGGAATCAAATGCGTTCGGGCGGCCTACGGACGAGCTTGAAAAAGAGGCGGCAGCCATCGTCGAGTCTGGCAAATGGCCATCGGCTCCGGTCTCCGGACGGCCGCTTAGTCCGAAGCGCGATTTCGGCGAACGTTCGATCCCGGCCGCGGAAATAGAAGTGTACCTGGCCGATGCCAGACTACCCCGTGAGCAGAAAGCGGCCGGCGCGGCGTACCAGGCGGCCGTTGCTGCCGGGGGCTCCTCCGCTCCGCTCGGGTATGAGGGACTGGCCCAGCTTGCGGTTCTCGAAAATGCCGATACGACCCGATATCTGGATGCCGCTGCGCAGGCGGGAAGCCGGAGCGCGCCGGTCTACTTCGCCTCGGCCGAGGATCTGCCGACAGAGCGAATGATTGCGCTGCTGAAAAAGGCAGCTAGTCTCAACCCGCGCTGGGCGGAGCCCGTATTCCGTCAGGCTCAGGAAACCGAAGACAAGGCCGAACGGGAAGCGTTGATCAAGAGGGCTACGGAAATCAATCCGCACGAGACAAGATACTGGATCGCGTTGGCCAAGGCCCAGGTTGCGAACGGGCGGGCCGCGGTAGCGCAGGGGAGTTGGCTGCGAGCCGAGGAATCGGCGGCTACGGCAAAGGGCCGCGACGAGATCCATCAGATGCGGCTCGATAACGAGGCGGCGCGCCTGGATGCCGCGGAGAAAGCCCGGGCGGAGGAAAGGAACGCTACGCGGCGGGCGGACCAACGCGCCCAGCAATCGGAAGCCGACCGGATCAAGGCGGCAGAAGCCAAAGCCAATGCCGCTCTCGACACCGAAGCGGGTGGTAAACCGGCGGGTGAAGTGGTTCCCTGGAGCCAGATCGTACCGAAAAAGGAAGTCAGGGGCCAGCTGATACGCGTGGAGTGCGTGGGCAAGAATGCACGTATTCATATAAAGGACGCACGCAACCGGGAGTTGAGCCTTCTTCTCCGGAACGGCGCCGAATCGGGGCTCACCTGTGGGGATCAGAAACCGATCCTCCCGGTAGTTGTGACCTACGCCGCCGACCCGGATGAGTCATTGCGGACGGACGGAACCGTTCTCAGTCTGAAGACAAGGCCGGCCCGTTGATCCGGGAAGCAACGCACGCGGATCTGGAGCAAATGAGCGAAATCGAGACCGAGGCGTTTCCTCAGTCTCCCTGGCTGCCCTCCGACTTTCTCCGTTACAGATGCCTTGTAGCGGAAGATCAGGGCCAGATCCTGGGCTTCCTCGCTTCCCGGCAGATTGCACCCGAGGCGGCTGGGCACCCTGCAGAGCACGAAATCCTCAATGTGGCCGTCCGAGGAAGTTTGCGTCGGCTCGGCATTGCCAGAGCACTGCTGAAACGGGAAATGCAAAAGCCCGGGATCTTCTTTCTAGAAGTCCGGGCTTCTAACATTGCCGCCAAGGCGCTCTATAAACAATTAGGCTTCCGGGAACTTGGGTATCGCTTCGATTACTACGAAAACCCGAAAGAAACAGCCATCATCATGACAACCCGGCCTCTTTAGGAATTTAGGGCTTGTCGGGCGATGTCGATGTCGTCGTGCTGCTTGGATCGCTACCATCCGAAGGCCGCCGTTTGAGCTTTGGACGGTCGTCGTCGTCGCCCTTGGACTTCTTCGACGGATCCGTCTCATCCTCGATAGGACCGTTTGAGTTCGGGTTGCGGCGCAGTGTAGGCTTGTTCGGGTCGCCTGTGTCCTTATCTGGACGACGTTGATTTTCGAGCATCGCCAGGCGCGACTTCACATCGTTGAACTCGGAGGTGGTGACCACATATTCCGGCCTGGGCTTCAGATCAGTGATCTCTTTCTGTGTCCTGACAATGCGATCATCCGTCGGCGGATGCGTTGAGAAGAGCTTCGAAACGGTACCGGGCTTGCGTTTCTCGAGAGTCTCGATCTTTTCGAAGAAGTCAACGAACCCGTTCGGATCGTAGCCCGTTTTGTACATATACTGCAGTCCGAGGAAATCGGCTTCCGCTTCCTGGCCGCGGCTGAATTTCAGGAATGTGAGTGGGACCAAAAGTCCGGAAGCTTGGTAGATTCCGTAGGCCGCTGCACCGCCCATGAAGATCAGAGGAATGGTCGCCAGCTGTGCGATCTCACCCCGGGTCGCCTGGCGCGTGGCGTGACGCGCAGCTACGTGAGCAATTTCGTGGGCCATCACACCCGCGAGTTCAGCTTCGGTATCGGCCTTAAGTATCAAGCCGGATTGAACGAAGAAGAAGCCCCCCGGCAGTGCGAAGGCATTGACCACCGGATCTTCGATGACCTTGATGGTGAACGGAACCTTGGCGTCTGAATTCCGGACAAGGTTCTGGCCGACTCGATTCACGTACTCGGAAACTATGGGATCGTTGATGACCTTGGACTGCTGCTGCACCTGCTGAGCCAGCTGTTTACCAAGAGCGATTTCCTTTTCCAGAGAGTAGAAATTGACCTTGCCGCTGACATTCCGGTCGCCGATGTCGTCGGGATCGTTCTTGCTGCCCTTTTTCTTGGAATCACTATTACTGTCTTTATTGGTGTCCTTCGTATCTGTCGTCTTTTTGTCGCGTGGCGCGGGGAATGCACCAGCGGGAGCCAATAGCAGAGCCGAAAGGATAAGGCTCGTTGACGATCGAAGGAAGGAAAAGCGACGCATATGACTCCTCTGCCGCGGCACGTCCTGGATAGTGCTTAGCAGTCGCAAACAGAATTCGCCTGCACCCAGTATAGATCCAAAACCACCGTTTCGGGCTCTCCCGAAACGCACCGGGCCCTGTCATGACTAACGTATGCTCGGAGTGATGGGTTTCGAAGAAAGTTCGAAAGCGTTGCTCGAGTCGCGACCCTCTTCCCCTCAGCAGCTTAGAGAAGAGTTCCCGGTCACCGAGAATCTCATCTACCTGAATCATGCTGCCGTCGCCCCACTGAGCCGGAGAGCTTCGAACGCTATGAAAGAGTTGACGGAACAGGCATGCCGCTTCGGATCCCTCCATTACACCCAGTGGATGCGGTGCTACAGCGACCTGAGGCAGGCTGCAGCCCGCCTGATTAACGCTGGGAAAGACGAGATCGCTATCGTTAAGAACACTTCGGAAGGGATCTCGTTCATTGCCGAGGGTTTCCCATGGAAATCCGGAGACCAGATCATTGCATTCCGCGAAGAGTTCCCCGCGAACTACTACCCGTGGCTTCGCCTCGAGAATCGCGGCGTAAAACTGAAATGGCTTTCGATCTACGACGACGTTGAAACGATTGCCGCTGCCATTCCGGGAACCCGGCTTTTGGCGATCAGTTTTGTCAATTACCTCAGCGGTTACCGCGTGGACCTGCCGGCCATCGGCAAGCTCTGCCGAAAAAACGGCTGTTTCTTTTTCGTCGACGCCATTCAGGGTATGGGTGTTTATCCCCTCGATGTCGAAGAGTGCGCGGTGGACGCATTGGCTGCTGATGGACACAAATGGATGCTTGGGCCCGAAGGGAACGGAATCCTTTACGTGCGGAAGGACTGGCAGGACACGATCGAACCCGCGGAGTTCGGATGGACGAATCCGGCCCAGTACTTCGATTACGGTAAACGCGACATGACCCTGCGCCCGGATGCGGGGCGTTATGAGTGCGGGACCTTGAACACGGTCGGGTGCTACGGTCTGCATGCCGCACTCGAGCTCATTTCCGAAGTTGGCGTTCATAATATCTGCGCGGCCGTCGATTCCCTGGCCCAGCAGATAGAGGAAGGTGTTCGCGAGCGCGGTTACGAAGTTCTGGTCGCTCGCACGCGCGTGACCGGTTCGGGGATTGTCAGTTTCCGCCATCCCACAATCCAAAGCGGGCAAATCGTCAGCTCGCTGAAGAGGGAAAACATACTCGCTACCCCACGGCAGGAATGGGTGCGAGTCTCGCCGCACTTTTACATTACTCCC
>Ga0308175_100001929_pt1 | contig 14052 bp, 11 predicted proteins | sample PhyCR1_3_FD_203893 | JGI IMG/M metagenome (GOLD analysis project Ga0308175, IMG submission 203893) | Soil microbial communities from UC Gill Tract Community Farm, Albany, California, United States - DLSLS.C.R1 | ecosystem: Environmental > Terrestrial > Soil > Agricultural land | place: USA...
GACGAAGGGCTGGCGGCGGTTGGAGTCGCTGATCGCGATCGTCGCCCCGTTCACGGCGGCAGACCGCAGCGCCGCCGAGGACATGTCGGCGGCGTAGCGCAGCGGCCGGTCCTGCGGCAGGTCGTCGAACGAGGCGAGCGCGGCCACGCCGGCCGCCGATCCGTCGACGATCGTCGCCGGCCCGCGCGGCAGCACGCGCACGATCCCCTGCGTCCCGATCGGCGTGTCGCGCAGTTGCGGCACGCTCTGCGGCGCTGCAATCCGTCCGGCCGCGGGCTGCACCCGGCGCGGCGTTCCGTAGTCCTTGCCCGGCGTGTCGAGGACGGGTGCCAGCACCGCGCGCGTCTCGATCACGTTCTGGCCGCCGCCGCGGCGACGGTCGTTGTCCGAGCTGACGACGACGTCGCCGACGGCCATCAGGTCCAGCAGCTGGCGCAGCTGGCCGGGCAGCGCGCGCTCCTGCCCGATCAGGTCATCGACGTTCCACTGCAGGTCGGTCGAGCGCAGGTCGGAGAACGGGACGATGTAGCGCGTCGCCACCGGGTGGTCGGTCAGCGCCGGCAGGACGTTGTCGATCGTTCCGCCCCAGCGCTGGAAGGCGAACAGCTGCCCCGGCTCGACGAGCGCCCGTGACGCATCCGAGCGCCGCCCCAGGTCGGAGGCGAGCTGCCGCCACGCCGCCGGGACCTTGAACTCCAGCTGGCGCTCCAGCGCGTTCCCGGTGACCAGCGGCCACGCCGCCACCGCCACCAACACGCCCGCCGCCCCGGCCAGCGCCGCGCGGTGGCGACGCGCCGGGATACGCGCGCAGAGCGCCGACAGCGCACCGCCGCCGAGCACCGCGAGCCCCAGCGCAACCAGCGGCCCCGCCTTGTAGGTCGTGCGCAGGAACTGCAGCGCCTGGGCGTGGTTGTAGGTGAACGTCAGACCGCGGCGCAGCGGCGTGCCCTCCGGCCAGCCCGCGGCCATGATCACGACGCCCACGAGCGTCATGAGCAGGAAGAACGGCCCGTAGCGGGCGCGCCGCGTCCACAGGAAACCGCCCAGCGCGAGCGCCGGCACCAGCAGCCCGCAGACCACCACCGGCTTGCTGAAGAGCAGCACGTGCCCGTGGCCCGCGAACGGGTCGAGCCGCCCGCCGAACCCGACGCCGATGTAGCTCGTCCAGAAGCCCATCAGCCGCAGCGACTCGCTGACCGACGTCGTGCCCCAGATCGTCCCCGGCTGCTCGGTGAACGGCAGGAAGTTCGTGCCGTAGCGCGCGTGCACGATCACCGGCACGACCCACCACGCGCTGGCCACTGCGAGCGCCACGACCAGCCGCCACAGGTAGGGCACGAGCGAGCGCGCGACCACCCCGCCCCAACGCAGCTCGTACAGGACGAGCAGCAGCGGACCGACGAGCACCCAGCCAGTCACCGCCACGTTCACGCCGCCGCCGGTCGCCGTCAGCACCAGCGCGAACGCGGCGGGCCAGCGCCAGCCGTGCACGTCGCGCAGCCCGCGGTTGACGCACAGCAGGAGCCAGGGCAGCGCGGCGTAGGCCAGCAGCGCGACCGACGTGCGGTCGGCGTACACGGTGACGTACGGGTTCACCACGAAGAGCACCGCGGCGGCGACGTGCGCCAGCCCGCGGTCGCGCTCCCAGACCGCCTCCATGAGGCGCACCACGCCCCACGCCGCCACGAACAGCAGCGTCCCCAGCCACAGCCGCTGCACGATCCACGTCGGGATTCCGACCGCGTCGCCGAGCCAGAACCACGGCGCCATCGGGAACAGGTAGCCGCCGTACTGCCCAGCCCACACGTGACCGAGGTCCGCCGTCGGCGACCAGGCCGACGGCAGATGGCTCAGGAAGCGCCCCGGATCGACGTACAGGTGGACCTTCGTGTCCGCCACGAGCTTGCCCCAGCGCTGGGCGAACGCGAGCACGTACGCGAGCACGGCGAGGCCGGGCAGGATGAGACGGTGGCGGGACACGGAGGGCCGTGAGGGTACGCTGGCCCGCCGATGCGACCTGTCCTGCGCGTGCTGCGCGCCGCCATCCTCGCCGGTCCCAGCGCGCTGGCCTTCGCCTCCGGCGGCTACTTCGGCGAGGGCCGGCTGGTCGCCCTGATCGCGACGTGGGCGCTGCTCGCGGCGGTCGTCGCGGTCGTCGGCGCGCCGCTGCCGCGCTCGCGCGCGGGGCTCGCGGCGCTCGCCGCACTGGCGGGCTACGCGGGCTGGATCGCGCTCAGCACGACCTGGTCGCCGCTCGAGGGTCCAGCGGGCGGCGACATGGAGCGCGCGATCCTCTACGTCGGCGCATTCGTCGCGGTTGCGGCCGCTTTCCGGCCGCGCGGCGCCGCGCGCGCCGTGGAGCCGGCGCTGGCCGCCGGCGCCTTCGTCGTCACGGGCTATGGCCTGCTCGGGCGACTGCTTCCGGGGATCGTCCACGAGCACACGACGCTGTCGTCCGCCGGCCGGCTCGACCAGCCGCTGACGTACTGGAACGCCACCGGCGCCCTCGCCGCGATCGGGCTCGTACTCTGTGCGCGCATTGCGGGAGACAACGACCGCCGCGGCGAGCTTCGCTGCGCCGCGGCGGCCGCCGCAGTCCCGCTCGCCGCCGGCGTCTACCTCTCGTTCTCGCGCGGGGCGCTTGCAGCACTCGCCGCCGGCGTGATCGTGCTCCTGGTCGCCGCGCCGAGCTGGGTCCAGCTGCGCGCCGCGGCGATCTGCCTGGAAGCCGGCGCGCTCGCCGCCGCGGCCTGCGCGGCGTTCGGCAGCGTGCGCGATCTCAGCGGCCCGCTGCACACGCAGGAGGTCCAGGGCGCTGTCGTGTTCGTCGCCCTGCTCGTCCTGATGGCGCTCGCCGCCGGCGCGGCCCTGTGGGCCCAGCGCGCCGAGCGCGCGGGGACCGCGCGGCTCGGGCTGTTGCCACTGCCACGCCACTCCGCCGCGATCGCCACCGCGCTGGTCGTCGCGATCGTGGTGGTGCCGGTGGCGATCGCGAAGGGCACATCCACCGCGACGCCCGCGAAGGGCGAAACCGGCGCACGCTTCAGCTCGGTGGGCTCCAACCGCTACGAGTACTGGAAGGTGGCGGTCAAGGTCGCCGCCGACCATCCGCTCGCAGGCGTCGGCGCGAGCGGCTTCGGCGTCGAGTGGCTGCAGCGCCGCCCCATCTCGGACGCCGTCCATGACGCCCACTCGCTGGAGCTCGAGACGCTCGCCGAGCTCGGGCTGATCGGCTTCGCGCTGCTCGCGGCGCTGTTCGCAGCGGTCGCGGTCTGCGCGCGCCGCGTCCACGCCCGCGACCCCGGCTTCGCCGCCGGGCCCATCGCCGCGCTCGCCGTCTGGGCACTGCACTCCGCGATCGACTGGGACTGGGAGATGCCCGCGCTCACGCTGGTGGCGGTGGCGCTGGCGGCGACGCTGGCGGCGCGGGCCCCGGCCGCACGGCGCGCAGCAGCTCGTTGACCAGCGGCCGCTCGCGCCAGGCGGCGCCGGCGAGGTAGACGCCCGCGAACAGCAGCGCCTCCACCACCGCCTGCCCCGGCGTTCGCTCGCCGCCCCACAGCGCGACGCGCACCGCCAGCGCGGCGGCTGCGGCACCGAGCAACGGCACGAGCGCAGGCGTCACCAGCGGCGCGAGCCGTGCCTCGGGCAGCAGCTCGACGATGAACCGCCAGCGCACGACCAGCGCCACGGCGACCGCCGCGATCCGGCCCCATACGAACCCATCCGTCCCCCACAGCGCGAGCCCGCCGATCGCGAGCAGCGCGAAGAAGACCGTGCCCGTCAGCGCCTCGATCGCCGGCGGTCGCGGGTTCCCGTGGGCACGGTAGAACGCGAACCAGTTGAAGCCCAGGTGCTGCAGCAGTCCGGCGGCCGCCAGGCCCTGGAGCAGCACGCGCGCCGGGCGCCAGTCTTCGCCGAGCACGAAGCTGATCAGGTCCGGCGCGAACAGCACGACGCCGGTCGTGAACGGCAGCACCCACAGCAGCGTCGCGCGGTTGGACTTCTCGAACAACTCCTGCAGCGACGCCGCCCGCCCGCGGATCGCGACGATCGCCGGATAGATCGTCGCCGTCACGATCTGGTCGGCGCGGTCGACGTAGCGCGTCACCGTCGCGGCGAGCGTGATGTAGCCGGCCGCCGCCAGCCCGCCGTGCGCCTTGAACGCCACGACCTGACCCTGCGCCACGACCATCGCCGCCAGCAACGCGGCGAGCACCCAGCCGCTGAAGCGCACGTAGCGCCGCGCAACCTCGCCGTCGAAGCGCAGCGCCAGCCGGTACGGCGACACGCGCAGACTCACCAGCACCGCGACGAGGTAGCCCGCGGCCGGCCCCACCACGAGCGACCAGACGCCGAAGCCGGTCGCCGCGAGCGGCAGCGTCACCGCGATCGACACCACCGGCTGGATCACCTGCAGCGAGCGCTGCTTCGCGTAGTCCATCCGCCGGAAGAAGATCCACAGCGGCGCGAGCAGCGCGAACCCGATCGGCAGGTAGGCGCTGCCGATCGTGAGCCACAGCAGCCGCGTGTCGCCGTAGGCGAGCGCGAGCACCGGCGCGAGCAGCACGATCACGAGCGCGAGCGCGCTCGAAAGCGCCAGCTCGAGCGTGAACGCGTACTGGAACTCGCGCTCGGGATCGTCGGTGTCCTGCTGCACGAACGCCTCGTCGATGCCGACGCGCTTGAGCGTCAGCAGCGTCGTGACGACCACCGAAACCAGCCCGTACAGGCCGATCGTGGCCGGGCCCAGAAGCCGCGTCACCACGAGACCCTGCGCCGCGACGATCGCGTCGATGGCGACGATGAACACAGCCGTGATCGCGGCGCCCCGCACCGTGCGCGTGCGCAGCTCGCTCAAGCGCGCCGCACCCTTCCCGCCGCCGCCTGCAGCGCGACCGCCGCGAGCAGCACGATGCTCGGCTCTGCCGCCATCCGAAAGCGCGTGGTCCCGTACGTCGCCGCCGCCACGAGCGTGACCATGACCACCGGCGCGAGCAGGATCCAGCGGTCCCGCCTGACCAGGAGCGCCCCGGCGAGGGCAAGCGGCAGCAGCAGCCAGTACGCGACGAGGCCGACGTGCGTGGCCCCCGGTCGCCGCCCCTCCAGGCCGGAGAAGAACGTTCCCTGCGCCCATGGCTGGTAGACGTCCCACACGCGGCCCAGCCGCGCCGCGACCACCGCCGGGAGGCGGCCCTCGTGGTGGCGCAGGTAGCGCAGCCCGCGATGGCGGTACACCACCGCCTGCTCGCTCTCGTCACCCGCTGGGCGCGGCCCGTAGCAGGCAAGCACCCAGGCCCCGATCTGGTCCGTGTAGTACGTACGGTCGCAGTTGGCCCCTGCCCAGATCGCCTCTCCGTTCGTGGCAATCAGGAACGGCTTCTCGAACGTCGCGAGATTGCGGATGGTCCAGGGCGCGAGCACGACGACAGCCGCGGCCACGATCGCGGCGACGTGACGCCAGCGCCGCCAGGCCAGCGGCAGCGCCAGCAGCACCAGCAGCGCCAGCCCTTCCCCGCGCGTGAGCGCGGCGAGCGCGATCAGTGCCCCCAGCCCGATCGCGAGCCGCAGGGAGGGCGCCCGTCGGTAGGCGAGTGCGCACAGCAGCGTGGCTGCGACGAGGAAGCCATAGGTCGTCTCGCTCATCAGCGACCCGTCGGCGAGCCAGAGCATCGGATAGACGGCGGCGATCGCCGCTGCGACCAGGCCGAGCGCCTCGCCGCCGAGCAGCCGGCCGCACAGCCCGATGAGCACCACCGTGCCGGCTCCGATGACGCTGAGAGCGATCTTCTGAGCCTCGAACGAATGGGCGCCGAGCAGGTCGATCAGCGCGATGACGAGGATGTGCAGCGGCGGATGCTCGGCCGTCGCTGCGCCGTCGGTGATGTTGTGGAACCCCTGCCCGTCGGCGACGTAGCCGCCCTCGAGATGGAACGTCAGCGCGTCGCCCTGAACGGCGTAGTCGCGGTTGTGGATCGCGTAGGCGACCCGAACGACGAGGCCGGCGAGGGCGATGAGGGCGAGCCGACGCTCGAAGCCGCGCACGGGCCGAAGCGTATGCTCCGGCGCCGATGCGACCCGCCGCCCAGGACGTCCCAGACGTCGTCGCTCCACCCCCGGGCAACCCGCGCTTCCCGCTCTTCGACTCGCTGCGCGCCGTCGCCGCGCTCAGCGTGGTCGCGACCCACACGGCGGGTCTGTCGACGTTCAACTACACGAACAATCTGCTCGGTCCCTTCACGGCCCGGCTGAACGTCGGCGTGACGATCTTTTTCATCATCTCGGGGTTCCTGCTGTACCGCCCGTTCGTGGCGGCGCGGCTGGAGGGTCGTCCTGCGCCACGGCTGCTGGCGTACGCACGCCGGCGCCTGCTGCGCATCGTCCCCGCCTACTGGCTGGCGCTGACCGTGCTGGCGATCTGGCCCGGGCTGCCCGCTGTCTTCGACCACACGTGGTGGATCTACTACCTGTACATCCAGAACTGGCATCCCGGCTGGATCACCGGTGGCCTGGCCGCCGCTTGGTCGCTGGCCGTCGAGATGAGCTTCTACGCGGTTCTGCCGTTCTACGCGATGGCCACCGCGCGCTTGCTGCGCGGTCGCTCTCGCCTGCTGCAGGCCCGTGTCGAATACGCGGCGCTGACGGTGCTGGCACTGGCGAGCGTGGTCGGCCACGTCCTGGAGCACAAGAACGACCCCAACGGCACGTTCGCCAACACCCTGCCCGGGACATTCCTCTGGTTCGCCCTGGGGATGGGGCTGGCGGTGGCGAGCGCCGCGTGGCATCACCGCCCCGACGGTGAGGTGCCGCTGTTCGTCCGAACGGTGCGGCGGCGCGGCTGGCTGGCCTGGGCGGCCGCGTTCGCAGCGCTGGTTGCGACGACGCGCATCGGCCTGCCACGCACCTACCCGCCGCTGTACACCAACCTGCGCTGGAACCTCGAGTACGTGCTCTACGCAGCGGTCGCGTTCTTCTTCGTGCTGCCCGCGGTGTTCGGCGACGACCGCGGCGGCTGGCCGCGCCGCGTGCTCGCGTGGCGCCCGCTCGCCTGGCTCGGGCTCGTCTCGTACGGCATCTTCCTCTGGCACCTCCCGCTCGCCGAGAAGCTCAACGGCCACCTGCCGCACAGCTACGTGTTGATCACGTTCGTGACAGCCGCCGCCGCGACGGCCTGCGCGACGCTGAGCTACTACCTCGTCGAGCGCCCGCTCCTGAAGTTCAAGGATCCGCGGAGCCGCCGGCGCGAGCGGGCTACGGCTGCGCCAGCTGCTGCGCAGCCCCGTAGCGCGGGTTGAGCGCGACGGCGCGGCGCGCCGCCGCCCGTTGGGCGAGCGGGTGACCCTCGTGCTGGAGCACGATCGCCAGCGCGACCCAGCCCTGGTAGTCGCGCGGGTCGCGCCGGATCGCCTCGTGCGCCAGCCGCGCGGCGGGCCCCAGCTCGCCACCGCGCGCGAGCGCCACGCTGGTGGCGCTCAGGTCCGCCCCACCGCGGCAGTGATCCGCCACGTCGCGGGCGAGCTGCTGCGCGCCCCCGGCCACGGGGTGGCCCAGCGCTGCCGCGAAGCCGCGGTCCTTGGCGCTGTTGCATGCGCGCACATCGTGCAGGCGTGTCGCGCCGAAGACGACCGCCGCTGCAGCGATCAGGATCAGGACACCGCGGACGAGCACCCGCGAAGCGTCGCATAGGCTCGGGCACGTGCCCACGCCCACCCTCTCCGTCAGCGCCCTGGTCAAGCGCTACGGCGCCACCGAGGCGCTGCGCGGCGTGTCGTTCGACATCGCCGAGGGCGAGCTGGTCGGATTGCTTGGGCCCAACGGCGCGGGCAAGTCGACGCTGACGAAGATCGCCTGCGGGCTCGTGCATCCCAGCGCGGGCGCGGTGACAGTTGCGGGCGCGCCCGCGGGCTCCGAGGCGGCCCGCCGCGTTCTCGGCTACCTCGCGGAGCTGTTCCGCTTCCCAGGTTGGTGCACCGCCGACGAAGTGCTCGTCCTGCACCAGCGGCTGGCCGGAAGCGAAAAGGGAGCGGGCGAGCGGCGCGAGCTGCTGGAGCTCGTGGGCCTCGGCAGCGAGGGCGCGCGGCGCGTGGACACGATGAGCAAGGGCATGCAGCAGCGGCTCGGTCTGGCACAAGCGCTGGTCGGCTCGCCGCGTCTGCTGCTGCTCGACGAACCCACGTCGGCGCTCGATCCCGCGGGCCGGCGCACCGTGCGCGACCTGCTCGGCGAGCTGCGCACGCGCGGCGTGACCGTCCTGCTCAACACCCACCTGCTCAGCGAGGTCGAGCACACCTGCGACCGCGTGCTGATCCTGGACCGCGGCGCGATCGTCGCCGACGGCGCGCCCGGCGAGCTGACGCGGCCGCGCGGCATCGAGGTCGAGCTGGCGGGCGGCACGCGCGTCTTCGAGGGCGCCTCGCGCGAGGATGCGCCGCGCATCGTCGCCGAGTTGGTCGGCGCGGGCGAGCAGGTCTTCGCGGTGCGCGTGCTGCGCTCGACGCTCGAGGAGCGTTACCTCGAGGTCGTGGCGTGATCCTCGTCGCGCGCCACGCGCTGCGCGAGTCGCTGCGGCGGCGGATCTTCGCCGTGGTGCTGGCGCTGAGCGTGCTGTTCGGCGCGCTGTATGCGTTCGGCGCGCACGAGCTGTTCAAGGACGTCAGCGGCTTCGCGGGCGACTCGTCAGGGCTCGATGCCAAGACGCTCGCCGGCGCGACGATCCTCGGGCTGGCGATGTTCGGCTCGCTCTTCCTGGGCTCGGTGCTCGCGGTCTTCCTGACGGCAGGCGCGGTTCGCGGCGATGCCGAGACCGGCACGCTGCAGCCGCTGATCGTGCGGCCGCTCAGCCGCCGGCGCTACCTCGCCGGCCGGCTGCTCGCGGCGTCGGTGGTAAGCGCCGGCTACGTCGCGTTCGCCTATCTCGGCGCCGTCCTGCTCACCGGCCTCATCGGCCACTGGTGGCCCGACAACGTCGTCGGCTCGCTGATCCGTCTGAGCGGCGCGGCTGTCGTCGTGTCCGCGCTCGCGCTGCTCGGCTCGGTCTTCCTCACCGCCACCGCCAACGGCATCGCCGTCCTGATGGTCTACGGCGCCGGTCTGCTCGCCGGCCTGCTCGGTGAGATCGGCGACGCAGTCCCGTCGCACTCGCTGCAGCGAATCGCCGACATCGCATCCTGGGCGCTGCCGTTCGAGCAGCTCTACCGCGACGCGCTGCGCGAGCTGGTCGGCTCCGCGCACGGCGTGACTGGCGCGATCATCCAGCTCGGCCCGCTCGGTGGCTCCCACGACGCCGGGCCGCTGCTGCTGCCCTGGGCCGTCGCGTACGTCGTGCTCGCGACGCTGCTCGCCGCCTGGGCGTTCACCCGCCGCGACGTGTGAGAGTTGCGTGCATGGCACGCCTTCCCTACGCCGAGATCCCCGAGCGGACCCCGAAGCTCAACATCTTCAGGCTGCTCGCCAACTCCGAGCCGGTCTTCAAGCCGTTCATGCGCTACGGCCTCGCGCTGCTGCGCGACACGACGCTCGACCCGGTCGTGCGCGAGCAGGCGATCCTGCGCGTCGCGGCGCTCACGCCGGGCGCGGAGTACGAGTGGGTCCAGCACGAGGCGATCGGCCGCGCGGCCGGCATGACCGACGGGCAGATCGCGGCCTGCTGCGACGGCGGCGACGACCTCGTCCTGCGCTTCACCGAGGAGGTCGTGCGCGACGCGACGCCGAGCGACGCCACCTTCGCCGCGATGACCGAGCGCTTCAGCGCGCAGGAGATCATCGAGCTGCTGCTGGTGATCGGCCAGTACATGGGCCTGGCACGGGTGATGGCGACAGCGCAGATCGATATCGACCCGCCCATCGGAGCCACGGCGCTCAGCGCCGACGTCTGACCTCGTAGACGCCGAAGCGCGCGACCGGCCGGAACGCCGTGCGGATGTAGTCGCCGAGGAGATTCACGCCCGACGACCGGCCGGCGGGGTTGTCCTCGCGCAGGGTCGCGCGCGGGTCGTGCCAGACGACGACGAGCCGCGTGCGCGCCAGCTCGCCGATCATCTCGCGCTGGACCTTCGCCGTCGTGACGATGCCCGGCTGCATGACGTCGTAGCGCGTCGGGTTCGGGCGGTCGACGATCACGTTGAGGAGCGGGTCGCCGGCGTGGACGAGGTCGAAGCGCGGGTTCGCGACGAAGACCGGGTCGCCCGTCGGGACGCGCGCACGGACGTAAGGCACGAGCGCGCGCAATGCCTGCGCGTCGGCGACCTCCGTGCGCACTCCGTCGCCCACGCCGCCAGGCACTGCCGCCAGCGCCGGCTTGTGCACGATGCGCCCGGCCTGGCGCTCGACGCCGTGGAGCACGATCAGCGCGAGCAGCACCCCGAGCACCGCACGCGCCGCGCCCGCTCGCACCGCCGCCGCGCCCGCGAGCAGGATCGCCAGCGCCACCGACAGCGGAACCAGGTGGTAGACGTCGGCGCGCGCGAGCAGGTACCCGAGCCCGACCAGCGCCAGCGGCGCGAGCGCCCAGCGCCGCCGGCCGAGCGCCAGCCAGGCCGCGCAGCCGAGCACGAGGATCAGCGGCAGCCAGAACTCGAGCAGCTTGTTCGGGTCGAAGCCCACGTGCGGCCGCAGCGGGAACGGCAGCCGCTGCAGCCGCTGCTCGTCGACGAAGCCCACCGTCTGGGGCAGCATGAAGCCGCCGAGCAGGACCACGAATGGGCCGAGCGTCGCCACCGCGACGGCCAGCGCCGCGGCCGCCAGGCGTGCACGGGCGACCTCAGACTCGAGCACCGCGCCGATCGCGCACGCCACGCCGATCTCGACGCGGAAGAAGCACGCCAGCCCGGCCAGCGCGCCCGCGATCAACGCCCGCCGCGGCGCCAGCGCGATCGCCCCCAGCCCCAGCGCCAGCGCGGTCGCGTTGGGTCCCGGCCCCGCCGGGAACGCCATCGCGCCCGCCGTCGCAAGCCAGCCCGCCAGCGCCCAGCCCTCGCTCGCGCGCCGGCGTACCAGCACGTACGCGAGCAGCGCGACCACGACGTCCACGACCAGTCGCAGCACCCGCCACGCCAGCAGCGACGGCCCGAACAGCTTCACCAGCCCGGCGAGCAGCAGCGGCTGCCCCGGCGCGTAGTTGCACCAGAAGTCGCGGTACGGGGCCTGGCCGTCGGCGAGCCGGCCGGCCCACGCAAGCATGAGGCCCTCGTCGTGCGGCTCGACCTGCCAGAGGATCGTCACGCCGCAGAGCACCAGCGTCGCGAGCGCGAGCAGCGCCCAGCGCATCAGAAGCCGGACCTGGGATGCCCGCCGGCGCGCGGCCCGCGCCATGGCCGCCGCGGCACCGCCTGCTCCACGCGCACCGCCTTTGTCCGCCACGCTCGGCGCTCGCGCAGCCCGCCCGGCACGAGCCGCAGCCCCGCGAGCAGCCCGCGCACGTGCATCCCGAGCCCGCCGCGGCGCGCCGCTGCATCGAACCACGACAGCTGCCGGTAGAGGACGAACGGCAGCCAGCGCCCCGGCCAGTGCTTGCTGAGCAACAGCAGCGTGTTGCGCGCCGTCCAGTAGCCGACGGGCTTCGCGAGCGCGTCCGACGAGCCGCCGCCGGCATGTCGAGCGACCGCCCGCGGCTCGTACGCGCAGCGCCAGCCGCACAGCGCCAGCCGCAGCGCCAGGTCGACATCCTCCAGGTAGGAGAAGAAGCGCTCGTCGAACGCGCCCGCGTCGCGAACGGCGAAGCGGCGGTACAGCGCCGCGCCCGCGCACGCGCCGAAGACCTCGCCCGGCTTGTCCCAGCGGCCGTCGTCATGGCGCCCATGCCCGCGCTGCTCGCACACCCCGTCGCGGCGCAGAACGTCACCGCAATCGTCGAGCACCGCCTCGTTGCCGAGGCGCACCATCTTGCAGGCCACCGACGCGCAGCGTGGCTCGGCGGCCAGGCGCTGCGCCATCACCTCGATCCAGTCAGGCGCCAGCTCGACGTCGGTGTTCACCAGCGCGACGAACTCCGTGCGCGCAGCGAGCAGCCCGCGATTCGCCGCTGTCGCAAAGCCCGTGTTGCGTCCCTGCGCCAGCACGCGCACCTCTGGCGCCTCGCGCGCGAGCCAGTCGAGCGTCGCGTCCCCCGAACCGTTGTCGACGACGATCACCTCGGCCGGCGCCTGCGTCTGCGCCCGCAGCGAAGCGAACAGCCCCGGTAACCAGCGCTCGCCGTTCCAGGCCGGGACGACGACGGTCACCGGTTCAGCCATCTACACCTGCGACAAGGCGAGGCCGCGGGCACGGCGCGGCCGCGGGCGCGGCGGGCGCTCGGACTCGATCGCCCGGTCCACGAGCGCGCGCAGCCCGTGGCGGAAGTGCGCCACGTCGAACCGTTGCGCGTTGGCCATGCAGACGTCCGGGTCGAATGCCGCCTGGTCGAAGCCGCGCACCGCTTCCACCAGCGCCGCGGGCTCCGGCCGGTCGAAGAACAGCCCGGTCTCCCCCTCGAGCACGGTCTCACGGACACCGCCCTCGTGCAGCGCGATCACGGGCCGTCCCGCCGCCTGCGCCTCGACCGCAGCAATGCCGAACTCCTCCGTCGCGGTCACGACCAGTGCGCGCGCCGAGCTCAGCAGCGCCGCCGCCTCGGCGTCCGACACGCGGCCGGTGAAGCGAATCGTCGGCCCCGCCATCCGGCGCAGGCGCCGCGCGTCCGGGCCGTTGCCGACCACCGTCAGCGGTAGCCGCAGCTCGTTGAACGCCGCGATCGCAAGATCGATCCGCTTGTGCGGCATCAGCTCGGAGAGCACCACGAACTCCTCGCTCACCGCCCCGGGCGCGAAGCGCTCGGTCTCGACCGGCGGGTAGAGCACGGTCGCCTCGCGCCCGAAGTAGCGCTTCACGCGCTTGCGCGTCGTCTCGGAGTTCGCCGCGTACTGGTCCACGCGCTGCGCCGCGATCCAGTCCCACTGGCGCCAGCGCTGGAAGACGAACCCGAGCGCCGCGCGCCGCAGCGGGTCGTACTTCGCCAGCGTGGCCTCGCGCGCGTTCCAGGCGTAGCGGAACGGGTTGTGGCAGTAGCAGACGTGCACGGCGTCGGCGTCGGCGATCACGCCGTGCGCCCACGCACTAGACGACGAGATCACCAGGTCGTAGCCGCGCAGGTCCAGCGCCTCCATCGCGTACGGGTACAGCGGCAGCAGCGCGCGGAACGTGCGCGCGTCGGGGTGCGCACGCTGCAGGAACGACGTCGTCGGGCGGCGCGCCGCGAAGCGCCCCTCGGTCCCGCGTTCGTCGTAGACCGCGGTGAACAGGTCGGCCTGCGGGAACAGGTCGCAGAGCGCAAGAAAGACACGCTCAGCCCCCCGCACGTCGAGCAGGAAGTCATGGACCAGGGCGACCTGCCGCGTCTGCATCGCACACGACTCTATGGGACGCTGAACCCGTGAGGATCGCCGTTGACGCACGCGCGCTGCTCGCAGGCCGCGGCGTCACGCGTTACGTGCGCCGCCTCCTGACCGCGCTGGCCGAGCAGTTTCCCGGCGACGACTGGCATGCGTTCGTGCCCGGTCGCGCGCCGGTCGAAGTCCCGGAGAGTGTCACCTTGCATCGCCACCCACTCGGCGGCCGCGCGGTCTTCGGCGCCGCGTCGGTGCTCGGCCGCCCGCCGATCGACATGCTCTGCGACGGCGCCGACGTCGTGTGGCTGCCCGCGCCCGCGCCGGTCGCGCCGGGCCGCGCGCCCTACGTGCTGACCATCCACGACCTCTCGTTCGAAGACCGCCCGGGCGACTTCACCTGGTACGAGCGCCTGTGGCACCGTCTGGCGCGGCCCGGCCTGCTCGCCGGCGGCGCCGCCCGCGTGATCGCCGTCTCCGAGGCCACGGCCGCCGAGGCCGCGCGCTGGAACGTCGAGGCAACCGTGGTGCACTCGGGCGTCGATCACCTCGCGCACACCACCCCGCCGCACGGCGCGCCGCCGTACTTCCTCAGCGTCGGAGCGCTCGAGCCGCGCAAGGCTCCGGACCTGCTCAGCACAGCCCATGGCATGGCGCGCGGCGCGGGCCTGGAGGCCGAGCTGTGGTTTGCCGG
>Ga0308175_100001930_pt1 | contig 14052 bp, 10 predicted proteins | sample PhyCR1_3_FD_203893 | JGI IMG/M metagenome (GOLD analysis project Ga0308175, IMG submission 203893) | Soil microbial communities from UC Gill Tract Community Farm, Albany, California, United States - DLSLS.C.R1 | ecosystem: Environmental > Terrestrial > Soil > Agricultural land | place: USA...
CCGTCGATGTCACTCATCGAATTCACGAACGGCGACTGCTCGAGGTGGGCGTCCCGGAATGCGAGGGTGCGCGACCAGTCCATCTTGCGATCCGCATCGGGATCCATCGGCGTGCCGTCGATGAAGGTCTGCGCGATGTCCACGTTCTTCCCGGCGAGCGCGAGCTCGAGGGTCTCCGTCGCGCCGCACATCGCGAACAGAAAACCGCCGCGTTGCACGAACTCTCGAATCTTGTCGGCGACGTCCTTCTTGAGCGCCGGCATGTTGCTGAACCCGAGCCGTTTCGCCGTCGCGGTATTCTTTTGCAGCAAATCGATGAACCAGGGAACGTCGCGATAGCTCAGGTAGAACTTATTGAGCTGCCCCGTGAAGTCCTCGTGATGGAGATGCAGCCAGTCGTACTTCGAGAGGTCGCCGCGCTCCACTTCGTCGTCGTAGACGGACGTGTACTCGATGCCGGCATAGTTGAGTGCGAGCGTCACCGCGTCGTCCCACGGAAGCTCGTCCGGCGGCCGATACACGGCGATCTTCGGTGCCTTCTCGAGCGGCACGGCTTCCATGTTGCTGGACGCGATCTCGGCGCGGATCGACCCGAGCTTGCCGTTGTCGATCGGCTCGATGGTGATGCCGGCGAGCCCGGCCTGGCGACGGATCTCGGGCGTGTCGGCCAGCAGGAACGAGCCGCCACGATAGTTCAGCAGCCATTCGGCGGACGCGCCGGCCTTGATCGCCTTGTACGTGAGGCCATACGCCTTGAGATGATTCTGCTGGGCGTCGTCCATGGGGACGAGCAGCCGTTGCGCAATCGCGGCGTGCGCCGTGATTGCCACCATCACCAGAGCGGCAGCAAGACGCACGGATGTGAACCTTCGCATGAGCGCTGTCATATCGACGGCGGGATGGCGGACTTGGCCAGCTCGAGCTCGCGCCGCGCCTGCGGAACGAGCGCGCTGGACGGATAGGTGAGAATCAGGTGCTCGAGGTGCGTGGTGGCGGCGGCCGCGTCTCCCTTCTTGCGAAGGAAGCGCGCCCACTCCAGCTCTGCCTGCGGCGCTTCCGGCGTGTCGCGATCCTGATCGAGAATACGCGTCCAGATCGTCACGGCCTGCGCCGAGTTGCCGGTCGCCGCGTAGAGGCGCGCGGCGGTCGAGAGCAACAATGATCGCACGGCGGGAATCGCATTGCCCGCGTCGACGAACTGCGCCGCGGCAAGCGTACTGTCGCCGCGCGCAAGCGTGAGAAATGCCTTTCCGATCGCCGGCGCGGAATCAGCTTTGAAGCGCGCGATCAGCCCCAGCGCAAGCGCGAGCTCGGGCGTGCTCTCGGTCCCGCCGCGAAGCAGCCCGCGCGCGACCTTGAGATTTCCCTCATACAACGCCAGCCAGCCAGCGGCGTCGCTCGAGTCGCCCTCGGCGCCCGTGGCCGCGAGCGCGGCACGTGCACGCGTCATGTCGCCCGTGCGCACCCAGCCCCAGGCGATGGTGCGGACGAGCGTGTTGTGCGCGCCCGGTGTGAGAAAATGATCATATGCGGCGAGGAGCCGCTCGGCTTCGGCGGGGCGTCCAAGCGCGGCAAGCGCACGCGCCTGCAGAGGTAGATAGGTGCGGGCGATCAACGCGGAATCACCGTGAGCGTCCGACAAAGGCGCGAGACGAAGCGCCGCGCCGGGATCGCCGGCATTCACCGCAGCCGTCGCCGCGCGCAGCGAGAGCTCCGGCGTCCGCTTCCACTTCAGTGCGGACTCCAGGGCTTCGCGCGCGAGCGTCCACCGGTCTTCTGATTCAGCACGCTTCGCGAACTCGGACCATGCGTCCGCCGCGAGGCTGTCTGGCGGCAACGCTTTGAGCGCATTCCAGCCATCACCGGGTGATCCCCACGACATCTCGAGCTCGGAGAGCGCGCGTCGCGACGGCACGTCGATCGGCATCGCCATGAAGATCTCGCGCACCTGCTGCCGCGACGCCGAGGGTGTCGGCGCAAGTGCATACGCCGCGGCCTGCACGAGATAGTCGGCGGTCGTCAGCGCATCTCGCCACGCTCTCGCACTCTCGACCCACTGTCCTTGCGCCGCGCGCGCCTGCGCAAGCTCGAGCTGCATGTCCTTCGCGGTGCCGAGCGCTTTCTGTCCGAGTTGAACGATGCTGTCCGCGGCGACGGCTTGGTTCTTCTGCAACAGCAGCTGTGCGTATTGACGATAGGGCGCGGAGCTCTGCGGCGCCGAGTGCACCCACGCATCGAACGCGCGCCGGAGCTCGGCATCGCGGCCGAGTGACTGGAGCGTTCGAAGCTGAACGGTGCGGTACGTCTCTTCCTTCGGGTTCGACGCGATCAACGTATCGAGCGGTGCGAGCAGGGAATCGCTCTGTCCGATCTCTGCGTACGCGCGCTCGAGACCGAGCAATGCGTTGACGCCCGCCGCGGTGTGGAGCGCGGCGCGAAAGAGTGGGACGGCTTCCTTGTACTTGCCCGCGGCCTCGAGATCGAGCGCCTTGTAGAACGACATCGTATCGCCCGCCGCCGACGCAGGCACTTGAGCGCGCAGCGAGCGGGCACCGGCGAGCGCAACGAGGGCACCTCCAACGACGCGCGCAAGTGAGCTACGGGGTCGGAGGCTGCGCATTGATCCGCTTGAAGTACTCGAGAATCGCGCGACGCTCGTCCGCCGTCAGATTCCGCAATTCATCCCACGTCGGCTCACGGAACTTCGTGGCCGCCTTGCCCGTCGCGTTCGTGTTGTCCGGCTTGAGCTCGTTGCCAGGCTTCGCCGACGTCGCTTCGCGCTTCGTGTCATCATCACGCTCGTCCTTCTGGAGCGAGCGGCCGGCGTCGAGCAATCGGCGGAAGAGCTGCTGCTGGCGCGCCACGGTCCCGGGGTCGAGGCGACCGCCGTCGAGCGCGTCGGCAAGCTGCTTGGCTTCCTTGGCCAACTGCGCCGCGCGATCACCGCCGGCACCTTCACCCAACTCGTCGAGCTGCTGGGCGACCTGGCGCTGCTCGCGCGCGAGCGCGCGCGACGTCGCCTGCATCTGCGTCGACATCGGTTGGCCCATGCCGGGCAACAATCCCTGCGCCTGCGCGTTGATGGATCCCTGCTTCTTCGCCATCTCCTGCATCTGCTGGATCATCTCGGCAAAGCCGGTCGCGGAGCTCGACGTGTTCGCCTTCTCGCGATCGCGCGCGAGCGATGCCGCGGCGCGATTGAGCGCGTCGGCTGCGTCGCTCAGCGAGCTCGCCGCTTGCTGCGAGCCGCGCGAGTCGCTCATCGACTGCATCGCTTCGGAGACTTTCTGCTGCGCTTCTGACATCGACCGCTGTGAGCGACCGGAGAGGAGCGACGTCTTCTGGCCCTCTTGCTGGAGCTTCTGCGCCGCATCGTCGAGACCCTGCTTCACCGCGCTCTGCTCGCCGCGCAGATCCGACGGCTTGCTCTGCCCCGAACGCGCCTTCTGCTCGAGCTGCTGCTCCTGCCGCGCCATCTGCAGCGTTTCCTGAATCGCCTGATCGAGCGCGCCCGTCAGCTCGGACTTCCACTCGTTCACCTGCGACTCGCGCGCCTGCTTCATCGCGTCGGACGCGCGATCCATCTGCGACGCCGCGTCGCGGGCGTTCTGTTCGGTGCCGCCAGCCTGTTGCTGCTGACCGCCCGACTGCTCCTGCTTCTGGCCGCCGGACTGTTGTTGTTGCTGGCCACCAGCCTGCTGTTGCTGTCCGCCCGGCTTGTTTCCCTGCCCGTTCTGATTCTGCTGGCCGCTCTGGTTCTGCTGGCCGTTCTGCTGTTGCGATTGTCCCTGCTGATTCTGCGCACTCTGCTGACCGCTCTGCTTCTGGCCCTGAGCGTTCTGATTCGCTTGCGACTTCTCTGAATTGCTCTTGTCGCCGGACTTCTGGTCGCCGGACTTCTGATCGCCGGCCTTCTGGTCGCCAGACTTCTGATCGCCCTGCTTTTGCTGACCCGCGGCCTGACGCATCGACTCCTCGGATGCGGTCGCGTGCTTCTGCGCCTCCTTGGTGCCGCTCGCGCCCGCGTCGGCCTTGTCCTTCTCGAGTCGATCCTGAAGCTTCTTCAACTCGTCGTTGAAGCGCTGCGAGCGATCCGCGAGCTGCTTCGCGTCGGCCTGCTGGTCGTTCGGCTTCGCCTTCGCCGAGTCGGCCAGCGCGCGATCCTTGTCTGCGATCTCCTTCGCTTCGTCCTTCAGCGTCTGCATCGCGCCTTCCATCGCGGCGCGCTTGAGCATCTCCGCGCTCTTCTCGAGCTGCTCACGGAGCTTCTCCTGCATCGCTTGCATGTCCTTCAACGACTGCTGCGCCTGATCGCGCGAGAGCTGCTGCGTCGCGTTGTCGAGCTTCTGCATCTGCGCGAGCAGCTCGGGCGTGAGCGCATCGCGCAGCATCTGCTGTGCTTCCTGGAGCTGGCGCGCGAGGCTCGAATCGAGCGCGCCCGCCTGCTTCAGCTGCTGCTCGAGCTGCTGCGCGGTCTGCTGGAGCTGCTTCACCTGATCGGCGAGCGCGCGCTGATCCTTCGCGACGGCCTTGGCCTTCTCCGCCGCGTCGTAGCTCATGTTCCCCTTCTTGTCTCCGTTGCCGCTCGCATTGCTCGGCGCATCGGGCGACGTGTTGCGCTGCTGGCTGCGATCACGCGTCGCTTCGCTCGTGCGCTCCTGCAGCGACTTCTCGGCGGCAGCCGCCGATTTCACCTGGCTCACCGCGGAATCCATGGCCGAACGTGCGATCTCGCGACGCTCCTCCATGGTGGGAATCTTGAGTAGCAGCTCGCGACTCTCGCCTTTCTGTCCCCACGGCGAGTTGTCCGTCGCGACGATCTTCACGTGCAGCGCATCGCCAGGCTTGAGCGCGAGCGGCGCGAGATCGAGCGTCGCGCTGCCGTCCCACACGGTCGACGAAACGTCCGCGAGCCGCTGCGTCCCGATCGGCTGATTCGCGCCGCCCTGCTTCCAGCTCACGAGATCCACGCGCGACAAACCATGGTCGTCGGACGCCGTTGCGCGAAGCGTGATGCGATCGTTGCCCGCAACGAGCGTATCGGTGGTCGGTGCGACGAGCTCCACGTGTGGCGCGGAGTCCGGGACGACCTCGAGCTCGAGCGCGGCGGGCACGTCGGTGATCGCGCCATTCGATCCGTTCGCGATCCACGAGTAGCGACCCGTGCCGCGCGGTGTGAAGCGTCCATCGAACGCGTGGTCACTCACGTGCAGCGCGATGCTGTCCGTCCCGGCGGCGAGATGCATATCGCGCAGCGTCGTCGATGCTCGTCCCGCGACGTCGATCACGGTGCCTTGCGGAACGCGCGCCGGTTCGCCCACGGGAAGCCCTTCCGCGGGACGACCGAGATATGACGGATACGTCGCGCGCACCGAAACCGCGCCGACGAACGGCCGGTCGGTGACGTGCACGACGGCCGTGTCGCTCGCGGTCCGTCCGTCGGACGCAACGATCGTGAGATCGCCGCGCAGCGGACCGACTTCCACGGTGGCGATGCCGCTGGTCGCGTCGACCGCCAGGATTTGCGTTGCCCACGCTTCGCCCGGCGTGCGTTGGGCGAGCGAGATTGTACCGCGACGCGGCGCCGACACCTGAAGGCGCAACGTCTCGCCGCGCAGCACCGCGGGCGGAAGATTCGTGAAGTTGATGTGCGGCAGGAGAGACCCGTCCCACGCACTGACAGGCCGCATGATCGCGAGCAACCCGTCGTTGAAGTGCGGCGCGGCGAACGCCAGCGCAGCCATCGCGACGGCTGCGCCGCCCGTTGCTTGCACGGCACCGCGACGCACGAGCCGAGCTTCCGCGGGAGCGAGCCGTGGTCCAGCGGGCGTCAGCTGCTTGCCCACGGCGTCGGCCGCTCGACGACCGAGTGCGCCCGAGTCCGCGACCTCAAGCACACCGCGCAGCATGCCCGCGCGGAGTGACTGCTCGCGCTCGATCGCCGCGGCGACCGCATTGCGCGCCGTGCGGCGCTCGAGGCGGCGCGCGGTCCAGATCACCAGCGCGACGTCCGCCGCAAGCACGACCAGCCAGACGACGAACGGAACGGCGCGCGGCAGCGCGAGCCAGCGCGCGTTGCCGAGCGTCGATGCACCGACTGCAAGCACGAGGCATGTGGCGCCGACGGCGGCCGCGAGCCCCATGAGAATGTGCGTCCGGCGCAACCGCGCGCGTTCGCGCTCGACCAGCTCGAGAACAGTCATGGCGTCGGTCGACTCGTGACAGCGTAGACGAACAGGTTCACGCCCATTCGGAGCGCAGCTTCATGCAGCTCCGGCGGGTCGTGGTACACCTCGGGATCTTCCCAGCCGTTCCCGAGATCGCTGGAGAAGCTGTAATACACCGCGAGCCGATCACCGAGGAAGATGCCGAAGCCACGTGCGGGCAGCCCGTCGTGCTCGTGGATCTTGGGAATCCCCTTCGGGAAATCGTACACGATGTGATAGATCGGGTGCGACAGAGGAACGTCGACGAGCGGGCGATCCGGAAACACCCGCTTGATCTCCCGGCGAAACGACGAGTCCAACCCATAATTGTCGTCGACATGCAGAAAGCCGCCGCGCTGGAGATACTCGCGCAGGCGAACGATCTCCGCGTCCGAGAACTTGATGTTGCCGTGTCCGGTGACGTGGATGAACGGGTAATCCCAGAGCTTGTCGTCCATCAGCGTGACACGTGCTTCGGTCTTGTCGACCTGAAGCGACGTCCGCTGGCGAATCGCCGCGAGCAAGTTCGGCAGGCTCGACGGGTTCGCGTACCAATCGCCGCCACCGTCGTACTGCAGTCGCGCGATGGTGAGAATCGGCGGCGACGGCCGCGCGCCGACGAGCGGCGCAAACGCCGCGGCCACGAGCGTCGCTGCTCCGACCGGCCGAAAGCGGCGGACAATTCGCGAACGCACGATGCTCGCGATCTTCATTCGTCAGTGCTCCTGACGTTCATTTCGACCTCCTGCGCCAGACGATACGCCAGCCGTTTCGGAACGCCAAGCTCACTTGCGACGGCGTGCGCGGCGTCTCGAGCGCTCAGCCCGCTCGAGCGCAACGCACGCACCCGCTCGCTCACCTCGGACTCGCTCACGGCGATCCTCGCGGCCGCGTCGAGGACAAGCACGATCTCGCCTCGCGGTGGCCGACTCTCGTAGTACGCGCGGAGCTCGGCTACCGTTCCTCGCCTGACCTCCTCGAACTGCTTCGTCATTTCGCGGGCCACGACGGCACGCCGGGCTCCCCCTCCACGCTGCTCCAATTCGGCCAATGTATCGGCTAGCCGATTCGGCGACTCGTACAGCACAGCTGTATGGCCCAAGGTCGAAATCTCGTCGAATGCTTCGCGCCGCTCACGACCGGTTCGTGTAAGGAAACCGAAAAACGTGAATGGTTCCGCGCTGAGCCCGGACGCCACGAGCGCCGCCAGCAGTGCCGACGCGCCAGGAATGGGCACGACAGGAATCTCAGCAGCGATCGCTGCCGCCACGAGGCGCGATCCGGGATCCGACACGAGCGGGGTGCCCGCGTCGGTCACGAGCGCGATCGATTCTCCGCCCCGGAGGCGCGCGACGAGTCCCGGCGTTGTCCTCGCTTCGTTGTGCTCATGGTACGCGATCGCAGGCGTCGCGATCTCGAATCGATCGAGCAGATGACGCGTGTGCCGCGTGTCTTCGGCGAGAATGACGCGCACCGACTTGAGCACCTCGACCGCCCGAAAAGAAAAATCCCCCATGTTGCCGATGGGGGTGCTGACGACGTAGAGCGTGCCGACCTGGCCGTCGCCCGTGTCGCTCACATCACCTTCCAGGGGATCTGATCGAACAGGCCCGCGGACTGGAACATGTGGCGGCGATCCCAGGTGAGCTCCTTAATCAACGCGTCTGGCGACATCTCATCGTGATCCACCGCGGCCCACATCACGTCGCGAATCCACGCGGCGACGCCCGCGGTGAGACCTTTGGTATCCGAGAGCGTGTCTTTCGCCGGCTGCTCGGAGAACGAGAACCCCTCGAGCACCGGATGCGCGCTCACGAGCGTTTGCCTCGCATGCTCCGCGATGGCGGGTGCGCTGTCTCGGCCGCGCTCCACGAGTCGGCCGACGAGTGTCGAGGCCAGATCGCGATACGCCTGCACCAGGGCCGGCGGCGCTTGCACCGGCAACGCCGGCGGAACTCCCCATCGCGCAAGTCGCAGCTCGCCCACGCGTCCCTCGCGCGCGAACAGCTTCGCCACCCGATCGACGACCGTCCCGTGATGCGGAGTGCCGAGGAACGCCCGTGCCACCGTGCCGTTCTGGAAGATCAGATAGTTCGTGCAGTCGTTCGCGATGATCTCCACGAACCCGTCGAAAGTCGTGGACATGAGGTACGGAAACAGCGCCGCGGGATCCTGTGGATTGAGACCGTCCGGCCAGTCCTCCGGCGCGTTCGCCTGCGTGGTGAACATGCAGGCCAGCTGTTCCTCGTCCGCTTCGTTGAAGAAGATCTCGCCGTACTCGGGTTCGGGCGGCACCGCGTCGATCGCGCTCGAGATCGACACCGCACGCGAGCCCTGGGCATCGCGCACCGAGGCGTTCACGACTTCGCCGCGGAGGAGATAGAGCAGCACGAGCTCGTCCACGAGCGAGATCGCCACGTAGCCCGAGATCCGCGCCGCGCGATCGCGCTTCGCGTCGTTCAGAAGATTGCGGAGATGGATGTACGCGAGCCGGGTCCGCGGCAGCAACACGCGGGAGCACGGAAACCGGAGCGTGGCGAGTGACACAGCCATGGCGACCTTAAGATGCGGCGGCGCCGTTGGCTGTGCCACCCCGCTCTCAGGCCGTCTTCGTCTGTCCGGCGGCGGCCGGCGCGTGCTTCTGGAGCACGGCCTCGATGCGCGCCTTGGGCACGGCACCGATGATCTGATCGACCTGCTTGCCGTCCTTGAAGAACAGCAGCGTCGGAATCGAGCGCACGTTGAACCGCGAGCCCGTCTTGATGTTCGCGTCGACGTCGAGCTTGGTGACTTTGACGCGGCCTTCGTATTCCGTGGACAGCTGCTCGAGGATCGGCGCAATCATGCGGCACGGGCCGCACCAGGTCGCCCAGAAGTCGACGACGGCGAGCCCATCGTGCTTCTCGACCTCCTGCTCGAAGTTCGCATCGGTCACGGCAATGATCTTCGACATGTATGCTTCTCTCCGTAGTGGCGCGTGTTGGGCTGGCGATAATTTATCGGCACGGACAAGGTCCGCGCACCTCGACTGTCACGATTGGAGTCTTCAGGAATGCAAGAAGTTCCCCTGCGCGGCACCCGGATCGCCCATATCGGCATCGCCGTGCGCGGTCTCGACGAGAGCATCTCGTTCTACCGCGACGTCCTCGGGATGCCCGACGTTCCGCTCGATGACGCCGACGGTGCCCGGATCGCCGGGCTCGCCGCGGGCGACTCGCTGATCGAGTTGCTCGAGGCCCAGGCCGCGGATTCGCCGATCGGCAAGTTCGTGGCGAAACGCGGACCGGGCATCCATCACGTGTGCTTCACGGTCGACGACCTCGACGCCACGCTCGCGCGCTGCCGCGAGCATGGCATCCGACTCATCGACGAGCAGCCCAGAACCGGCGCGGAAGGCAAACGCATCGCATTTCTGCATCCGTCGTCCACCTCCGGCGTGCTCGTGGAGTTGAGCGATCCCTAGCCCTTCCTGCTGCAGATGTCCTGAAGCGAGTTGATGTCGAACGACTTTACGTACCATCGGCTCTCGGGCCCGCGAACGACGTCGAAGTTGGTCGAGCGAGTGATGTCCTTGTAGGTGACGCTCACCGCGACCGCGCGGCCACCGCCCGGTGCCGGCGCCTCGCCCAGCAGATCGTACCGGTCGTGACGCAGATAGCACATCATGATGAGCTCGCGCTTCTCGAGCTCATCGCGCCCGATGCGCTCGCGCGCCGCGCCATACGTGTCGCCGAAGAGGGCGCCCATCGCCTGGAGATCCTGATTCTTCGCCGCCGTCATGAAGCCGCGCACCGCGGCCTGCGCATCCTGCCCGCCCGTCGCATTGCCACTCGGCGCGGGGGCCGGGTTCACTGTGGTCGTCGTCGTTGACCGACAGGCTGCGAGCAGCGCGAACAGCATGATTAGTTTCTTCAATCGAATTCCCCCCGACACGGTTTGCCCCCTGTGAAACATCAGCGCTTGTACATCAACATCGATCACATCGCCACCGTGCGACAAGCGCGCCGCGGCACGAGCCCGGACCCGGTTGCCGGGGCTGCGCTCTGCGAGGCGGCGGGCGCCGACGGGATCACCGCACATCTGCGCGAAGACCGCCGTCACATTCAGGACGACGACATCGAGCGTCTCGCCACATCGGTGAAGACAGTGCTGAATCTCGAGATGGCCTGCACGGACGAGATGCTCGGCATTGCCGAGCGTCTTCGGCCGCATCAGGTCACGCTGGTGCCCGAGCGTCGTGAGGAGATCACCACCGAGGGAGGCCTCGACGTTTCGCGCGACCAGCGTCGCCTCGCCGATGGCATTGCGCGTCTCAATGCGGCGGGGATTCGCACGAGTCTCTTCATCGCGCCGACGCTCGAGGCGGTCGAGGACTCGCACACGCTCGGCGCCGCCGCGATCGAGCTGCACACCGGACCATACGCCCACGCGTCGAGCGATCCCGTGACGATTCGCGCGCTGCGCGACGCCGCGCATCGCGGCGCGGAGCTCGGACTGGCAGTTCATGCGGGACACGGATTGACCGTGGCGAACGTCGGACCGGTCGCCGCGATTCCAGAGATCGAAGAGCTCAACATCGGCCACTCGGTCGTGAGTCGCGCGATCTTCGTCGGTCTCGCGGAAGCCGTGCATGAGCTCCGCGCGGCCATGGACGCCGCTCGCGGACAGTCCTAATTTCGACAGGCTCGAACCTACGGAGCGCGAATGACCGGAGCACCGGGATTTCTGGAGTTCTTCATCCTTGAAGCGAGCGACTACGTCGAGCAGCTCGACGGCTTTCTACTCGGCGGCGGTACCAGCGGTCCCGATGCAAGTGCCCTTCAGCGCGTAGCACGCGCGCTCCGCGGTTCGGCCACCATGGCCAAGCTTCCGCCGTTCGCAGAGCTCGCGGCGAGCGTGGAGCGTGTCGGTCGAGCGATGCAGGAAGGCGTGTTGCAGTGGGATCCCGTCGTCGGCGGCGCGCTCGTCGCGGCGATCGATGATCTGAAGACGCTGCTGCATTCCGCCCGCACGCTCTCTCCCGCGGATGAGCAGCGCGCCGCTGCACGCGCGGCGGAGCTCGCGAAGTTCGCGCCGCCGCGTCCGACGCAGCCCTCGGGAATGCCGGCGACGGCGAGCGGAGCGTCTTTCCTCGCAACCGAAGCCGCGAACATCGCCGCGGGGCTGGAGCTGCTCACCGCTCGTCCGGACAAGGAGACGGCCGCGAACGTCCTGAATCGCGTTCGTGCGCTACGTGGTGTTGCAGGCGTGAAGGAAGTCGGGCCGCTCGCCGATGCTCTCGAGGCAACCGAAGACGCCGCGCGTCCGCTCGAGACGCACGGACACACCGAACTCACATCCGAGGCACGAAGGCTGCTCGACGCGGCCGCGTCGTATCTGCGAGCGATGTCGTCATCGTTGAAGGAGGACGGGAGCGTCTCGGTCCCGCAGACGATCTCCGACGCGTTCACCGCCGCGCAGGATGCGTGGGGTGCGCGCGAGGACGATCGCGAGCGCGTCATTCCGATCGCGGACCTGTTCTTTCCAGACGGCGGCGTCGTGGAAACGGCGTCGAACCCGCCAACCTCGGCGCAGGAGCGATTTCGTCTCGAGCTCACCAGTCTCGGCGAACACCTTCGAGAGGTCGTGCAGAGCGCGCGCGCGGCGAGCGACCCGTCCGCGAAGGCCCGCGCGCGGCGAGAGCTGCGGCGCGCGCTGAGCGCGCTCCAGAGCACCGCGACGAGCTTCGGTGAGCAGTCGGTCGCCGACTTCGTTGCCAGCCACTGGTCGTCGACGCAGAATCTCGACTTCCTCGAGCTGGCGTCGCTCGACGACCTCGCCCGCGTGCTGACGCACCCGGGCGCGCGCGGCGAGGGTCTTCACACGCGACTTGCGGACATCGCTGGGGGACGTGAGCTGAGCTCGGCGATTGGCTCCGGGTTCGATGAGTCCACGCCGGCGTTGATACCAGAGCTGCCTTCGATCAGCACCTTCGAGCCAGCTCCCGAGGCTTCGCAGGCGGCTCTGCTCCAAGATGCGTCGGAGCCGGAGCCGGGTGAGCCTGCCAAGGCTGCGCTGCCGGTCGTTCCCGAAGTCGAGGTGCTCGACAACGCCAGCGCGGCGTTGATCGACTCCACGATCGCGGCGCTCGAGAGCATGACCGCCACGCCGATGTTCGAGCCGAATCCGATCCCCGAAGACGTCGTCGTGCCGATCGAGACGCTCGTCTATCGTGGGCAAGCCGCCCTGGCGCGCGCGATCGAGATTCGCGATACGCTGCGTCGCAGCGGTCCCACGAGCGATCCCGTCGCGCTCGACGAGCTGTTCGATCTGCTCGAGCTGGCCAGGGCCGAGTAGATAGGCGATGAAGATGAACGTGAAGGCCATCGCGGGCATCGCGATCACCATCGCCTGCCTGTATCTGGCCTTTCATAATCTCGAATGGGCGCGCGCGCTGGACACCATGCGGCGCGCCAACTACGCCCTCCTCCTGCTCGGCGCCGCGCTCGCCACGTGCATGTTCCCGTTGCGCGCGATCCGCTGGCGGGTGATCCTCGATCCCGTCGCGCCCAAGCTGCCTTTCGGATCGCTCTGGCGGTCGATCGCCATCGGGATGATGGTGAACAACATCGCGTTGCTCCGCGCAGGCGAGCTCGCGCGCGCCTTCGCGCTCACGCGCGAGCAGAAGGAGGTCACGTTCTCGACATCCCTCGCGTCGCTCGTCGTCGACCGCGTGTTCGATGCGATCGTGGTGTTGCTGCTGCTCGCCGTGTCGATCGTCGTGTCCGGCTTCTCAGCCACCACGAAGATCGGTGACTTCTCGCTGGCGCACGTCGCGCTGCTGTTCGCCGCCGCGCCGCTCGTCATGCTGATCGCGCTCTACTCGCTCGTCTTCTATCCGGCGGCGCTGATCGGACTGTTCGAGCTCGTGGTGCGACGCATCTCGCCAACGCTCGAGCAGAAGGGCGGCGACATGCTTCGCCGCTTCGCGGCGGGATTGAGTGTTCTCAAAAGCCCCGTGCACTTCATCGCCGTGTTCTGGTGGACGCTCGTGCACTGGCTCGTGCAGCCGCTCGCGTTCTGGTGCGCGCTCCGGGCGCTCGGGATCTCTGTTCCGTGGGCCGCGACACTCTTCTTGCAGGGCGTGATCGTGATTCTGGTTGCGCTTCCGTCGGCGCCGGGGTTCTTCGGCTTGTTCGAGTGGGGCGCCACCCTCGCGCTCGGCCTCTATGGCATCTCCGAGTCCGATGCCGCGACGTGGGGCTTCATCTTTCACATCGTGAGCTTCATCCCGATCACGCTCATCGGCGCCTACTACGCCACACGCCTCGGCTTCCGGATGGGCGAGGTCTCGGCCGCGGACGCCACCGCCACGTGAGCACGGCTCGCGTGCTCGCGCAGGCGAAGATCAATCTCCTGCTGCGTGTGCTCGCGCAGGAGACGAGCGGCTATCACTCCATCGAGACCGTCTTTCTTCGACTCGATCTCGCCGACGAGGTGCGCGTTCGGCTCGCGAGTGGACGCTCGCTCGATTGTGCCGGCCCCGCCCTTCCCGCGACGGGACTCGGTCCGACGGAGAAGAATCTCGCGTATCGCGCGGCGGTCGCGTACTCGGAAGCGACAGGCTGGCCAGCGGGTTTCGCAATCGAGATCGACAAGCGAATCCCGGTGGGCGGCGGACTGGGCGGCGGGAGTGCCGACGCGGGTGCGGTGCTTCGCGCGCTCGATGCGTTGTCGCCGAAGCCCCTTGGCAACGCGCTGGTCGAGATTGCTGGCCCGCTAGGCGCCGACGTTCCCTTCATGACCATCGATGCTCCGCTCGCTTTGGCCTGGGGCCGAGGCGAGCGACTCTTTCCGCTGCATCCCA
>Ga0308175_100001931_pt1 | contig 14048 bp, 12 predicted proteins | sample PhyCR1_3_FD_203893 | JGI IMG/M metagenome (GOLD analysis project Ga0308175, IMG submission 203893) | Soil microbial communities from UC Gill Tract Community Farm, Albany, California, United States - DLSLS.C.R1 | ecosystem: Environmental > Terrestrial > Soil > Agricultural land | place: USA...
CCTTTGTGATGACGCCGTCCGCCTTCACCTGCGCGTAATCACGGACGCGACGGAGGAGCCGATTCGCCACGCGCGGCGTGCCGCGTGAGCGGCGGGCGATCTCGTGCGCGCCGCCACTGTCGATCTCGACGTTCAGGACCAGGGCGGAGCGGGTGACGATCTGTTCCAGGTCTTCCACCGGATAGTAGTTCAGCCGCTCCACGATCCCGAACCGCGCCCGCATCGGAGGCGTGAGCATGCCGAACCGCGTCGTCGCTCCGATGAGCGTGAAACGCTCCACGGGCATCGTGATCGTCTGCGCCTTCGGCCCCTCGCTGAGTCGGATATCGATCTTGTAGTCCTCCATCGCGGGATAGAGGAACTCCTCGATGATGGGCTTGAGGCGATGGATCTCGTCGATGAAGAGGATGTCCCCCTCTCGGAGGTTGGTCAGCGTACCGACCAGGTCCCCCGGTTTTTCGAGCGCGGGACCGGAGGTGGTGCGAATGTTGCCTCCGAGCTCTCGGGCAATGAGCTCGGCGAGGGTCGTCTTGCCGAGCCCGGGAGGGCCGTAGAAGACGGCGTGATCGAGCGGCTCGCGCCGGGCAAGAGCGGCGTCGATCCAGATCCGGAGACTCTGTTTGACCTTCTCCTGACCAATGAACTCGGCCAGGCGTTGTGGGCGGAGGGAGAGCTCGACGACCGACTCCTCGACGAGCGCTTCCGGGGTGGTGATCTCGGCGCGCGACATCAGACTCAGTGATCCACTTGGGCTAGGCGGCACACAGACCAGGCGAAGATAGACACATCCGATCGATTCGTGCGTGGAATATAGTCCGAAGAAAGTCCGAACCCAAGGTATTTCTGTCTCAGATTGGCGCAGGGACTGGAGCGCAGTCGACTACCGGGAACTCAAAGCGCTGGCGGCGCGAATTTCGCTACTCGCAGCCAAGCTCAATGGATGCTTTAACAATTCGTGTGTTCGCGCAGCGCGCTGCCTTGGCTTGCAGGGCGCATGCGTCGGCGAGTGGTGATGACTCACTTCTGAGGAGGCAGTTCATGGGACGCGATCGGCTTCTGCGCGTGGGCGTGGCGAGCCTGGGAATGCTGGCGCTGAGCGCGATGGTTCACCCAGTCTGGGCCCAGAACCCCGGGCAGATTCTCGATAGCCTGAGGCGACGCTTTCAGCTGCCGTTGGTTCCGGCAACGGAAGTTGCTGCCACGGCATCGCGCTTCGCGCCGGGCCACAATACCTCGTCGCAGTCCGCGTACGGCGCGAACTTCGGCGACGGCTTCATCGGCGCTGGCTTCGCGAGCCGCACCCGCAGCGGCTCCTCGAGCGACGGCTCGGCGGTCGCCGGATTCGGTCTCTGGAATTCGCGCGATTACATCGGCGTCGAAGTGAGTGTCTTCTCATTCTCGACGGTCCGCGAGGGCTTCGGGCAGAACGGCGCCCTTGGCCTCAAGCTCCATCGCGTCTTGCCGGGGAACCTGGCCCTCGCCATCGGCGGAGAGAATCTCGCCGGCTGGGGCGATCTTGATGCGCCGAAGACGTACTACGGCGTCGCGTCGAAGGTCTGGCGTCTGCGGCAGCGCGAGGGCGATCCGTTCGGCACGCTCACGACGAATCTCGGTGTCGGTGACGGCCGCTTCAGTCCCAACTTCGACAGCCTCACGACGACCGCGGATCGCGGCAGTATCGGCGTCTTCGGGAGCGCGGGCCTGCGCGTCCACGAGAAGGTGACGCTGATCGGCGACTGGGGTGGTCAGGACCTTTCGCTCGGTATCTCGATCCTGCCGCTGCGGTGGGTGCCGCTCGTCATCACCCCCGCGTACGCCGACGTGCTGGGGCGGAACAATCACAAGGCCTCGTTCCTCCTCGGCGTCGCTCTCGGATTCAAGTTTGCTCAAGTTCGTAACATCTTCCTGCCGCCACAGAGGTAGCCGATGAACAAGCTCCTGATCGCCGGCCTGAGCGTGGCGACGTTCGGCGTCGCGCTCGCGTCGCCCGCGAACGCCCAGACCGCGAACAACAACACGACGATCCCCTTCGTCGTCGTCAATCTCTTCACCCCCGGCACCGTCGCCGTCCCCGTCGACCTCGCGGTCGCGAGCGCGGTCGGCACCGAGATGGAGCGCCTCCTTCGCGAGCGCGGCAACATCATCTCGCCGATCACCGGCGTCGCCATTCCCGCCGAGGTTGCGCGCACCGCAATCTTGATGATGACCACCGCCACTCCGGAAGCACGTGACGCGATGACGAAGGCGCTGTCCAATAGCGGCGCCAACGCCGCCGTCGTCAATCAGCTGCTGAGCAACTTGCCGAGTCTCTTGTCGCGACCCACGGCGGGTCAGCTGCAGAACGCGCTCAGCGCCTTCAATGGCTTCGTCAACAACGCCAACGCTGCCTTCCTCGTGAACCCGCCGGCCGAATTCCTGGCCCTGCACGCGATCCTGCTCCAGGTGAGCACCGCGGCGAATAGATCACGACACTAGTGGCGAGTGGCGTGTTGCTAGTGACGAGTAAGGCGAACGGCCCGCGAATCACTCGCGGGCCGTTCCGTTTCACTTGCCACTAGCCACTCGCCACTCGTCACGCTTTCTGCCTCACTTCCGCCAATCGGTCCGCGGCGCGGCGCAGCGTGTCGAACTTCTTGCAGAACGCGAAGCGCACGAGCGTCCGTCCAAGCTCGCGATCGTGGTAGAAGCTCGAGCCGGGCACCGTCGCCACGCCGATCTCCTGCGTCATCCACTTCGCGAACGTCACGTCGTCGAGATCACTGAGCTCAGAGAAGTCAGCGAGGATGTAGTACGCGCCCTCCGGCACCGAGAAGGTGAAGCCAGCCTCGGTGAGCGCCTCGACGAGCACGTGGCGCCGCGCGCGATAGTCGAGCGCAAGGTGATTGAAGTAATCGGCATCGAAGGCCAGACCCACCGCACCCGCGGCCTGTAGCGGGGCCGGCGCTCCGACCGTGAGGAAATCGTGCACCTTGCGAATGGGCGTCGTCTGCGCCGGCGGCGCGATCGCGTAACCGAGTCGCCAGCCGGTGCAGCTGAACGTCTTCGAGAGGCCGGAGATGGTGATCGTGCGCTCGCGCATCTCTGGCCACGTCGCCATCACATGGTGCTCGCCCGCATAACGAATGTGCTCGTAGATCTCGTCGGTGATCGCCCACACGTCGTACTTGAGGCAGAGCTCCGCGATCAGCGACATCTCGGCTCGCGTCAACACCCGCCCCGTTGGATTGTGCGGCGTGTTGACGACAATGGCCTTCGTGCGCTTGTTGAACGCCTTGCGCAGCCGATCGGCATCGAGCGTCCAGTTGGGTCGCTCGAAGGGGACGAACACCGGCGTGGCGCCGGCGAGAATGGCGTCGGGCCCGTAATTCTCGTAGAACGGCTCGAGGACGATCACCTCGTCGCCGGGATCCATCAGCGCCATGAAGACAGCGGCCATTGCCTCCGTCGCGCCGCAGGTGACGGTGACCTCGCGATCCGGATCGACCTCCATGTTGTACCACCGCCGATATTTCTCGGCGATGGCGATCCGCAGATTCGCGGAGCCCCACGTGACCGCGTACTGGTTGAGGTTTCCCTGAATTGCCGCGCACGCCGCGTCCTTGAGCGGCTCGGGCATCGGGAAATCGGGGAATCCCTGTGCGAGATTGACCGCCTCGTGCATCTGCGCGATGCGGGTCATCTCACGGATCACCGATTCGGTGAACGTCGAGGTGCGTCTTGCAGCGAGCATTACCGATTGCCTCCGCCAACTTTCGTCAGTGCACGGCGGATGAGCTCCTGCGCATCCATTCCGCGACCACCGTCGTCCAGAACGCCCCTGACCGCGCGCTCGGCGTCGCCCATAGAGTAGCCGAGCCTGACGAGCGCGCGAATGGCAGCCTCCGCTGCCGGCTCTTCGCTTCGAGCGACGCCGCCCGATGTGACAACCTGCACGTCGTCGAGCTTGTCCGCGAGGTCGAGGACGAGCTGTTCCGCCTTCTTTCGCCCAACGCGGGGAACGCTCTGGAGCGTGACGATGTCTTTCTCGCGGATCGCGCGGACGAGCCGCTCGGCCGAAAGAGTCGACAGGAGTCCCAGCGCCAGCGCCGGTCCCACCCCCTTTGCGTCGAGCACGCGTTGAAAGACCTGGCGCTCGAAGGCGGTCGAGAAGCCGAAGAGCTGCCAGCCATCTTCCTTCACGACGAGATACGTGTGCAGGCGCACGTCCTCGCCAATCTTCGGCAAGGTTTCGTAAACACTCAACGGCACCGACAGCTCGTAGCCGACGCCGCCCGCCGTCATGACCTCGACGCGATCGAGCGCCTTCGCCAGCAATGTTCCGGAGACATGCGCGATCACTGGCCGGGCTCGTCTCCGGCGGCCGTTCGGCGTGCCGCCATCCTCGCCAGGGCGCGGGCCACCGCCGCGTCCCGGCGTCCGCGATCCTGCTGGTCGGTCCGGCCGCGCGTCGCCGCACCGAGCGAGGGAACGCGCGCGCTCATGATATACGCCAGCGCCGCCGCGACTCCGTCGGCCGCGTCCGAGGGCTGCGGCACTGCCTTGAGCCTGAGGAGACGCGTGAGCATGAACTGAACTTGCTCCTTGGTCGCCGCACCCGATCCGACGACAGCTTTCTTGATCTCGGCGGGCGGAAACTCATGAATCTCGAGCGCCGCCTGCTGGCCAGCGAGAAGAATGACGCCGCGCGCGTGACCGAGGACCACCGTCGTTCTGACGTTGCGCGAGTAGAAGACATCCTCGACGGAGAGCGCATCCGGTCGATGTCGTGCGATGAGGTGCGTGACGCCGTCGTAGATCTCACCCAGCCGCGCCGGAAGTGGATCGCGCGGCCGCGTTCGGATCACGCCGCATTCGACGAGGCTCACGAGCCCCGGTCGGTCGCTGCGAACGATTCCGTATCCAGTGTTGGCGGTTCCGGGGTCGATGCCGAGTGCGAGCACTCAGCTCCTGACCATGGCTTCCACGTCCATGTCGAAGTTCGCCCAGACCTTCTGCACGTCGTCCAGCTCCTCGAGTGATTCGATGAGCTTGAGCAATGTTTCGGCGTCGCGGCCCTCGACCTTCACCGTCGTCTTCGGGACCATTGCCAGCTCCGCTTCGACGATCGGCAGCTTCTTGCTCTGGAGCGTGCTCCGCACGGCGTGGAAATCGCCGGGAGCCGTCGTCACCACGTATTGATCATCCTCGCGTCGCAGATCTTCGCCGCCGGCGTCGAGAACGGCTTCCATGAGTGAATCCTCATCGCGGCCAGCGCCGTCGATGAGGATCTGTCCCTTCTTCTCGAACATCCACGCCACCGAGTTCGGCGTGCCGATGTTGCCACCGCCGCGCGACATGCGGTGCCGGACGTCCGCGACCGTCCGCGTGGCATTGTCGGTCACGGCCTCGATCATCATCGCGACGCCGCCCGGGCCGTAGCCCTCGTAGGTCACTTCCTGATAATCGACGCCCTCGAGCTCTCCCGTCCCCTTCTTGATCGCGCGCTCGATGTTCTCCTTCGGCATCGAGTTCGCTCGCGCGTTCTCGACGGCGGTCCGGAGCCGCGCATTTCCCTCGGGATCACCGCCGCCCTGCTTCGCGGCGAGGGTGATCTCGCGAATGAGCTTCGTGAACAACGCGCCGCGCTTCGCGTCGGCCGCTGCCTTGTAGTGCTTGATCTGCTTCCATTTACTGTGGCCAGCCATACGCCGCTCGAGAGCAGAGGAAGAAGTTGCTGGGCGATTCTCGGGACCAATATAGCGCCTGGTCACATGCGCCGGCGGAGTTGGACTCCTCGGACTTCTCGCCGCTGACGGACGCGGACTAAAGGCCCCAGCGCACCGCCAGCGCCGCACGAAAGCCACTGAGATCGGCATTGCCGGCGGTCGCGGCGAATCGTCCGAACGTATACCCCGCGCTCGGCGTGACCGCCATCCCGCCAGAATCCAGAGTGTATCGGATGCCTAACGTGGCGAGGGTGCTCGCGCTCAGATTCTCCTGCGTCCAGTTCCGCATTTCCACAGATGGCTCGAGCACACCCCTCAGTGTGGGGAGGCCGACGCCGACGAGCAGGTTGGCGATGTCCTCCGGACCGGTTCGCTCGCCGGTGAAGATCAGGCCCGAGCGACGGTACAGGTTCCAGGCATTCACCAGCAGCCTCGCGCCGCGGAACGAATTGTCGAAGCCGGCCTGCGCGATGTAGCGATCGCCCGTGTTGTAGACCGATCCGCCGAGGTCATCGTCGCCGAACTTGGAGTAGGTGACACCCAACGCCACGCGTCCCGTGCCGAATGCGTGATCGATCCCGACCCGCGCCCGGTACTCGTTCCCCGGCTCGAAGCGGACGCGCGCGCCGCCGGTCGCGACGACGGGCTCGTAGGCCGAGCTCTGTCGCATGCTCGCGCCGACGCCCAGGTTCCACGCTCCCAGCGGTCGGGCGAGCGCAACGCCGCCGGTGAAGCCCAGTCCCGTACCCATGTTGGAGATCGGGAACGAGAGAAAGTCGTTGCCGATCCGGAACGCCGCGAGCTGCTCTGCCTGCGTCGCCGACTCGCGTCCCGTTGGGAGGTTCACGCCCGCGGTGAGCACGATGAAGTCGGTGCCGATGGCGAGGTTCGCCCGAACCTGCGTATCGGTCAGTCCACTGACCGTGCTCGTCGCCTCCGTGTTGGAACCGTTAGGCGACACGCGCGCCCAGGCATAGGCGGTCCCGACGTCGAAGCTGAGCGTCGGTGAAACCGGCACGACCACGAAGATCGGCGTCGTGAATTCGGAGATCGTCTCGTTGATCGGCGCCGCGAGTCGATACTGCACGAGTTGCGGGGCCGTACGCACGTTCGAGTCGTAGATGGTCTGCGCGGCGGCCGGTGACGTCAGGACCGCCACCGCGACGGCGATGCGGATCGCCGCGTTCATGGTCGCTTCACCACGATCTCGATGCGGGCCGACTTCTGCCCGGGATTCTCGATCCCCGTTCCCGACGCCGCCGGATCGCGCAGGGGCGGTCCCGTCAGTGCGCCCGCGGCGTTCGTGGCCGCTGCCCCGGCGGTCGTTGGATTCAGGTCGCCCGCGACGCCGAGTGCCGTGCCGCCCGCGCCAGTCGGCGCCGTCGCGCCTAACGTGGCCGCGTCGACGACACGCCCCTCTGCGGTTCCCGCTAGCCCTGCCTCGATGCTGCGCGCATTCACCTGGCTACCGGCGATGAGGCTGCGCGTTTCCTGGCTCTTTGCCTGCGCGGCACCGAACCCGGGATCGAGACGCACCGCGTCCCGATAAAACGTTTCCGCTCGCTCGAACTGTCCCTCATCCTCGAGCAGCAGCCCGCGGCTGTACGCCAGGAAGGCCGCCAGCGATCGCGTCGGCCGTTGCTCGATGGCGTTGCGCTCCGCGGTTGTGAGCGTGATGCCGAGCTGTTGGTACAGACCGAGCGCGATGTTCTTTTCGAGCGTGAGCAGCTCGTCGAGCGCGCGATCGTCGTTGGTCGCCCCCGTTAGGCGCGTGGTCGGGACGTCGATCACCGCCGCATCGACGCGGATCTGCGGACCCTGCTGCAGAATCGTGCCCTGGACGAGCCGGCCCGCCTGGAGGATCCTCCCGGCCCGCACTCGTGACGCCGAGTCGGTCGCCCCCGATGTCTGCAGTGCAAGCTCGTCCAGCACCGCTTGCAAGCGCAGCCGCTCGACGACGGTCAACTGCGACGAGCGAGCAAGGTCGGTCGTGAGCAGCTCCGCCATTCCGCGACCGAGTGGCTGCAGCGACGTATCTGCGCCACTGAATGCCAGCGGCAACACCGCGACGACGTTCGGCGCGCCCGGCACCTGCGCGAGACGTTGCTCGTTGCGCACCTCACTCCGTGCCGCCTCCTCGAGCTGGCGCCGTTGGAGCGCCGCGAGCCGCGCCTCGAGCGCGCGGCGTACCCGACTCGTCCGCCCGTACTGTACGTACGACGCATACGCCCGCTGCGCCGCCGTGATGTCGTTCTCGGCCTCTGCCGCCAGGCCGAGGTACAGCGCCGCCGTCCCGTCGTGCGGGTCGAGTGAGGTCGCTTGCTCGAGGACGGTCCGCGCGTCCTTCGAGTTTCCAGACTTGTAATACGCGATGCCGAGTGACCGGAGCACCGGCTCGGATTGCGGATTGGCCGACCGCGCGCGCTCGAGCCGCGCGATTGCCTCCGGGCCGCTCGCTCCGCCGGTGGCGCATGCCGCGATCCCCAGAGTTACGAAACAGATCAGTCCAGCGCTGCGAATACTGTACATCGAGTCACCTAACGATCGGGATCGAGCATGTCTTCGAAGCGCATCCATTGCGCGTAGAAGTAAAGATCGACGTAGCCAGTGTTTCCATGACGATTCTTGCGCACGAGCAGCTCCGTCGCGCCTTCGACGTCGCGCGCCGCGTCGTACATGCTCTCGCGATACAACGCCAGCACGATGTCCGCGTGGTGCTTCACCGCGCCGACGGCGCCGAAGTCGTCGAGCTGCGGCCGCCGGTCCGCACGCGCGGCGAGCTGCGGCAGCTGCGCGATGGCCAATATGGCGATGCCCGCATCGAGCGCTAGCGCCTTGAGTGCACGAACCGCCGACGCTTGCTCTTCCGCGGTGTCGCGTCGTCCCGCGCCAATGCCCTGAATCGAATCGACGATCACGAGATCCGGCACGCCCGTTTCCTCCCAGCCGTCCGCCAGGCCGGTCTCGGAGTCGATCGACAACCGTCCGAACCGCGGCAAGCGCTCCCGCAATCGAATTACCGCCGCCCCGACGCGCGCGCGACCCAGATCGTCCAGTGTTCCCTGACGCAGCTCGTCCACGCGAACGCGACCTTCCATCGCCAGTACGCGCTCCATCAACCGCTGCGGCGTCATCTCGCCGGAGAAATAGGCGACGGAATGCCGCTCGGCTGAGCGCAGCGCGATGGCGAGCGCCAGCGCCGACTTCCCGCTCGCAACGTCGCCTCCCAGCACGACGAGATCACCGCGCCGGAATCCGCCGCCGATACTCCGATCGAGGCTCGGGAATCCGCTCGCGATCGTGTCGCTGTCGGGCGCGCCTTCGGCAATCGCGTCGATCTGCCCGAGGAGGTCCGGCAGCGACGATGCGGCCGCGTCCGACGACGCCGGTGGATCACCCTTGATGGTCATGGCCGATTATGGGCGTGACGCGGGATGGCGGCAAGCAACTCACATCAGCAGGACGACCATCGTCTCATTTGGTGAACGCGCGCTCGAGGCGAGCGAGCTCCGAACGCGACGCCGGGTCCAGATACGCGTCGACTGCCGAGGTGACGCTCGCCAGCGCCGCGCCGATGCCGGCGGGCTCGCCACCGGTCGCGGCGGCCAGTCGGCTCAGCGCCGCGCGCACGCCCGCCGGCAACGCAATGTTGGCCAGCCACGCGCGTGCGCTCGCCGCGCGCGCTTCGCGAGCGGGTACCGGAAGCGCCTTGTCGGGAAGACAATCGTCGACGAGCCGCGCGATGAGATACGTCGCGAGCGTCACCTCACGCGGCCCGCCGAGTGCCGAGCGGCTGGCGAGCGACGCGAGCGCGCGAAAGCGAAAGACTGGGCTGGCGAGTGCGTACGGCGGCGCCGGGAAGGAAGAGCTCTGCGCATTCACGCGACCAATCTGCGGTGATCGTCCGTCGAATGGGAAGCGCTTCCCGCGTCCGACGACGCGACGCTACATTCCCTCCGCATGGCAGCGAACGGGAAGTCTGTGCTGTGGGTCGATGACGAGGCCGAGCTCCTCGAGCCACATCGGATGTTCTTGCGAGACAAAGGCTTCTTGGTCGAGTCGGCCACCAACGCCGCTGACGGCGCCGAGCTGCTGCGCCGCGGCGGATTCGATCTCGTCCTCCTCGACGAGCAGATGCCCGGGACGCGCGGCCTCGACGCTTTTCGGGAGTTTCGCGAGATCTCGCCCAATCTCGACATCGTGATGGTCACCAAGAGCGAGGAAGACACCACGCTCATGGAAGCGCTCGGCGCCGACGTCAGCTCGTATCTCGTCAAGCCGGTGACGCCCCGACAGGTGTATGCCGTCGTCGCGCGGTTGCTCGAGGGCGCGCGCATCCATCACCAGGCGCTCGCCCGTCGATTCGTCGAGCGATTTCGTGCGCTCCAGGCCGAGTCGTTCCGCGATCTCGATTGGCGCGGCTGGATCGATCGCTTCGCCGAGCTCACGCAGTGGGACCTCGACCTCACCGCGGCGGGCGAGACTGGGCTCGCGGAAGCGTTGCGGGGATTGTATCCCGACATGCGGCGCGAGTTCGCGAGCTTCATTCGCCGCGCCTATCCGCAATGGCTCCGTGATCTCGGCGGCAATCGGCCGCCGCTCTCCGTCGACGTCGTTCACGAGTTCCTGCTGCCGGTCGTCGCGCACGATCGTCAGGCGTTGTTCGTCGTCATCGACTGTCTGCGGCTCGATCAGTGGCGCTCCATCGAGCCGAGCCTCACGACGCTCTTCGAGATCGAGACGACGCACTATTTCTCGATTCTTCCCACCGCGACGCCGTACTCACGGAACGCCCTGTTCAGCGGGCTCTTCCCGTGCGAGATCGCCGCGCGCTTCCCCGATTGGTGGGGCGAGCGTGAGGACGAAACGCTCAACGCCCACGAGCGCGAGCTCCTCGACGCGCAGCTCGGCGAGCTCGGGAAGCGCGTCCCCATTCGGTACGAAAAGATCTCCTCCGCGGCCGAGGCCGACGATCTCGAGCGACGGCTCGGCAGCTTCCTCGCTGCCGACGGCATCGGTGCGTGTGTTTTCAATTTCATCGACCTGCTCACCCACGGACGCTCGGAATCCGCCATCTTGTACGAGGTGGCGCGTGACGAGGTCGCTCTCCGCGAGCTCACCGTGCAGTGGTTCCGGCGCTCTGCCGCGTATTCACTGCTGCGTGAGGCGGCGAGACGCGGTGTCAAGGTGCTCGTTACCAGCGACCACGGCTCGATTCACTGCCAGACGCCCGCGACGGTGTATGCCAAGCGAGATGCGACGCCGAACCTGCGCTACAAGTTCGGCGAGGACCTGCGCGCCGAGAATCCCGAGTACGCCCTCGCCTTCTCGAATGAGGATTCGCTGAAGTTGCCGCGACGCGGCCTCGGAGCGAATACCCTGCTCGCCACGGGGGACACGTTCTTCGTATACCCGACGAAGTTGCGCGAGTATCAGAGCCGCTATCGTGGCTCCTTCCTCCACGGCGGCGTCACGCCCGAGGAGTGCATTCTGCCCGTGGCGTTGCTCACTCCGCGCTGATGTACCGCCGCCTCCTCCGCTTCCTGCGCCCGCACTCGGGCCGCATGCTCGGCGCCATCGGCGCGAGCGCGCTCGCCGCGCTCTTCGACGCATATTCGTTCTCTCTTCTCATCCCGTTCCTCAACGCGCTGTTCGGGATGCCGTCGCTCCTGCCGATGAAATCTGGCTGGCTCACGGCATTCCTGAATCGCACGATCGGCCTGCTGCTCGACCCGACGGACAAGATGGGTTCGCTGCAGGTCGTCATTTTCCTGATCGTCGCGTCAGTCGCGCTCAAGAATTTCTTCGTCTGGCTCGCCGGCAATCTCGGCGCGCAGCTCCAGGAGTACGTCACGCGCGACGTCCGCGACGCGGTGTACTCGCACCTGCAGCGACTACCGCTCGGCTTCTTCGCGCGGACGAAAGTCGGCCAGATCATTTCCCGGATCGTGAGCGATACGGCGCAGGTGAAGAACGTCATCACCACGCTCGTGACGCAGTCGTTTCAGAGCGCCGCGCTGGTGCTGGCGTACATCGCCGTGCTCCTCTCGACGTCGGTCACCCTCACACTCATCGCACTCATCATCGCGCCGCTCGTCATCGGCGCGCTGCAGCCCATGCTCAAGCGGCTGCGTCGTGGATATCGCCGGCTCGGTGACGACTACGGCGAGATGACGAGCGTGCTGCAGGAAGCGGTGAGCGGCGTTCGCCTCGTGAAGTCGTTCCGCGCCGAGCCGTACGAGGAGCGGCGCTTTCTCGACGCGAGTAATCGCTACTCCGAGGGGTTGATGCGCATCACGCGCGTCGCCTTCCTGTCGCAGCCCATCACGGAGTTCCTCGGGACGCTCGTCGCCGTCGCCATCCTCTGGATTGGAGCGCGCATGGTGCTCGTCAGCGGTACGCTGCAGTCGGCTCAGCTCATCACCTTCCTCGTGATCGTGATGCGGCTCCTCCAGCCGATGAAGCAGCTCTCGCAGATTCCGACCGTCGCGCAGCAGGCGCTCGCCGCGAGCGATCGCCTCTTCGAGGTGCTCGACAGTCCGACCGAGCTGATGACGGACAAGGGGACACGCATCCTCGACGGCTTCCACGACTCCGTCGTCTTCGAGCGCGTCTCGTTCGCGTACGAGGCCGAGCCGGTGCTTGCCGACATCGACTTCACGGCGCGGAAGGGCGAGGTTGTCGCCCTCGTTGGGCCGAGCGGGGCGGGGAAGAGCACCCTCGTCGACCTCATTCCTCGATTCTACGAGCCTACGGGCGGCCGCATCGTCGTCGACGGCACCGACGCGCGCGACATCAAGCTCGCCTCGCTACGCAGCCTGACGGGCATCGTCAGCCAGGACACGGTGCTCTTCAACGACACCGTCCGGAACAACATCGCCTACGGCGCCGCCGAGAAATTTACCGACGAACAGATCATCGCTGCGGCGCGGGCGGCGAATGCGCACGGGTTCATCTCCGAGCTTCCCAAGGGCTACGACACGGTCCTCGGCGAGCGCGGCACGCGCCTCTCCGGAGGACAGCGTCAGCGCATCGCCATCGCGCGGGCGTTGCTCATCGATCCGCCGATTCTCATTCTCGACGAAGCCACGTCGGCGCTCGATACCGAATCCGAGAGACTGGTCCAGGAGGCCATAGACCGACTGCTCGCCGGCCGCACCGTGTTCGTCATCGCGCACCGCCTCTCGACGGTGATCCACGCCGATCAGATCCTCGTGCTGGACCGGGGCCGCATCGTCGAGCGTGGAACGCACCAGGAGCTTCTCGGTCACCGCGGCGCGTACTACCGCCTCTATTCCCTGCAATTCCGCGACGAGCCGATCGAGGACACGCCCGCCGCCGCAGAAGTCTGACGACTCGTTATGCGCGTGCTCTTCTACGTCGGTGACAAGAGTTGGAGTGGCTGCGCACGCGTCTTCGTCCAGGCGGCGCGCGGGCTCGGCGCGCGCGGACATCAGGTGACGCTCGTCTGCCCCGGTGGCAGCGGGCCGGCGCGGCGCGCCGCCGCGTTAGGCGTCCATACCGTCGCCGTCGACCCGGACGGCAACGGCGTCGGCGACGCCTTCAGTCTCCGTCGCGTGATGCAGGATCGTTTCGTCGAGGTTGCCTTCGTGCACACCGATCGCGAGCAGCTCGTCGTCAGCTCCGCGATGCGTCTCGCCGAGCGCGGCGCGATCATCCGCCGCGTGCCGGCCTTTCTCGCACCCGCTTTCCTCCGCAGCGGACGACTGGCCATGCGTATCGCGAGCGCGGGGCTTCTGTTCACCACCGAAGCCGAGCTCGCGCAGGCGCAGTCGTCGCCGGCGATCGCCGCGCTGCCGCTTGCGCCTGCCGTCGCTCCGCTCGGCGTCGACGTCGCCTCCTACGACGCGATTCGCCCCATCCTGCGCTCGACAATCGGGCTCCCGGCGCAGGGCCTGCTCATCGTCTGCTCCTATGAGTCCAGCGCGCGACTCCGCCTGGCGACGGCGATGCGCACGCTTGCCCTCCTCCTGCCGCGCCACCCCGACGTCCATCTGGCCGTGCTCGGTCCGGGCTCGCTCGACGACGACCTCCGCATGCACGCTGCCGCACTGGGACTCGGCAACTCGGTCACTTTTCTCGGTGCCCGGCCAGACGAGCTGTCGATCCTCCGCGCCGCGGACGCGGGCTGGGTCGTCGCCGGCGGTGACGACGGGGCGTTTGCGTTTCTCGATCTGATGGCGATGAAGATTCCCGTGCTCGCCGATCGGGCACCGCTTCCGCAGCATTACGTCGCCGACGGCATTACGGGACTTCTCCTCTCGCCGGGAGCGCCGTCGCATACGGCCGCCGCCGTCGCGCCTTTCTTCGTCCATGAGGATT
>Ga0308175_100001932_pt1 | contig 14045 bp, 13 predicted proteins | sample PhyCR1_3_FD_203893 | JGI IMG/M metagenome (GOLD analysis project Ga0308175, IMG submission 203893) | Soil microbial communities from UC Gill Tract Community Farm, Albany, California, United States - DLSLS.C.R1 | ecosystem: Environmental > Terrestrial > Soil > Agricultural land | place: USA...
CGGCGGAGCCGGCGCGGGCGTCCACCACCAGCTCGGCAACGCCGGCCTCGCCCTTGGCGGCGCCGGCGGCCTTCGCCGCGGCCTGAGCGGCCGTCAGCTCGGGCTTGGCGGCCGCGGGCTTGACGGCGTGCGTGGCCGCGCTGGTGACCCCCGTGTAGGCCAGCCGCCGGTCCAGGTGGACGACGAGGTCGCCGCCGAGCACCGGCATCCCGTTGTGCGTGCGGACGAAACGAACGTGGCGCGCGCCCTCGGGGTCGACGAGCACGTCCTGGGCGTGGAGTTCGTCGCCCTGCGCGACCCCCGTCGCCGCGGTGTGGGTGAAGGCCGCGGTGTGCGCCGCCTTCACCACCGCCGCGGCGGTCGTGGTGGTGGACGCGGCGGAGCGCTCCCCACCGGTGGAGGGACCCGCGAAGGCCGTACCGGCCAGACCTGTGGCAGCGGTCGCCACCGCGACGGCGATCGCCGCGGTGCGTATGTGCGGTCTACGCAATCTGATCAGGGTTCCTTCATTCGAAGGCGGGAGGTGTCCCAACCGCCCTGAGACGTGGCGGAGTTGTGCGCCACGGGGGCTGGTCGGGCCCCGGAAGCAACCCTTATGGATCAGTCATGCACACGTAAAGGCGGAATGATCCATTTCGCGGTCTTCTATGGCAATCCTTTGCAAATGCCTGCCACAGGGTGATCGCGAGATGACCAACTGTGTGTCGACTGTGGAGACGTTGCCGCAATCCCCTAGGTTCCAGGCCGGAATGTGACCGATGTCGCATCGCGAACCGCTAGGACGGGAGTGGAGCCGGATGGTCTCAGCAATGGTGGGCAGGGGTGCGGTACTCGGAGCGGCCGTCCTGTCGCTGCTCACGGTCCCGGCGCGGGCCGTGACCCCGGAGGCGGACGCCCGAGCGGCGGCGGCGCTGCCGGCACCCGACGTCGGGGGCCTGGACGCGGCACTGCACTCGGTGGTGAACCAGGGCGCCCCGGGCGCGCTGGCGCGCGTCGACGACGGCGACGACTCCTACCTGGTGACCCGCGGCTTCGCCGACCGGAGCACCCGTCAGGGCATCAGCGCCGCGGACCGGTTCCGCATCGGCAGCGTCACCAAGTCCTTCTCCGCCGTGGTCCTGCTGCAACTGGCCGACGAGCACAAGCTGGACCTGGACGCCCCGGTCAACCGGTATCTGCCGAAGCTGCTGCCGGACGATGGCATCACGGTCCGGCACGTGCTGAGCCACCGCAGCGGCCTGTACGACTACAGCGACGACATGTTCGCCCAGAGCGTGTCCGGCTTCGAGGCGGTCCGTAACAAGGTCTTCGGCTACCGCGACCTGGTCGCCCTGTCGCTGAGGAAGCCCCGCACCAACGCGCCCGGCGCCGCCTACTCCTACTCGAACACCAACTACGTCGTCGCCGGCCTGCTCATCGAGAAGCTCACCGGAAGTTCCGTGCGCAGCGCCTACGAGAAGCGGCTGATCTCCCCGCTCGGGCTGCGCGACACGTTCTACGTGCACCCGGACACGAAGATCCCGGGCCGGCACGCCCACGGCTACCTCACCCCCGACGCCGCCGGCGCGAAACTGGTCGACGCGACCGACCAGACGGTGTCCTGGGCGCAGAGCGCGGGCGCGCTCATCTCCAGCGCCAGGGACCTGAACACCTTCTACTCCGCGCTGCTGCGCGGCAAGCTGCTCTCCTCCGCCCGGCTCGCGGAGATGGAGCGCTTCACCCGGGTCGACGCCACCACGTCGTACGGGCTCGGGCTGCGCCGGCGCGACCTGTCCTGCGGCGTCTCGGTGTACGGGCACACGGGCGCCGTCCAGGGCTTCTACACGTACGCGTTCGCCTCGAAGGACGGCAAGCGGGCTCTCACGGCCGCCGCCAACACCTCCAACAACGCGAAGGTGCTCGGCGCGCTGGCGGGCACGCTGGAGTCGGCCTTCTGCGGGAAGAGCACCGGGAAGGGCACGGGCAAGGCGCCGCGCGTCCCGGCCGCCGGGGAGCGGGATCTGAAGCAGTAACAGGACCTGGCGCGGCAGGAGGACTCGGTGGCCGGACGGGCCCGTGCCGTGATCTTGGCGGAACGGGTCCATCCGGGACACCATGCCCCGCATGAAGGGTTCCCTCTTTTCCAGTGAGCACGTGGTGCAGCCGGCCGTCGAGGCCGGCATGACCGTCGAGAACGCCAAGTGCATCAAGTACGCGGTGAACGGCGAGATGCACGCCCGCCAGGGCGCGATGATCGCCCACCGCGGCAACCTCCAGTTCGAGCGCAAGGGCCAGGGCGTCGGCGGGATGCTCAAGCGCGCGGTCACCGGCGAGGGGCTGCCCCTGATGGCGGTGCGCGGCCAGGGCGAGGTCTGGTTCGCGCACGAGGCGCAGAACTGTTTCATCGTCGAGGTCGAGCCGGGCGACCGGTTCACCGTCAACGGCCGCAACGTGCTGTGCTTCGACGCCTCGCTGTCGTACGAGATCAAGACCGTGAAGGGGTCGGGCATCGCCGGCGGCGGCCTGTTCAACAGCGTGTTCAGCGGACAGGGCCGGCTCGGCCTGGTCTGCGAGGGCAACCCGCTGGTGATACCCGTCTCGGCGCAGTACCCGGTGTACGTCGACACCGACGCGGTGGTCGGCTGGACCGCGCACCTGCAGACCTCGCTGCACCGCTCGCAGTCCCTCGGCTCGATGCTGCGCGGCGGTTCGGGCGAGGCGGTGCAACTGATGCTCCAGGGCGAGGGGTTCGTCGTGGTGCGGCCGAGCGAGGCGACGCCGCAGAAGGCGCAGCAGCACTGACGCCCCGTGGAGTGATCTGCGCCGCACGGGCAACCCCGCTCCGCGTACCGGCGTCTTGACCCACGACAGACCGTGCCCCGGCCTGCGGGCCGGGGCACTTTTCCGGCGTGCTATACACACTGCGTATACACGTCGTGTATAGAAGGGCATGCATGTACGGCAAGGCTTTCGCCCCGGAGTACCAGGGCGCCCTGACCACCCTGTCCGTGAACTCCTCGCTGGTCGACGTACTGGCCGAGGGCACCGAGCGGCTGCGCCAGGCCGAGCGGTCCGGCCTGGCGGGCGAGGCGGCCCGCTGCGGGCTCGCCGTCGCCGAGGCACACCGGCGGCTCGGCCGGGTGCGGGACGCCGACCGGGCCTGGAAGGCGAGCTACCGCGCCGCCCGGGAGGCTGGTGACACGGCCGCGATGGCGTGGGCACTGTGGAGCGGCGGCACCCTGGCCCGGCAGCGCGGCGCGTTCCCGCTGGCGTGGCGGCTGCTGGGGCTCGCGGCCGAACTCGGCGAGCGGGGCGGCGACATCGTGGTCCGCGGCTACTCGCTGGCGGGTCTCGCGGAGACCGGGCGCATCCAGGGCGACTACGAGGCGGTCGGCCGGCTGCACGAGCAGCTGCTCGCCGAGGCCCGCAGGCGCGGGGAGGCCCGGCACACCGTGTGGGCGCTCGAGGGCATCGCGCAGATGCACCGCAACACCGGCGACCACGACCGGGCGTACGCGCTTTTCGAGGAGGCGGCGGAGATAGCCGAGCGGGCCGAGGACCGGCGCGGCCACGCCTGGGCGCTGCGCGGCCTGGCCGACATCGTCTCGGTCCGCGACGGCGACACCGAGCGGGCGCTGGAGCTGCTGTCGCGGGCTGAGACCACCTGCCGGGCGATGAACCTCTCCAGCGCGCTCGCCTACAACCACAAGATGCGCGGCAACGTCTTCTACCGCGCCGGCCGTTACCCCGAGGCCCGGGAGCTGTACGAGCTGGCCCTGGAGGAGTTCCGGGCGATGAGCGAGCCGCGCGGCGAGGCGCTGTCCCGGCTCGGCCTCGCCAAGTCGCTGGCCCACCTGGGCCGCGACCGCGCCGAGACGGCGGCCGAACTCGCCGACCTGGCCCGGGTGCTGGAGCGCGCCGGGCTGCGGCACGCGCGGGAGATGGTCGCCCGGGCGCAGCGGGAGTTCGGCCTGGACGCGGAGGCCGTACGGTGAGCGCGCTCCCCCCGGCGGTGCAGGCACCGCCCTCGGCCCTGGGCACCCTCGACCGCTGCCGGGCGCTGGTGCGTCCGGCCCTGGCGGAGGCGGTGGGGCGGCTGCATCCCTGGGTGGCCGAGATGGCCGCGTACTCCTTCGGCTGGTGCGAGGTGGGCGGCGCGCCCGCCGCCGCGCCGGGCGGCAAGGGGGTGCGCCAGGCGCTCGCGGTGCTCGGCGCGGAGGCGGCGGGCGCCGACGGGCGGGCCGGGATCCCGGCGGCGGTCGCGGTGGAGCTGGTGCACGCCTTCTCGCTGCTGCACGACGACATCATGGACGGCGACGCGACCCGGCGACGCCGCCCCGCGGTGTGGAAGGCGTACGGCACGGGTCCTGCGGTGCTCGCCGGGGACGCCCTGTTCGCGCTGGCCGTGGAGACGCTGGCCGCCGCGCCCGGCGGTCCCGGCGGCGTACGGCTGCTCTCCGCCGCCCTGGCCGACCTGGTCCGCGGGCAGGCCGACGACCTGCTGTTCGCCGCGCGGCCCTGCGCCGGCCCGGAGCGGGTGACACCCGGGGAGTACCGGGCGATGGCGGAGCACAAGACGGGCGCGCTGCTCGGCTGCGCCACCGCGCTGGGCGCAGCGCTCGGCGGGGCCGGGGAGCCGGCCGTCACCGCGCTGGACCGGGCCGGACGGCATCTGGGCGTCGCCTTCCAGCTCGTGGACGACGTGCTGGGCATCTGGGGCGACCCGGAGGTCACCGGCAAGCCGGTGGGCGGCGATCTGCGGGAGGGCAAGAAGACCTTCCCGGTGCTGTTCGCCCTCGGCTCCCCCGCCGCCCGTCACCTGCCCGCGCTGCTGGGTCCGGCGGGGCGGGCCGAGGAGGCGGCCGCGCTGATCGAGGAGGCGGGCGGCCGGGCGGCGGCGCTGGCGGAGGCCCGCGCGCACACGGCCGTCGCGCGGGAGCTGATCTCCGGACTGCCGCCGGCCGCGGGCGCCGCCGGAGAGCTGCTCGGCCTGCTGGACCACCTGGAGGACCGCGACCTCTGAGAGTTGACCTCGCGCGTGTCCGCGGGTCAGGGTGCCGACGGCGCGGTTCCCAGTCCCGCGCCGGGAAGGTGAACGACCTTGACCAGCCTGATCGGCCTCCCGGACATCGAAGCCGCCGCACGGCGGATCGCCGGCCACGTCGTACGGACGCCGACCGTGCCGAGCCCCGGACTCGCGGACCTGCTCGGCGTCCCGGTCACCGCGAAGCTCGAACTGCTGCAGCGCACCGGATCGTTCAAGGCACGCGGCGCGACGGCCAAGCTGCTCTCGCTGAGCGGGGCCGAGCGCGCGGCCGGCGTGGTGGCGGTCAGCGGCGGCAATCACGGGATCGCGGTCGCGGAGATGGCGGCGGCCCTGGACGTGAAGGCGACCGTGGTCATGCCGCGCACCGCGCCCGCGCGGTCCATCGGGCTGGCCGAGGCGGCCGGGGCGTCGGTGCGGCTGACCGACGGCATGGACAGCGCCTTCGAGCTGGTGATGGACCTGCGGGACGAGGGGCTGACCCTGGTCCACCCGTTCGACGATCCGGTCGTGATCGCCGGGCAGGGCACCGTGGGACTGGAGCTGGCCGAGGACGCCGGCGCCGGCGGGCCGACGGACGTCCTGGTCAGCGTGGGCGGCGGCGGTCTGATCGCCGGTGTGGCGACCGCACTGCGCGCCCGCTGCCCGGGGGTACGGGTGTGGGGCGTGGAGACGGAGGGCGCCGAGGCCATGTCCGGTGCGCTCAGGGCGGGCGGTCCCCGGCAGGTGCCGGTGTCCTCGCTCGTCACCACGCTGAGCGCGCCCTCCGTGTCGCGGCTGACGTACGACCATGTGTCGGCGCTGGTCGAGGAGGTCCTGGTGGTCCCGGACCGGGAGGCGGTGCAGGGCTGCCTGGACCTCGCCGAGCGGGCCAAGCTGTGGACCGAACCGGCCGCCGGCTGTCTGCTGCCGGCCGCCCGGCGGGTGCTGGCCCGCGTCGGCGACGGAGCCCGGCTCGGGCTCGTGGTGTGCGGGGGCAACGCGGCACCCGGGGAGCTCTTCGGCTGGGCGGACCGCTTCGGGCTGCTCTGAACACGCCGCCACAGCCGGGGAACGCGCACACCGCCACAGCCGGGGAACGCGCTGTACAGCCGGGCATCTACCGTCGGTAACCCGCAGGTGGATGCCCGGCCGTGCGCGGTCTTCGTAAACCCACCGGCCCTGTCGACGCGTTGAATAAAAGGCAGGAACGGGGCCGGAGTCGCGGATCCTTTGAACGCACCCCGGCGCACCCCGCGTACCTCTGGGCAAGTCGAGTCAGGGGTCTCAGCGAGGGATGACCATGGTCAAGGCGCACGTCGCACACGAGCCGGTCGCCGGCCGGTACCGGCTGCTCGAGGTCCTCGCCCGCGAGACGAACCGGCTGTGGTGGTACGCCGAGGACGTGGCGTCCGGCCAGCCCCGGCTGATGGCGCGGACCGAGCTGTCGGAGGCCGCCGACGCGGACACCGTGCGGCGCGCCACGGCCCGGGTGATGCGGACCTCCGAGATCATGCGGCTGCTGTGCCCCGGGCGGGTCGCCACGGTCGTCGACGCCGTCGTGGAGGCGGGCACCCTGTGGACGGTCACGGACCGGATCGAGGGCACACCGCTCGGCGAACTCCTGGACCGGGAGGGCCCGTTCCACCCGGTCCGGGCGGCACGGCTGGGCCTGGAGATCCTCGACGTGCTGCAGGCGGCGCACGACGAGGGCATCACCCACGGCGAGCTGAGCCCCGGCCAGGTCTTCGTCCGGGACGGCGGACCGGTCCTGGTGGCCGGGTTCGGGCTGGCGGGCACGACGCTGGCCCCGCGGCTGACGGCGCCCTCGTACGCCTCGCCGGAACAGGCCCGCGACGAGCGCGTCGGACCGGCCGCCGACCTGTGGGCGCTGGGCGCGATCCTCTACACGATGGTCGAGGGGCGTCCGCCCTTCCGCGACCGCGGCCGGCCCGACGCCACCCTGCGGGCAGTGGACCGGCTGCCCCTGCGCACCCCGCTGCGCACCGGCCCGCTCACCCAGGCCGTCCAGGGGCTGCTGCGCAAGGACTCCCGCGAGCGGCTGAACCGGGGCGTCGTCCGCGACGCCCTGATCCGGGCCCTCGACGAGGACTCCGACGCGGACCGGTGCCTCGCGCCCGCGCCCCGGCTGCGCGACGCGTACGCGGCCGTGCGGCACGCCGCCCGGGCTCCGGGCAGACGGCTGCTGGTGGCCGGGACCGCCCTGGCCGTGGTCACGGTCGCGGCCGCCGTGCTGGCCGTGACCCACGGGCTGCCCGGCACCTCCACCGCGGCCGCACCGTCCCGGACCACCGCCACCGCCACCGCCACGGCCACCCCGCCGCCCGGCCGCACCGGCGACGGCGGTCCCGGCCCCGGTGCGAGCCCCGGCCCGACCCGCTCCCCCGCCCTGCCGGCCGGCTACCGGCTCTACACCGCTCCGGAGGGCTTCTCCGTGGCTCTGCCGGAAGGCTGGAAGCGGCTGGCCACCTCGCGCGCGCCCGAGCACGCCTACCGCGTCACCTTCGGCACCGGCCACGCCTCCCCCACGCTCGCCGTCACCTACAGCGAGCGCGTCGGCCCGGACCCGGTCGCCGTCTGGCGCGACGAGGTCGAACCGGCGCTGGCGCGGCTTCCCGGCTACCACCGGATCGGCACCGTGCGGGCCCTCACCTACCGGACGCACCGGGCCGCCGATTTGGAATGGGTGGCCGGCTCAGGCGCCGCCCGGACGCACACCCTCGGGCGGGGCTTCCTCCTGGGCGGCGGGCGCGGCTTCTCGCTGCGGTACACCACACCGGCCGCGGACTGGGGCGACGCCGCCGGCACGATCGCGCTGAAGACCTTCCTGGGGACCTTCCGTGAGCCGAAGGACTGACCGGCGCCCCCGGCCGTTTTCCCTCCGGCAGCCCGGGGACTCGCGTCGTATGGTGCAAATCGGATACACGATGATGACCGAGCAGGCCGGCCCCCGGGACCTGGTGGACCACCTGGTGCGGGCCGAGGAGGCGGGCTTCGACTTCTCGGTGACCTCGGACCACTACTTCCCGTGGCTGCGTTCCCAGGGGCACGCCCCGTACGCGTGGAGCGTGCTCGGCGCCGCGGCGCAGGCCACTACGCGCATCCCGCTGATGACCTATGTGACCTGCCCGCTGATCCGCTATCACCCCGCCGTGGTGGCGCAGAAGGCGGCGACGATGCAGTTGCTGTCCGAGGGCAGGTTCCGGCTCGGGCTGGGCGCGGGCGAGAACCTCAACGAGCACGTGGTGGGCGGCGGCTGGCCCCCGGTGGACGTGCGCCACGAGATGCTGGAAGAAGCGATGGAGATCATCCGCGCGCTGCTGGAGGGAGGCCATGTCACCCATCACGGCACGCACTACGACGTGGACTCGGCCCGCCTGTGGGACCTGCCGGACCAGGCACCGCCGATCGGCCTCGCGGTCTCCGGCGAACAGTCCTGCAAGCTCGCCGGGCACCTCGCCGACCTGGTCATCGCCACCGAGCCGAAGAAGGGACTGCTGGAGGCCTTCGACCGGCACGGCGGCACCGGCAAGCCCCGGGTGGGCCAGTTGCCGGTGTGCTACGACCCCGACCGGGACACCGCGGTCAAGCGGGCGCACGCCCAGTTCCGCTGGTTCGGCCTGGGCTGGAAGGTGAACGCCGAGCTGCCGCACCCGGACTCCTTCGAGGCCGCGACCCAGTTCGTGACCACCGATGACGTCGCCTCCGCCATCCCCTGCGGCGACGATCCGGACGCCTTCGTGGAGGCCGTGAGGCCGTACGCCGAGGCCGGGTTCGGAGAGGTCGCCCTGGTGCAGATCGGCGGCGACTCGCAGCCGGAGTTCCTGGACTGGTCGGCGAAGACCCTGCTGCCCGCCCTGCGCGAGGAGTTCGGCTGACGCGAGGAGGGCGCCGGAAGGAGACGGCACGGATTGAGCCGGACGGATGAGCATTTCGGGCCTGTACGGGGTACTAGAGGTCCCTACGCCGATTGCTTCCGGAGGACCTTGGTGAACCGCTTCGTGCACAAGACCCTGGTGGTGCAGCTCCAGGCGGCGGGCACCGCCCGGTGTCCGGTGCTCGCCCATCTGAGCTATGACGCCGAGGACCCGTTCGCCGTCACCGCCGCCTTCGGCCACGACGGCCGGGTGCTGGCCCGGTGGCGGCTCGACCGGGAGATGCTCTCCGACGGGCTGACCGGTCCGGTCGGCGTCGGCGACGTCCGGCTGCGTCCGGTCTCCGCCGGACGGTGGCGGGAGCTGCGCATGGAGTTCCTCGGCGACTACCGGGCCGACGGCGGCCGCCACCACGCGGTGGTGTACGCCTGGGCGCCCGCGGTCGCCGCCTTCCTGCACGAGACCCGTGAAGTGGTCCCGCTCGGGCAGGAGGAGGTCCAGGTCGACGATCTGCTGGCGGAGATCCTCTCCACGGGCTGAGCGGCGGGCCGGGGTGGGCCGTCGGCTGAGTGGGCGGGCCTCGGCGCCGGCTGAGTCATGGGCCGGGGCGCCCTGAGTAGCCGTACTCATGTCCGCGCCGATCCGCCGGCCGCAGGATGGGGCTCCTTCGACCTCCACGACTCCTCCGGCAAGGAGCCCCGCCATGCCCGCAGTGCGCCCCGCCCCGCTTCCCGCGCCACGCCGTGTGCCGCCCGCCCTGTTCGCGGGCGTGGTGGCCGTGGGCCTCGCCGTGTCGGCGTGGGACGTGCGCGACCGCACCACCTGGTTCCTGGAGACGTTCTGGGCGCTGGCCGGGCTGCCCCTGGTGGTGCTGGTCTGGCGGCGCTTCCCGCTGACCGGGCTGTTGTGCGGGCTGCTCGCCGCGCACGCGCTGGTGCTCGCCGCCGGCGGCCACTACACGTACGCGCGGGTGCCGCTGGGCGACTGGGTGCGGGACGGCTTCGGCCTCTCCCGCAACCCGTACGACCGTTTCGGCCACCTGATGCAGGGCTTCGTCCCGGCCGTCCTGGTGCGCGAACTGCTCGTCCGTACCTCGCCGCTGCGCGGCAGCCGCTGGCTGGCCCCGCTCACCGTCTGCGCCTGTCTCGCCTTCAGCGCCTGCTTCGAGCTGCTGGAGTGGGCGGCCGCCGAGATCGGCGGCCACAGTGCGGACGCGTTCCTCGCCACCCAGGGCGATGTCTGGGACACCCAGTGGGACATGTTCTGCGCGCTGATCGGGGCGGTGCTGTCGCTGCTGCTGCTCAGCAGGGCGCACGACCGTCAGCTGGCGGCCCTGGCGGCACGGACCGCCGGCTGACCGGTAAGTCAGTCGCCGCGGCCGGTGTGCCGGCGGCGCGCCCACAGCGGCAGCCCGTACCAGCACACCAGGTACCAGGCGACCACGGCGGCGACCAGGTAGGGGACGTAGCCGTCGTGCGTGGCGACGCGCAGGATCAGCAGCAGCGATGAGGTCATCGTGGCGAGCAGCAGGACGAGGCCGACGAAGGTCAGCCGGGAGGCGATGCGCACCGCCTGCGGCTTGACCCGCCGCCCGGAGACCAGGCGGTGCAGGGACACCGGGCCGATGAGGGCGCCGGTCGCGCAGGCGCCCAGAACGACCGTCACGATGTAGATGATCTGATCGGTCGGGGTCAGCGTCGCGTACTTCGGCTGGAAGACGACTGTCAGCAGAAAGCCGAACAGGATCTGCACGCCCGTCTGCGCGACGCGGACCTCCTGGATGAGTTCACCCCACATCCGGTCGGCCCGCTCCTCCTCGGTCTCGTCGCGGCCCTTCCGCCGCCCCTCCTGTGTCATGCGATCCGTTTAACCGGGTGAACGTTCGTTCAAACGGACGGTTTCACCATGGCTACCAGCGGTGTTCGACCTGCTCCTTGACACGGCGGTCGTACAGTTCGCGGATCGCGGCGTGCGTCTCGGCGGACAGGGCCGGCAGCTTGGCCGCGGCCGCGTTGGCGCGGGCCTGCTCCGGGTTGCGGGCGCCGGGGATGACCGTGGTCACACCGGGCTGCTCGATGATCCAGCGCAGGGCCAGCTGGGCCGGGGTGAAGCCCTCGGGGGCGAGGGCCGCGAACTCGGCGGCCGCCTCGACACCGGACGCGTAGTCGACGCCGGAGAAGGTCTCGCCCTGGTCGAACGCCTCGCCGTGCCGGTTGTAGGTGCGGTGGTCGTCGGCGGCGAAGACCGTGTCCTTCGTGTACTTGCCGGACAGCAGGCCGGAGGCGAGCGGCACGCGCGCGATGATGCCGACGCCCGCCTCCCGGGCCGCCGGGAGCACCTCGAGGAGGGGCTTCATGCGGAACGGGTTGAGGATGATCTGCACGCTCGCCACGTTCGGCCGGGCGATCGCGGTCAGCGCCTCGGCGCAGGTCTCCACGCTCACGCCGTACGCCGCGACGCGCTCTTCGGCCACCAGGGTGTCGAGGGCGTCGAACACCTCGTCGGAGGAGTACACGGGGGTCGGCGGGCAGTGCAGCTGCACCAGGTCGATGCGGTCGACGCCGAGGTTGCGGCGGGACCGGTCGTTCCAGGCGCGGAAGTTGTCCAGGACGTAGTTCTCGGGAGTCTGCTCGACCCGGCGGCCCATCTTGGTGGCCACGAGCACATGCAGGTCCGGCCGGCTGCGCAGGAAGGTGGCGACGGTCTCCTCGCTGCGCCCGTCGCCGTACACGTCGGCCGTGTCGAAGAAGGTGACGCCGGACTCGGCCGCCGCCTCCAGGACGGACAGGGCCTCCTTGTCGTCGACCTCGCCCCAGTCCGCGCCGAGCTGCCAGGTGCCGAGTCCGACGACCGACGCCCACTGTCCCGACCTGTCCATCACGCGTTCGTCCATACCGTCCAGTCTGTCATCCGGCCTCCCGGCCCGCCGGACCGGGTGCTTCCGGTCGCGGACGGCGCCGGACGCCTGGTGGCCGCCTGGGGCGTCAGGCCCGGGGGGTCAACTGTGCCTGGACGAGGGGGCCGTAACGGTCGGCGATGGCGTCGAGGTCGGTCCCGCGCAGATGCGGGCCGCGGGCGACGCCGTACATCACGCCCAGACCGAGCAGGCCCGCGACGGCCAGTTCGGCGCGCAGTCCCCGGTCGGGGCCGGTGAGCCGGGCGGCGAGGCGTTCGGTCACCTGGGCGCGGAAGTTGGCGCGCAGGACCTCGCCGTGGTCGCCGTGCAGGGGGGCGAAGGCGATCCGCACCAGCGGGTCGGCGCCGCGGTCGCGCTGGCTGGCCAGGACATGCCGGACCATGTGCCGGCCCAGCTCCTCCAGGGGCGCGTCGAGCAGGTCGTCGGCGTCGGCGTCGAAGGACATCACGCGGGCGAAGAGGGCGTCCTTGTTGCCGAAGTACTTCAGGATCAGCGGCGGGCTGACCCCGGCCCGTTCGGCGACCGCCCTGAGGGTGATGTCAGCGTGGGCGTGCCGGGCCAGGAGATACCGGGCGGCCTTGAGGATGGCCGTCCTGGTGGCCTCGGCGTCGCGGCGCGCGGGGGCGGTCTCGTGGGGCGCCGGTGCGGCTGCCCGGGGACCGGATGGGGTGCTCACGGCACTCATGCTCCCTCCATCGCCTCGTCACGGGCGCCCCGGGTGGCACCGCGAGCGCGCCGGGTGCCGCCGGAGGGCCCGTCGCCGGGTATGGACAGGGCGGCGGCGCAGGCGACCAGGGCGATGGCGCCGGCCATCGTGAACGCCAGCAGGTAGCCGTGCAGGGTGGGCACCGGGAGACCGCCGACGAGGCTGGTGTGGTGGACGAGGACGCCGGCGACGGCGGCGCTGGAGGTGGCCTGGCCGATGGTGCGCATCAGGACGTTGACGCCGTTGGCGGAGGCCGTCTGGGCGGCCGGGACGGCGCGCAGGATGAGGGTCGGCAGCGCGGAGTAGGCGAGGGTGGTGCCGGTCGCCACCACCGTGGCGCCGAGGATGATCATCCACAGGTCGCGGCTGTCGGCGATGCGCAGCGCGTAGCCGCAGGCGATGACGGCGGCGCCGAGGGCTAGGGTGATGCGCGGGCCGCGGGAGGCCGAGATGCGGGCGGACAGCGGCGAGAAGAGCAGCATGGTGACGCCGCCGGGCAGCAGGCACAGGCCGGTGGCGACGATCGACAGGCCGAGGCCGTAGCCGGTGGCCTTCGGCGCCTGCACCAGCTGGGCGGTCACCAGCGAGTTGGCGTAGAAGGCGAATCCGGTCAGCATGGCCGCCACATGGGACAGGCCCACCCGGGGCCGGGTGACCAGGCGCAGGTCCACCAGGGGCCGCTCGGTGCGCAGCTGCTGCCACCACCACAGGACGAGGACCGCGGCGGCGGCGAGGAACAGTCCGAGGACCCGGGGGCTGCCCCAGCCCCACTGGCCGCCCTGCGACACCGCCAGCAGCAGGCTCACCAGGCCGGCGGCCAGGCCCAGCGCGCCGAGCACGTCGAAGCGGCCCGGCTCGCGCACCGGGGACTCCCTGACCGCCCACCAGGTCGCCGTCACGCCGAGCGCGCCGAGGGCGCTGGTCAGCCAGAACATGGTGTGCCAGTCGGCGTACTGCACCACCAGCGCGGCCAGCGGCAGGCCGAGCGCGGCGCCGATGCCGACGGTGGAGCTCATCAGCGCCACCGCCGAGCCGCGGCGCTCCGGCGGCAGTTCGTCGCGCAGGATGCTGATGGACAGCGGCACGACGGAGGCGGCGGCGCCCTGGAGCGCGCGGGCCGCGATGAGCACGCGGATGTCGGAGGACAGGGCGCACATCACGGAGCCGGCGGTCATCAGGGCGAGCGCGGTGATGAGCACCCGCCGCTTGCCGTACATGTCGCCGGCCCGGCCGAGCACGGGGGTGAGCACCGCTCCGGAGAGCAGGGTCGCGGTGACCATCCAGGAGACGGTGGCCGCCGATGCCCCGGTGAGCCGCGGCAGGTCCGGCAGCAGGGGGACGACGACCGTCTGCATGACGGCCATGAGGATGCCGCCCGAGGCCAGCACGGGGATGGTGAGCCGGTCCCGCAGGCGGGGCGGCGCGGCGTCGGTGCCGGGCTGGGACGTCGGTGCCGGCTGGTCCATCGGCGCTCCTGTGGGCAGCGTGAAAGCGTTGGTGAATAACAATTCACCCTATCGAGTG
>Ga0308175_100001933_pt1 | contig 14026 bp, 15 predicted proteins | sample PhyCR1_3_FD_203893 | JGI IMG/M metagenome (GOLD analysis project Ga0308175, IMG submission 203893) | Soil microbial communities from UC Gill Tract Community Farm, Albany, California, United States - DLSLS.C.R1 | ecosystem: Environmental > Terrestrial > Soil > Agricultural land | place: USA...
CGCGGCCGGCCCACCCCATGGCGCGCCTCGGCCTGCCGGTCGCCCGCGCCCTGCAGAAGCGCTTCGCCCGGGATTCCAAGCGCGCCATGGCCCGCGCCGCCGCGGTGCAGTGGCCCGGGGCGGGGGGACGGGGGCGGTAAAACCGGTTACCGCGTCTCCGCCCGCCGCGCGCCGGCGACGCCGAAGACCCCCGAGATCACCCCCAGGGTGATCAGCGAGAGCCCGATCAGCGAGCGCAGGTGATCGGTCGCGGCGCCGCCGAACGCCTCGTTGACCAGCGTGGGGAGGCCGGCGTCGTGCGGAATGGTGAAGAGCCCCGCCGCCGCCAGCAGGAAGCCGAGGGCCGCCATGTTCTGTCCCGGGGGCTTCGCCGGCCGGCCGCTCTCGCGCCCCACCACGCTGTGGGTGTACCCGTAAGAGAAGTAGATCGACATCCCGAGCACCAGCCAGCCGATGAACCGCCACCAGGAGGTCGGCGGCAGGTAGAACATCAGGAAGATGCAGAACAGGGCGCCCAGCAGCGGGATGAGCCACGGCCCCAGGGGGACGCGGAAGGGGCGCGGCCGGTCCGGGTCCTTGTAGCGCAGGATGGTGATGCCGGCGCAGACCAGCACGAACGCGAACAGCGTGCCGATGTTCGTCAGCTCCACCACCTCGTTGATGTTGGCCAACCCTGAGAAGACGGCCACCACGATGCCCGTCAGCCAGGTGGTGACGTGCGGCGTGCGGTACTTCGGGTGGACCTTCGCCGCCCACTGCGGCAGCAGGCCGTCGCGGGCCATCGAGAAGAAGATGCGCGGCTGGCCGAGTTGGAAGACCAGCAGCACCGAGGTGGTGGCGAAGATAGCGCCGAGGGAGATGATGATCGTCGGCCACTTCCTGCCCAGGCTCGAGAAGGCGGTCGCCAGCGGCTGGGCGGTGTCGAGTTGCTTCCAAGGCAGCATGCCGGTGAGCACCAGCGCCACCAGGATGTAGATGAAGGTGCAGACGACCAGGCTGGAGAGGATGGCGATCGGCATGTCGCGCTTCGGGTTCTTCGTCTCCTCGGCGGCGGTGGAGACGGCGTCGAAGCCGATATAGGCGAAGAAGATGATGGCGGCGGCGGTGAAGATCCCGTGGTAGCCGTTGGGCGCGAAGGGGTGCCAGTTGGAGGTCTTGACGTAGAAGGACCCCATGATCACGAAGAAGGCCACAATGGCCAGCTTCAGGATCACCATCGCCGAGTTGAACCAGGCGCTCTCGCGGATGCCGACCACCAGGACGACGGTGATCAGCATGACGATCAGGAAGGCCGGCACGTTGAAGACCAGCGGGATGCCGAGCAGGTGAGGGGCCGCCGCGAGCGCCTCGGCGGCCTGGGTGACGGCGGCGCCCAGGGCGGCGACGGCGGAGCTCCCGCCGTGGGCCTGCGCCTCGGCGACCTGCTGGGCCGCCTGGGCCGCCGAGCGGTAGTCGATGCACATCCAGCCGGGCAGGTCGATCCCCACGTTGTGGAGCAGCTCCTGGAAGTAGCCGGACCAGGAGATGGCCACCGCCACGTTCCCCACCGCGTACTCGATGATGAGGTCCCAGCCGATGATCCAGCCGACCAGCTCGCCGAGGGTGGCGTAGGCGTAGGTGTAGGCCGAGCCGGAGACCGGCACCATGGAGGCGAACTCGGCGTAGCAGAGCGCCGCGAAGCCGCAGGTGATGGCGGTGAGGACGAAGGAGAGGGCGATCGCGGGACCGGCGCCCGCGTGCCCGCCGCCCCCCGCCGCGGCGGTGCCGACGGTCGAGAAGATGCCGGCGCCGATGATGGCGCCGATGCCCAGCAGGGTGAGCTGGAAGGCGCCCAGGGAGCGCTTGAGCTGGGACTCGGGGTTCTCGGTGGAGGACAGGATCGCGTTCAGCGACTTGGTGCGGAAGATGCCCTGCAGCAAAGGTTTCCTCCCCGCGAGCTCCGCGGCCGGCCCGCGTGGTCCCGCATGTCCATGGGTGTGTGAATGCGCCGCGGGAGTCTGACACGGCCGGGGGGAGGGGCGCAACGGAGGATTCCGGGAGACGGCTCTTGCGGCATCCACGACCGAGCGGTAGTCTGTGAGGGATGAGCTTCGAAGACTACATCACGGTCACTCCGGGGATTCGCAGCGGCAAACCCTGCATCCGCGGGACCCGCATCACCGTCTACGACATCCTCGAGTATCTCGCCGGCGGTATGACGGAAGCCCAGATCCTCGAGGACTTCCCGAGTCTTCGCCCGGAGCACATCCGGGCCTGTCTGGCGTTCGCCGCCGCCCGCGAGCGCCGCTTGGCCGTCTCTCCCACGGCGTGAAGCTCCTGCTCCTGATGCGGCGTCTCCCCCCTTTCGCCGCACTTTCCCCCCGGGCGTGCCGCCCCATCTGGCGTTCGCGGGCGTTTTCCTCTAGCATTCCGCCCGCCTCATGACCAGGAAGAAGAGACATCTGCCGCCCCACACCAACCCCCTGCCCGGCCGCCCGCCCGGCGGCCGCGGGGAGATCCTTGCCCGTTCCACGGTGCCGGCAGCGTAGCGGGAAGCCCGGAGAGCCGCCCTTTCAGGGCTTTCCGGGGAATTGGGGAAGTCGGTACAACTGTTGCATTGGGTCCGCGTGTCGAGGTGGGGCCAGAAAGGGACGCAGCCCCTCCGAGCCCACTCCTCCTTCGGGCCAAATCTTCCGGGAACTCTTTTCGAGCTCCCCCCATCTAAGTGGTGGAGAGGTGAATATGCAGAGAACTTTGGTCGTTTCCGTGGCAGCCCTTCTCGTCCTGCCGCTGGCCGGCTGTGGCAAGATCCAGGCCCGGGCGGAGCTCAAGAAGGGGAACTCCTACTACACGCAGGAGCAGTATGCGAAAGCCCTGGATTACTACAAGCAAGGGCTGCAGCACGATCCGGACGCCACCTTCGCCTGGCGCTCGGTCGGTTACTCCGCGCTCGCCCTCTACCGCCCGGGCGACAACGATCCGAAGAACCAGCAGTACGCCACCACCGCCATCGATGCCTTCGAGAAGTATCTGGCCGAGAACCCGGACGATACCAAGATCGAAGATTACCTGATGGCCACCTACGTGAACGCCGAAAAGTACAACGAGGCGCTCTCCTTCATCGACCGCCGCATCCAGGAGCGGCCGGCGGAGGCGGGGAAGCTCGAGCAGGCCCGGGTCAACATCCTGACCAAGGCCGACCGCCTCGACGAGGCGTTCAAAATGGCCGACAAGCTGCAGGGGGCGGACAAGGCGAAGACCCTCTACGCCATCGGGTCGACGGCCTGGGACAAGGTCTACCACGACCCCGGCAAGCTCGACGCCGACGGCAAGACCCGGCTGATCAACCTAGGGCTGGATGCCCTCAAGCAGGCGCTCGCCGTCGATCCCAACTACGTGGAGGCGATGGTCTACAACGGCCTGCTGTACCGCGAGAAGTCGAAGATCGACACCGACGGCGCCGAGCGGCTGGCCGACGAGACGACCGCGCACGACTGGACCGAAAAGGCGAAGGCGGCGATGGCGGCGCGGAAGAAGGCGGCGGACCAACAGGCGGCCTCCCCCGCCAAAACCTAAATGGACAGGTGAGAGATCATGTTTGAAAATTCACTGATCGATCTGGACAAGAAGACGAAGCGCGGTCTCCGCTGGTGGCTGATGCCCGTCGCGCTGGTCATCCACCTGGTGGCCGGCGGCGCGCTGCTGTTCGCGCAGTACTGGAACGTGCCGCCGGTGGAGGAGCCGCCGATCAACGTGGTGTTCGTCAACACCGCGCCGCCGCCGCCCCCCCCGCCGCCTCCGCCGCCTCCGCCGGCCAGCGCGCCGAAGCCGGTGGAGGTGCCGAAGGAGGTGCCGCACATCCAGCCGACCGAGCCGGTACAGCCGGTACAGGTGCCGGAGAAGGTGCCGCCACCGTCCAACAACCCACCCGCGGACGCCGGAGTTGAGGGGGGCGTCGAGGGCGGTGTCGCCGGCGGTGTGGTCGGCGGCGTCGTGGGTGGAGTCGTCGGCGGAGTCGTCGGCGGCACCCCGGGCGGCGTGGTCGGCGGCCAGGACGAGGCGCCGTTGCGCGTCGGCGGCGACGTGAGCCGGCCGGAGATCATCAATCAGGTCAAGCCGGTCTACACCGAGCTCGCCCGCCGGGCCCGCGTCACCGGCACGGTGATCGTCGAGGCGATCATCGACACCCAGGGCAACGTCACCAACGTGCGGGTCCTCAAGGGCCAGCCGATGGGTCTCGACAAGGCCGCGGTCGACGCGGTGCAGCGGTGGAAGTTCAAGCCGGCCATGCTGGCGGGCAAACCGGTCAAGGTCTACTACGTGCTGACGGTCAATTTCCAGGTGCAGTGAGCGCCTAGGCTTTCGAAAAGGAGAAGCGCATGGATCTGAATCCTCTTGTCCTCTGGGAACAGATGACCATCCTCAACAAGGGGGTCATCATCATTCTCATCTGCCTGTCGGTCTGGTCGCTCTACGTCTGCGTCGAGCGCCTGATCGTCTTCCGCAAGGCGCGCCGCCAGTCGCTCCTGTTCGCCCGCCAGGCGACCGAGCACCTGAAGAACGACCGCGCGCAGGCGGCGATCGACGTCGCGATGAAGTACCCCCAGAGCCACCTGGCCCGCGTCGTCTCGGCCGGCCTGCAGTCGTTCCAGTTCGAGAGCCAGACCAGCCCGCTCTCCGAGGTCGAGATCGTCGAGGCGGCCACCCGCGCCGTCGAGCGCGCCACGCTGCTGACCACCTCCGACATGAAGCGCGGCATCGGGTCCCTGGCGACGATCGCCACCATCACCCCCTTCATCGGCCTGTTCGGCACCGTGATCGGCATCATCAACGCCTTCCACGGCATGGCCCTCACCGGCTCGGGCGGTATCGGCGCCGTGTCGGCCGGTATCGCCGAGGCGCTCGTGGCCACCGCCTTCGGCCTCGGCGTCGCCATTCCGGCGGCCTGGATGTTCAACTACTTCACCAACGTGCTCGAGCGGCTGCAGATCGAGATGTCCAACTCGTCGTCCGAGCTGGTTGACTTCTTCATGAAGCGCCAGAGGAGCAAGCATGCTGCCTAAGCACAACAAGCCCACGCTCGTCAAAGAGGTGCGGAGCGACATCAACGTCACCCCCCTCGTCGACGTCTGCCTGGTGCTGCTGATCATCTTCATGGTGGTCACCCCGATGTTGCAGAAGGGGGTCGCCGTCACCCTGCCGGAGACGACCAACCCCGCGAAGATGCCGGAGAACGCGAAGCAGCTCACGATGGCGATCAACGCGGACGGCGCGGTCTTCGTCAACCAGAACTGGGTGCCCAAGGAGAACCTGAAAGCCACGCTCGCCCAGGTCCACGATTCGACGCCGGACAAGGACGTGATGATCAAGGCCGACCGGCGCCTGAAATACAAGGACGTACGCTCGCTGATGCAGATGGTCAACGAGGCCGGCTTCAGCCATGTGGGCATGGTGACCAAGAAGAAGGCAGCGGCCGCCGGCGGCGCCTAGGCCGCCGTCACAAGCCGAAGGAGTTACAGCCATGGCAATGAACATGAGCTCTACAGGGGGAGTCCGGAGCGATATCAACATCACGCCCCTGGTCGACGTGGTGCTGGTGCTGCTGATCATCTTCATGGTCGCGGTGCCGCTGCTCCAGATGGGCTACCCCGCGCAGGTACCGCCGAAGGTCACTACCGCGACGCCGCCGCCGAGTGAAGACCAGATCATCGTGCGCATGGACGCCGCGGGCCAAACCTACATCAACAAGCAGGCCATCCCCTACGCCAACTTCGGCGGCGCCCTCCAGCAGGCGCTCACGGGCCGCCAGCAGAAGGTGGTGTTCTTCGCCGCCGACGGCGAGCTGCCGTTCGACAAGGTCATCGACTTCATGGACCTGGTCCGCAACAACGGCGCCGAGAACCTCGGCATCGTGTTCGACGACCTCAGGCAGGGCGGAGCCGCCGCGGCGGCGCCCGCCGGCGGCGCCCCGTAGATCGAGGGTCCAGCGCTTCCTCTCCATTCCCCCTCGTCCCCAGGACGAGGGGTTTTCGTTTTTCAGGCCGGTCCCTACGAGCCGCGCAGGGTGTGGCGGAGCCGTCCCAGCAGGACGTTGAGCGGGTGCGCGCGGTCGAGGAAGGAGAGCACCGGCTGGCCGCGGACGCCGAGCTCCTTGTAGAGGACGATCAGCTTCTGGTTGCTGCGGTCGACCTTGAGCCCGGCGCGCACCGCCTTGACCGCCCCCCTGCGGTCGCGGGCCAGCAGGCAGGTGCGCGCCAGGTTGAGGTAGTTCTCGGGCTCGAAGAGCTCCACCTCGATTGCGTGCCGGCAGAGCTTCAGCCCCTCGCGGACGCGCTTGTCGCGCAGGGCGATGCCGTAGCCGAGGTAGGAGTAGAAGAGACCGGGGAGGCCGACGTTCGCGTCCTCAGTCTCCGTCACCCTCCCCAGATGCTGCAGACCGGCGTTCCAGTCCCCTCTCCGGCAGCATTCGATGCCGGCCTTCACGGTGTTGACGATCTCGGGGCTCAGGGCCATCTCGAAGCACCTCCCCGGCGGACCGGGCCTGTCGTGGCGAACGAAGTAATAGGAGAATGTATATAAAAGAACCTCCGGGTTCAAGCGGCCGTGCCCGGCTCCCGCCGTGCTACACTTTCTCGTCTACTCCAGCAATGAAGGGAAAAAGCGCGGCGTATGACCAATCCGCAACCCCCCTCGCACCAGGAGGTCCGGGAGCTGACCGATCTGGCCCACCGCTTCAGCACCAGCGGACGGTATGAAGAGGCGGCGGACATCCTCCTCCTGGCCCTGCGCCTGGACCCGAAGAACCTGAGCGTCAAGTTAGGCCTGGCGGAGATCCGCAAGCTCCAGCAGCAGCACACGGGAACGAGCTCGCGGAGCCTGCGCGACGTCCTGCGCGAGGGGTTCCGCCGCAACGCCCTCGACGCCGCCCACTTCCTCGGCCTCGCCCATCTCTACGCCGAGAAGGGGGAGAACGCGCGGGCGATCGAGTGCATCGAGGTCGCCAAGGCCAAGGACCTGGCCAACCCCGCCAACCACAAGCTGCACGGCCGCCTGCTCTTCCGGCGCCGCGACTTCGACGGCGCCGTGGAGGAATTCGGCCGGGCGCTGCGCTACAACCCCTTCGACCGCGAGACGGCGGAGAGCCTGGGGCGGGCCGAGTACGAGCGCAAGCAGTTCGAGGCGGCGCTGAGCGCCACCGTGCACGCCTTCCTGCTGCTCAACGACGGCGACGAGGAGGGGGTGCGGCGGCTGCGGCGGCGCATCCAGACCCTGAAGCAGATCCTGGGCTGGGGCAACCGCGAGCTGGCGCGCGTCTTCCGCGAGCGCCAGGAGATGGTGCACACCTCTTTCGACCGGCTGGAGTGGCACCGCGAGCGCTTCCTGGAGCAGGGTGGGCTGCCGGGGTCCAGCCTCTCGCTCACCGCCCCGCCGCCCAAGCGGGGGGACGCCGGCGGCCAGCTCGAGCTGGCGGCGCGCCTGCGGCGGATCAAGCCCCTCGCCCACTTCTCCGACGAGCAGATCTTCCGCCTCACCCAGGCCGTCCGCGAGGAGGTCCACGACGTGGGCAGCCTGATCTTCGGCCACCGCGCCCAGGAGCGGGATTTCTACATGCTGGAGCGGGGGGAGATCACCGTCCAGCGCACCACCTCCTACGGCACCTTCGCGCTGGGGATGGTCGAGCCGGGGGACTTCTTCGGCGAGGCGAGCTTCATCACCGGCCAGGAGCGCAGCTCCGACGCCCTCGCCGCCGCGGCCAGCCTGATGTTCCGCATCGACTCGGCGACGCTCGACAACCTGATGGAGAATTCCCCGGAGCTGGGGGTCCAGGTCTACTGGACGCTCTGGCACAGCCTCGCCCGCAAGCTGCGGGCGACCAACGAGCAGCTGAAGTCGTTCTTCTCCGAGGAGTCGATGCCGGAGAGCTTCCTGCGCCTGCGCAAGCAGGCCGCGGGGGTCCCGGCGAACGTGCGGGTGGAGGAGTCGGACAAGATCCGCCTCTTCCGCGAGCAGGGGCTCTCCCGCCGCGAGCTGATGACCCTCGCCACCTTCTCCCGCGAGAAGCGCTTCAACGCCGGGGCATCGCTGTTCCAGGAGGGGGACGAGGGGAACGAGATGTACATCATTCTCGAAGGGCGGGTGATGATCTCCAAGTTCATCCCCGGCGCCGGCGAGGAGGCGCTCGCCATCCTGGAGCGCGGCGACTTCTTCGGCGAGATGTCGCTGATCGACGGCGAGCCGCGCTCGGCCGACGCCCGCGCCCACGCCGGCCCGCTCACCGTGCTGGCCCTGGATCAGGGGACGGTGCGCGAGGTCCTCGCCATGGACCCCCACGCCGCCCTCGAGTTCCTCCAGCTCCTCTGCCGCCTGGTCGCCAACCGCCTGCGCGAGATCGACGAGAAGGTCATCGGCTGGCGCATCATGTCCGGCGAGCGCAACGAGAGCGTGTCGGCGTAAGGGCCCCTACTCGTACCGCAGCGCCGACGACGGGTCCACCCGCGCGGCCTTCCAGGCGGGGGCGAAGCAGGCGATCAGGGTGACCAGCAGCGCGAAGCCGACCACCGCCAGGAGGTCCCGCGGCACGACGCGGAAGGGGACGGAATTGACGAAGTAGATCGCCGCCACCTCCGGATCGAAGCGCACCAGCTCGAAGGTGGTGAGCACCCAGCAGATGCCGGAGCCGAAGAGCACCCCCAGCAGCGTCCCCAGGGCGCCCAGGAACCCCCCGTAGGCCAGGAAGACCAGCCGGAGCTTCGCCGGCCGCAGGCCCAGCGCCCCCAGCAGCCCGATGTCGCGCATCCGCTCGCGCACCAGCACCACCAGGGTCGAGGCCACGTTGAAGGTGGAGACGATGACGATCAGCCCGAGGACGATGAAGAGGGCGATCTGCTGCAGCTTGAGCGCGGTGAACAGCTCGCGATTGAGCTGCCGCCAGTCGGTGACCACGAAGTCCGGCTGCAGGATGCCGGACGCCGCGTCGGCGATGCGCGGCGCCTCCTCGGGGTCGGCCACCGTGAGCTCCAGGAGGTCCACCGCCGTCTGCCCCCCCATCAGACGCTCCACCAGCGGCCGCGCGAGCAGCACCCAGCTGCGGTCGAACTCGGCGAAGCCGGTCGCGAACGTCCCCGAGACGCGGACGCTCTGATAACGGAAGCGCGGCCTCCCCTCCTCGAAGCCGAGGGCGACCAGGCGGAGCACCTCGCCGGGCTTCGCGCCGAGGCGGTCGGCCAGGTCCTTGCCCAGCACGGCGGAGGGGATGCCGTCCGCGGACGGGCGGAGCTGCTCCGCCGTGGCCGTGAGCTGCCCGCCTCCCGGATCGATGCCGCGCAGCACCACCTCCAGCCCCTGGGGCAGCCTGGCGCTGGAGAGCGACCCCTGCCCGTAGGCGACGTGGCCGATCCGGCGCACCCCCGGAACGGCCAGCAGCTTCCGCCGGCGCACGGGTGAGAGCGCTCCGGTCTCGCCCCCCACCGGATAGGCGATCACGGCGGCGTTGCCGCGCACGAGCTTGCTCTGGAGGTCCTGGCGGTAGCCGGTCATCAGGGCCATGGCGATGATCATCGCCATCACCCCCAGCGCGGTCGAGAGCAGCGCCGCCCGCGCCGTGCCGTCGAGCAGCCGGCTGTGCCGCCCGCGCAGAAAGCGCCAGGCGATCACCCACGGCAGGGGACCGGCGAGGGAGGGATCGGCCGGGCGGGGGCTCATCGCCGCGCCGTGGCGTCGAGGAAACGGTCGAAGAGGAACGAGGCGTCGTGCGGGCCGGGGGCGGCCTCGGGGTGGTACTGCACCGACCAGACCGGCCGGTCCGAGACGGCGAAACCCTCGACCGTGCCGTCGTTCAGGTTGACCTGGGTCACCGCGCAGGAGGCCGGGAGCGAGGCCGGATCGACGGCGAAGCCGTGGTTCTGGCTGGTGATCGCCACCTTGCCCGTCTCCAGGTCGCGCACCGGCTGGTTCCCCCCATGGTGGCCGAACTTGAGCTTGAAGGTGCGGCCGCCCAGGGCGAGCCCGAGGAGCTGATGGCCCAGGCAGATGCCGAAGACCGGCATCCGGGCGTCCACCAGCTCGCGGACGTTCTCGATGATCCCGGTCAGCGGCTCCGGATCGCCCGGCCCGTTCGACAGCACCACGCCGTCCACCGGCAGCGCCAGCACGTCGCCGGCCGGCGTGCGGGCCGGCAGCACGGTGAGCCGCGCCCCCCGCTCCGCCAAGGAGCGGAGGATGTTCGTCTTCACCCCGAAGTCGTAGACCGCGAGGTGGCGCCGCTCCTCCCCCACCGCCGGGATCTCGTAGGGAGCGGCGCAGGTCACCTCGTCCACCAGCGCCCGCCCCTCCATGGTGGGGAACGCGGCCACCTCGGCGGACAGGGCCCCGACGTCGGAGCGCTCGGTGGTGAGCACGCCGCGCAGGGCGCCGCGGTCGCGCAGCCGCCGCACCACGGCGCGGGTGTCGAGCCCCTGGAGGGCCGGCACGCCGTGGCGCCGCAGATAGGAGACCAGGCTCTCGTCCCCCACCGAGCCCGAGAAGCGGGCGGTGAACTGCCGGGCGATGAACCCCTCGACCCAGGGGCGCTCCGACTCGGCGACCTCGGGGGTGGTGCCGTAGTTGCCGATGTGCGGCTGGGTCATCACCACGATCTGGCCGCGGTAGGAGGGGTCGGTGAGCACCTCCTGATAGCCGGTCATCGAGGTGTTGAACACCACCTCGCCGAAGCGGGTGCCGGGCGAGACGGCCTCACCCTCGAAGACGGAGCCGTCCTCCAGGACGAGCAGGCCGGTGGATGGGGAAGCTTTCAAATCGGGGCTCCTCGAATCCGGGGGGACGTTTCCCCCGGAGGCCGCGACAGGGTATCATGGGCCCGTTTTATAGAGAGAAAACACGGAGGAACCCCCTGTATGCCGTGCTCACGCGTCTCGCGTCCGGCCCTGCTCGCGCTGCTCGCCCTGGTCGCGGCGGCCTCCCTGCTGCTGGCGGCCGCGGGCTATACGATCGTCCTCAAGGACGGCTCGACCCTGGTCGCCAAGGAGAAGTACACGGTCCAGAACGGCCGGGCGATCATCACCCTGCTCAACGGCACCCAGACGTTCGTGCGCGCGGACCAGATCGACGTCAAGAAGACGGAGCAGGTCAACAAGCTCGGCCTGGGCACCGGCGTGCTGGTCCCCGGCTCCCCCCAGGACGTCGGGACGGTGCCCGCCCAGCCGCGCAAGGACGAGACCCTGGCCGACCTGATCCACAAGCAGGGCGCCGGTCCCCGCGAGGTGCCGGGGAGCAAGCGCCAGAAGGATCAGCCCGCCGCCGGCAGGCTCGTGAAGACGAAGGCCGGCTTCACCGACCTCTCGGCCTTCCCCCGCAAGCCCTACGCCCACGCCGATGTGACCGCCCAGCTCCAGCAGTTCTTCCATACCCAGGGATTCGACGAGGTGGAGATCTGGGAGGGGACGCAGAGCGACCGTCCGCTGATCGAGATCAGCACGAATTCGGAGGGGTCCGTCTTCAAGGCGCTCAGCACCGCGGCCAACGGCCTGCTCCAGATCCGGACCACCTTCCCCAACCGGCTGTCCGCTTTCGAGGTCCTGCTCACCACGCCCGCCCGCGAACGGGCCGGCCAGTTCGAGCTCACCCCCGAGATGGCGACCGAGCTGGTCTCGAAGAGGGTGGACGTCACGGCTTTCTTCGTGCACAACGTGCAGTTCTAGTCGGGGTTATCGGTCTGATCCGACGGATCCGACGGATCGGTCGGATGGCCTCTTTTTGAGCCAGCTTCCTATAGGGGCAGGGGTGAGGATTTACGAAGGCACCTCCGACTCCTCCTCCCCCTCCTCCGGATGGAGCCCCAGGTATCTCTCCACGTCCATCCCCACCCGCTTCTGGAAGCGCTGCCGGTAGCTCTCCACCTCGCCGACGGTCTCATCGAGGAAGATCCGCTCGACGCGGAAGAGGGGGACGAACATCGTCGAGAGCCCCAGCGTCTGGTCCCCCTTGCGGACCGCTTGCGCCATCCAGTCGTCGAAGCTGGAGACGTTGATGCCGCGCAGCATCACCCCCGCCACCCCGAGCTCCTGGAGGATCCCCCAGAGCTTCTCGGTCGGATTGACCAGATGGACGATCACCAGCGAGCCGGGACGGATCATGTCAGCTCGCCCCTCCCACCTCCGGGGTGGTGAGGGTCTCCTTCCGACAGCTCCAGCAGCACTCCGCCCGCGCTCTTCGGATGGACGAACTGCACCCAGCAGCCGCCGGCGCCGCGGGTGGGCTCGGGGCGGAGCACCTGATAGCCCGCCTCGCGCAGCCGCCCGTCGTCGGCGCGGACGTCGTCGCTCCCGAGACAGAGGTGGTGGATGCCGGGCCCCCTCTTCTCCAGGAACCTGGCGATGGGGGAATCCTCCGACGTCGGCTCCAGCAGCTCGATGCGCGACTCGCCGCAGGGGATCAGCGCCACGCGCACCCCCTCGTGGGGCACCTCCTCGATCGCCTCGACGTGGAGCCCCATCGCCTCGTAGAGCCCCCTGGCCTCGTCGATCGAGCGCACCGCGATGCCGACGTGGTCGATCTTCCCGATCATCTCACCTCCAAAATCAGGCCATCCTCTCTTCCGTCGGTCCCGCGGGGCCCTCTTCCGCCGCCAGCTCGCTCTCTTCCCGGGCCTCCTCGCGGGCGTCCTCCAGGACCCCGGCGAACAGCCGGTCCGCGACTCGATAAGGATCGACCTTCCGCTCGTGCCCGCGCTCGACCTCGCGGTCCACGCCGAGCACCCGGTCGGCGGCGGCCACCACCCGCTCCTTGAGGATCGTCTCCACCCGCAGCCGCAGGTGGGAGCGGCGGCGGCGCTCGATCTCGCCGCTGGTCCGCATGTAGTCCCGGTGGCGCTCGAGCTCGGCCAGGAGCTTGTCCACCCCCTCGTCGCGCGCCGCCACGGTCTTGACGATCGGCGGCAGCCAGTCCCCATGCTCGCCGATCGACAGCATCATCTGGAGGTCCTTGGCCGTCTTCTCCACCCCGTCGCGGTCGGCCTTGTTGACAACGAAGACGTCGGCGATCTCCAGGATCCCCGCCTTGATGGCCTGGATGTCGTCCCCCATGCCGGGGACGGTCACCACGGCGACCGTATCGACCGTGCGCACCACGTCCACCTCGTCCTGCCCCACGCCGACCGTCTCGACGAGCACCCAGTCGAAGCCGGCGGCGTCGAGCAGATCGACGGCGTCGCGCGAGGCGCGGGCGAGCCCCCCCATGGAGCCGCGGGTGGCCATCGAGCGGATGAAGACGCCGGGATCGGTGTAGAGGGTCGCCATGCGGATGCGGTCGCCCAGGAGGGCGCCGCCGGTGAACGGGCTGGTGGGATCGACGGCCAGGATGCCCACCGTCTCCCCGCGCTGGCGGATGCGGCGGGCGAGACGGTCGACGAGCGTGCTCTTGCCGGCGCCGGGGGGGCCGGTGATGCCGATCACCCGCGCCTTCCCCGTCTCGCCATAGACGCGGCGGATCAGCTCCCGCTGCCCCGGCCCGCCGTCCTCCAGGATCGAGATCGCCCGCCCGAGAGCGCGCGGATTGCGCTGGAGCAGGCGCGGGACGAGGTCGTCGAGGCCCGTGCCGCGGTCAGGCGGCATGCCCGGCCTCCCCCGCCCCGGCATGAATGCCCGGGCTACGCCGTAACCGAAAAGCCGGGTGAGCCCGGCTCCCGGAAATATCCCCTGATTTCTTGGGAGCCGGCTTCAGCCGGCTTTTCGGTTCTCTCGTAGCCCGGGGATTGATCCCCGGGCGGGAGTGAAGGCTCCTCATCACCGCCCCTTCAAAAGCTGCCGCGCGATCACCAGCCGCTGGATCTCGCTGGTGCCCTCGCCGATGGTGCAAATCTTGGCGTCGCGGTAGTACTTCTCGGCCCGGTAGTCCTTGATGAAGCCGTAGCCGCCGTGGATCTGCACACCGCGCTCGGAGCAGAAGACGGCGGCCTCGCCGGTGTAGAGCTTGGCCTCGGAGGCGAGGCGCGAGACCTTGCCGCCGCGGTCCATCGCCTCGGCCGCGGCGAAGGTCAGCGCCTGGGCGGCGG
>Ga0308175_100001934_pt1 | contig 14016 bp, 10 predicted proteins | sample PhyCR1_3_FD_203893 | JGI IMG/M metagenome (GOLD analysis project Ga0308175, IMG submission 203893) | Soil microbial communities from UC Gill Tract Community Farm, Albany, California, United States - DLSLS.C.R1 | ecosystem: Environmental > Terrestrial > Soil > Agricultural land | place: USA...
CGCGCTTCCTTGGAGAGCTTGGTCTTGTTGATCCGCTCCTCCAGATCGGCGAGCTCGTCACGGCCGTCCTCGTCGCCCAGCTCCTTCTGAATGGCCTTCATCTGCTCATTCAAATAGTACTCGCGCTGGGTCTTCTCCATTTGTCGTTTGACACGCGAGCGGATGCGCTTCTCGACCTGCAGCACCGAGATCTCGCTCTCCATCAGGCCCAGCACCTTTTCCAGGCGCGTAGTGACGGACAGCGTTTCCAGGATGCCCTGGCGATCGGCGATCTTGACGGCCAAGTGCGAGGCGACCGTGTCGGCCAGCTTGCCGAAATCGGTGATCGACTGAACGACGCCGACGACCTCAGCCGAGATCTTCTTGTTCAGCTTCACATAGCTCTCGAAATCCGACACGACGGAGCGCGACAGCGCCTCGGCTTCAACCGATTTGGCGTCGGTGTCCTCGAGCGCAACGGCAGTCGCCTCGTAGTAATCAGTCCGCTCGGTATAGGCTTCGACGCGCGCGCGCTCCAGGCCCTCGACCAGCACCTTCACGGTGCCGTCGGGCAGCTTCAGGAGCTGCAGCACGCTCGCCAGCGTACCGGTTTCATAGATAGCGTCGGGCGCTGGATCATCGTCGGACGCATTCTTCTGCGTCGCCAGCATCACCAGCGCGTCATTCTTCATGACCTCTTCGAGCGCGCGGATCGATTTCTCGCGGCCAACGAACAGCGGCACGATATTGTGCGGGAAGACGACGATGTCGCGCAGCGGAAGCACCGGATAAGCGTGGCTTTCGCCATAAACGATGGTCGGCCGGGGTTTCGGAGTGGTCATGGCCTATTCCTTTTGTTTTGCCCCCTTGCACGCAGCCCGCTCGCTCGGCGCGACCGCCACAAGGTGCGATCTGATCCGATCATCGCATGACGATATTATCGTCCGCGGATGCCGGATCGTTGTTGAGGCGAATCCCGAGATCTGTTCCGCCACCGGCATTAGGTGGCTATCGACCCAGGGGGTGTCAAGTGTCGGAAAATGTCCGCTATACAAAGGTTTACGCGGCGGACTGCATAAGCAAAACGCGGCTGCGGAACTCGTTCCGCAGCGCAAATCATTGCAAAAAACGGCGCCTTAAAGACACGGCTGGCGCCGGCGCGGTTCACGCGCTGGCGCTGCTTTCAACCGCGCGATCCGAACGATCGGCGTAGATGTAGAGCGGACGTGCGGTGCCCTCGACGACTTCGCGCGAGATCACGACTTCCTCGACACCTTCCAGGCCCGGCAGGTCGAACATCGTCTCGAGCAGGATGCTCTCCAGGATCGACCGCAGGCCGCGGGCGCCGGTCTTGCGCTCGATCGCCTTGCGGGCCACCGCGCCCAGTGCCTCGTCGGCGAAGGTGAGCTCGATGTTCTCCATCTCGAACAGACGCTGATACTGCTTCACCAGCGCGTTCTTCGGCTCGACCAGGATCTTCTTCAGCGAGGTCTCGTCCAGATCCTCCAAGGTCGCGACGACCGGCAGACGGCCGACGAATTCGGGGATCAGGCCGTACTTCAGGAGATCCTCAGGTTCGACGTGGCGGAAGATCTCGCCGGTGCGGCGATCTTCCGGCGCCAGCACCTGCGCCGCGAAACCGATCGAGGTCGACCGACCGCGCGCGGAGATGATCTTCTCGAGACCCGAGAACGCGCCACCACAGATGAACAGGATATTGGTGGTGTCGACCTGCAGGAACTCCTGCTGCGGATGCTTGCGGCCGCCCTGCGGCGGCACCGAAGCCACCGTGCCTTCCATGATCTTGAGCAGCGCCTGCTGGACGCCCTCACCCGACACGTCGCGCGTGATCGAGGGATTGTCCGACTTGCGGCTGATCTTGTCGATTTCGTCGATATAGACAATGCCGCGCTGCGCGCGCTCGACATTATAGTCGGCCGCCTGCAGCAGCTTCAGGATGATGTTCTCGACGTCCTCACCGACATAGCCGGCCTCGGTCAAAGTCGTCGCGTCCGCCATCGTGAACGGCACGTCGAGGATGCGCGCCAGCGTCTGCGCCAGCAGCGTCTTGCCCGAACCCGTGGGGCCGATCAGCAGAATGTTGGACTTCGCCAGCTCGACATCGCTGTGCTTGGTCTGGTGATTCAGCCGCTTGTAGTGATTGTGCACGGCAACCGAGAGCACCTTCTTGGCGTGGCTCTGGCCGATCACGTAGTCGTCGAGGACCTTGCAGATTTCCTTTGGCGTCGGAATGCCGTCGCGCGACTTCACCAGCGAGGATTTGTTCTCCTCGCGAATGATGTCCATGCAGAGTTCGACGCATTCGTCGCAGATGAAAACGGTCGGACCCGCGATGAGCTTACGCACTTCGTGCTGGCTCTTGCCGCAGAACGAGCAATACAGCGTGTTCTTGGAGTCGTTCGTGCCGACCTTACTCATTCCTGTCTCCGTCCGCGGTTCGTCCGCTCTTTCGTCCCGATCCGGCGCAGGCCGGGCCAAAGCGGTGAAAGAGCAAATCTCGTACCAATATAAAGACCTTGTTCTTCATTCGCCGTGCGTACCACAGCCGACGCGAATCCCCCACGATCCATGACTGCTCACTCTAGCCAACCATGCTGTCATCCGACTATCAAGAAATCGCTAATCGGATGACACGCGGCTGACCGTGACAATACCGTGATTTTCGGCATTGACACGAGGGAAAGCGACCAAAATCGCACCGTAGTTGCTCGATTGCCACGACGGCCGCAGGCACGAACACGGAACATCCGGTTCCGACCGGCAGAACGACGGCGATCTTCGCGCATAACGCGGGGCAGCGGTATCCCGCAACTTTACGGGGTCTTACCCATCGCCGCCGGATCTTCAGGCCGCTTGTCGATGACCTTGTCGATCAGGCCAAATTCCGCCGCCGCTTCCGCGGTAAGGAATTTGTCGCGTTCCAACGCATCCTCGATCGCCTTGTAGCTCTGGCCGGTGTGCTTGACGTAGATCTCGTTGAGCCGCTTCTTCAGGTTCAGGATCTCCTGGGCGTGCAGCATGATGTCGGTCGCCTGGCCCTGGAAGCCGCCGGAGGGCTGGTGCACCATGATGCGCGAGTTCGGCAGCGAGAAGCGCATGTCCTTGTGGCCCGCGCAGAGCAGCAGCGAGCCCATCGAGGCCGCCTGCCCCGTGCACAGTGTCGACACCGGAGGACGGATGAACTGCATGGTGTCGTAGATCGCGAGACCCGATGTCACCACGCCGCCCGGCGAGTTGATGTACATCGAGATTTCCTTCTTCGGATTTTCCGCTTCAAGGAACAGAAGCTGCGCGACGGTCAAGGTCGACATGCCGTCCTCGACCGGACCGGTTACGAAAATGATGCGCTCTTTCAGAAGGCGCGAGAAAATGTCGTAGGCGCGCTCACCGCGGTTGGTCTGCTCGACCACCATGGGGACCAGGTTCATGTAGGTTTCGACGGGATCGCGCATGGATTCACCCAGGAGTTGGACTAGCCATGTCGGGCTAGCCGTTGGAGACGACGGCCCTACCGGGGAAATCGACGTGCGCTCATGCGAAAAACAAGAGCGAAGCGGCGGCGGTGGACGGGCATCCCGTGATGCAGAACTTCAAGACCGAGCCCACAGATATGGAGCATTTTCCCGGTGACAAGACCGAGGCTCTTCGCCGTGGACCGGCAACGGTTCAAGCCGATTCGCGGCCGGCCGCCTAGCGGCCGTGCCGTCTCGTACCAGCGGTTTCGCCGGTCAACCTTAACTGCCGCCTACCGCAGGGAATGCGCGGTCTCAAGCCGCCTTGTCCGCTTCGTCTTCCTTGAACAGCTCCTCCTTCGAGACCTTCTTCTCGGTCACGTTGGCGAGCTCGAGGATGAAGTCCACGACCTTGTCCTCATAAATCGGCGCACGAAGCTGAGCCAGCGCCTGGGCATTGCTGCGATAAAAATCCCAGACTTCCTTCTCGCGGCCCGGCATCGAGCGCGCACGCTCGATCACCGCGCGGCTGACCTCGTCATCGGTCACGGTGATCTTGTTCTTCTCGCCGATCTCGGAGAGTACGAGGCCAAGGCGAACGCGACGATCCGCGATGCCGCGATATTCCTCGCGCGCCTTGTCCTCGGTGGTGTTCTCATCGGCAAAGGTCTTGCCGCTCGACTCCATCTCGGCCTTGATCGAGTTCCACATCAGGTTGAACTCTTCGTCGACCAGCGATGGCGGCGCGTCGAATTTGTGGGTCTCGTCGAGCTTGTCGAGCAGCGCGCGCTTCACGCGCTGGCGCGTCGCGCTGTTGAACTCGCCACTGAGCCGGTCGCGCATCACCTGCTTCAGCTTGTCGAGCGATTCGAGGCCGAGCGTCTTGGCGAACTCGTCGTCAACAGCGGTGTCCTGCGGCGCTTCGATCGCGGTCGCGGTGGTCTCGAATTCCGCGTCCTTGCCGGCGAGCTTGTCGTTCAGATAGTTCTTCGGGAACGTGACCTTCAGCGTGCGAGTCTCGCCGGCGCCGATGCCGGTCAGCTGATCCTCGAAGCCCGGAATGAAGGTGTTCGAGCCGATCACGACCTGGATGGCCTCGCCGGTGCCGCCGTCGAAGGCCGCGCCGTCGATGGTGCCCTTGAAGTTCACGGTGACACGGTCGCCATTCTCGGCCTTGGCGCCTTCCGCCTTCGCCGTGTAGGCGCGATTGCCGTCGGCCACGCGCTTGATCGCCTCGTCAACGTCGGCGTCGCTCACCTCGGCGACCGGCTTCTCCACCGCGAAGCTCTTGAAGTCGGCCAGCGCGATCGCCGGCACCACCTCGATCGCGACCGTATAGGTCAGGTCCGACTCGCCGGAGAGGATCTTCTCGACGTCCTTCTCCTCGGTCGGCATCGTCACCTTGGGCTCGGTGGCGAGGCGGAAGCCGCGTTCGGTGAAGATCTGGGTGTTGGTGTCACGGATGGTCTGGTCGATGGTCTCGGCCATCACCGACTTGCCATAGATTTTCTTGAGGTGTGCCACCGGAACCTTGCCCGGACGGAAGCCGTTCAACCGGACCTTGTCCTTCAGATCGACCAGCTTGGCATCCGCCTTGGCGTCGAGATCGGCAGCGGGGACGCTGATCTGGAACTCGTGCTTCAGTCCCTCGGACAAGGTTTCTGTGACCTGCATGGCGTCAATCTTCTTCCGCTGCGGCTCCGGCTGCTTGCGGCCGGGGCACCTTTTGAATTGTGATTCGACGCGCGGCAGAGAAGCCTTGCGCCGGTTGAGGGCGGCAGACCCGCTTCCCGGTGAGGAGAGCGGATCTGCCCGAAAATCTCGAGGCAAACGCTTGAGAGCGCCTGGTGCGGGCGGAGGGACTCGAACCCCCACAACTTTCGTCACTGGAACCTAAATCCAGCGCGTCTACCAGTTCCGCCACGCCCGCGTGAACTGCAGCGTAAGCCCGGCCGCGATGCCGCGGGCGGCGCGGCTTATAACATGCGCTCGTCGGTCCGCAGCAAAAAAAATGGCGCCTCGGTCGCGCGAATGCAGGCCGGGGTCGGCCAAGCGACCTGCTAAAGATAGGTGTTCGAACATGGTCCACATCCCCCTCAGCCAGCAATGTTTCCCCATGACCGATAGCAGCTTTCGCCCGCACCGGCGGGCCATCCTGACAGGACTTGGCGCGAGCGGCGTCGCCACCCTGCTCCCGGCCTCTGTCCAGGCCGCCGAATCGTCACCGCTGGCGCTGACGGCTAAGACTAGCATCATCGCGCTGCGGCCCGGTCAACCGGCCAGCCCGGCCTGGATTATGGGGGCGTCGCCCGCGCCGGTCCGTGTCAGGCGAGGCGCAAGGCTGGACACGGCGCTGGCGAACGAGCTGCCGGCACCAGTGGCATTCAGCTGGCGCGGCTTGGGGCGGATTCCGGACATGGAACCGCTGGCAACGCTCGCTACTGGCGCACGCGCCAGGTTCGCGATGCCGGTGTCGTGGGCCGGCACCGGCTTGTGCGACATCGGGTTGCTCGCGGATGGCGCAGCGGCACCTGCCCGTCCCTTGCCTCTTGTCGTCGACGAAAGCGAGCCAGTAAACGTCGACCTCGACGAGGTTTTCCTGGTCGAGGACTGGCGCGTGACAGCTGTGGGAACCGCGCTGCCTCCGGGCATCGACCCAAAGGACGCGGCGACCATCTTCACCGTCAACGGCACAGATCGCGCCGACCTGACCGTCCGCAGCCAACAGCGGATCAGACTCCGCATCATCAACGGCTGTCAGCGCACGGTGATTGCGATCAAAATCGCCGACGTCGATGTCCGGGTCATGGCGATCGACGGCCAGCCGGCGGAGCCGTTCCCAGCCCGCAACGGCGCCGTGGTGCTGCCGCCGGGCGGCCGCACCGACGTCTTCATCGACGCCCCGCCGACGCCGGGAGCGACCAAAGCCATCCTGCTGCACGACGGCACCGCCGCCCGGTCGGTCGGGAGTCTTATCATCGCCAGCGAACCGCCGGCCCGTCCCGCTCCCTTGCCGCCGGCGCCGCCCCTGCCGTCCAACGGCTTGCCTGACCGGCTGGACCTCAAGAGCGCCGTCCGGATCGAGCTGCCGCTCGACGGCGCCGACTGGGTATCTCCCCGGACATTCTCGACATCGAGCCCGCCGGCCTTCCAGGCCAAGCCTGGCCGCACCGTGGTGCTGGCACTGACCAACCGGGCCGCCATCGCGACGGTCTTCCATCTGCAAGGCCATTGCTTCCGTCTGCTCGACCGGCTCGACGATGGTTGGAAGCCTTATTGGCTTGATACCCTGGCGCTCGAGCCCGGCCAGACCCAGCGTGTCGCCTTTACAGGTGATACCGCAGGCCGGTTCCTGATCGAGAGCATGGCGACCGACTGGGCAGCCCCGCGGCGCGTCCGATGGTATGAATTGAGATGAGGAAACCTGCCCAGGGACTTAAAAAACACCGGGGATCAACAGACCTGGGATCAACAATAAGGACAAGAACAATGGTCAAATCCGTTGCCACCATCACCGGCGTCGCCGCCCGTGCCGTCGTCATCCCGATGAAACGTCCGCTGCGCAACGCCTTTGGCGTCATCGATTCGGGTCCACTGGTGTTGATCGACGTCACCACCGATCAGGGCGTGACTGGCCATTCCTACCTGTTCGCCTACGCCAGGCTCGCCATGAAACCGCTGGTTCTGCTGATCGAGGAGATCGGGCGCGATCTCACCGGCAAGCCGTTGGCGCCGGTCGACCTGATGGCCGCAATGGACGCGAAATTCCGCCTGCTCGGCTGGCAGGGCCTGGTCGGCATGGCTGTGTCCGGCCTCGACTTGGCGTTCTGGGATGCGCTGGGGCAGATCGCCGGCAAGCCGGTGGTGGAGCTGCTCGGCGGCAGTGCCAGGCCGATGCGCTGTTATGACAGCTATGGCGTGGTCGATTCGGTGAAGGACGAGCGGGCCTTGCGCCATTCGGTCCACGAGCAGGGCTTTCGCGGCATCAAGATCAAGGGCGGCCATGGCGACCTCGCCACTGACGAGGCGATGGTGAAGGGGGTGCGCGCTTTGCTCGGCCCCGACATCGCGCTGATGCTCGACTTCAACCAGTCGCTTGCGCCAGCGGAAGCCGATCGACGTATTGCACGACTTGCACCCTATGACCTCACCTGGATCGAGGAGCCGGTGCCGCAGGAAAACCTGTCCGGACACGCCCAGGTGCGCGAGCGCTCGGAAATTCCGATCCAGGCCGGTGAGAACTGGTGGTTTCCCCGCGGCTTCGCCGAGGCGATCGCGGCCCAGGCGACCGACTTCATCATGCCCGATCTGATGAAGGTCGGCGGCATCACCGGCTGGCTCAATGTCTCAGGCCAAGCGGACGCCGCCTCGATCCCGATGTCCAGCCACATTCTCCCCGAAGCCAGTGCCCATGTGCTGCCGGTGACACCCACCGCGCACTGGCTGGAGGTGCTGGATTTCGCCGGCGCCATTTTGGCCGATCCGATCCAGATCACCGACGGCACGCTCACCGCGCGCGGCCCTGGCCTCGGCATCGCCTGGAACGAGACGGCAGTGGCGAAATATCAGGTGCAGTAACCGCTCTGTGCCCGGGTGAGCGACCGACCCCGAGGCTCCAGATAAGGTCCCGCGATCGCTTCGCTCACGCCGGCGAGGATAGTTGAGCAAGATCGGTCAGGCGCTCCGTCATCGAGCGCGTCGGATGCACGCATCAGTACTCGATGCCGAATTCGTCATAGATGCGTCGGAATACCGCCGGCAGCGTCTCGCTGAGGTCTTCGGCGATCAGGCCCGGCCCGGCCTCGCTGCCGGCTTCGCCATGCATCCACACACCGATGCTGGCGGCCTCGAACGCCGGCACGCCTTGCGCGAGCAGGCCGGCGATGATGCCCGCCAGCACGTCGCCGGCGCCGGCGGTCGCAAGCCAGGGCGGCGCATTGGCGGCGATGGTGGCGCGGCCATCGGGGGCGGCCACTGTGGTATCAGGTCCTTTCAGCAGCACGACGGCGCCGCAGCGGGCGGCCGCATCGCGCACCCGCTCGAGCTTGGAGCGCCCCGGATTTTTGTTGCTGAGATCGGAGAACAGCCGCGGAAACTCCCCCTCATGTGGGGTCAGCACCACCTCGCGGTCAGGCTCGCCCCTGATCTGTTCGAACAGGCGCTCCGGCGCATCGGCAAAACTGGTCAGCGCGTCGGCGTCGAGCACCAGATGCCGCTGCGCCGACAGCGCGGTGAGCACGAGATCCCGCGTCCGCTCGCCGACCCCCGCGCCGGGACCGATCATGCAGGTGTTGAGGCGCCTGTCGGTCAGCATTTCAGCGAACTCGACCGGCGTGTCGACGCCGCGCACCATCACCGCGGTCAACGCCGCGGCGTTGATGGCCAGCGCATCGCGCGGCGAGGCCAATGTGACGAGGCCCGCACCGGCGCGCAGCGCAGCGCGGGCGGCCATGCGCGCCGCGCCGGTCGCCGCCATGTCGCCGGAGACCGCAATCACGTGGCCACGCGCGTATTTATGGCCGTCGATGCGCGGCACCGGGAATGCCGACTTCCAGATCGCCGGGTTGTTTTCGAAGGCCCGCGGCGCGATCTCGTCGAGCACCTGCGGATCGATCCCGATATCCACCACCCGGACCCGGCCGCAATGCAGCCGGCCCGGCATCAACAGATGCGCCGGCTTCTTGCGGAAGAAGGTCACGGTCTCCTGGGCATTGACGGCGCTGCCCATCACGGCGGCCGTGGTGCCGTTGATGCCGCTCGGCAGGTCGATGGCGAGCACCGGCGCGCCATTGGCATTGATCGCCGCGATCACGTCATGCGGCTCGCCGGTCACCGGGCGGCTGAGGCCTGCGCCGAACAGCGCATCGATGATCAGCGCCGGCTTGCCGATCGCCTGCGGATTGAACGGCAGCACCGGAAATTTCCAACCCCGCGCGGCGGACGCCGCATCGCCATGCAGCGCGTCGCGCTCGCAACTCAGGATCACCGAGACCTCGCGGCCCTGTGCGGCGAGTTCGGCGGCAGCAACGAAGCCGTCACCGCCATTGTTGCCGGGCCCGCAGATCACTAGGATCGGCCCCACCTCGGCAAGATCCATGGCGGCCGCGGCGACCGCCTGCCCTGCGCTCAGCATCAGCGCGAAGCCCGGCGTGCCCGCGGCGATGGCCAGTCGATCCGCCCGCTCCATCTCGCTCGTTGTCAGAACTTCCATCGTCTCAACATCCCCCGATCGTGCCCGGACGCCCTCGATGCGGCCGCGTCCCCGCGACACTGCTTGCGCACAATGAGGCACTCAACTGAAACAATAGCTGGACCTTCTATCGCCTGCCGGCTCCGAAGTTCCAAGCGCCGAGGATACGGGCCCCATCGATGCTTGACCGCCTTATCACGAGGCAGTTCGGCCATATCGCGGACGCGAACGCTTTCCATGCCTACTATTTGACCAGTTTGCCTATTGAGCAGGCTCAGCTATTCTGGACAATTCGTAAGAGAGTCTGCAGCTTGCGGCTAAGAGCCTGGTTATCTATTCGATTTGGACCGGTTAACGACTTGGCATAGACCCTGCTTTTGAAGAGCCGCTTCGGCTGGGGTGAAAGGCTGTCAGTTGCCGGCGTCCGCCGAGGTGGTTCAGGCCCGGTATGTGATCGAACGATCTGTGCGTCTGGCGCCGCTGGACCGCGACCTTGAAGTTTATTCGGAATGCCCGGGAGGCGCTCAGTGAAGAAGATCGAAGCCATCATCAAGCCGTTCAAATTGGACGAGGTGAAGGAAGCGCTTCAGGAAGTGGGACTGCAGGGCATCACCGTGACCGAGGCCAAGGGATTCGGCCGGCAGAAGGGTCATGCCGAGCTCTATCGCGGCGCCGAATACATCGTCGACTTCCTGCCGAAGGTGAAGATCGAGATCGTGATCGGCGACGACCTGGTCGAGCGTGCGATCGAAGCCATCCGACGCGCCGCGCAGACCGGCCGCATCGGCGACGGCAAGATCTTCGTTTCCAACATCGAGGAAGCCATCCGCATCAGGACCGGCGAGTCCGGTCTCGACGCGATCTAACACACGCGACCGGGCTTGGCAGGGATCATCTGCGAGGCCCCGGACTGAAGAAAAATTCGCGATGCGAACAGCCGGACCGCGGCGCAAATGCCCTGTTTCGGGGCAGATGCGGGCTGCGGGTCGGCTGTTTCCGATATTGTGTTGAGCCTCGCGCGAGGCTATGGAGCATGACCCGCGATCGCCGTCCGCGGCCGGGCCGAAACGGATAACGAGGGCGCGATTGCGGCCAGTCGCGCTCTAAATTTTTGATCCAGCACGATCTTTTCGGAAAACCCTCCGCACGTTTCCGAATGTCGCTCTAGCCAAAAGGGGTATTCATGAAGAACGCCAAAGATGTCCTGAAAGCGATCAAGGACAACGACGTCAAATACGTCGACCTGCGTTTCACCGATCCGCGCGGCAAGTGGCAGCACGTGACGTTCGACGTTGGCATGATCGACGAAGACATTTTCGCTGAAGGCACCATGTTCGACGGCTCCTCGATCGCAGGCTGGAAGGCGATCAACGAATCCGACATGTGCCTGATGCCCGATCCGGTCACGGCAACGATCGATCCGTTCTTCGCGGAAACCACCATGATCATCACCTGCGACGTGCTCGAGCCGACCACCGGCGAGCCGTACAACCGTGACCCTCGCGGCATCGCGAAGAAGGCGGAGGCGATGGTGAAGTCGATGGGTGTGGGCGACACCGTTTTCGTCGGCCCCGAGGCCGAGTTCTTCGTGTTCGACGACGTCCGCTTCCAGACCACCCCCTACAACACCGGCTTCAAGCTCGACTCCTCGGAGCTGCCGACCAACTCCGACACCGAATATGAGGGCGGCAATCTCGGCCATCGCATCCGCACCAAGGCCGGCTACTTCCCGGTGCCGCCGATGGACTCGGTGCAGGACATGCGCTCGGAAATGCTCGGCGCGATGTCCAAGATGGGCGTCAAGGTCGAGAAGCATCACCACGAGGTCGCGTCCGCCCAGCACGAGCTCGGCATGAAGTTCGACACCCTGACCCTAATGGCCGACCAGATGCAGATCTACAAATACTGCATCCACCAGGTCGCGCACATCTATGGCAAGACCGCCACCTTCATGCCAAAGCCGGTCTATGGCGACAACGGCTCGGGCATGCACGTTCACCAGTCGATCTGGAAGGACGGCAAGCCGGTGTTCGCCGGCAACAAATATGCCGACCTGTCGGAGACCTGTCTGTCCTACATCGCCGGCATCATCAAGCACGCCAAGGCGATCAACGCCTTCACCAACCCGACCACCAACTCCTACAAGCGTCTGGTGCCGGGCTATGAAGCGCCGGTGCTGCTCGCCTACTCCGCGCGCAACCGCTCGGCCTCCTGCCGCATCCCCTACACCGCTTCGCCGAAGGCCAAGCGCGTCGAGGTGCGCTTCCCCGACCCGCTCGCCAACCCCTATCTCGGCTTTGCCGCGATGCTGATGGCCGGCCTCGACGGCGTCAAGAACAAGCTCGATCCGGGCCCCGCGATGGACAAGGATCTCTACGACCTGCCGAAGGAAGAGCTGAAGCAGATCCCGACCGTCTGCGGCAGCTTGCGCGAGGCGCTGGAGAATCTCGACAAGGACCGCGCCTTCCTCAAAGCCGGCGGCGTGTTCGACGACGATTTCATCGACAGCTACATCGCGCTGAAAATGACCGAGGTCGAGCGCTTCGAGATGACCCCGCACCCGGTCGAGTTCGAGATGTACTACTCGGGCTAAGGCCTGAGCAAAAACGGCGGATCATACGCAAACGACGAAGGCGCCTCGCGAGAGGCGCCTTTTTCGTCGGATCAGGCGCAGCCGTAACCCATCTTACGGGCCAGTTGTAGCCCACGTGAGCGAAGCGACACGCGGGATTGCTCTCCAGGGCCCCGGGTATCGCTGCGCTCACCCGGGCTACCGGACTGGATCGCACCGCAGAGAGCGACGCGTCACAGCTCGGCCTTGGCGACCGTCGCGGAACTCCAGAGCGAGCCGGGATTGGCACGATCGGGATAGAGCGCCAGCATCTGGTCGTAGAGCTCGCGGGCGGTCTTCGTTGAATCGTTCAGCCGGATGAAGTCGCGGATGTATTGACGCGTCTGTTCGACAATCTGCGGATTGTCGTCATTGGTGGGAATCTTGTGTCCCGCAACGACCGCCGACGGCTTCAAGGCGTCAATCTTGTCGAGCGCGGCGATCCATTCCAGTCGGGTGCGCCGGTTCGATTCGTTGAGGAACGGATGAATGCCGTTGTAGGCGGCGTCGCCGGCCGCAACCAATCCGATCGAAGGGACGTGCAGGCAGGTCGAGTCATCGGTGTCCGTGTGCCCGACCCTGATAACGACGAGCTTGTTTCCCTCCAGGTCGATCTCATCGCCCTGCAAGGGGTCGGCGACAGAAATTACGTCCGGAATTTGGCCCGGAAATAGCTTGCGCCATCGACCATTCAACTTCTCCGGCGTGATCTGAAGCTTCATTCTCGCGACAACCTCCGGTGTTGCCAATGCCTTCACGTCCGGAAAGCGGTCCTGTAGGATCTTCAGTCCGAAAAAATGGTCTCCGTGCGTGTGCGTGACGTAGATCGCCTTCAGCGTCTTTCCGCTTGCGACGATGGCATCCGCCAAACCCTTGGTTTGATCCACTGTCAGGAAGGTATCGACGAGGATGGCGTCGCGTTCGCCGTAGATCAGCGTCGAGGAATTGGCGACCCACATCAGGGATTCCTTGCCCGGCGGCACATCGCGGTTGAGCCCGGGACGCGTCACGGTAAACACCTTGTAGTTCAACGGGGACGTATCGCTCTTCGACTGCGCTCGCGCGGGACCTTGCATTGCAGGAAGCAAGGCAAGAGACGCCAACTTGATCATATCACGGCGGTTCATCTCAAACTCCGTATGCGAGGACATATTACCGGGGGTGATGTTCATTCGCGGTCGATTCGCGCAGCGATAGGCCGAAGACGTCGCATCGACAAAGGCGCCACCCGAGGAACAGAGCGGCGCCCTGCATCAACTCATAGCCCTACTACGCGCCGGTCACTCCCGGCGTGAAGGCGAGTGCGACCGGCAGTTTTTCCTGCAAATCGTACGGACTGGCCTTGTTGTCCTTGGCCCATCGCTTTTCGGCGTGGGACTCGAAGGGCGGAGGAATTTCGCCCTGAAGCGACCAGAGATCGGCCGGCAACTCGTCGATGGTCACCTCCCAATCATATCCTCGGTCTTTGACGAAGGGCGCGATCAACTGGTCGACCGCCTTCACCCACCATTCCCGGAGGATCGGCGTCGGCAAGGTCCTGGCCATATGATCGAGCTTGAAACGAACGAATTTGTTGTTCGAGACGCCGCCGACATAGACCGCGTCAGCGGCGACCTCCTCGAAGATCATCACGACGTAGAATTTCGGGATCGGAATCCGCGCGTACATCGCCGTAACCGTTTCGGCGAATGTCTTCTTGTCCTGAGCCGAGTAGGCACCGGCGGGATGATAGACCTTCCACAAGGGCATGATGTTTCTCCTAT
>Ga0308175_100001935_pt1 | contig 14016 bp, 13 predicted proteins | sample PhyCR1_3_FD_203893 | JGI IMG/M metagenome (GOLD analysis project Ga0308175, IMG submission 203893) | Soil microbial communities from UC Gill Tract Community Farm, Albany, California, United States - DLSLS.C.R1 | ecosystem: Environmental > Terrestrial > Soil > Agricultural land | place: USA...
GCACGCCGACGACTCGCCGCGGGAGCGCTGGGAGGTCTTCCAGCAGCCCGACGGGCACTGGCGCTGGCGCTGGCTGCCGTCCGCCGAGCAGAGCGAGGAGACCGCCCCGATCGTCAGCGGCGAGACTTTCGAATCCACGGAGGAGGCGGAGGAGTCCGCCCACATGGCGTTCCCCGACCTCCCCGGCTCCGTCGAGCGGCCCCGGTCGGCCGTCGCGGCCGCACGCGAGGCGGTCTCCACGGGGGCCACCTGGGGAGGCCGTGGCGTGGTCGCGGCCGGCCTGGTCGCCGCCGGCTACGTCGCCGGACGGCGTGCCCGACGCCCGGGAGGGGTACGACGGACGACGTGACGACGTGGCGCAGAGCCACCGAGAGCCGGGGCCGGTCAGAGCGTCCAGGGCAGCACGTGCTCGCCCTCTGCGCCCCGGGCCCCGTCCGCGCCGGTGCTTCGCGCGGCCTCGAGGAAGGCGGTCAGCCCCTGGGCGAGCCGCTCCTGGTCCGCGGTCGACATCTCCGCGGCGACCGCTGCGAACACCGCACGCCGGCGTCCGAGGATCCCCTCGATGAACCGACGGCCCTCCGGGCTGAGGGTCAGGGACACCTGCCGGCGGTCCTGGGGAGCCGGACGGCGGTCGAGCAGCCCCGCCGTCACCAGCCGTTCGCACGTCCGGCTGGCGTTCGACGGGTTCACCCCCAGCGCCTCGGCGACCGCGGACACGTTGGCCGAGCCGCGCGACCCGATCATCACCAGCACCCGAAGCTGGGGCACGGTCACTCCCGGGTCGCGCTGCGCCAGGGATCGCGCGACGACGGCGGTGACCAGCTTCGAGGTCTCCACCAGCGCCTCCACGCACCGGCCCGGCCAGTCGTCGTCCTGGTCCGGGGGGCCGGCATTAGTTTGCATGATCGCAATAGTTGCGGGTAGGTCTAGGACATGTCCACTGTGGAGCTCGCCTCCGGCGCATCCGGCTCGTCCGGCGTTCCCGGTCCGGATCGGTCCGTCGCCGTGAGCGACGAGGCGATCCGCGCCCTGCGGGAGCGTGTGGACGGCGAGGTCCGCTTCGACGCCGGCTCGCGCGCGGCGTACTCCACCGACGGCTCCAACTTCCGGCAGGTGCCGCTCGGAGTGGTCCTGCCACGCTCGATCGACGCCGCGGTCGAGGCGGTCGAGGTCTGCCGCGAGCACCGGCTGCCGCTGGTCTCCCGGGGCGGCGGCACGAGCCTCGCGGGCCAGTGCACGAACACAGCGGTGGTCCTGGACTTCTCGAAGTACTGCAACGCGCTGCTGTCGGTCGACGCCGAGAACCGCCGCTGCTGGGTCGAGCCGGGCATCGTCCTGGACTCGTTGAACGAGCAGCTCGCGGACACCGGGCTGCGCTACGGACCCGAGCCGGCGACCCACCCGAACTGCACGCTGGGCGGGATGATCGGGAACAACTCGTGCGGCGCGACGGCCCAGCGGACCGGCAAGGTCGTCGACAACATCGTGTCCCTCGACGTGGTCCTCGCCGACGGCACGCGGTTCACCTGCGGTCCCACCGACGACGACGCGTACCACGAGATCGAGCGGCGGGGCGACCGCAGGAGCGAGATCTACCGGACGCTGCGGCGACTGCGCGACGAGCAGGGCGACCTGATCCGGGCGCGCTATCCCGACATCCCGCGCCGGGTCTCCGGCTATAACCTCGACTCGCTGCTGCCCGAGCACGGCTTCGACCTCGCCGGCTTCCTGGTCGGCTCCGAGTCCACGCTCGTGACGGTGCTGCGCGCGGAGCTCAGGCTCGTGCCGGTGGTCGAGGCACGCACCCTGGTCGTGCTCGGCTTCCCCGACATCGCCACGGCGGCGGACGCGGTGCCGTCGATCGTCGAGCACGAGCCGATCGCGCTCGAGGGTGTCGACCACTACCTGATCCGCGACCAGCAGATCAAGGGGATGAACGCCCAGGCGCTCGAAGAGCTGCCGGAGGGCACCGGCTACCTGATGGTGCAGTTCGGCGGCGACACCACCGAGGAGTCGGACGAGCGTGCGGACCGCATGCTCGAGGCGCTGAAGAAGACCGAGCACGAGCCGGACGTGGCCTTCATGGACGAGCCGGCGCGCGAGGACGAGCTGTGGCAGGCGCGGGAGGCCGGGCTCGGCGCCACCGCGCACGTGCCGGACCGACCGGACACCTTCGAGGGCTGGGAGGACGCCGCGGTGCCGCCGGACCGGCTCGGCGACTACCTGCGCGACGTCCGCAAGCTCTACGAGGAGTTCGGCTACGCCAGCGACACCGGGCCGAGCCTGTACGGCCACTTCGGCCAGGGCTGCGTGCACACCCGGATCCCGTTCGACCTGTACACCACCGAGGGGGTGCAGACCTACCGCCGGTTCATGGAGCGGGCGGCCGACCTGGTCGCGTCGTACGGCGGGTCGCTGTCCGGGGAGCACGGCGACGGGCAGTCGCGCGGGGAGCTGCTCTCGAGGATGTTCGGCGACGAGCTCGTGGAGACGTTCGGCAGGGTCAAGCGGCTCTTCGACCCCGAGAACCGGATGAACCCCGGGAAGGTCGTGGAGCCGTACGCGCTCGACGAGAACCTCCGGCTGGGCGGCCACTGGGCGCCCCTGGACCCGCAGGACCTGTTCTTCTCGTTCCCGAACGACGGCGGGTCGTTCGCCCAGGCGGCGAACCGCTGCGTCGGCGTCGGCAAGTGCCGGCAGCACGGGCACCAGGGCGGGGCGGTGATGTGCCCGTCGTACCAGGCGACGAGGGAGGAGGAGCACTCCACCCGCGGCCGGGCGAGGTTGCTGTTCGAGATGCTCGACGGTCACGGAGACGGCCCGATCACCGACGGCTGGCGGTCCACGGAGGTCAAGGAGGCGCTGGACCTCTGCCTGGCGTGCAAGGGCTGCAAGAGCGACTGCCCCGCCGACGTCGACATGGCCACCTACAAGGCCGAGTTCCTCGCGCACCACTACCAGGGCCGGTTGCGCCCGCGCGCCGACTACGCGACCGGGTGGCTGCCGGTGGTCGCGGGACTGGTGAGCTCTGCACGGATCGCGCCCCTGGTCAACACCCTCAGCCACGCTCCCGGGGTCGGCCGGCTGGGCACCTGGCTCGCCGGGCTCGAGCCGCGGGAGGTGCCGCTGTTCGCGACGCAGACGCTGCAGCAGTGGTGGCAGCAGCGCGAGCCCCGTGCCGACGGCGGCTCGCGCGGCTCCGTGCTGCTGTGGCCGGACACGTTCACCAACCACTTCGCACCGGCGATCGGCAAGGCGGCCGTGGAGATCCTCGAGAGCGCCGGCTGGCGGGTGACCATCCCCACCGAGAAGGTGTGCTGCGGCCTGACCTGGGTGTCCACCGGGCAGCTCGCCACGGCCCAGAAGGTGATGCGCCGCACCATCGACCTGCTCGCGCCGCACGTGCGCGACGGCGGCTTCGTGGTGGGGCTGGAGCCGAGCTGCACGGCGGTGTTCCGCTCCGACCTGCCGGAGATGTTCCCCACCGACCAGGACGTGCGCCGCATCGACGATCACACGGTGACGCTGGCCGAGCTGCTCACCGAGCACACCGACGGGTGGGACCCGCCGAAGCTCGGCGACGGCAGCATCGTCGAGGCGCTCGCCCAGGTGCACTGCCACCAGCACGCCGTGATGAGCTGGGACGCGGACAAGGACCTGCTCGAGAGGTCGGGTGTCGACGTCGAGCAGCTCGAGTCCGGCTGCTGCGGCCTCGCCGGGAACTTCGGCTTCACCGCAGGGCACGGTGACGTCAGCGAGGCGTGCGCCGAGAGCGTGCTGCTGCCCCGGTTGCGCGAGGCGCATCCGCGGACCGTGGCGCTGGCCGACGGCTTCTCGTGCCGCACCCAGATCCACGAGCTCGACTCCGGTGGGCGCGAGGCGGTCCACCTCGCCGAGCTGCTCGCGGCCGGACGGCGCGGACCGGTCGACGGCGCGACGATGCCGCTGGACCGGCCGACGGTGCCGCCCGCCTGGGCCCGGTTCACCGCCACCGCGGTGGCGGCCGGCGCAGCTGCGCTCGCCGGGCTGGCGGGTGCCGGCGCCGTACGCCGGGCCGTGTCGGGCCGGTGACCGAACCCCAAGACCGAGAAACAGCTGAAGGAGACAACCGATGACCACAGTGGCCGACTACCTGCTCGAGCGCCTGAGGACCTGGGACGTGGAGCACGTGTTCGCCTATCCGGGTGACGGCATCAACGGGACGCTGGCCGCCTTCGGGCGCGCCGACGACCAGCCGCAGTTCATCCAGTCCAGGCACGAGGAGATGAGCGCCTTCGAGGCGGTCGGCTACGCCAAGTTCTCCGGCAAGGTCGGGGTCTGCATGGCGACCTCCGGCCCCGGTGCGGTGCACCTGCTGAACGGCCTGTACGACGCCAAGCTCGACCACGTCCCGGTGGTGGCGATCGTCGGTCAGACCAACCGGTCGGCGATGGGCGGCAGCTACCAGCAGGAGATCGACCTGATCAGCCTGTACAAGGACGTCGCCAGCGAGTACGTGCAGATGGTCACTGTTCCCGAGCAGCTGCCGAACGTGCTGGACCGGGCGTTCCGGATCGCGATGTCGCGGCGCGCGCCCACCGCGATCATCATCCCCAACGACGTGCAGGAGCTGGAGTACAGCCCGCCGACGCACGAGTTCAAGATGGTGCCCTCCAGCGTGGGGATCGACTGGCCCACCGTCGTCCCCGACGACTCGGCGCTGCGCCGTGCCGCCGACGTGCTGAACGCCGGCTCCAAGGTGGCAGTCCTGGTCGGCCAGGGTGCGCGCGACGCCCGCGCCGAGGTCGAGCAGATCGCCGACCTGCTCGGCGCCGGGGTCGCGAAGGCGCTGCTGGGCAAGGACGTGCTCAGCGACGAGCTGCCCTACGTGACCGGGTCCATCGGACTGCTCGGCACCCGCCCGAGCTACGAGATGATGATGGGCTGCGACACGCTGCTCACCATCGGCTCCAACTTCCCCTACACGCAGTTCATGCCGGAGCTGGACCAGGCACGGGCGGTGCAGATCGACATCGACGGCGGGATGCTGGGCATGCGCTACCCCTACGAGGTGAACCTCGTCGGGGACTCCGCCACCACGCTGCGGGCGCTGATCCCGCTGCTGGAGCGCAAGACCGACCGGTCCTGGCAGGAGGACATCTGCTCGAAGGTGGCCGGCTGGTGGGACACGATGGCCGGAGAGGCCGGCGTCGAGGCCAAGGGCGTCAACCCGATGCGGCTGTTCAGCGAGCTGTCCCCGAAGCTGCCGGACGACGCGATCCTCGCGGCGGACAGCGGCTCGGCGGCGAACTGGTACGCCCGGCAGATCAAGATGCGTGGCAACATGCGCGGGTCGCTGTCCGGCAACCTCGCCACCATGGGGCCGGGCGTGCCCTACGGGATCGGCGCGAAGTTCGCGCACCCGGACCGTCCGGTGATCGTGTTCGAGGGCGACGGCGCGATGCAGATGAACGGCCTCGCCGAGCTGATCACCGTCCGCCACTACTGGGAGACCTGGTCCGACCCGCGGCTGGTCGTCGCGGTGCTGCACAACAACGACCTGAACCAGGTGACCTGGGAGCTGCGGGCGATGGGCGGGTCGCCGAAGTTCGTCGAGTCGCAGGCGCTGCCGGACATCTCCTACGCCGACTTCGCCCGTTCGATCGGTCTCGGCGCGGTGACCGTCACCGATCCCGCGCAGCTCGGCGACGCGTGGGACCAGGCCCTCTCGGCCGATCGGCCCACCGTCCTCGACGTGCACTGCGACCCGGACATCCCGCCGATCCCGCCGCACGCCACGTTCGAGCAGATGAAGGACGCCGCCGAGGCGCTGGTCAAGGGCGACTCGAATCGCTGGGGCGTGATCAAGGAGGGGCTGAAGACCAAGGCGCAGGAGTTCCTTCCGCACCGCGACTGACCTCGGGGCACCGCCCGGTTCGATTCCGTGCCGTGGTTTCTCCGTGCGTGGACCACGGCATGGAACCGGCTGGTCAGGCTGCTGACCAACCGGACAAGTTCGAGATGTCCGACGTACGCCTCATCACCACCCGGCCGGGACGGCGGGGCAATTGTCTTGACGCCGGTCAGGGCGACGGGTGGTGCGGCGACTGGTTGCGCAGGTAGCGGTCCGGGCCGCCGGCCGCACGGGCGCCGGAGTCGAACCAGGCCTGGATTCCGGAGGGGTGCCGGCGAGCGAGCTCGTCGAGGTAGGCCTGGCGGAGTCGCACCACGTCCCGCCGCGCGACCGTCGTGCGCGCCCGCTCCAGACCGAGGAAGCTCCGCCGCCATGCCAGGCACAGCTCCTCGTCGGTGAGCCGTTCGGCCTGGGTCGTGCCGGGGAGCGGATGGACCGTCTCGTCCGGCGGCGCCGACGCGGCCAGGTCGGTTCGCTCGGGAGCAGCGCTGCGCTGGCCCCGGACGAGACGCACCACGCGCGGGTGGGTGACGCCGCCGAGGGCGAGCAGCGGCAGGGCGACCTCGGGCACGCCCTGGCACAGCACCACGAACGAGACCACGGCGGCCGCCGAGAACAGCGCCCGGCAGGTGCGCAGCTCCCAGTCGGGCGCGGGGGTCGGCAGCTCGCTCTGCAACAGCGCCTGCACCATGAACGCGAGGCCGCCGAGCACCCCGACGGTGACCAGGGTGGTGGCCGGACCCCAGGCGAGGATGGAGATGCCGACGCCGAGGGCGACGACCAGGGACCAGATCCAGGCCCAGGCGCTGAGCACCTGCTGTCGAGGTGGGGCGACGGCTTCGGACCGGCAATGTTCCTGTTGGGCCATGGTGTGCTTCCCGAGGTGCGAGGCGAGGACTTCGACATACCCGCGTGTGGCCCGGTTCACACGGGTCCTGCCGCACTCGCGGCGAATCCTTACACCGTAAATTCGCTGGGCGTGTCGCGGCATGGGCGCCCTGGCGACGGGTACGCCGTGCAGATCGGCTCGACGACGAGCCGACCACCACGAGGGAGCGACCATGCTGACCGAGCAAGATGCACGTGAAGTGATCGGCTGCACCGCCTACACCGACGACGGCGACAAGATCGGCAAGGTGGGGCAGCTCTTCCTGGACGACGACACAGGCCGTCCCGAGTTCGTCACCGTGAACACCGGCCTGTTCGGCACCAACGAGACGTTCGTGCCGGTGGGCGAGGCCACCTTCAACGGCGGCCGGCTGACGGTGCCCTTCACCAAGGACAAGGTCAAGGACGCGCCGAACGTGGAGGCGGAGGGCGGGCACCTCGACCAGGCGGAGGAGCAGCGGCTCTACGAGTACTACGGCCTGACCTACGGGTCCGGCGACGCCAGCGGCCGGACCACCGGCGACCCCACAGGGGACGCGACCGGCGAGCGGGGCGGCGACGTCAGCGGCCGGATGGCTGACGCGGGCACCACCTGGACGGCCGAGGGCTCGGCCGGCACCGCCGGCGGCCAGGGCGGTATGACCGACGCAGAGGGCACGTCGGAGGGCCGCGCCGGGGAGGCCGGGACCAGGGGACGCGAGGACGACCGCACCGGCGTCGACCCGAGCGACGTGGGCGGCAGCGGTCACGACACCTCGGGTGCGAACACCGACGACGCGATGACCCGCTCCGAGGAGCACCTCGACGTCGGCACGACCTCGGAGCAGACCGGCCGGGCACGGCTGCGCAAGTACGTCACCACCGAGAACGAGACGCACACCGTCCCGGTCCGCAAGGAGAAGGCGGTCCTGGAGACCGAGCCCGTCACCGACGCCAACCGTGGCGACGCGCTGGACGGTCCGGACATCTCCGAGGAGGAGCACGAGGTGACCCTCAACGAGGAGCGCGTCGAGGTGAGCAAGACGACCGAGCCGGTGGAGAGGGTGCGGCTGGGCAAGCAGACCGTGACCGACGAGGAGACGGTGACCGACGAGGTCCGCAAGGAGCACATCGAGGCCGAGGGCGACGTGAACGAGCGTCGCTGAGCAGAGAGCCTCCTGCGGGCGCCGGTGCCGAGCGGCACCGGCGCCCGTCCCCGTCGGGCGGTCCGCCGTGCAGGCGTCGGCTTCTCCACGGTCGCGATGCCGTTTCCCGTACGCCTGTTGGGGAACACCGGGCCATGCCCACGGATGCGACGGCCGACGAGCCCCAACCCATCGACGGCTACGCGATCGTGGGGGACGGTCGCACCTGCGCACTCGTCGGCCGGGACGGGTCCGTCGGCTGGTGGGGGCTGCCCCGCATGGACAGCGCACCCGCGTTCGGAGCCCTGCTGTCCCCCGGCCGGGGCGGACGGCTGAGCCTGCGACCGACCGGCGACTTCGAGGTCTCCCGCTCGTACGTCGACGGTGGCGCGGTGCTCCGCACCGAGTTCCGGACCACCTCGGGCACGGTCCGGGTCACCGACTCGATGAACCTGGGTTCCGGGACCCTGCTGCCGTGGACGGAGCTGGCGCGGCGCGTCGAGGCGCTCGACGGCGAGGTCCCCATGAGCTGGGAGGTCTCACCCGGAGACAGGTTCGCCACCGCCGCGGCGTGGGCGCACGGGTACGTGCGGGTGCCGCTGATCGTCGCCGGTGACCAGAACCTGGCCCTGGTGCTGGACGGCGTGGGCGACGCCGAGAGGCTCGTCGGTGGCTTCGGGGGCCGCTTCGTCGCCAAGCCGGGCGATCCCGCGCTGCTGGCGGTGGTCGCCACGGACGGCGCACCGCACCCCGTGCCTGCGGTGGAGGCGGTGTCGCGTCGGGTGGACGAGACCATCGCCCACTGGGCGCGGTGGGGGACCCTCGTCGAGTACGACGGACCGTGGCGCGACGCCGTCGTGCGCAGCGCCTACGTGCACAAGCAGCTCACGTCTGCGTCGAGCGGTGCGGTGCAGGCGGCCGCCACCACGTCGCTGCCGGAGAAGATCGGCGGCGAGAAGAACTTCGACTACCGGTACTGCTGGGTCCGCGACACCGGCTTCGCGATCACCGCCCTGTCACACCTCGGGCTGCGAGGCGAGGTGCACGCCGCCCTGACCTTCCTGGTGCGCGCGGTCGAGACGACGGCGCCCGAGGTCCGACCGCTCTACGCCATGGACGGGACCACCGCACCGGCGCAGGTGCAGAAGGTGCCGCTGTGGCGCGGGTACCGCGGTTCCTCCCCGGTGCAGACCGGGAACGCTGCAGCCGAGCAACGACAGCTCGGCTCCTACGGCGACCTGATGGAGGCGATCGCCACCTACGCCCGGCACGGCAACGTGCTGGACGGCCGCACCGGCCGGCTGGTGGTCGACATCGCCGACCAGGTCTGCCGCCAGTGGAGGCAGGACGACGCCGGGTTCTGGGAGCTCGGTCAGCAGCGCCCCTACACGAGCTCCAAGCTCGGGTGCTGGGCGGCACTGGACCGGTCGGTGAAGCTCGTGGAGGCCGGGCAGGTCCCCGGGCACCGGGTGGAGAAGTGGAGGTCGACCGCCGCGGACATCCAGGACTACATCCGGACGGCGTGCTGGTCGGCTTCTCGTGGCACGTTCACGTTCTACGCCGGCGCCGACGAGCTGGACTGCGCCGCCCTGCTGGTCGCGCGCACCGGCTTCTGCGGCGCCGACGACCCGCAGCTGCACGGCACGATCGATGCCGTCCGGTCCGAGCTGTCCGCCGGCGGTCCGTTGCTCTACCGGTACTCCGGCATGAGCGAGGCGGAGGGCGCGTTCCTCGCCTGCAGCTTCTGGCTGGTGGAGGCGCTCAGCATCACCGGCCGGCTCGACGAGGCACGCCGGTTGATGGACGACCTGGTCGAGCTGTCCAACGACGTCGGGCTGCTCAGCGAGCAGATGGACCCGCAGTCGCGGGAGCTGCTCGGCAACGTGCCCCAGACGCTCTCGCACCTCGCGCTGATCAACGCGGCCACCACCTATCAGCAGGCGTTGGTCAAGGACCACTAGGAGTTCCGGCGTGCGAGCTCCGCGTTGAGGGCGGCCGCGAAGGCCACCCATGCGCCGTACGGCCTGAGCAGTGCCGCCGAGACGGGGTCGACCTGGCGCGCCCGTCCGGCCAGGTCGATGACCGACGCCTCGAGCACCGCGATCTCCGCCAGGGCCGCCCACGGCCGCTTGGCGGTGAAGAAGATCCACGTCCATCCGGTGTTCAGCGCCAGGTTGACCGCCGGGGCGCGCGCGAAAGACCGACGCTTCGCCGGATCCGACCGGCGCAGCGTGCGGGCGGACGCCACCGCCGTGAGGGGTAGTGCTTCACTCCGGCTCCTTCAGGCGCGATCTCGTGCTTGCTCCGGGGCACCGGCCAGGCGGGCGGCGGCGTAGGCGCCGGTGAGCACCCCGCCACCGGCAGCGGCGGCGACGACGACCCGGCCGGCCGCCGGCAGGTGCCGCCACGCGGCCACGGTGCCCGCCACGTCGGCGACGTCCGCCAGGGCACCCGCGGCGACCCAGGCGGCGGCCGCGCGGTCCGTTTCGTTGGCGAGGGCCCACAGGCCGCCCAGACCGATCACGAGGTCGCGACCACCCAGTGCTCGGCCGAGCAGCCGCGCCGGCTCGGTGGTGGCGGTGCTGGCGCCGACCCACGGGGTGAGCGGCAGGACGGGACGAGCCAGGGCCACGACGCCGAGCAGGGTGCGGCCTCCGGCGACCGCCGTACCGCACACACGGGCGAGATCCATTTCGCCTCCGTCCTTCCGATGAACCGCCCACGATGCCGGTTGACGTCGCGGGGCGCTACTCCTCGTGGCCGTCGAGGCCGAGGAGGAGCGCGGCAGCGCTCGCCCCTTCGGCGCCTTCGCTCAGCTGAGGTCGACGGCCTCGTTGTCGCCCTCGAACCGCTTGCCGGTGGTCTTCGCCTTCACCAGGTTGACCAGCTGGGTGACCTTGCTGCCGGGTGCGTCCCAGTACTCCGCGCCCGTCGCCTCGACCCGGATCAGGATGTTGTTCGGGTTCTCGGGGCCACCCTCGAGCCAGGCATCGGTGAAGGTGTTCACAGCTCGGCGAGTGGACCAGCCCCACCGGCCACACCTACACGGCGAGCCTCACCCCGCAGCACTGACGCCCAGCGCGCCCTGGCCCACGGCCCGCCAGACCGCCGCGACCCCGGCCCGAGCCGCCTGAACTATCGAGTCAGGTCAGTTCCAGGGCGTGGTTTCGAGGCGCTGGATCCACGGGGCGGAACTGAGCTGTGCGCAGGCGCAGCCACCACCGGTGCGTGCCGCACGAAGAGCGGATGCGGGCGCCGGCGGTCTCGAAACCAGCCGGTGCTCCCATTCGCAGCAGCTGGCACCGACCCGCCGAGCGCCCCGGGCGAACGGCGTGGCGTCGGACCAGGCCGGTCCAGGTCGACTCCGTGCCGTGGCCCGAGGGCACGGCGCTCGGGCGCGCCGCATGCGCGAACCGGAGCCGGGTAGTGCCCAGCCGTGAGCCGCAACGAGAAGATCATCGACACCGCGCCGGAGAAGGTGTGGGAGGTCCTGTCCGACGGCTGGCTCTACCCCCTGTGGGTGGTCGGCGCGACCCGGATGAGGGCGGTCGACGATCCCTGGCCGGAGCCCGGCTCCAAGCTGCACCACTCCGCCGGCGTGTGGCCCCTGGCCGTCGACGACACGACCGAGGTGGTCGAGTGCGACCCGGCTCGCTACCTGCAGGTCGTGGCCCGCGGCTGGCCGCTCGGGGAGGCCGAGGTGCGGCTGACGCTGGACGGCATGGGCACCCGGACCAGGGTGGTCCTGGAGGAGCACCCGGTGAAGGGGCCCGGCGCACTGGTCCCGAAGCCCCTCTACGAGCCGTTGCTGGCATGGCGCAACGTCGAGAGCCTGCGCCGTCTCGCGTTCCTCGTGGAGGGGCGGGCCCGGTGACGGCCGAGCCTGCGGCCGCCGACCTGTTCGAGGAGGAGACCGACTTCGGCGGACTGGCCGTGCGCTTCGACCGGCGCGTGCTCCGGCCACGCCAGTGGACGACCGCCCAGTCGTACTGGGCGGCGGAGCTGCTGGCCCGCTCGCCGGACGGACCGGTCCTCGAGCTCTGTGCCGGCGCCGGTCACATCGGCCTCCTGGCGGTCATGCACGAGCCGCGGCACCTGGTGATGGTCGACGGGGACCCGGTGGCGTGCGGCTACGCCCGTCGCAACGCCGCGGCCGTCCGGGGGGCGGCCACGACCGAGGTCCGGCTCGGGCCGCTCGACGCTGTGCTCGGTCCCCGCGAGCGCTTCGTCGGCGTGATCGCCGACCCGCCGTGGGTCACCAGCGCCGAGACGGGCCGGTTCCCCGAGGATCCGCTCACCGCCATCGACGGCGGCGGGGACGGTCTCGACGTGGCGTGGCTCGCGGTCGAGACGGCGGCCGCACACCTGCTCGACGGGGGCTGGGTGCTGCTCCAGCTCGGCGGCACGGCCCAGGCCACGCTCCTCGGCGAGCGGTTGCGCGACGCCGACCAGGGACTGTGTCCGGCCGAGGTGCGGGAGTACGACGGACGGGGCGTGCTCGTCCAGCTGGTCCGCCGCTAGCGTCGGCGCACCGACTTGTGGGTGCTGTCGCACCACGGCTTGCGCTGCGACTTCCCGCAGGTGCAGACGGCCACGACGGGCCGGTCGACCGGGTGGGCGGTGCCGTCCTCGTCGACCACGACGTCGGCCCGGCGCACCAGCGTGGGACCGCCCGGGCACGGGGTCAGCCGAACCTCCTCGTCGCGCAGGGACAGCGCCCGCCACGAGTCGGTCACGACGCCACCTTCTCCGCGAGCCGGTCGACCCCGTCCCCGGCCGCCCACGCCGCCAGCTGAGCCTTCGCCGAGAGCACGTCGAGGTGCAGGCACGCGGCCACGCCGAACAGCACGTCGCGACGCAGGTCCGGCTCGGCCTGGACGAGCACGGCGCAGATGTCGCGCATCGCCACCTGCTCGTGGACCGCGTCGGCCTCGACGTGCTCGTGGAAGTACGCCGCCGTCACGTCGGGGAGGCCGACCCGCTCGATGCCGGCGGCGATGCGCCGGCAGGGCACCGAGCTGGTCACCTCGAAGGCCGTCAGGTGGCCCATGGCGGCCCCGCGCAGCCGACGGTGCAGCCCGAGCAGCGACATCACGTTGTTGACGGCGAGGGTGTGCCCGGGGACCCGGTCGACGTACGCCCCGTAGCGGCGGTCGAGCCCGGCCGCCTCGAGCGCGTCGCCGTACAGCGTGGCGTGCAGCCGCTCGGGCCGGCCGGCGCCGTACTCGTCGTAGAGCAGCTCGGCGAGCGCGGCCTTGGCGGGACCGTCGATGCGCGGCAGCACGAAGGAGTGCGGGTCGGACTCCTTGAGGTGGTAGAGGCTGCGGACCGCCAGGAACTCCAGCACCTGCTCGCGGGTGGCCTCGCGCTGCAGGAACGCTGCCAGGCTCGGGCCGTCGACGGCCTCGACCAGGTGCTGGACCTGGTCGACCACGTCGTCGGACATCCCGAGCGCCTCCTCGACGTACGACGTGGTGACCGCCCGCAGAGCCGACTCGAAGCGCGACTCGAGCTCGTGGCGCCAGGCGATCGTGCCGGGGTCCCACTCGAGGTCGGCGCACCCGTCGAAGCCGCGGTAGTGCAGCTCGTAGAGCATCCACAGCGCGAGGTGGAGGTCGTCGTCGGCCAGCACGTCGACCTCGGCGTCGACCGGCGGCAGCTCGCCGGGCCGGCACTCGAGCCGTGCGTGCACGGCTTCGCTGAGCGGGCCCCGTGGCCGGGGAAGCTGCATGGTTCTCCCTTTCGTGTGCGCCCGATGCCGATACCCCCGGCGATGCCCGGCATTCCTCCGCGCCCGCCAGGCCCCGTCGGCGGGACCGCTGGAACGACCGCTGGAATACGGTGGCCTCTGCAGGGTAGTGGTCAGAGACGGAGCCGCCCGCTGGAGGAGAGTGCATGTTCGAGGCCGAGGACATCCGCGAGTGGCGCGGCCAGGACGTCGTCGACAACGACGGCGACAAGATCGGCTCGCTCGAGGCGGTCTACGTCGACACCGTCACCGACAGCCCGTCGTTCGGCACGGTCCGGGTCGGCCTGCCCACCCAGCGCCGCCTCGTGTTCGTGCCGCTGCAGGACGCGACCGTCGGGCCGGGCTACCTGAAGGTCGCCTTC
>Ga0308175_100001936_pt1 | contig 14009 bp, 9 predicted proteins | sample PhyCR1_3_FD_203893 | JGI IMG/M metagenome (GOLD analysis project Ga0308175, IMG submission 203893) | Soil microbial communities from UC Gill Tract Community Farm, Albany, California, United States - DLSLS.C.R1 | ecosystem: Environmental > Terrestrial > Soil > Agricultural land | place: USA...
CTGCTCCAGCAGGCGCAGGCGCTCGCGGGCCGTGGCGGTGGCGTGATCGGCCACGTCGTCAGCGACGCGGGCGAAGCGGTAGAAGGCCATCACCGTCGGGCGATAGCGCGCCTCGATCAGGAACGAAGCGACGGGAAAGTTCTCGTCGTTGTGCCCCTTGCCGGAGGCGAGGTCGGCGGCGCTCATGCGGGGCGCGGCCCCGTTCCGACCCGGGCCTGGGCGCGGCCCTTCCACATGCCGCCCTTGCCGCGCCAGACCTCAATGGCTGACTGCAGCGTGAAGGCGGCGTAGAGCACCCCGATCAGCGGCATGGCGAACCCCCACAGCGGCGAGCGGCCGTAGAAGCGCAGCATCGGCTGGTAGGCCTGGGCCATCAGGAGCCAGGTCAACGCGCCCAGGAGGCCCGCCCAGCTGTCCCAGCAAATGGCGAGGAGCGCCGGCGGGGCCAGGTAGATCAGCCCCAGGCCCAGCAGCGTGCCGGCCAGCGCTAGAGGCGAATAGCCGAGCTGGGCGTAGGCTGAGCGCGAGATCATGCGGCCGATCTGCGACAGGCTCGCATAGGGCCGGATGCTGCGCGCGCGATGGGTCAGGCCGAGCCAGATCGGCCCCTGGCGCTTCATCAGGGCGCCCAGCGCGCAGTCGTCGATCACCTCGGCGCGGATGGCGGCGATGCCGCCGGCGCGCGCCAAAGCCTCGCGGTTCGCCAGCATGCAGCCGCCCGCCGCGCCCGCGACGTTGCTCTTCGGATCGTTCACCTGGCGGAACGGGTAGACCATCTGGAAGAACAGCACGAAGGCCGGGATCAGCAGCTTCTCGGGCCCGGTGACGCACGAAAGCTCGGCCATCAGCGAGGTCAGCGCGAAGCCGCCGGTCTCGGCGCGCGCCACCAGACGGGCGAGGTTGTCGGGGTCGTGGGCGATGTCGGCGTCGGTCAGCCACAGGTACTTGGGCGCTGCTCCCTCGGCCTTGGCGATCCCCTGGCTCACCGCCCACAGCTTGCCGGTCCATCCGGCCGCCAGCGGTGCGCCCGCCAGCACCTCCAGGCGCTTGGTCGCGCCCAGGCGCTTCGCTTCCGCGCGGGCGGCGGCCGCGGTGCCGTCGGAGCTGGCGTCGTCCACCAGGATTACCCGGAAGTCGCCGGGGTAGTCCTGGGCCAGCAGGCTGCCGATCGAACGGGCGATCACGTCGGCCTCGTCGCGCGCCGGCACGACCGCGACGACCGCAGGCCAGGCGGCCGGCGTGGCCACGGCCTCGGCGTCGGTGACATCGGCCCGCCAGAAGCCGCCGCGCGCCGTCAGCAGGTACAGCCAGGCGGCGAAGGCGATCAGGCCGAGGGCGATGGCGATCATTCAGACGTACCCACGGGCGGCGAACCAATCGAGCGCGTCCTTCAGCGCCTGGGCGTAGGGCCGCGCCGCATAGCCCAGCTCACGCTCGGCCTTCGCCGAGGAGAAGTACATGTGGTGGCTGGCCATCTTCAGCGCATCCTTGGTCAGGAACGGCTCCTTGCCGGTGATGCGGCCCATCAGTTCGGCGACCTCCGCCAGGGGTTTGAGCGGCGCGATCGGCAGCTTTACCGTCGGCGCCTTGCGGCCCGTCAGCGCCGCGATCGCCGCGAGCATCTGCGACAGCGTCACATCCTGGCCGCCCAGGACATAGCGCTCGCCGATGCGGCCCTTCTCCAGCGCCAGAAGGTGACCCTCCGCCACGTCGTCCACGTGGACCAGGTTCAGGCCGGTGTCCACATAGGCCGGCATGCGGCCCTGCGCCGCCTCCACGATGATCCGCCCGGTCGGCGTCGGCTTCACGTCGCGGGGCCCGATGGGCGTCGAGGGGTTGACGATCACCGCCGGCAGGCCGCGCTCGGCGCACAAGTGCTCGACGATCCGCTCGGCGGCGACCTTGCTCTGCTTGTAGGCGCCGATGGCCTCGCCCTTGCCGTAGGGGGTGGTCTCGTCGGCAGGGGAGCCGTCGGCGGGCAGGCGCAGGGTGGCCACGCTGGAGGTATGCACGACGCGCTCGACTCCGGCCGCCATCGCCGCGTTCATCACCGCCGTCGCCCCCGCCACGTTGTTGCGCTGGATCTCGTCGGGATCACGCGCCCAGAGGCGGTAGTCGGCGGCGACGTTGAAGAGGTAGCGGCAGCCGCCAAGTGCGCGTTCGACGGAAGCCTGGTCGCGCATGTCGCCCTCCGCGACGTCGGCGTCGAGGCCTTCGAGGTTGGTCCGTGGGCTGGTGGGGCGCACGAGGACGCGCACCTTCGCGCCCCGCGCGGCCAGGGCGCGCGCCACGGCCGAGCCGACAAACCCTGCCGCGCCGGTGACCAGCACGGGCGCTCCTTGAAGCTTCATCGACGCCCCTTGCGAACGGGGCGCGACCCTAGCCCCGCCGCTCCGCCCCCGAAAGCCCTCGCCGGGACTCCCGACGCGACCAGCGTCACCTGACGGCTGGATGAACGACGGTCTCAAAAAGGGTTCAAAGCCGTGTCTCTAGGAGTCACGCTTGAAAGCCGGCCGCAACCACCAGGCTGGGCCACGCGCTCTTGCGGCGCCGCACGGGAGAACGAGTCATGCATCTCACCCTTCGTCGCATCCCCATCCTGATGCTGTCCGTGGCGATTCCCGCGATCCTGACGGGCTGTGACCGCCAGCCGGCCCAGACGGCGGCCGCGCCGCCGCCGGCCACCGGCGCGCCGATCGCCAGCCTGCCGCTCGCCGAGGGCGCGCCGCCGCAGGCCGCGCTGGCCCCGCCTGTGGCCAATCTGCCCGCCGCGCCGCCGGTGAAGGTCGCCCGCGCCACGCCCAAGGAGCGCTACCGCTACATCAACCACGCCTACGCGCTGGGCCAGGCGTTCGCCGACAGCCCTCCGGACTACACCGTGTCCTACCAGGGCCAGCGGCCGTGGATCTGGCGCTCCGACTCCGGCGACTACCGCGTGATCGAGCCCACGCCCGAGGGACAGCGCGAGTACTATTACAGCGCCGGCTCCGATCAGCCGTTCCTGGTGCGCGACCCGCAGTACGCCTACGGCTACGACGGCGGGCAGCTGGCGGCAGTCTACGACCGCGACGGGCGGCCGATCGACTTCGATCCCGACGCCGCGGAGCGGGCGGCGCGCTACGACGCCCGCGCCCGCGCGCTCTACTACGCCGCCGTGCACGAGCAGCGGCAGGCGGCCTACGCCGCGGCCTGGCGCGAACGGCGCGCGCAGGTGTTGGCCGAGCAGCAGGCCTGGGCAGACCAGCAGCAACGCGACGCCGAGTGGCGCGCCTGGCGCGACGAGCACCAGCGCGAGGATCAGGCGCGGCGGCTGGACGCTGAGCGGGCGCAGCGGATGGCCTACGCCGCCGCGATCGCCGCCCGGGTCGCCCAGCCGGCGGGCGGTCCGGGCCGCCCGGCGGGGCCCTATGGACCGCCGCCGCCGAACGGCCAGAACTGGGCCGATCGCCGCGATCGGGCGCAGGCCCAGGCTCAAGCGCAGGCTCAAGCGCAGGCTCAAGCACAGGCCCAGGCGCAGCAGGCTCAGGCCGCGCAGCAGCAGGCCGAGGCCGCGCGGATCGCAGCGGCCCAGCAGCAGGCGCAAGCCGAAGGCGCCCGTCGCGCCCAGGCGCTCGCCGCCCAGCAGGCTGCCGCGCAGCAGGCGCAGGCCGCGGCGCGCGCTCAGCAGCAGGCGCAAGCCGAGGCGGCCCGGCTGGCGCAAGGCCAGGCCGCTCAGCAAGCGGAGGCAAACCAGCGGGCTGCGGCGATCGCCAAGGCTGAGCAGCAGGCCAAGGCCGAATTGGCGCGGCAGGCCCAGGCCCGAGCCGCTCAGCAGGCCGCCGGCGAGCAGGCCCAGGCTGCGGCCAAGGCCCAGCAACAGGCGCAGGCCAAGGCGGCGCAGCAGGCGGAAGCCGCCACTAAGGCTCAGGCTCAGGCCCAGGCCCGAGCCGAGGCTGCTCGCCAAGCCCAGGCGCAGGCGGCTCAACAGGCCGCCGCCCGCCAACAGGCCGATGCTGCCGCCAAGGCGCAGCAGCAAGCCCAGGCCGTGGCCGCTCGCCAGGCGCAGGCGAGAGCGGCGCAGCAGGCGGAAGCGGCCACCAAGGCTCAGGCCCAGGCTCAGGCCCGAGCTGAGGCTGCTCGCCAAGCCCAGGCGCAGGCGGCTCAGCAGGCCTCCGCCCGCCAACAGGCCGATGCTGCCGCCAAGGCACAGCAGCAAGCCCAGGCCGAGGCCGCCCGCGAGGCGCAGGCGAGAGCGGCGCAGCAGACGGCCGCCCAGCAGGCCGAGGCGGGTCGCCAGGCCCAGGCTAAGGCGGCGCAGCAAGTGGCCGCTAACCTGCAGGCGCAGGCGGCGGCGAGGGCTCAGGCGCAGGCCGCCAAGCAGGCCGCCAAGGATCGGAAGGACGCGAAGAAGGCCGAGAAGGATGCCGGCCCGCAGCCGTAGCCGGGGCCGGCGCGCCCGGACGGCCTGAGCCGTCCGGGATCGCGCGCTAGAACGTCTGGCCGATCCGGATGCCGACCAGCCGCGGTTGGATCGGGATTATGTAGAGGGCCCGCGGTACGCCGGGGAAGGCCGCGCCGCAGACGCTGAGCGTGCAGGGCGTGAAGCGGTTCACCTGGCCACGCTCGTCGGTGAGGTTCTTGGCGAACAGCTCCACCGACAGGTTGTCCTTGGTCCCGCCCAGCGACAGGTCGATCGTCCCGAAGCCGGGCATTTCGCCGAGCAGCGGGATGTCCTCCTGGCGCAGGCCCGCCTGCATCTTGGACTGGTAGGTCCCGCTCGCCTGGGCATGGCTGTCCCAGCCCATCCACTGGAAGTTATAGCGGGCGACAAGGTTGCCCTTGAACTTCGGCGTATAGGGCAGCTGCGCGCCGTCCAGGATCACCGCGTCGGCGTTGGAGCACGACTGGATGATCTTGCCGGTCGCGTCGGCGCCGCAGAACTTCTTCGATTCCGGATCGGTGTATGTGAAGCCGCCCTGCAGGCTGAAGTCCGGGGTGAGTTGCGCGGCGAAGGTGACCTCGCCGCCCCAGATGTCGGCGCTGGGGCCATTGTTGATCACCGTCAGGCTGTTCAGGCCCAGGAACGAGAACTGGAACTTGTCCCAGTTCTGGTAGAACACCGCCCCGTTCAGGGTCAGCCGCTTGTCGAACCAGCGGCTCTTCCAGCCCACTTCGTAGTTGTAGAGCTTGTCGACACCGTAAGGCGGCAGCGAGCCGTTGCGGTTCACGCCGCCCGGCCGGTAGCCGGTCGAGTAGGTGAAGTAAACCAGCGCGTCGTTGTCGAACTTGTATTCGATGTTGGCCTTGTAGGTCTCGCCGGAGCCTTTCACCGTCTTGTCGAGGTTCACGCAGGGCGCGTCGCGGAAGGTCTTGCCGGCCAGGCAGTTGGCGTTGTTCACCCCCATGCCGGAGCTGAACCCGGTCAGCGCGTTGTACTGCGCCGAGAAGCCGAAGAAGCCGTGCAGGCGGTTGTCGAACTCGTAGGCGCGCACGCCGCCGGTGACCGACAACTTCGGCGTGATGTCGAAGGTCGCCTCGCCGAAGATGGCGTCATCCTGGTCGACGCGCATCTGGTCCGTGAGCCAGATGGTGTTCGGCCAGCCGGGATGGCCCAGCGCGAAGCCGGGGATCACGTAGTCCTGGATGATCCAGTGGGTCTGCCGTTCGTAGAACGCGCCCAGCAGGAAGCGGAAGCGGTCGGTCGACGGCGAGGTAAGCCGGATCTCGTGGCTGTCCTTCGAGAAGCGGTCGCGGCCGATGATGTGCTGAAGCGGCAGGCCCAGCGGGTTGCCCGCGTTGTCGACCCAGTAGTGGCCCGAACCGAACGCCAGGTCATAGTGGATCGAGTAGTCGGCGTAGTCGGAGTTCGTGTCGAGCTTGCGGTGGAAGTATCCGCCCGAATAGGTGAGGTCGAGGTTGAAGATCTTGCCCTTCACGGTCAGCGCCGCCTGGTACCAGCGGTCCTTGGCGGTGTCGGGCTGGAAGCGCTGGGCCTTCAGGTCGCCGACGTCGGGCTCGTAGCCGAAGCTGCCCTTGTTGCGCTGGTCCTGGGCGATGATGGTGGGCGTGATCGTCCAGTTGTCGTTGAGGTCGATCTTGACCGCCGCGCGGCCGCCGATGGTGTCGGCTGGGTTGGACGCCTTGCGCGTCATGCCGGCGTTCGTGAACGTCTTGCCGGAGGTCGGGAAGGTGCGCGACCCCAGCACGTTGTCGATGAAGCCGCTGTCGTGCTCGTCCCATCCGACCAGGCGCACCGCGATGTGGTCGTTGACGGGGAGGTTGACGAAGCCCTCGGCGATGTAGCCGCCTTCGCCGTTGGCGACGTAGTTGCCCTCGAGGTTGTAGCCGGCCTCGAAGTGGCCGACCGGTTGCTTGGTGATGATGCGCAGGGTGCCGGCTTCGGAGCTGGCGCCGTAAAGCGTGCCTTGCGGGCCGGGCAGCACCTCGACGCGGGCGATGTCGTAGACGTGCACGTCCAGGGTGCCGCCGATCGTCGTGATCGGCTGCTCGTCGAGATAGACCCCGACGCTGGGCAGCGGGCCGGAGTGGTTGCCCTCCAGGCCGCTGGCGACGCCGCGCATGTAGACGGTGGTGGTGTTCGGGCCGGTGGTCTGGAAGGACACCGACGGCATCAGCTTCACGTAGTCCTGGAACTGCGTGACGTTCTGCTGGGCCAGCGTCTTGTCATCCAGCGCCTGGATGCTCATCGGGATCGACTGGACTGTGCCCTCGCGCTTGGTGGCGGTGACCACCACTTCGCCGAGGGTCGCCGAGCCGGCGGCCGGCGCATCGGCCGCGCGGGCGAAGCCCACCAGCGCGGTCGACGAGAGGAGGATGGACGCCAGGCCCAGACCGGCCCGCGCGCTGGAACGGAAGCTGCGCATCGAATCGTCTCCCATCTGACGTTCGTTTACTGCGTAACTCTGTCCTATCGCGTTGCCTAGCTTAGCGCGGCCTGGAGTGGCGCCAGCCAGGGCTCGTAGCGGCGCCATTGGTCGAGGCCCGCCCGATTCATCGGCCGGCGCACCTGCTCCGAGCTGGCGGTGCGGACCGGGCGCGAGTTCCTGTGGAATTCCAAGCACTCGGGCTCGAATGGCAGGCCGCAGTAGGCCAGCAGTCGGCGCACCTCGGCCTCGGTGTCCTCGACCATCGCCTCATAGGTCACGCGGTGAACGCGGGTCGGCGCGACGGCGTCGAAGTGTGCCATAAGCGCCACATAATCCCGGTAGAAGCGACCGATCTCGGCTAGGTCATAGGACCAGTTCTGACCGCGGGCGAAGTGCTGCTTGAATGCGGAGAAGCCCGTCGCCATGCCGTCGCGGCGGGTGTCGATGATCTTCGCGTCCGGCAGGATCAGGCTGATCAGGCCGGTGTGCAGGAAGTTGTTCGGCATCTTGTCGATGAAGAACGGCCTGCCGAGCTTCCGCTGGATCCGCGTGCGGGCGATGTAGGCCTCGCCGAGCCCGCGCAGCTCGTCGCCGGAGAGCTCGGCGATCGCGTCCGGATAGAGCGCCTTTTGGCCCCGCCCGCGTCCCTCCGTCAGCGTCCGCGCCAGGAAGACGATGTCCGGCAGCTCCATCGTGCCTTCGACCTGGCTATGGCTGGCCAGGATCTGCTCCACCAGTGTCGAGCCGGAGCGCGGAAGGCCCACGACGAAGATCGGGGCAGGGTCCGGATGGCCCTGGCCCGCCCGGGCGGCCAGGAAGTCCGGGGTGAACAGGGCCTTGGAGCGTTCCAGCTGAGCGGTGGTCTCGTCCGGGTCGTAGTCGACCTGGCCGCGCCGGATCCGCGCGCCCTCGGCGTAGTGGCGAAACGAGGTCTCGTAGTCGGCGGCGTCCTCGAACGCCTTGCCCAGCGCGTAGTGCAGGTGAAGCCGATCGTCGTCGGAGAGCTCGGGCCGCGCGAGCTGGGCCTGCATGGCGGCCACGTCGTCCTCGAGCGCGAAGGTCTTCAGGTTGGCGAGGCTCCAGTACGCCTCGCCGAGGCTGGGGCTGAGCGCGAGGCTCTTGCGGTAGGCGCCGATGCTGTCCGCCTGCCGGCCCGCCGTCTTCAGCGCGTGGCCATAGCTCAGCCAGGCCTTCGGCTGGGCCGGATGCTTCCGCAGCACCGCCTCGTAGAGGCCGATCGCGCCTTCGTAGTCCCCGGTGAGCGTCAGGCTGGCGGCCTTTAGGTTCAGGTAGCTGGGATCGGCCGGGTCGACCTCAAGCAGGCGCTCGATGTGCGGCAGGGCCTCGGCGGCGCGGTTCTGGCGGTAGAGCACGACGGCCAGGTTGTGCCGGGCCGGCGTGAAGCTGGGGGCGAGGTCCAGCGCCTGGGCCAGCAGCGCCTCGGCGTCGGCGTAGCGGCCGAGCCGGGTTCCGATCTCGGCCAGCATGCGCATCGCCGCGACGTCGTCGGGCCTGGTCTTCAGGTGGTCGCGCAGGATGCGTTCGGCCGGCCCGAGCTTGCCGTCCACCAGCGCCGCGGCGGCTTCCATCAGGGCCGGATCGTCCACCGAGGCCTCGATGCATTTGGCGTAGGCGGCGTCGGCCTCGGCGGTGCGGCCGGCCAGCAGCAGGGTGTCGGAGAGCACGCACCAGGCGTCGGGCCACGCGGGCTTCAGCGAAAGCGCCCGCTTCAGCGCCGTCTCCGCCGCGGCCGTGTCGTCGAGGCCGAGTTCAGCCAGGCCCAGCTCGTACCAGACCTGCGGTGAGCGGGGCTGGGCCCCGGCCAGCGCCGCGAGGCGCGCCTTGGCGCCGACCAGGTCGCCCAGCCGCCGTTCGGCCGCGCCCAACAGGAACTCTGCCTGCGGGTGGCCGGGCGCCACGCGCAGGATCTCGCGCGCCTGCGCCGCAGCCGTGGCCGGATCGCTCAGCACGGCGCGGGACGCCAGGTTCAACGCCTGCTGAAGGGTGCCGCTCTCGCCCGCCGGATTGCTCACGCCCGCGAAGGTGGACGCATCGCGCGTCCGCGCCAAGAGGCGCCACGGCCACGCCTGTGAACCCGTTGAATTCGCCGTCGTTACCCCGACGTCGCACAGGGAGTTCCGTCATGCCCCAAGGGGATAAGAGCAGCTACACCGACAAGCAGAAGCGCAAGGCCGAGCACATCGAGGAGGGCTATGAGAAGCGCGGCGTCTCCAAGAAGGAAGCCGAGAGCCGCGCCTGGGCGACCGTCAACAAGGAGTCCGGCGGCGGCAAGAAGTCCGGCTCCGGCCGCGGCAAGAAAGAGAACCACGCCTCATCCAGCAAGGGCGGCAAGAAGAGCGGCTCCAGCCAGTCCAGCTCGTCGCGCTCGGCGGCGGCCAAGAAGGGCTGGGAGACGCGCCGTCACGAGGCGCACCACTAGCGCCGGCCCTCAGCGGGTCCGGATGGCCGCGGCGCAGACGGCGAGAGCCTGGCGGGCCATCTTCGCCCAGTCCTCCGGCGGCTCCAGCGCCAGATAGCGCCGGTAGAGCGTGATGGCCGCGCCAGCGTCGCCCGCTTGCATCCGCAGCTGCGCCAGGTTGAAGAGCGCGTCGGCGTGGCTGGGCTCGGCGGTGAGGATGCGTTCCAGCTCGGCGGCCGCGGGCTCCAACTTGCCCGACCGCTCCAGCGCCTGGGCGAGGTTGTAGCGCGCCTCCGCGAACTTCGGATCGCGGGCCAGCGCCTGCTGGTAGGCCAGCGCCGCCTCGCCGAACGCCTCCTGCGCCAGGCGGATGTTGCCGTGGTTGTAGGGCGCGATCGCATCGGACCGGTCGGCGCGCGCGCAGGCGTCGTAGAGGCGCGCGGCTTCGTCCAGGTCGCCCTCCGCCTCGGCGACCGCGGCCGCTTCGAACAGATCTTCGACGCTGGCGTGGGCCTCGTCCAGCGGCAGCAGGCCCTGGCCTTCGAGGCTGGTCAGGCCGTCAGTCCATTGCAGAGCCGCCTCGCCGCCCGGCGTCAGCACGATCTTGTGGCGACCGCGCGGAGCCAGGTCGCGGGCGCGGGCCAGCACCCGCACCGTCTCGCCCAGCGAGCGGCCCGCGCCAATCAGTTCGCCGGCGGTGCGGATCACCGTCTGATCGCCGAAGCCGGTGGCGTCGTCCGCCAGCCGGATCAGATCGAACGCCGCCAGCACCTGAGCGTCATCGCGGCTGACCGGGGTCCCCGCCAGGGCGGTGGCCAGCGGCACGTTGGCGGCCGGCGGCGTCTCGCCTGCGAGCTCGGCGGCGAAGGCGCGCTCGCCCATCACCGGCACGGCGCGCGCCCGGGCGGCGGTCAGGCGGGCGGGCAGGGCGCCGGAGTCGATCAGCGTGGCGGCCATGGCGCCCACCACCAGCGCGTCGCTGCGTATGGTCAGGTCGCGAGCCACCTCGCCGCCGGCCGCCTCGATCGCGTGCGCCAGCCGATCCCGCTCGCCCGGCGAGAACCGGCCGTAGAGGGCGACCCGGCGATCACGCAACTGCATACGATCAGGCGGACGCCTTCTTCTTGGCCTTGGCCGGCGAGGCCTTCGCGGCCGGCCGGGCGGCCTTGCCGGCGCCCTTCGCGGCCTTGCCGAGGCTGGGCGCAGGCGGGCGGCGCTCTTCCTCGATGCTGCGCTTCAGGGCGTCCATCAGGTTCACGACGTTGCCGCGCTCCGGCGCCTTGGTGATCACCGGCGTGCCGCCGGCGATCTTCGACTTCACCAGCGTCAGCAGCGCCTCTTCGTAGCGGTCTTCGAACGCTTCGGGCGCGAAGTCCATCTTCTTGCTGGCGATGATCTGCGTGGCCATCATCAGCATGTCGGGCGAGTACTTGACCTTCAGCGGCTCCAGCGCGGTCGCGGGCTCGCGGATCTCCTTGGCTGAGCGGAGCGTGGTCAGCCGGAAGCCGTCCTCGATGGGCTGCAGCGTCACCAGCCGCTCGCGGCCGGAGAGCACGATGCGCGCCACCGCCACCTTCCGGGCCTTGGCCATCGCGTCCAGGATGACGCTGAACGTCTCTTCGGCGATCGGGCCGTCGGGAGCCAGGTAGTAGGCGCTGTCGAAGTAGATCGGGTCGATGTCGCCGGCGTCGACGAAGCCGTCGATGTCCACCGTCTTGGAGGACTCGATCTCGATCTCGTCGAATTCCTCAGCGCTGACGACGACGTACTTGTCCTTCTCGAACTGGTAGCCCTTCACCAGGTCGGCGCGATCGATCTCGCCGAGCTCCGGATCGTGGTATTTCATCTGCACACGGTTCATCGTGTCCTTGTGCAGAAGATTGAAGGAAATCTTCCCCGCCGACGCGGACGTCGCAGGAAACAGCTTCACTGGGCAAGAGACCAGCGACAGCTTCAGATAGCCCTTCCAACTCGCGCGACCCGCCACGGCTTCACCCCGTTAAGACTTCATCCCCACGGACCGCCGCATCGTGGCGGTAATCTTTGAACTACTTGATAATAGCTCATCCCAGGGGTCGGCAGCCAGGGATTCCAGCCGCTTCACCACTGAAAGACGATCGAAGGCGTTCCCGCCCGACAGCTTGCGCAGCTCCTCCCACCCGATCGGCGTGGCCACCGGGAAGCCCGGTTTCGCGCGAATGGAGTAGGAGGCCACCGCACTCGCGCCGCGGGCGTTGCGCAGATAGTCGAGGTAGATGCGGCCCTTGCGCCGCTCCTTCGTGGCGATGGCGGTGAAGAGCCCGGGCGCATCGCCCGCCATCGCCTTCGACAACGCCTCGGCGAAGCCCTTCACAGTAGGCCAGTCGTGCCCGCCCGCCAGCGCCATGACCAGGTGCAATCCCTTGCCGCCGGTGGTGCGCAGGAACGGGTTGAAGCCCATCGCCACGAGCCGATCGCGCAGGATCTCGGCGCCGTCGCAGACCCGCGCCCAGGGCAGGGCCTCGTCCGGATCCAGGTCCATCACCAGCCGGTCCGGGTGTTCGGGATCGTCGATGTGGCAGCCCCAGAGGTGGAACTCGACCGCGCCGAACTGAGTGAGCCCCAGATAGCCGCTGGGCTCGACGATGGAGATGAACGCGGCGCGCTCCTTCTCGTCGGCCAGCTCGATGGTCTCGACGCCCGGCGGCAGGCCGTGGAAGGCGTGGCGCTGGTAGAAGAGGTCGTGCAGGTCGCCGGTCGGGCAGCGGATCACGGTCACCGGCCGGCGCAGCACCTCGGGCAGCAGCCAGTCGCCCACGCGAGCGTAGTAGACGGCCAGGTCCAGCTTGGTGACACCCGTGCCCGCGCCCGCCTTGCCCGTGAATTCCCGCTGCGGGTTGGTGAGGTTGATCGCCGCCAGCTCGCGGTCGCCGATCAGGCGGGGCTTGAGCGCCCTGGCGGGCTTCTTCGCGGTCTTGCGCGGCGTCATGGCGAAGAACACCGGCGCGCGCGGCGCATCCTCCAGCGAGCGGCTGCGATAGCCGATCTCGACGGTCCACTTGGGCTCGACCCATTTCGCGCCGGGCGTCTTCGGCGTCGGCACGGCTGGCGTGGCGCGCAGGTCCTTCGACAGCGTCGCATAGAGCTCGCGAGCCTTGGCGTCGCCGATGCCGGAGCCGACGCGGCAGGCGTAGACCAACTCGCCGTTGCGCTCCTCGGCCAGCAGCAGGGACGAAGCGGCCTTGGGCGTGTTCGAGAGGAACCCGATCGCGACGAACTCCCCCAGATCCACGCGCTTGGTCTTCACCCAGGCGGACGAGCGGGCCTGGACATAGCGGCTGTCGGCCTTCTTGGAGACGATGCCTTCCAGGCCCATGCGGCTGGCCTGCGCGAAGAAGGCGGCCCCATCGCCGTCGATGTGGTCGCTGATCTGGATGGGCGAGCGCGCGTCGATCAGCGGGCCCAGCAGGCCGTCCAGCGCCTGCTTCCGGTCGGCGAGCTTCACGCCCGACAGGTCGAAGCCGTCCAGGTGGACCAGGTCGAAGGCGAAGTAGGTCATCGAATGGCTGTCGCCCTCCGACAGCGCCTGTTCCAGGAGGTTGATCGTGGTGATGCCGCGCGCGTCCTGCACCACGACTTCGCCGTCGATCAGCGCGGTCCTGGCCGGCAGCTTCTGGAAGGCCTTGGCAAGCGCTGAGTAGCGGTTGGTCCAGTCGTGGCCGTTGCGCGTGATCAGCCGTACCTGGCCCTGGTCGAAGAACACCAGGGTGCGGTAGCCGTCGTACTTGATCTCGTGGATCCAGCCCTGGCCCCTGGGCGCGGAATCCACCGGCGTGGCCAGCTGTGGACGCCACTTGGCGGGCAGGGGCGCGGCCAGCGAGCCTGCGATCTTGCCGGCCGGCTTGGCGCGCGCCGCCTTGCGCGGCGCCGGCTGGGTCTCCTCCGCGTCGACCGGCTTGCCCGTGACGACGCTGTTCGGTTCCTCCACCAGGACGTCGTAGTCGGCCAGCGGCCGCGCCGAGGGGTCGCGCTCCTTGATGAAGAGCCAGTTGGTGGGGTCGTCCTTCAGCCGCACCAGGGTCCAGCCGCCGCTCAGCTTCTCGCCGACCAGCCGGAACTTGATCTCCCCGTCGGCCAGGCCCTGCTCGGGGTCCTTCAGGGTCACATAGGTCCCGTGGTCCCAGATGATGACGTTGCCGGCGCCGTAGTTGCCGGCCGGGATGCGGCCCTCGAAGCTGCCGTATTCGATGGGGTGGTCCTCGACCAGCTTGGCGAAGCGTTTCACCTTCGGGTCAAGGCACGGCCCCTGAGGCACCGCCCAACTCTTCAGCGTCCCGCCCATCTCCAGGCGCAGGTCGTAGTGCATGTGCCGCGCATGGTGCTTCTGGATGACGAACATCGGCGCGTCGGACGCCCCGATGCTGCCGGCCGGCTCCGGCGTCTGGTTGAAGCGCCGCTTGGCGCGATAGGTGTCGATGCCCGAGGCCATGTGCGTCAGAGCATGCCGACCCGGCCCGCGATCGTCTATGCTCAGCCCATGCCGGCCGAACCCGTCACCATCCCGCTGCCCAACGGATCCACCGTCTCCGGACTTTGGCAGGCGCCCGGCGGCGCGACCGCGGTCTTGGTCCTGGCGCACGGCGCGGGCGCGGGCATGACCCACAAGGCGATGGCCGCCACTGCCGACGGGCTGGAAGCCCTGGGCGTCGCCACCCTGCGCTACAACTTCCCCTACATGGAAAAGG
>Ga0308175_100001937_pt1 | contig 14004 bp, 12 predicted proteins | sample PhyCR1_3_FD_203893 | JGI IMG/M metagenome (GOLD analysis project Ga0308175, IMG submission 203893) | Soil microbial communities from UC Gill Tract Community Farm, Albany, California, United States - DLSLS.C.R1 | ecosystem: Environmental > Terrestrial > Soil > Agricultural land | place: USA...
GCGGGGGGGGTGGGGGGGGTTTTTTTTGTCTTTGGGGGGGGGGGGGGGGGGGGGGCAGGGGCCGCGGGGGGGCACGTCGATGACGAAACAGACGCCCCAGGGGTTTCGGCCGAAGATCCAGTCGCGTGCTTCGGCGGCGAGCCGGCGGTAGCGCTTGTCGCCGGTCATTTGCTCGTAAAGCTGTGCCTGCGTGGCCAGGGCGATGACGTCGTTGTTGGAGCACCAGACCAAGGGCGTGCCGACGCGGTAGGGGTTTTGGTTGGCGAGCTGGAGGCACTTTTCCAGGCCGGTGCGGTAGTAGCCGGCGAGCTGCTGTTGGGTGGCGCGATCGACCAACGGGTAGAGGCGCCAGTGGGCGAGGTTGACGTAGGGGAAGAATTCGTAGTGGCCGTGGCGGGGGAGGCCCATCCAGGAGGCGTCGGCGGCCCGGCGGGCGTAGGCGGTCGCTTCGGCGAGGCAGGCGGGGTCTTTGGTGGCGAGGTACAGCTCGGTGGCGGCCCATTCGAGGTCGTCGTAAAAAGTGGATTCGCCATAGTAATACGGGGAGCGCACGGGGACGGATTGGGCGCAGCCGGGGTGGGACTGAGCGAGGCGGTAGAGGGAGCGGGCGGTTTCGATTTCGCCGGCGAGGGCCATGGCGGCGGCGGCGCGGCCGGCGAGGTTTGCCAGGCCGGTGGATTGGTTGTGGTACCTGGGCCCCTGCGGCTTGCCGGTGGCGGGCCAGGCGGAGCGGGGCCCGCCGGGTCCGTGACCGTAGTCGGATCGGTCGTCGTGCCAGAGGGTCTGCGGCGGTAAGTGGTCGCGGTCGTCGCCGATCTGGACGTAGATCGTGTCGGGATCGGGGTGAAGCCTTTTGACCAGGGCCGCGCCCCAGCGCGCCTCGTCGTCCGCGCCGGCGAGATACAAGGCGGCGACGCAGTAGGTCGTGGTGATCATGTGCTTGAGGCGGTCGGCGGCGTCGTGCCAGCCGCCGACCAGATCGACGCGGCGGCCGGTCTCGGTGTCGATGGCGTCCTGAAGGTGGCAGGGTTGGCCGGTGACGGGGTTGGGGGTGTTGCCGCAGCGCTGGAGGCGCATGAAGTCGAGCAGTTTCGGCGGGACGTCGCGGTAAGCGTCGGGGGAGATGGTGAACGTCGGCGAGGTGATGGATTGGAAGTGGATCGTGTAGCGGCCGGGTTGGGTGAGGGGCGTGAAATCGAGGCGGTAGTTGTGGCGGAAGGGGCCGAAGGGCCCCTCGTCGGGGCCGATGCGGGCCGAAAGGTTGCCGACGGTGAAGGTGCCGGTGAGCGGGGTCTTGTTGGAGAGCAGGGCGATCTTGGGATCGTCGGGAAGGTAGCCGACTTGATTCACGCGGAGCCATGGGCCCGCGGCGGTCGCTCGTGCGGCGGCGGGCGTTTGCGCGCGGCGTTGCGTACAGCCCGCGAGCAGCGCGACGAGCACAACGATGACGGCGGCGCGGCTCATGGGTGCGGCGGTTGGTGGATCGCGTAGAGGTGCGACATCGTCGTGACGTAGAGCACGCCGTTGGCGGCGACGGCGGTGGCGCTGATGGGGCTTTGCAGGTCGATGGTGCTGAGGAGGCGTTTTTCGTTGGACGCTTGCAGGACGAGGAATTCGCCGCGGCGGTTGCCGATGAAGACCTTGCCGTCGGCGACGAGCGGGGAGGCCCAGAAGGGGCCGGCGGTCTGGTGGGTCCAGTAGGGGTGGCCGGTGGCGGCGTCAACGCAGTGGATAACGCCGGCGAGGTCGGCGACCAAGACCAGGCCGTCGGCGACCGCGGGCGTGCAGCAGGTGTTTTTCGTCAGCGCGTAGGACCAGGTCTCGCTGAGCGGGCCGGTGGCGTCGGGCTTGCCCGCGTCAACGCACTTGAGCCAGCCCTGGCGCTTGCCCCACCAGACGTCGCCGCCGGCGGTGAAGTAGATGCGGCCATCAACGAAGACGGGCATGCCCATGATGACGCTGGGGCTTTCGCGGAAATTGTGGAGGTATTTGTGGACGTCCTGCTTGGGGGCGGTGGGGTCGGGGTCGAAGTGCCAGAGGGGCTTGAGCGTGGCGACCTGGCCGGGAGGGGGAATGTCTTGCAGCGCCTCGAAGGCGTAGAGGACGCCGTCGCCGCCGCCGAAGAAGATGACCTTTCGGCCGTTCACTTCGCCGAGCGATGGCGGGCACCAGGTGGCGTGGAAGATGTTGGGGCCGAGGCGCAGGTCGTCCTTGGCCACGAGCCGGCCGGTGTGCTTGTCGAAAACGACCAGGCTGGGCGCGTCGGGCCGGCGGATGACGCGGTGGGTGTTGTCCACGCCGTTGCAGGAGTTGACGTAGAGCAGGTCGCCATCGAGCAGGACCGAGCCGAAGATCTGGTCGTGGGGGTGGATGCCGATCTGCGGGTGGGAGACGAGGTCGGTGAGCCAGAGGATGTCGGCGTCGGTGGTGCCGGACGTGATCGCCTCGGCGCCGCGCGGGGTCATGTGGCGGGCTTCGTCCTGGTAGGGGCCCTGGTTGCCGTCGGCGAGTCCCTTCATGTCGAGGCAGACGAGCTCGCCGCGATTGGTGAGGGTGTAGGCGCGGTCGCCTTCGACGGTAGGGGAGGAGCACATGCCGGCCTTGGGCCAGTCGAGGTACTGGTCGTCCTCCAGCTTGGGGCAGACGAGCTGCCAGAGCAGGTGGCCGTCGCGCCCGTCGAGGCAGAGGAGGACGCCGCGGTCGCCTTGGTGTTTTGGGTCGCGCGGGTGGTCGTTGTTGGTGCCGATGAGCACCCGGCCGCCGGCGACGACGGGGGTGGAATGGGTCTGGGAGCCCAGCTCGGCGGACCATTTGATGTTCTGGCCGGTATCGGGGTTGAAGGAGGAGGGAAGGCCCTTCTCCGGCGAAATCATGTTGCGGGAGAAAGCTTGGCCGAATTGCGGCTGGTCGGCGCCGAGTGCGGCGGGGATTACGATGCAACAGCAAAGCAAACTCAATGATGATCGGACCATGGCGGCGATTCTAGCGGGGCAAATGCTTCAGGTCGCGGATCGGCGTCAGTAGTCAATGGTCAGGACTCGGGGTATTCTCCTGGCATGACGGCTGAGCGCTTTCAAACCACGATTCGGGCGTTTCAGCGCAGGACGCCGTTCAAGCCGTACGTCGTCGAACTCGTAAGCGGGGAGCGCGTCCGCGTTGATCACCCCGAGGCCTTGGTGATCCGCGGCGGCGTCGGAGTGTTCGTTTCCGCCGCCGGTGCCCCGAGCATTTTTGACCACGAAGGGGTCAGCCAAATCTCGGCTGAGTCGGCCGAATCAACCGCAGCGTAGCGTGTGTTTTACGCCGCCGGCGGCGGCTGTCCCGCCACGGGCGCGACCGGCTGCGCGGCCGAAGCGGCTGCCGCCATTGCGCCGGCGCGCCGCGTCCGCCTGGCCGCCTGGACGATGTGCACGACCTGGTCGAGGACGACGGCGACGAGGATCACGGTGCCGATGATGATGAAGGTCCAGTTGCTGTCGAGCCGCCAGAGCTTTCGGATGCCGTCGCGGTCGGTGTAGGGGACCTGGAACATGTTGATGCCGTTGTCGATGACGCGCATGATCGCCGACCCGATGATCATGCCCAGGACGGTCCCCTCGCCGCCGCGGAGGGAGCACCCGCCGAGGACGGCGGCGGCGATCGCGTACAGCTCGTAGGCGATGCCGACCTGCTGGGACATCTGGCGGATGTACGCGGCGTAGCACACGCCCGCCACGCCGCCGAGGCCGGCGGAGATGACGTAGGTCAGCGTCTCGACGCGCTTCACGGGGATGCCGGAATATTCCGAGGCGTCGCGGTTGCCGCCGATCGCGTACACGTAACGGCCGAAGACGGTGAAGTGCAGCACGTAGCTCGCGACGATCACGACCAGCAGGAGGATGATCACCGAGTAGGGGACGAGCGGGTCGCCGTGGACCATGAACAGGCCGCCGTTGGAGAGCGACAGGAGCGGCGAATCGTTGCCGATGCTGAGCGTCCCGCCGTGGACGATGGTCTGGGAAATGCCGCGGATCAGGAGCATGCCGCCGAGGGTGACGATGAACGGCTGGAGGTCGAGGCGGGTGATGAGCAGGCCCTGAACGAGCCCGATGAGGATCGCGACGCCCATTGCGACGGTGACGCCGACCCAGAGCGAGTAGCCGTACCCGCCGAACTGCGGGTCGGACGTGTTGACCGGGCCGGACATCTTGGCGATCAGCACGCCGGTGAGGCCGATGAGCGAACCGACCGACAGGTCGATCCCGCCGGTGATGATCACGAAGCCCATGCCGATGGCGAAGATGCCGAGCATCGAGATCTGGCGGGTGGTGTTGATGACGTTGGACTGCCCGAGGAAATCCGGGTTGGAAAACCACAGCCCCAGGCACATCAGCACCAGGGCGACGAACATGCCGAATTCACGTCTCATGTGTGATTGATTCTACGCGGCGGCGGTGGCTTCGCTGCGGCCGGTCATCAGGCGCGCGATGCGCTCCTGGGTCAGGGATTCGCGCGGGAGCACGCCCTTGATCCGCCGCTCGTGCATGACGACGACGCGGTCGCTCATGCCGATCACTTCTTCCATTTCCGAGCTGACCATCAGGATCGTGATGCCCTTCTCGGCCAGCGCGGCCATGTGGCGGTAGATTTCGGCCTTGGCGCCGACGTCGATGCCGCGCGTGGGCTCGTCGAGGATGAGCACCCTGGGCCGCATCGCCAGCCACTTGCCGAGGACGACCTTCTGCTGGTTGCCGCCGGAAAGGTTGACGACCTTGCGGTAAATCGTCGGGGTCTTTACCGCGAATCGAGAAACCTCTTCCTCGGCGACGCGCCGCTCGGTGCGTCGGTCGAGGAGGCCGTAGGGGTTGTACGAGCCGACGGCCGGGAGCGAGACGTTCTGCGCGATGGTCATGGGGAGGACCAGGCCGTGCCGCTTGCGGTCCTCCGGGGCGAGGTACACGCCGCGCCGGATGGCGTCGCGGGTGTTGCGCGGCCAGTACGGCTGGCCTTCGAGGGTCATGCCGCCGCCCAGGGCCGGCGTGACGCCGAAGATCGTCTGCATCAATTCCGTACGTCCCGCGCCGACGAGGCCGGCGAAGCCCAGGACCTCGCCGCGCCGCGCGGTAAATGACACCGGCGCTGGGCTGCCGGGGACGAGCAGGTCGCGCACGTCGAGCATCGGCTCGCCGGGCGGCCTGGGCTTCTTCTCGGGGAAATAGTGGTGGCTCAACTCGCGGCCGACCATCATCGCGACCACCTTGTCCTGCGTGATCTGCCCGCGCGCCAGGTCCCCGACGTACCGCCCGTCGCGGAGCACCGTCACCCGGTCGGCCAGCATCATCACCTCTTCCATGCGGTGCGAGATGTACACGATGCCGATGCCCTCGGAGCGGAGCTGGCGGATGATCGAAAAGAGCTGCTCCGATTCGCCGGCCGTCAGCGAGCTGGTCGGCTCGTCCATGATGATGATGCGCGCGTCCAGCGCCAGCGCCTTAGCGATCTCCACCATCTGCATCTGGCCGGCCGTCAGGGTCGAGACCGGGGTCGTCGGCGGGAGCTTGAGGCCGACGCGGCGGAGCAGGGCGGCGGCCGTCTCGTTCATCGAGCGGCGGGATAGCGGCGTCATCAGCCCCAGCTCCCGCCGTTCGTTACCCAGGAAGATGTTGGCGGCGATGTCGAGGTTGGGCGCGAGCATCAGCTCCTGGTGAATCAGCGCGATGCCCAGCCGCTTGGCCTCGCGGACGCTCTGAAGGGCGACCGGCCGGCCTTCGACGAGAATCTCGCCGGCGTCGGGCTCGTACGCCCCGCCGAGGATCTTCATCAGCGTGCTCTTGCCGGCGCCGTTCTCGCCCATGAGCGCCAAAACCTCACCGCGATTGAGGGTGAGTGTGACATCCTGGAGCGCGACGACGCCGGGGAATCGCTTGGTGATTCCGCGCATCGTGAGGAGGTTGGGGTCCTGCAAATCCACGCGAAGAACGTCGACTCACCTGATTACGTGATTACGGGACAAATGCCCGCGCCGCCTCACGTAATCACGTATTCACGTAATCACGCCTCACTGCTGCTTCATCTCCGCCAGCCGGCGCTCGAAATCGGCGACGTTGTTCTTGTCGATCACTTCCACGCCGGTGTCGATCTTCTTGTCCGCCGGAATGGCCGCCTTGGCCTGGTCGCCCTTCGTCGCAAGGTCGTGCATCCACTTGCTGGAGAGGTAGCCGAACTGGAACGGCTTCTGCACGACCGTTACCTGGATGGTGCCGTTCTCGATGCCTTTGAGCGTGCCCTCTTCCTCGTCGAACACGGCCGCGAGGACCTTGCCCTTCTTGCCCGTCCCCTCGATGGCGGCGGCGATGGCCGGGCCGTTGTACGACCACAGCCCGCAGACCAGGTTCAGGTCCGAGTGCGCGTTGATGATGTCTTCGACGTTCGACCGCGCCTTGGCCCGGTCCGTCTGGTCCTCGCGCTTGTCCACGATCGTGATGTTGTGGTTCTTGATCTCGTCCTCGATCCCGGTGAGCCGCTGGCGGGCGTTGTCGGCCGAGAGCGTGCCGACGAACACCGCCATTTTCCCGCCGTTGGGCAGCAGCCTGATGATCTGCTCGCCGAGCTTCTTGCCGGCCTCGTAGTTGTTGGTCCCGATGTACAGCAGGCGGTTGGACGCCGGGGCGTCGGAGTCGAAGGTGATCAGCTTGGTCTTCTCCGCCGCCCGGTTGAGGTTCGGCACCTGGTCCTTGGGCGCGATGACGGAAACCGCGATCGCGTCGTACCCCTGGCTGACCATGTTCTCGATGATCTGGTTCTGTTCCTCGGTCGTGCCGTTGGGCGGCATGCGGACGTCCACCTGCACCTTGGCTTCTTTCTCGTACTTGTGGACGCCGGCGGCGGCGATTTTCCAGAACTCACTGGCGTTGTTGGTGATGAAGGCGAGCTTCAGAACTTTGCCGGAGCTGCTGCCGGCGCTGCCGCCGCTGTTGTCTTTCCCGCGGTCGCAGCCGCAGGCGAGTACGAGCGCGGAAACGACGCCGACGGCGGCGGTGATCGCCAATCCCTTGAAGAGCGTTGCCCGGTTCACGTGATATCTCCTGGATGGGTGGTTGTTGAGCGAAGTTGTACTATTTCGCGGAGAACTTGTACGCCGTCACGGTGTGGTACGTCTCGCCCGGCCGCAGCACGGTGGACGGGAAGTTGGCGTGGTTCGGCGAATCGGGGAAGTGCTGCGTCTCCAGGCACACCGCCCCGTACTTCTCGTAGCGCTTGCCGCCGACGCCGACCTGCTTGGTGCTCAGGCCGTTGGCGGTGTACACCTGCACGCCCGGCTGGTCGGTCCACACTTCCATCGTCCGGCCGGTCTTGGGGTCCCGTAGCCTGGCGCTGAAGGCGAATTTTCCCGCGGGATGATTGAGCACGAAATTGGTGTCGTACCCGCCGTTGGTCTTGTCGATCCGCGCGCCCAGCGGCGTCGGCTTGCGGAAATCGTACGGCGTCCCCTCCACCGGCTTGATCTCACCCGTCGGGATCAAGCCCTCGTCCACCGGCGTGTACCGGTCCGCGTCGACCATCAGCACGTGGTCGAGGATCGTTCCCGAATTCTCCCCGGCGAGGTTGAAGTACGAGTGGTTCGTCAGGTTCACGACGGTCGGCTTGTCGGTCGTGGCCTTGTACTCGATGCGAATCGCATTATCGCCGGTGAGCGTGTAGGTGACGCTGGACGTGAGCGTGCCGGGGTAGCCTTCCTCGCCATCGGGGCTGGTGTACGTGAGGCGGACCGACGGCCCGTCGGCCGATTCCATCGCCTCGGCGTTCCAGACTTTCTTGTCGAAGCCCACGTTGCCGCCGTGCAGGTGGTTGGCGCCGTTGTTCGTCGCCAGCGTGTATTGATGCCCGTCGAGCGAGAACTTTCCGGCCGCGATTCGATTCGCATACCGGCCGGCGGTCGAGCCGAAGAACGGGTGGCCGGCCAGGTAATCATCCAGGCTCGGGAAGCCCAGCACGACGTCGGCCGTCTGCCCGCCCTTGTCCGGCACCTCCAGGTCGATCAGCGTCGCGCCGTAGGTCATGATCTTGGCCACCATCCCGTGGCCGTTCTTCAGCGTGTACAGATCGACCGGCGTGCCGTCCTTGGTCTTGCCGAACGCCGTCTTCTCCGGCGGCACGGCCGCCTTGCCCTTCATGGAATGCCCGGCGCCATCCTGGCACGAGATGGCCGCCAGACCCAGGCACCACAGCACGATCGCATACCCGACGCGGTACGGAAGCTTCGCTCTGTTCACGGTGGTTCGCTCCTTTGCGCGCAGATGCTAACGGTTTGTAAGTCGCAGGTCACGCCGACGAGGATTTATCGCCCGCCGAATCGCCCGCGACCAGGCTTGCTCATCGCGGAGGTTTCCAGTCAAACTCGCTTCCCCCAATGTCCCACGCAAAGAAAAAGCCTCCCCCACCCGGTCGTCAGCGCAAATCCCCGCCCACCGACTGGGGCGAAGTCGCCGACTGGTACGACCAGCTCGTCGGCGAGGCCGGCAGCGAGTACCACCGCCACGTCGTAATCCCCGGCGCGCTGCGCCTGCTCGCCCTCTCCGCCGGCGAGCGCGCCGTGGATATCGCCTGCGGCCAAGGCGTCCTCTGCCGAATCCTCCAGCAGCGCGGGGTCGAAGTTACCGGCGTCGATGCCGCCCGCGAACTCATCGACACCGCGCGCAAGCGCGGCCCGGCCGCGATCCGGTACGAGGTCGCCGACGCCCGTGACTTGTCCTTTCTTCCGCCGGGCGCGTTCGCCGCGGCCGCTTGTCTGCTGGCGATTCAGAACATTCACCCGATTCAGCCGGTCTTCGCCGGCGTCGCCGCGCTCCTGCGCCCCGCCGGGCGGTTCGTCAGCGTCATGATGCACCCGTGCTTCCGCGGCCCCAAGGAAACGAGCTGGGGCTGGGACGAGCAGAAGAAGGTGCAGTACCGCCGCGTGGACCGCTACCTCCTTCCCCGCAAAGCCCCGATCGTCACCAATCCCGGCACAACCGCCGGGCAATACACCTGGACGTTCCACAAGCCGATCGAAGCCTACGTCAAAGCGCTGCGCAACGCCGGGCTGCTCATCGATGCCATCGAGGAGTGGCCGAGCCATAAGACCAGCACCAGCGGCCCGCGCGCCGCGGCGGAGAACGTCGCCCGCAAGGAGATCCCGATGTTTCTGGCCGTCCGGGCCGTTAAGATGGGCGGCGCCAACGCGGCGACGGAGCCGGCCGGCGAGGATTCAGGGGAGCACGCAGATGATCAGAATGAACAGGGGCACGCGCGCGCCGCCGGTGCCGACGCCGGCGAGAATCGCACAAATCCGTGCGACGCTGGCGGCGCGTGAGAAGTCATTCCGCACGCGCTGGACGGTCCTGATGATCCTGGGTTTCATGTTCCTGTGGATCGGCCCGGGCCTCTTCGGGTCGATCATGTGGCTTTGGCAACTGGGGAACACGATGCCCGGCACCTCCAGCCCGTGGACGTGGGGCGCCTGCTTTGCCGTGGTGGCGCTGGTGTCGATCCCCGTCATGTTCCTGCTGGAGCGGGCCACGCGCGGCAAGTTCCTCGAAGGGGCGGCGGAGAATCTGGAGAGCGACAACCTGATGACGGTTGGGCTCCGGGGGCGCCTCGCCGCGGGCGCGGTGGTGATCGAGCTTTGCCTCTGGGGCCCGCGCATGCTGACGGCCGGCGGCCGGCGATTGCGGGAGGCGAGGGAGGTCGAGCGATTCGACCGCGAGCCGGCGGCGGTGCTGCTGGCGACGATGCTGACGCGCGAGGAGGGGTGGCCGGCCCCGGAATTGTTCGCCGCCAGCGGGCTGCCGGAGGAAGACGTGCACGCCGCGATCGCTTACCTGCTGTTTCACGGGTGGATCGACCAGGGAAAAGGGGGGCGGCGGTGCTGGGTAACCAGCGAAGCACGCCGCCTGCTGGACGGCGGGGGCGCCCGATGAGGCTCATCGGCCAAGTGCCCGGCGAGCAGGACGCCCATCGTTTCGGCGATTACCTGCTCGCCCGCGGGATCAAAAACTCCGTAGAGCAGGGCCGGGACGGCTGGCAGGTCTGGGTCGAGGACGACGACCAAGTGGCGCAGGGGGCCGGCGAGCTGCGCGAATTCCTGCAGAATCCCGCGGAAGCGAAGTACGGCCGCGCCGCCAGGGCCGCGGCCGAAGTCCGCAAGAGCGAGCAGCAGCGCTCCCAAAAGCTGCGAAAGCGCTTCGTGGACGTCCGCACGCAGTGGGGCCAGCCGCGGCAGTGGGCCCAGCCGCTGACGCTCGCGCTAGTCCTCGCCGCGGGCGCCGTCGCGCTGGTTACGCTCGGCGGCGAGCGGATGGAGCCCTACGGCCACGCCCTTCAAATCCAGCATCTCACCGACGAGCAGTGGCGGGACCTGATGAACCAGGACGTCAACCCGATCCTCTACCAGGTCCGCCACGGGCAGGTCTGGCGGCTGATCACGCCGATCTTCATCCACTTCGGCATCCTCCACCTGGTCTTCAACGTCCTGTGGCTCCTCGACCTCGGCGGCGCCATCGAGCGCCACAAGGGCACGCTCTTTCTCGCCGCATTGGTCCTGGTCACCGCGCTGCTCTCCAACCTCGCGCAGTACTTCTGGGACGGCCCCAACTTCGGCGGCCTCTCCGGGGTGATGTACGCCCTGTTCGGCTACCTCTGGATGAAGGGCCGCCTCGACCCCGCCTCGGGACTCGCGTTGCGCCAGGAGACCGTCTGGCTCATGATCGCCTGGCTCTTCCTCTGCATGACCGGCTGGCTCGGTCCCGTCGCCAACATGGCCCACGTCGCCGGCCTGATCATCGGCGTGATCGCCGGGGCGACGCCGTCGTTATGGAAGCGAGGCATGCGAAAGTTGCGACGTGCGTAGCGGAAATGATGAGCGCCTCAACGGCGCGACGCGGTGCTCAGGCTTTGCGCTTGCGCGCCGGCCGCTTCATGCCCAATTCACGCTTCACCTGCTCGAGCGTGTAGGTGGGCTTGCCGGCGTTGGCCCTCCTGGCTTCGACCAGCGCGCGGTAATCGGCCTGGTCTTCGAGCTTCTCGATGAGCGCTTCGTAGTCCTTCACGGGAACCACGACAAATTCCTCTTTTCCGTTGCGTGTCAGCACGTCGTATTTCGTTTTTCGCATCGGTTTTCCTCAGTCAAGCATCATACACGCGTGAACGGTGCTTGACGTCCTGCACCACGATTGTCCACCGGGCGACGTCGAAGAGCACGCGCCAATCGCCCACGCGAAGCCGATACGCCGGTTCGAAGTTCGTCAACCGTTTCACGTCGCCGGCCAGGTCGTTGCGCATTCGTTCGATCTTGCGCACGATTCGCCGCGCAACGTCGGGCGACATCGACTTCAGCGACGCGCGGGCCCGTTCGGTGAGGATGAGATGGTACACCATGGCCGCGCACTCCGCCGGCGCCTTATGGTCGCGTAGCCCCCAAATTTTGATCTATTCGGTTTGATTCGACTCGAGTGCCCGGCGGGATGATACGGGAGGCGGGGGGCGATCACCATCGCGCGGCTCGACGAAGATTTTGGCGGCGGCGGCGGTGCCGAGGGTGACGGGGGGGGTTTCGGTGGGGTGGATGGTGACGGCGTCGGCGTGGGCGTCGCGTGAGGTGACGGTCGCGGAAATGCCGGGCTTTAGGCCGGAGCGTTCGACGAATTGGAGGAAGGCGGGGTTCTGGTCGGCGATGCGGGCGATGCGCACGGGGTGGTCGAGGGGGCAGTCGGCGAGGGTCAGTGCGGGGGTGTCGGCCATGTCGCCTTTGGCGGTGGGGATGGGGTCGCCGTGGGGGTCGGTCTGGGGGTGGCCGAGGATTTGGTCGATTCGTTCGAGGACCTTGTCGGAGATGGCGTGTTCGAGTTCCTCGGCCTCGTCGTGGACTTCGGACCAGTCGAGGCCGAGGACGTTGACGAGAAAGAGCTCGACGAGGCGGTGACGGCGGAGGACGTGGAGGGCGAGCTGTTCGCCGCCGGGGGTGAGGCGTGCGCCGCCGCGGCGTTCGTAGGAGACGAGACCTGATTTCTCCATGGCTTGGACCATCATGGTGGCGGTGGAGGGGGTGACGCCCATGGCGGAGGCGAGCTTGCCGGTGGGGATGGGGGCGTCGGGGGAGGCGGGGCCGGCCTGGGCGGACCGCTGCTCCAAGTAGATTTGCTTCAGGTAGTTCTCGATGGTGCTGGTGGCCATGGCCGGTGGTTTGAGTGGGTTGAGTTTACCATTTTGAAGGCCTGTTGACAAAGTTTTTATGGGATTGTATTCTTATTTCGAGTAATCGAAATCAGGATAGCTGGTATGGACGCACGGGAATTTGGCGACGGGGGACGCGGCCGGTCGCTGGAAGACGTTCATTCGTCGGTCAATATCCCCACCGCGCGCGGTTGGAGGCGGTTCTTTGCCTTCGCGGGACCCGCCTACATGGTGTCGGTTGGGTACATGGACCCGGGCAACTGGGCCACCGACATCGCCGGCGGCGCCCAATTCGGCTACCGGCTGCTGTGGGTGCTGCTGATGAGCAACCTGATGGCGGTGCTGCTCCAGACCCTGGCGGCGCGGCTGGGGCTGGTAACCGGGCGGGACCTGGCGCAGGCGTGCCGGGATTCGTATGGCGCGGGGGTGCGGTGGGTGTTGTTCGTGTTGTGCGAGATCGCGATCGCCGCCTGCGATCTGGCGGAGGTGCTGGGGACGGCGATCGGGCTGAACCTGCTGACGGCGCAGGTGTTCGGCGGGCGGGGGATTCCGCTGCAGTGGGCGGTGCTGATCACGGCGTCGGACGTGTTCGTGCTGCTGGCGATCCAGCGGCTGGGGATCCGGAAAATGGAGGCGATGATCGTCACGCTGGTGTCGATCATCGGGCTGTGCTTCATTGTGGAGATTTTCCTTAGCAAGCCTTCGGCGGTGGAGGTGGTGAAGGGGCTGGTGCCGACGCCGATCTCCGGGGAGGCGCTGTACGTGGCGATCGGGATTCTGGGGGCGACGGTGATGCCGCATAACCTGTACCTGCACTCGGCGCTGGTGCAGAGCCGGCGTGTGGAGCGGAGCGAGGAGGGGGTGAAGGACGCGGCGCGATTCAACCTGTGGGATTCGGTGATCGCGCTGAACTGCGCGTTTTTCGTGAACGCGGCGATCCTGATCGTCGCGGCGGCGACGTTCTACACGCGCGGGATCAAGGTGGAGGAGATCCAGGACGCGCACAAGCTGCTGGAAGGGTTCCTGGGGAGCAAGGCGGCGCCGCTGGCGTTCGCGGTGGCGTTGATCTGCGCGGGACAGTCGTCCACGCTGACGGGGACGCTGGCGGGGCAGATCACGATGGAGGGTTTTCTTCAGTTCCGGATGCGGCCGTGGCTTCGGCGGCTGATCACGCGGCTGATGGCGATCGTGCCGGCGATTGCGGTGATCGGCTGGCGCGGGGCGGAGGGGACGAACGAGCTGCTGATCCTGAGCCAGGTGATCCTGAGCCTGCAGTTGTCCTTTGCGGTGGTGCCGCTGGTGAAGTTCACGAGCAGCCGGGTGAAGATGGGGCGGTTTGCCAGCCCGGTGGTGGTGACGGTGCTGGCGTGGGTCGTGACGCTGGTGATCATGGGGCTCAACGGAAAGCTGGTGGGCGAGGGGCTTGTGGGGTGGATCGACGCGGTGGGGCCGGCGAAGTTGAGCTGGCACGTGGGGGATTGGGCGCGGCACGCGGGGGGCGCGCAGTGGGCGGTGGCGGGGACGGCGGTGCCGATTGCGGCAGGGTTGTCGGTGCTGCTGGCGTGGATGATCTTGCGTCCGGAGCGGGAGAGGGAGCTGGCGGCGCCGGTGTCGGCGGATTCGGTGGTGGATGCGGCGGAGAAGATCGACCGGCCGATCCGGCGGGTGGGGGTGGCGCTGGAGGCGACGGCGGGGGATGCGGGAATGCTGGCGGAGGCGATCGCGGTGGCGGTGGGAAACCGCGCGGAGCTGGTGCTGATGCACGTGGTGGAAGGGGCGGCGGTGCAGTACCACGGGGGGGACGTGTACGACGCG
>Ga0308175_100001939_pt1 | contig 13996 bp, 10 predicted proteins | sample PhyCR1_3_FD_203893 | JGI IMG/M metagenome (GOLD analysis project Ga0308175, IMG submission 203893) | Soil microbial communities from UC Gill Tract Community Farm, Albany, California, United States - DLSLS.C.R1 | ecosystem: Environmental > Terrestrial > Soil > Agricultural land | place: USA...
GCGTTGCGCAGCGGGTTGTCCTCCGCCGGCCACACTCCGGAGCTGACCTTATCGATCTCCGCGCGGATGGCGATCATCGCCTCGCAGAACCGGTCCAGCTCCGCGAGGTCCTCGGACTCGGTCGGCTCGATCATCAGCGTGCTGGCCACCGGGAAGGACATGGTCGGCGCGTGGAAGCCGTAGTCGATGAGCCGCTTGGCGACGTCGTCCACGCTCACGCCGGTCGCCTTGGTCAGCGGGCGCAGGTCGATAATGCACTCGTGCGCCACCAGGCCGCCGGGACCGTTGTAGAGCACCGGGAAGTGCGGCTCGAGGCGCTTGGCGACGTAGTTGGCGGAGAGCACGGCGACCTGGGTGGCGCGCTTGAGCCCCTCGCCGCCCATCAGGCGGACGTACGCCCACGAGATCGGCAGGATGCCGGCGCTGCCCCACGGCGCGGCGGAGATCGGGCCCACGCCGGTCTCGGGGCCGGCCGCCGGCTGCAGCGGGTGGTTCGGCAGGTACGGCGCCAGGTGCGACCGGACGCCCACCGGGCCGACGCCGGGACCGCCGCCGCCGTGCGGGATGCAGAAGGTCTTGTGCAGGTTCAGGTGCGAGACGTCGCCGCCGAAGTGACCGGGCTTGGCGAGGCCGACCAGCGCGTTGAGGTTGGCGCCGTCGACGTACACCTGGCCGCCGGCGTCGTGGACCTGGGCGCAGATGTCGGCGACGTGCTCCTCGAACACACCGTGCGTCGACGGGTAGGTGATCATCAGTACGGACAGCTCGTCGCGGTACTGCTCGATCTTCGCCCGCAGGTCGGCGACATCGATCTCGCCGTCCTCGGCGGTCTTGACGACGACGACCTTCATGCCGGCCATCACGGCGCTGGCCGCGTTGGTGCCGTGCGCGGAGGAGGGGATGAGGCAGACGGTGCGCTGCTCGTCACCGTTGGCGCGGTGGTAGCCGCGCACGGCCAGCAGACCGGCCAGCTCGCCCTGCGAACCGGCGTTCGGCTGGAGCGAGACCTTGTCGTAGCCGGTGACCTCGGCGAGACGTTCCTCCAGCTCGCGGATGAGCGTGAGGTAGCCCTCGGCCTGCTCGGCGGGCACGAAGGGGTGCAGCTGGCCGAACTCGGGCCAGGTGACCGGCTCCATCTCGGTGGTCGCGTTGAGCTTCATGGTGCAGGAGCCCAGCGGGATCATGCCGCGGTCGAGCGCGTAGTCCCGGTCGGCGAGCCGGCGCAGGTAGCGCAGCATCGCGGTCTCGGAGCGGTGCTCGTGGAAGACCGGGTGAGTGAGGTAGTCGTCGGTGCGCAGCAGGGCCTCGGGCAGTGCCTCGCCGGCCGCCGCGTCCAGCGCCTCGATGTCGCCCTCGACACCGAAGGCGGTGAAGACGGCCGCCACCTGAGCCCGGTTGGTGGTCTCGTCACAGGCCAGGGAGAGGAGGTCGGCATCGACGAGACGCAGGTTGACGCCGTTGTCCCGGGCGGCGGCCGCGACCTCGGCGGCCCTGCCGGGCACGCGCGCGGTGAGGGTGTCGAAGTAGGCACCGTGCACGATCTCGACGCCGCCCGCCTTCAGTCCCTCGGCGAGGATCGTGGCGTAGCGGTGGGTGCGGCGGGCGATGGTCCGCAGTCCCTCGGGGCCGTGGTAGACGGCGTACATGCCGGCCATCACGGCGAGCAGCACCTGGGCGGTGCAGATGTTGCTGGTCGCCTTCTCGCGGCGGATGTGCTGCTCACGGGTCTGCAGCGCCAGGCGGTAGGCCTTGTGTCCGTCGGCGTCGACGGACACGCCGACGAGACGGCCGGGCAGGCTGCGCGCGAACTTCTCGCGCACCGCCATGTAGCCCGCGTGCGGGCCGCCGAAGCCCATCGGCACGCCGAAGCGCTGGGTCGTGCCGACGGCGATGTCCGCGCCCAGCTCGCCCGGCGAGGTCAGCAGGGTGAGCGCGAGCAGGTCGGCGGCGACGGTGACGAGGGCGCCCAGCTCGTGCGCCTGGTCGATGACCGGCTTGATGTCGCGGACGGCACCGGAGGCGCCCGGGTACTGGACCAGCACGCCGTTGATCTCGCGCTCGGCGATCTCCGCCGGGATGCCGTCGGAGAGGTCGGCGACGACGACCTCGACGCCGGTCGGCTCGGCGCGCGTCTCGATGACGGCGACGGTCTGCGGCAGAGCGTCCGCGTCGACCAGGAACAGGCCCTTCTTGTTCCTGCCCATGCGCCGCGACAGCGCCATGGCCTCGGCCGCGGCCGTGCCCTCGTCGAGGAGGGAGGCGCCGGACGTCGGCAGCCCGGTCAGCTCGGCGACCATGGTCTGGAAGTTCAGCAGGGCCTCGAGCCGGCCCTGGGAGATCTCCGGCTGGTACGGCGTGTAGGCCGTGTACCAGGCCGGGTTCTCCATAACGTTGCGCAGGACGACCGGCGGGGTGAAGGTGCCGTAGTAGCCAAGGCCGATCATGGAGCCGAGGACCTGGTTGCGGTCGGCGAGCGAGCGCAGCTCGGCGAGCACCTCGGCCTCGGTGCGGGCACCCGGCAGGTCCAGGGCGTCGGCGTTCTTGATCACATCCGGGACCGCGGCGGCGGTGAGCTCGTCGAGCGAGCCGTAGCCGACGTGCGCGAGCATCTTGGCCCGCGCCTCCTGGTCGGGCCCGATGTGGCGCTGCTCGAAGGGGATGCCCGCTTCGAGCTCGGAGAGCGGGGTGCGATAGGCGGTCATTGCGGAGGCCTCCTGGTCTGACGCGACCTTCGAGGGGCACCCCGGTACGGATACCCCGACGGCCTCCCCCTCTGTCATCTCGACCTGAGAGCTTCACCGGCGGCCCGAGGGCGCCGGCTTTCACCGTCGGTGAGGGCGGACGCCGTCGACATCCGCCCTGCTTTCCAGAGTGACCTCGTCCGTGCGGTACGTGAGCCTGAGAGATTCCGGGGAGGATTTGCTCCTTCGGCGCCTCCGAGGTGGTCGGAGGACTCTCCCGCACGGGGTCAGCAGCCGCTGTCAGCCTACCAGCGAGGTCAACGCCCGGGCCTTCGAGTGGCCGCCTCCCTGATTGTGCTCTTTCGTAGTGCTTACGGATGAGTTGCGACCAGTGGAGGGAGAGGGACCGTGCAGACCGACATCGATCCGCGCAACCTGATCGGCCGCAAGGCGTTCGACCGCACCGGCACCAAGATCGGCACCATCGACGAGGTGTACCTCGACGACGCCACGGGTGTGCCGGAGTGGGCCGCCATACGCACCGGTCTGTTCTCCCGGGACGCCTTCGTCCCCCTTGAGCCCAGCGAGATCGTCGAGGGCGCCCTGCAGGTTCCCTTCGACCGTGCGCTCATCAAGGACGCACCCGACTTCGGCGTGGGCCGCCACCTCTCCCCCGAACAGGAACTCCAGCTCTACCACCACTACGGCCTGGACGTGGCGGCGCCCTCCCCGCTGGCGGACCACGACTTCGGCAAACTGGCGGGCACCGAGGAGCCCTGAGCCCGCACCACCGGCTCCCCCGCGGGGCGCGGGAAACGTGCGCGACCACGCCGAAGCCCGCACCCAGCGGACCACGGGCACCCGCTACGGACCGGCGTCGACAGCACCCGACAGGCGCGGCGGCGGACCGGCGTCCGGCACCCGCGGCAGCGGCTCCCTGCCCAGCACCAGCGGCAGCGGATCCGCCGGCTCCAGCGCGGGATCCTCCACGCCGAACGTCCGCACCCGCCCCGGCTCCGACTGAGGCGTCTCGAAGCGCACCGTCACCCGGCCCAGGCCACTGCCCTGCACCCAGCCGTGCCCCCACGCGGCGTGCCGCACGTCCTGCCCGGCACGCCACTGCCGCTCGACGGGCTCCGGCCGCTCCCGCACCCTCTCGGCCACGGGCTCCTCCGGCGCCTGCGCCGCCCGCGAGGGCTGCGCCGCCTGGGCGAACAGGTCCTCCTGGGTGTAGTCGGCGAGCCCGGTGACACCCACACCGAGCAGCCGCACCCCACCCGTGGTGTCCACGGAGTCCAGCAGCCGCTCGGCCGCCTCCCGGATCACCGCGGGGTCGTCCGTGGGCCCTCTGAGCGTCTCGGACCGGGTCAACGTCGAGAAGTCGTACCTGCGAACCTTCAGCACTATGGTCCGCCCCGACAGCCCGGCCTCGCGCAGTCGCCGCACGCACCGGTCGGCGAGCCGCCGCACCTCGATGCCGACCCGCAGCCGGTCGTGGATGTCCACGTCGTAGGTGTCCTCGACGGAAACCGACTTGGTCTCCCGCTCGGCGACCACGGGCCGGTCGTCGCGCGCCAGCGCCATCGCGTACAACGCGTGCCCGTGCGCCTTGCCGAGCAGCCGTACGAGTTCGTCCTCGCCGGCCTCGGCCAGCTCCTCGACCGTGGTGATCCCGGCCCGCCGCAGATGGTCCCCGGTCGCCGGCCCCACCCCCGGCAGGGTCCGCACCGGCATCGGCCCGAGCAGCGCCCGCTCGGTGCCGGGTTCGACGAGGACGAGTCCGTCGGGTTTGGCCTCCTCCGAGGCGATCTTCGCGAGCATCTTGGAGGCGGCGAGTCCCACCGACCCCGTGAGCCCGGTGACCGCCCGTATCTCGGTGCGCAGCCTCGTGCCCACGCGGCGCGCCGAGTCCGCGTCCCAGGCCGCCTCCCGGACCTCGAGGTCGACGAACGCCTCGTCCAGGCTCAGCGGCTCCACCAGCGGCGACAGCTCCCGCAGCAGCGCCATCACCTGCTCGCTCACGGACCGGTAGAGACTGAAGCGCGGCACCAGGTACGCGGCGTTGGGTGCCAGCCGGCGCGCCTGGGCCATCGGCATCGCCGAGTGCACCCCGAACACCCGCGCCTCGTAGGACGCGGTGGCCACCACGCCGCGCGGTCCGAGTCCGCCCACGATCACGGCCTTGCCCCGCAGGCTCGGCTTGGATGCCTGCTCCACCGAGGCGTAGAAGGCATCCATGTCGAGATGCAGGATCGTGGGCGCGTTTCTCACATCTCCGATGCTGCACCACACCACTGACAACGCGGGCGCACGGCCCGTGGGGCTCGGTGGGCCGTACTCAGACGGCCCGGTTGCGCCGCCGCGCCAGCTCGTCCGCCGGGTTGTGCCCGACCAGGGTCTCCCCCGTGTCGACACGCTCGCCGTGCAGCTGGGAGAGCGCGCTCTCCACGTCCCGCCAGACCACGCCGACCGCGATCCCGAAGATGCCCTGGCCGCCCTGGAGCAGGGCGTGCACTTCGTCCGGCGAGGTGCACTCGTACACCGTGGCGCCGTCACTCATGAGGGTCATGCGCCCCAGGTCCTGGAAACCGCGTTCCCGGAGGTGCTGCACGGCCGTGCGGATGTTCTGCAGCGAGACCCCGGTGTCCAGGAACCGCTTGACGATCTTGAGGACGACCACGTCCCGGAAGCTGTAGAGGCGCTGGGTGCCCGACCCGTAGGCGGGCCGCACGCTCGGCTCCACCAGGCCGGTGCGGGCCCAGTAGTCCAGTTGCCGGTAGGTGATGCCGGCGGCCGCGCAGGCCGTGGGACCCCGGTAGCCGAACTCCTCGGACGCCATGGACGCCACCCCTTCGCCGTTCGGCACCGCCGTCGGCCGCTGTGGGGCGTGGTCGACCGCGCCGCCGGGATATGCGTACTGCCCGCTGGAACGCGGCTGGGAACCCGGGGGAGGGTACGGACCGCTCTCCCCGAAACCGCGTCCGGGGGCACCCCCAGCCGTACCGTCGCCGCTCGTTCTCACGCCGACCTCCGTCCTTGAACTGCCTTCTCGACGGTAGGCAGTCACCAGGGGTGCGTCAACGATCGCCACACTCGCCACGCCGGGTGATAATCACCCTAAGAGTGGTTTCTCGTGCCCCACCGCGGGGAAAGGCTAGCCGAATGCTCTCGCGGAGGGCCGCGTGACGCTCTGGATGGCCGGTGGCAATTGCCACGACGCCGGGAACCGGCCCGCAGGTCACCGCCCCCGGGTCGCCGAGCCGCTGCACCTCACTGGCTGCTGGTGCCGAAGTCCTCAGGCGAGATCTGGTCGAGGAACTCGCGGAACTTCTCCACCTCGTCCTCCTGCTCGTCCGGGATCGCGATGCCCGCGTCGTCCAGCACCGTGTCGCTGCCGTAGATCGGCGTCCCGGTACGCAGGGCCAGCGCTATGGCGTCGGAGGGACGGGCGCTCACCTCGACCCCGCTGGCGAAGACCAGCTCCGCGTAGAAGACGCCCTCACGCAGATCCGTGATGCGTACTTCGGTCAGCTCCTGGCCGACGGCCTCCAGCACGTCCTTGAACAGGTCGTGGGTCAGCGGTCGCGCGGGGGCCATGCCCTGCTGGGCGAAAGCGATCGCCGTCGCCTCCCCCGGCCCGATCCAGATGGGGAGGTAGCGGTCGCCCCCCACTTCGCGCAGGAGCACGATCGGTTGGTTGGAGGGCATTTCGACCCGGACACCTACGACATCGAGCTCGTTCACACAGCAACCCTAGGCCGTGCTCGGGACCTTTGGGTAGTCGGGCCGGGAACAGGTGCCCGATCCGGCCGCCCGGGACATCCCGCCGTTCAGGGCAGACGCACGCCGAGAGCGGTCTGCACCAGCGCCGCGTGCAGCCGCATCGTGAGCGCCGCCAGCTCCTTCGCCCGAGCCTCGGCGTGAGCCCTGGTCTGCGGGTTGCGGTGCCGCTTCAGAGGGGCCACGACCTGGTCCACCAGGCCCGCCTCCCGGTCGGCGGCGGCCTTCATCGCCCGCAGATGGCGCGGCTCGATCCCGAACCGGCCCAGCTCGGCGACGAGCGAGGCCACGGTGACGGCCGCCGCGTCGTACACACCGTCCTCCAGCGGAGCGATGAGCCCGTACGACTGCCACTCCGCGAGGTCGTCCTCGCCGATGTCCGCCGCCGCCAGCAGCTCGGCCCGCCCGACCCGGGCGACCGTGGGCCGCTCGGACGGCTCCGGCGGCTCTTCCCCGGTGCGTTGGCGCCCCACCACCGGCAGTTGCACGGCCTCACCGCGCTCCATGGCGTCCAGGTGTTCGCGGATCACCTTGAGCGGCAGGTAGTGGTCCCGCTGCATCCTCAGGACGTGCGCGAGGCGGTCGACGTCCCCGGGGCTGAACTTGCGGTATCCCGACGGAGTCCGCCGCGGCTCGATGAGCCCCTCGGACTCCAGGAAGCGGATCTTGGAGATGGTGACTTCGGGGAACTCGTCACGCAGCGCGTTCAGCACCGTGCCGATGCTCATCAGTGCGTCCGTGGCGGCGGTACCGCCTCGGGCACCGCCGCTCGGTGTGTGCAGCATGGACCTTCCCTGGGTGCCCCCGGACGGAGTCCAGGGGGTCAGATGCCCTGCCGGCTCGCGTAGAAGACCAGCCGGTACTTGCCGATCTGCACCTCGTCACCGTTCGACAGAGGCACCTGGTCGATCCGCTCACGGTTGACGTACGTGCCGTTCAGACTGCCCACGTCGGCCACCGTGAACGAGCCGTCCGGGGAGCGCCGGAACTCCACGTGCCGACGGGAGACCGTGACGTCGTCCAGGAAGATGTCGCTCTGCGGGTGCCGGCCGGCCGTGGTCAGGTCGCTGTCCAGCAGGAAGCGGCTGCCCGAGTTCGGTCCCCGGCGCACCACCAGCAGTGCCGAGCCCAGCGGCAGCGCGTCGACCGCGGCCTGCGCCTCGGGCGAGAGCATCGGCACCTGCGTCTGCCCCGTCACCTCGGCGTCGTAGGCCTCGATGCCGGAGATGGAGATCGTGGACGTGGTCTCCGAGGCGCGCTCCGGCGCCACACCGGGCCGTAGCGGCGCACCGCAGTTGGAGCAGAAGCGGGCGTTCTCCGCGTTGCGGTTACCGCACCTCGTACACACCAGGACGGACATGGACGGATCCTCCTGCCGCGGTTGCCCCGCGGGGGCGTTGGACGCATACGGGTCGGAGGCAAACCCTCCACCCGCACTTGAGGTTGACGGTTGCCCGAAACCTATGCCGCCGGACTGGGCAGGGTCAACAGACGCCGCGCCCTGGCCTCCGGAAATGTCACCGCCCGGACCAGCGACCTGGTCCCGGAACAGTGGGCGCTGGCCCTCTGCGTCAGGCTGTGCGCGATGACGAGCGGTCGCGTTGTCGCTGCCCTCTCGCGCGCTCTTGCCGAACAACTTCGCAAACAACTTCACGGGCGATTCCCCTTGACCGAAACAGACCCGCCCGTGGGGCAGGACGAACCCTGATTGCCTACACCGGTCGACCCGGACATCCTCACAACGTCCGTATCCACCAGACAGTTTCCACCACACGCCACTTCTTCGGTGCGCCGACCCCCCGCAACCTCATGCCCCTGCCGGATGCCCCCCATGCACCGCCGGTTCACTGGGAGGACGACCGAGCGTAGTCAGGCTGCTTCACCTGTCGCAAGGCGTCCACGACGATCTTGCCCGCCCGCTCGACGGTCACCGTGGCCTGCTCCTTCTCCAGAGTCTGCACCACGCCTCCCGGAATGTTCAGAGCCGGTTCGAGATCCTGCGACTTACCGATGACCTTGAAACGATACGGTGCGTTGATCTTGTTCCCGTCGACGCTCACGCTCTTGCCGGAGTCGGTGAAGTAGGTGCTCGCGACCACGCGCACGCCGTTGACCTGGATCGCCTCCGCGCCGGCCGCGCGCAGCTCCTGGATCGCGTCGAGCAGCATGTCCGCCTTGACCGTCCCCTTCGGGTCCTCGATCGTCATGGTGATACCGGGACCCTGCGCCGCCACGGTGCCCGCCAGAATGCCGAGTTGCTTCTCCTTCTCGACCGTCTGCCTGCGCGCCTCGGCGGCCTGGTCGGAGCTGCTCTGCAGCTCCTGGCGCTGTTTGTCGAGTCCCTGCTTCTCGTCCTCAAGACGCTGAGTACGGTCGTCCAGTTCATCGAGGATGCGAACGAGATCTTCCTGACGTGCCCCGCGCAGCGCGCTGTCGCTGTCGCTGTTCGACGCCACCTGCACGGCCAGCCCGAAGCCGAGGCCGAACAGCAGGACCGCGACGATGAGTTGGGCCCGGGTGACACGCGGCGGCCACACCCCCTTGACCAGCCGCTGCCGGCCCGTGAGCGGTGGCTCGCCACCCTCGGCTCCTTCGGCAGGTGTCCGCCGCGGCTCCGCGGGCGTCCACTCCGGACCGGCGGGGGTTCGCTCCGGCTCGGCGGCCGGGGCCGGGACCTCGTCGGGCAGTTCCTTGCGCAGCCTGTTCGCCGGCTGCTCGTCCTGGTTGCTCATCGCTCTCAAGCCCGGAAGACGTGTCGCCGGATCGCCGCGGCGTTGGAGAAGATACGGATACCGAGGACGACCACGACACCGGTGGACAACTGCGCCCCGACGCCCAACTTGTCGCCGAGGAAGACGATCAGCGCGGCCACGACCACGTTGGACAGGAACGACACCACGAAGACCTTGTCGTCGAAGATGCCGTCGAGCATGGCCCGCAGACCGCCGAACACCGCGTCCAGCGCGGCCACGACGGCGATCGGCAGATAAGGCTCGACGACCGCGGGAACCTCCGGTCGGACCAACAGGCCGGCCACGACTCCCACGATGAGGCCCAGTACGGCGATCACGATGTGCCCTTCTCAGTCTTCTCGGCGTTCGGCTGTGCTGTGCGTACGATCACACTCGGTGCGGAGGGCACGCGGACGTCACCCTCGGTGGAGATGGTGGCCCGGATGCCGAAGTTCTCCTCCAGGGCGTGCAGGTACAGCCCGTCGGCGCTGTCCTGGAACCTGGTGCTCAGCCTCTGCCCGTCCCCCACCGCCAGCACCGTGTACGGCGGCACCAGCGGCCTGTTGTCGACCAGTATCGCGTCACCCGCGGCCCGGATCGCGGACAGGGCCGTCAGCCGCTGCCCGTTGATGGAGACGGCCTCGGCCCCGGAGGCCCACAGTCCGTTCACCACCCGCTGCATGTCCCGGTCGCGCACCCGTCCGGTGTCGGAGAAGCCGGAGGTCTCACGCGGATTGGAGCCGTCGCCGCCGGCGCTGGCCTCCTTGGCGTCGTTCACCACGAGCTTGATGCCGGGGCCGTGCACCGCGCTCGCGCCCGACAGCACGCCCACCAGGTCGGCCTCGGAGCCGCCGCCGCTGCGGCGCAGTGCCGCCCGCCGGCGCGTGTCGACATCGTCGCGCAGCTTGTCGACGTCGCTCTCGAGCCGGTCCGCGTCCGCGGTCTCCCGGTCGATGCGGTCGATCAGCTCCTGGCGTTCCTTGGCCACCACGGGTGCCGCGATCCTCGCCTGTGCCGCTCCCACGGTGACCACCAGCGCCGTGAGGACCAGGCCCGCCGCCAGGCCCAGCTTCGCCCTGAGCGTCTTCGGCAGCCCGCCTGCCTCACCCTGTGCCGCCCGCCGGGCGGCGGCCTCGGCGTAGCCGTCGTCGAGGCTGTGGTCCATGACGTTGGTGATCAGCGACATGGACGCGTCCGGGCGCGACGACCGCGGGGGGCTGCTCCGAACGGGGGATTGCTGCGGCATGCCGCACATCGTCGCATGTCGCGAGCAGTACCTCCGAATGGCCCCACCGGCGTGCCGGACAGGCCCCCCTGAGGGCACTTGTCCGGCACGCGCGCGTGCGGCGGCTTTCGCCGTCCGGAGCCGCCGGTCCTACCGCCCGGCGCTGTCCACCACGGCCGCCCACTCGTCCAGCAGGGCCTGCGCCGAGGCGTCGTCCGGCCCCTCGGCCCACAGATGGGTGACGGCCTCGGCCGGGTCTGGCAGCACCATCACCCAGCGCCCGTCGGTCTCCACGACCCGCACACCGTCGGTCGTGTCGACGGACCGGTCCCCGGCTGCCTCGACCACGCGCCGCATGACGAGGCCCTTGACGGCCCACGGAGTCGCCAGGTCCCGCTTGAGGACGTGCGCCCGCGGAATCCGCGCGTCGATCTGGCTCAGCGTGAGCTGCGTACGGGCCACGAGCCCGATCAGCCGTACGAAGGCCGCCGTGCCGTCGTAGACGCTGCTGAACTCGGGGACGATGAACCCGCCCTTGCCGTCGCCACCGAAGATGGTGCTCTCCTCACGTCCCACGCGTGTGAGGTCGTCGGGAGAGGTGGTGGTCCACTCGACCTGGGTGCCGTGATAGGCGGCCACCTGCTCGGCGATCCTGGTCGTGGTCACCGGCAGCGCCACCCGGCCGCTGCGCCGCTCCGCCGCCACCAGGTCCAGCATCACGAGCAGCGCCCGGTCGTCCTCGATGATCCGGCCCTTCTCGTCCACGAGCGACAACCGCTCGCCGACGGGGTCGAACCGCACACCGAACGCGGCCCTGGAGGACGCCACGATCTCACCGAGACGCACCAGGCCCTTGCGCCGCATCTCCTCGGTCTCCGTGGGCCGGGACTCGTCGAGACCGGGGTTGATCGTCAGCGAGTCCACGCCGAGCTTGCCGAGGAGGCTGGGCAGCACGAGACCGGCGCTGCCGTTGGACGCGTCCACGACGACCTTGAGGCCCGACTCCGCTATCCCGGTGATGTCGACGTTCCGCAGCAGCGACCCGGTGTACGAGTCGAAGACGCTCGCCGGGAAGTACAGGTCGCCGATCTCACCGGGGAACGCCCGGCGGTACTCCTGCCGTGCGAACACACGGTCCAGCTTGCGCTGGCCGCCCTGCGACAGGTCCGCGCCCTGCCCGTCGAAGAACATGATGTCGACGGAGTCCGGCACACCCGGCGAGGTCCGGATCATGATGCCGCCGGCACTGCCGCGCGCGGTCTGCTGCCGGGCCACGGGCAGCGGAACGTTCTCCAGGTCCCGTACGTCGATGGCGCTGGCCTGCAGCGCGGAGATCACCGCTCGCTTGAGTGCGCGGGCGCCTCGGGAGTGGTCACGGGCCGTGGTGACCGTCGAGCCCTTCTTCAACGTGGTCGCATAGGCACCGGCGAGCCGTACGGCCAGCTCGGGCGTGATCTCCACGTTGAGGATGCCCGAGACACCACGGGCGCCGAACAGGTTGGCCTGCCCTCTGGACTCCCAGATCACCGAGGTGTTGACGAAAGCGCCGGCCTCGATCGTCTTGAACGGGTAGACCCGCACATTGCCCTGAACGATCGATTCTTCACCGATGAGGCACTCGTCACCGATGACCGCGCCGTCCTCGATCCGGGCGGCTCGCATGATGTCGGTGTTCTTGCCGACCACACAGCCGCGCAGATTGCTGTGCTGCCCGACGTACACGTTGTCGTGCACGACGGCCCGGTGCAGGAAGGCACCGCTCTTGACGACGACATTGGAACCGACGACGGTGTGCTCGCGGATTTCCGCGCCGGCCTCCACCTTGGCGTAGTCGCCGATGTAGAGCGGCCCGCGGAGCACCGCGTCGGGATGCACCTCGGCTCCCTCGGCCACCCAGACGCCCGGCGAGATCTCGAACCCGTCGATGTCGACGTTGACCTTGCCCTCGAGGACGTCGGCCTGCGCCTTGACGTAGCTCTCGTGGGTGCCGACGTCCTCCCAGTAGCCCTCGGCGATATAGCCGTAGACCGGCTTGCCTTCCTTCATCAGCTGCGGGAAGACATCACCGGACCAGTCGACGGAGACATCGGCCTCGACGTAGTCGAAGACCTCGGGCTCCATGACGTAGATGCCCGTGTTCACCGTGTCGGAGAAGACCTGCCCCCAGGTCGGCTTCTCGAGGAAACGCTCGACCTTGCCTTCCTCGTCGACGATGGTGATACCGAACTCCAGCGGATTGGGCACCCGGGTCAGACAAACGGTGACCAGTGCGCCCTTCTCCTTGTGGAAATTGATCAGGTCGGTGAGGTCGAAGTCCGTCAGGGCGTCACCGGAGATGACGAGGAAGGCATCGTCCTTCAACGCCTCTTCGGCGTTCTTGACGCTTCCTGCGGTACCGAGCGGCTTCTCCTCGTTGGCATATGTGAGCTCCATTCCGAGCTCTTCGCCGTCGCCGAAGTAGTTCTTGACGAGCGATGCCAGGAACTGCACGGTGACAACGGTCTCGTTGAGCCCATGCCTTTTGAGCAGCCTCAGCACATGCTCCATGATCGGGCGGTTGACCACGGGCAGGAGCGGCTTGGGCATGCTGGAGGTCATAGGGCGAAGGCGCGTGCCTTCGCCACCGGCCATCACGACGGCCTTCATGTCGGAAGCGTCCTCCTAAAGAGACGACGGTCTAGCCGACTTCACCCGTCCAGATTGTCCCGCACTTCGGCGCGGCGGGCCATCGGACCACTATGTCCGGACAATCAGTGGGGCTCAATCGGCCGTGGCGTCCGCGCGGACGAGGCGGCGGACTTGTACCACGTAGAGCACTCCTGCCCACCAATAGAGGGTTGTACCCCAACCTGCGAACGCCCATCCGAAAACAGCGGCCAGTGACGCGATCCATCCGTTTCCGTCACTGAGCAGCAGGAGCGGGAAGGCACACATCAGGTTGAAGGTGGCGGCCTTCCCCAGGAAGTTCACCTGGGGCGGCGGATAGCCGTGGCGCCGCAGGATGCCGACCATCACCAGCAGAACGAGCTCTCGTGCGAGCAGAAGGCCGGTCAGCCAGAGCGGCAGGATCTCCCGCCAGGTGAGGCCCAGCAGCGTCGAGAGAACGTACAGCCGGTCGGCCGCGGGGTCGAGCAGCCGGCCGAGGTTGCTGATCTGGTTCCAGCGCCTGGCGAGCTTTCCGTCCAGGTAGTCGCTGATCCCGCTCAGTGCAAGCACAAGAAGGGCCCAGCCGTCGCTCTTGGGGCCTCCGAACTCCGGCCTGAGGATCAGCCACAGGAAGAGCGGGACGCCGGCGAGCCGAGCCATGCTGAGGATGTTGGGGATGGTGAGGACCCGGTCCGTCTGGACACGGGTCTCCTGGACCTCCACCCGGGGGCCTCCTGTGCTGTAAGGAGCGAAACGATGCTCCCCGACCCTACCCCAACGCAAAAAAAGCTCCGGCCCCTGGGCATTGCCCAAGAGCCGGAGCTGCAAAAGGAGTTCGGCGGCGTCCTACTCTCCCACAGGGTCCCCCCTGCAGTACCATCGGCGCTGTGAGGCTTAGCTTCCGGGTTCGAAATGTAACCGGGCGTTTCCCT